>Ga0310124_10000192_pt1 | contig 41532 bp, 36 predicted proteins | sample CB11b_AW_Bot5_MG_FD_203507 | JGI IMG/M metagenome (GOLD analysis project Ga0310124, IMG submission 203507) | Marine microbial communities from Western Arctic Ocean, Canada - CB11b_AW_Bot5 | ecosystem: Environmental > Aquatic > Marine > Oceanic | place: Canada: Western Arctic Ocean | collected... | reverse complement strand
TCATAAGTTCATCAAGTGCTGATACCCTCAATTCATATGGCCCCACTATAACTGCGAATGGAAATGAGGTGTATGTTGCTTGGCAGGAATATTCATCAGATACGTCAGGATTTACCTATAATATTGTGTCAAGACATTCTAGCAATAGCGGATCTTCCTGGGACTCGGCAACGACTGTAACGGATTCTGATGGGACGCATTATATTCCTGAAATAGCATACAGCAATGATGTTGTTCATCTGACTTGGCATGCTTATAACACAGACGGGAACGCCCAATATACTATAGAATATGCAAGTAGTGATGATGATGGCGATTCATGGGAGTTGCAGACCCTACACTCTCCCTCATCTAGCGGTGCTTGGTCTTGGTTTCCGAATATAGCAACTGATGAAGATAATGTATATGTTGTTTGGCAAGATGATGATTGGGATGCGAATGGTATTTTCGATATGGAGGTCATACTAAAAAAATCTGATGACAATGGAGAAACGTGGGATGAGGGTACTTTACTTGTTCCGAGTAAAGATACCTCAACTAGTTTTACATATATGCTACCTGCAGTGACGAGCGTTGGTGGGTATGTGTACGTCTCTTACCAAGACCTATATGACGGTGCAACTTATGATCATCATTTCAAGTTTAGTCAGGATTCAGGAAATGCATGGTCTGAGGAATATGCCATAACCAATGATCACAATCTAAACTATGCTAAAATGGATTTGACTATTGATGAAGATGGAAAGACTTACTTTGGATATTCTGATGATACAAATATTGCAGAAGAGGAAGATGAGGATATTGATGTTTTCATACGGGCTACCATTGATGGTTACCCCACCAACCCTACAATAAATCTTGATGGAGGCAGTGATGATTGGGATTGGCCTGGAGAATTTAATCCAGACAACTCTCCGATCACTTGGGAAGATAGTGGTGAAAACGGGGCATCAAAATCATTTGCAGAAGCTATTGAAGATGGATTACAAGAGGCTATTGACAATGGAGATACTTTTGTTGATGAATATGGTGTGGAAATGGCAAATATCACACTGACAGTAACAAGTGATACTGATGGAAGAGTGGGTTTCTCGGAATTAAAGATTGAATACACTGTAGATTTCATAGTTGACCAAGATCTACTTGTCACCAGATTAAACAGTCTGGTAGATGGGACTGATGATTCGGAGACAACTGCTGAAACTAAATTCTCAGTATCAAGTAGCACTAATGGAAAAGTGATTCTTAAGGATCTTAAGATAGTCAGTGCTGAAGCTGACCTGGAAATAACACAGATGGATTTCAGTAATTCCAGTCCCAGTGAAGGAGGTGATCTTGTGATTACAGTACATGTAAGAAATACTGGTGAAGGGGATGCTTCTGCAGATATCACCTGTTGGTATGATGGTGATAATGAAATTGGATCCCGAACTTTGACAGGAATAGAGAGCGGTAACACCGAAACAATCAGTATAACTTGGGAGGATCTTCCTGCAGGCAATTACGAGATTACAGCATCGATAGTGGATTCAGTACCCCAAGATAAATCACAAGGAGATGAGGATACGATTAGTCAGTCAATTAATATCGCATCTGCTGATCCGGAGATAACTACTGAATTTAGCTTTGATGGAATCGCCGTTGAAGGTAGTGAAGTAGCCTGGAGTCTCTCAATAGAAAATGAGGGTGATAAATACGGTAATATCAAGGTTTATATTTATGAAAATGAAGAAGACGAAGATAACTTAGTTTACGAATCTCCAGTTACCAAAATAGATGTAGATGTAACTAAAGATTTTGGCGGTTCATGGTTGGCTCAGTCTGGTGTTGACGAGTTCTATCTGATGATTGTAGACACTGATGACGGTGAAATTCTTAATGGGGAAGGTGATGGTGAATATTTGGTTGTTACCGTTCAGAAAATGCCTAAATTGACAGTAAGCAATATTGAGTGGGTCGATTCACAGGATGAAGATGCTAACATTATCACTTCCTTCAGTGATGGCACTGTAGCTTATGCAAAGATTTATATCCTTAATGAAGGATCGTTTGATGTTGCTGCATCTGTCGAACTAAAGCTGACAAAATCGGATAAGAAAATAGTACCGACGCCAGCCTATGGTGCAAATATCAATTTCAACGGAGATACCGAAACGATTTTGATGATTAATGGAAAATATCCAAAAGCTGTCTTTAATTCTGATGGTCAGGATGGATTTACTGGGAACTGGGTTGTAGATATCAAGATATCAAATATCCTTGCTAAAAATAGTGAAGAGCAGATTTGGGACTCGGAGGAACTAGTTTTCACGAACACAAATTTCAGAGTTGAAGTATTGGAACCTCCGAATCTATCATTGTCGCAATTCACTGCCAATCGTGTAGATATAGGTGAAGGAGAAGCTGTCACGTTTACAATAGTGATCGTGAATGATGGTGAAGCCGAGGCAACAGGGAACATAGAAATCTTGCAAAGTGGTTCTGTTGTAGGGATAATCTCTTTCACAGCTCCAGCATTTGAATCAACGGCCGTGACATATGATTGGTCAGTTCCTGGTAATTATGATGGTGTTGTAAATCTCAAGGCCCAGATTGATCGTAACTCTGTAAGTCCGCCAGGAAGTTCTGAAGATCGCGTAACGGATGATTTCCAGACATTGACACTGAATGTAGAAGGTAACTTAAATGTCAAACCAGCCTCCGAATCCGAAGTGGGGACTGGTGAGTTGATAATCCCTCTCCTCGTATTTGTTGTAATGATTGCAGGACTTGGTGGAACCTATTTTATGTACAAGCGTTCGCAACTGAATACTGAGGAAACTGATTCTTTTGGTGGTATGGGTGATTTACCCGAACAACCTCCAGCTGCATCACCACAACCTGAACAATCTCCAGCTGCATCACCACAACCTGAACAATCTCCAGCTGCACCACCTGTAGCACCTCCTGTAGCACCTCCTGTAGCACCTCCTGTAGCACCTCCTGTAGCACCTCCTGTAGCACCGCCTCAAGGAACTTTACTAAGTATCACTGTTCCAGAAGGCGCTCAACCAGGTCAGCAAATACAGATTAAAGCACCAGATGGAAGGGTTGTAGCCGTAACTATTCCTGCGGGAATGCAACCGGGAACTCAATTTCAGGTCAAAATCTAGGATTATTGACGGTAAATGCCGTTTTTCTTAAATAGACCATTTTAAGTGATGACGAGCCTGACCAGCAAATGCTGTAACCAGGTGACCGTATTTTACGGCTGCAATAACTTCGGCGAGCTCCTGATGTTGTGTGATGGAACCATTCCGTTGTTGCAGATATGTTATGGAGATGATAACAACTCCCAGTTTGGGCTATCATCTGACATTCGAAATCAAAAGCGAAACTAGTGCAGTCAATCCGACAATTCTAGAAAATTTATATACTCAAAGTGTGCATTCGAAAGGAAAAACTTCGGTTGATCCTGCCGAAGGCTACTGCTATTGGAGTTCGATTAAGCCATGCGAGTCTAAGGGATCTTCGGATCCCTGGCATAATGCTCAGTAACACGTGGATAATCTACCCTCAGGTGGGGCATAAACCCGGGAAACTGGGGCCAATTCCCCATAGATACAGATGGCTGGAATGCTTCTGTATTCAAAGCTCCGGCGCCTGAGGATGGGTCTGCGGCCTATCAGGTTGTAGTCAGGGTCAAGACCTGACTAGCCAGCGACGGGTATGGGGTGTGAGAGCACTTGCCCAGAGATGGTTTCTGAGACACGAAACCAGGCCCTACGGGGCGCAGCAGGCGCGAAAACTTCGCAATGCGGGAAACCGTGACGAGGGAACTCCAAGTGTCTATGCATTGCATAGACTGTTTTTTAGCCTAAATAGCTATTAGAGTAAGGGGTGGGCAAGACCGGTGCCAGCCGCCGCGGTAACACCGGCACCTCGAGTGGTAGCCACTATTATTGGGCCTAAAGCGTTCGTAGCCGGTTTGGTAAATTCTTGGGTAAATCGTACCGCTTAACGGTGCGGATTCCGGGGACACTACCAGACTTGAGACCGGGGGAGATCAGAGGTACTTGTGGGGGAGCGGTGAAATGTTGTAATCCCACAGGGACCACCAGTGGCGAAGGCGTCTGATCAGAACGGCTCTGACGGTGAGGAACGAAACCCTGGGGCGCAAACGGGATTAGATACCCCGGTAGTCCAGGGCGTAAACGCTGCTGACTTGGTGTTGGGGATCCTACGAGGATGTCCAGTGCTGGCGCGAAGGTATTAAGTCAGCCGCCTGGGGAGTACGGTCGCAAGACTGAAACTTAAAGGAATTGGCGGGGGAGCACTGCAACGTGTGGAGCGTGCGGTTTAATTGGATTCAACGCCGGAAAACTCACCGGGGGCGACGGTTACATGAAGGCCAAGCTGATGACTTTGCCTGATTTTCCGAGAGGTGGTGCATGGCCGCCGTCAGTTCGTACCGTAAGGCGTTCTGTTAAGTCAGATAACGAACGAGACCTCCGTCACCATTTGCTATTCTTCTCTCCGGAGAGGGAGCACTATGGTGGTACCGCCACTGTTAAAGTGGAGGAAGGAGGGGGCAACGGTAGGTCAGTATGCCCCGAATCTCCCGGGCTACACGCGCGCTACAAAGGGCAGGACAATGGGCTTCGACACCGAAAGGTGAAGGCAATCCCGAAACCTGCTCGTAATTCGGATTGAGGGCTGCAATTCGCCCTCATGAAGCTGGAATACGTAGTAATCGCGGGTCAACATCCCGCGGTGAATATGCCCCTGCTCCTTGCACACACCGCCCGTCAAACCACCTTAGTTGGGTCTGGACGAGGGTTTGTCTTCTGACACGCTCGAATCTGGGTTCAGCGAGGAGGGTTAAGTCGTAACAAGGTATCCGTAGGGGAACCTGCGGATGGATCACCTCCTAAGATTGAGGGTTGGCTGCCTAGCGCTAAATTGAATTTCGAATGTCATACTCCAACAAGCTAATTTATCCTAGCATCAGTTTGCTACAATATGCTCGTGTTTTTGGAAGGCTGGAATTATGTAATGGAATTATATTTCTGGATCCTACTAGGTGCCCTTCTTCTAGTATCACTAACAATTCTACTAGCTCGACCTTCTCATTCTAAATATTTAGAAGAACAGTCTTACGATTTAGAAGAAGCTTCGGGTACCGAAGAGGTATCGGAGGGCATAGAAAATCCTGAAGAAAAGGATGACCAAGAGGAAGAAGAACCTGAAGAAGAAATCGAAATACCACCTGAAGTGATAAAAAAACAATGGGCTATTAGTTTTGCGGTTTTTGGCCTGATTTTCATTATGTTTGGAGGAATTGTATTATGGTTCTTTGACTTGGAATTCACCACCTTTCTTGGCTCCTGTATGATATATGTTGGGATGATGTCCCTGATAAAGGGAATCAGTTTCCAGATACCAGAAGAAAGAACCCTAATCACGGGATTTATGCCAGTATTGATATTTGGAATTAATTTCTTTCTTTTAGATACTCTACTAGGCGTTATCGGACAAAGTGCCTGGATGGTGCAAACAGGCGGAAGAAGAGCCGGTGATTTGTTCCTAATTTATATTTTACCTTATCTTATGTGGAGAATCGTACCTTCCTTTAGTAAAAAGAAAAGTGAACCCACAGAAGAAGATGATGAATATTCCTCAGGATATAGCCGTCTTAGAAATTTTCTACCTCAAAGCATGAAATTTGTGTTCTTCACATATTTGATATTTAATATTACAAACAACTATATTTTCATCCCCAGTCTAAGACAATATGCTAAAGTTGGTTTTGATATAGGAATATACTTTGTAGCAATAAGTCTGGTTATCAGAATCATTCTTACCATTCCAGAATATAGGAAGGTAGATGAACTCAAAGAGGCTGATGAAAAAGATGATCTTGAAGAGGACCTTTTCGCTGAAGAAATGGATGAGATGCGGGAAGAGAAGGATGACGAAAACTTACAAGAAAGGGATACAAATGAGGAGGATGTGAAATAAATGCAGTTGAGTGTATTACTTATAATATTTTTAGTATTGATACTATCCATAGCACTCTATTACGGGCTATTGGGTGTAGATATGGGCTCCATAAATGACGATTATGTAATACCTGTAGCTATTCTCTTCTTGCTGTTTACGACTGGAGGATTTGCAGGAAATAATGGTTTCACTGGAGATTTTGGATTAGACTATTGCAATGATAAGGATAGTAGCGCAAGTACCGATGAAACGGAACGTGTGGTAGTGCATTCCAAATCATTTTTTGCTTGTGAATTAGGATATGTTAATGGAGTTGTAGATTTGGGATGGTCAGTTTCATCCTTTACCTATAGCCTAGATAGTGGCTACGCTTCAGGAACGGGCAGAGTAATGATACTAAATCATGAAAATTATAAAAGCTTTGTAAATGGAGAAACCTATGGATTTAGCAATTTTCATTTATCTGAATTAGAATCTTCATTGGGTAAAGGAGAAACGACCAAATATAGAGTGGGAATTACACTCCATTCTGATACCTATTTTTTTGTAGTTGATAGAGGTTATGGGACAAACATAGGTGGAGAAAAAACAGGAAGAGACCTTTTAGGACCTAATACGCCAATAGGCTCAACTGCTGATCCCATATATTTCTATTATGAGGTAGATTTAGACTACGATACAAGCGGAGTTGTAACTACACAGTAACTGCACAAATTGCAAGCAATACCATAAAAAGGTCCCCTGTTACCAAAAATAATGAGTTCTGAATCACTACAGAAATATGAATTCAAGCAATCTCTTGAACGAATCAAGAACTATAGAGGACATGCTACAGAACTTGTCAGTCTTTACATCCCTCCCGACCGCAAGATCCATGAAGTTCAAGCCTATCTCCGTAATGAGGCTTCACAGTCTGCCAATATCAAATCAAAGTCAACCAAAAAGAATGTCAGTGCGGCCATAGAATCCATAATGTCCCGTCTTAAAATGTACAAGAATCCTCCCGAAAACGGGATGGTATTCTTTGTCGGCCATGTTGCTAAAGGAGGGAATCAGACGACTATGATCCAGGAAGTAGTGGTCCCTCCAGAACCGGTGCCAGCTTTCCTCTATAGGTGTGATTCAGGTTTTTTCCTTGAACCTTTAGAGGCCCTGGGTGAAACCAAAACCCAATTCGGCCTGATTGTTATAGATAGATCTGAATCTACTTTGGGAATGTTGAAAGGGGCAACCATCACTACACTAAAACACATGTTCTCACAAGTCCCATCCAAACATGGAAAGGGAGGCCAATCCAAAAGAAGATTTGAACGTTTAATTGAGGAAGCCGCTCATGAATGGTACAAAAAGATTGGAAGCTCGGCAACAGAATGTTTTCTTGGAAGTGATCTAGAAGGTATCTTAATAGGAGGACCAGGAGCAACAAAAGATTATTTTTTAAGTAAAGATTATCTTAACCATGAATTAAATAAGATTGTAATCGATACTTTTGACACGGGATATACAGATGAGACTGGACTTAGAGAATTAGTGACCAGAGGTTCAAACCGTTTGTCTGAAATTCAATTAATTAAGGAAAAAGTAATCATGGAACGATTCATGAAGGAAGTATTGTCTCCGAAAGGAACTTTGGCGACATATGGATTTAAACAAGTTAATACCGCCTTGGAAATGGGAGCCGTTGATCTATTATTAATTTCCGAAGGTTTGGAAAAGATGCCCAATATAGAAGAAGGTACTGTGAAAAGATTGGGAGAACTAGCTGAGAATAGTAAGGCTGAGGTCTCTATTATCTCAACAGATAGTGAAGAGGGAAAATCATTACAGAAGGCTTTTGGAGGGCTAGCGGCAATGCTGAGGTATCCGATAAACTAGAAATATGTTTTACACGCGGAAATGTGGGGAAATTGAGGAATCTGACTTTGGTTCTGAGCAAACGCTTTGTGGTTGGTTACAGGATACACGAAACCTAGGCGGTATAGCCTTTATTCAATTAAGAGATATTACGGGTGTAATCCAGTTGACACTCTTAAAGAAAAAATTAGGAGAAGAAAATTTCAAAAGTTGGGCCAACATTAATCGTGAATCCATTATTTTAGTTAGAGGAATAGTCAAAGAAAACAAAGAAGCACCTGGTGGTGTTGAAATGTTACCAGACAATATAGAATTAATGAATGAAGCTGAAACACCATTACCTTTAGGTGTAATCGATAAAATAGATAGTGAAATAGAAACCAGATTAAATGCACGATATTTAGATCTTCGAAAAACAGAAATTGCGGCAAACTTCCAAATTAGAGCTGCGATATCTGGTGCAGTCCATAAACATCTTAGAAGAGAAAACTTTTTAGAAGTACAAACTCCTAAAATTATTGCCTCAGCAACAGAAGGTGGAACTTCCTTATTCGAGATGAAATATTTTGATAAGACTGCATATCTTGCACAATCTCCTCAACTTTACAAACAAATATTAATGAGTGGAGGATTAGAGAGAGTTTACGAGGTAGGACCAGCATTTAGAGCAGAAGAACATAACACTCCAAGACATTTAAACGAATTTATCTCAATTGATATTGAAATGTCATTTGCTGATGATGACGTTGTAATGGGTGTTATGGAAAGATTGGTTGCCACAGCAGCTAGAGCTGTTTCAAAAGAAACTAAAGCATTAGAGACATTAGGAATAGAACCTATTGAACTTGAGTTGCCATTACCAAGTATTACATATGATGAAGCTGTTAAAATGGCACAAGGAAAAGTAGAGTGGGGTGAAGATTTGTCAATGGAAGCTACAAGAGCTATAGCTGAACAGATGAATGGCTTCTATTTCATTACCAAGTGGCCTTTGTCATTGAAACCTTTCTACATACAGCCCGATGATGATCCAAAATACAGTAAAGGTTTCGATTTTATGTATAATGAAGTTGAGATGACTTCGGGTGGTCAAAGAGTCCATGATGTTAATTTGCTTAGAGAAAGATTGAAGGAACAAGGATTAGATCCTGAAGGATTTAACCATTATCTGGATCCATTTAGATATGGAATGCCACCACATGCTGGTTGGGGATTAGGATTAGATAGATTGGCAATGATTTTTGCTGGAGCAAAGAATGTCAGAGAATGTGTATTATTCCCCCGTGATCGAAATAGATTAACTCCCTAGTCGTGAGTCTAGAGCCCTGTGCTTTCCTACATTAAAAAACATGCACCTTAATGGTGGGTCCGCCCGGATTCGAACCGGGGATCTCCGCCATGTCAAGGCGACGTCATAACCAACTAGACCACGGACCCGGATTTTCTCCATCTAAGGCTGTTTTAAATAACTTCCAATTTATTTCCAAGCCCTATTCTAGTTGAAATATCCTCTAATATTCCCAGATATTCCGATGGTTTGCTATCAATTAGACTTTGAACCGGAGATTTCAAGGTTTCACCGAGTGCTTGTTCCTCCTTACTATACTTCCATGCCCTACTAGATGTAGCATTCAAACACATCAAAGCTGACCAAGAGAGTGATTTGGTCATATTGTTGTTCGATGAGGAAGTTTCTATTTCTTTAATGGCTTTACTCTTCTCTCCGGATTTAAGTAACCTGACTACTTTATCCAATAACTGCAAGGGTTCAGCCAATGACCTGAATTTGGGATATTCACTTGTCAGGCTGTCTTTAACAACACGATTATACAACCTTCTCAAGATTTCAAGAGAATTTTTACCGTCGTACCGCCTAGAAGAATTAGGATCGAATTTTTCTGCAATATCTTGCCCTACTGCCTCCCAAGTGTATTCCGTGAAACTGGATAAGGTGATATTGTCCAATATTATCGTTCCCGTATAATCAACCAAGATATCGGCTATAATGGCCTCATCAATCTTATTGTGACCTATCCTTGTAATCAATTCCTCTCTGGAAATTGGATTATTGGAAATTATAAAGACTTGTTCATCTAAATCCATTACCTTCTTTTTCTGAAAAATCATGACTGATTCCCACAAATCGGAATCGCCCTGTATTCCTTTTTTGTAATTATCAAAAATATTTTCGGGAACATCTGGAGCTAGGTCTGATAAGGAAGTTTTGACTGAAAGAATAAAATCTGCGTCCTGATCAAAGGCTATTTGGTGTTTCAAGAAATGACTGTAACTGTTCTCCTTTGATTTTAAGAGTCTCTTGTAAGGAATCGTAATAGATTTCTGGATAGAACCACAAAATACATTCACTCCAAACAGCGTCTCCTTTGATTCCTTCAATTTTAAAGAAGAACATACCTCATCCCATAATTGTGGAGGATATTGGGGGTCATTACCACTACAGATCAGACCTTTTTCGAGAGCATAAATGTACAACTTGTATTTTTTCACATAGTCAAGATGGGCAAAACGAGACCAGAGTCTATGATGATAATTCTGGATTCCTATCAATTTTTCTTTGGAAATACCAGAACCACGCATCACATAATTTACCTCTCCATGAGGAAAACGGGCAATGGCCATGACTGGAGCCCCAGAATCCAGGATCTTAAGAGAGGCTGCATAGGCCTTGGCCATAGTATCCTTTGGTTTAGGGCCAAGAATACTTGAAAAGAAACTGGGTGGATTCAGATATTGTTCCTTGGCCAATTCCAAGTCTTTTAACACTTTCGCATAGATGTCATGAGCAGTTGTGCCTTCCTTGGTCCAAGGCAATAACAACTCCGGCCGTTCCTTGATTTTATCGATACGTTTTCTTAATTTCTTCTGCTCAGACTTGGCAGCTGTCTTAGTTCCTCTCAATCGAGTTTTTCGTTTTTTCACGTTTCTACAACCTCAATTTGTTTCTCACTCTCTCAAAGAAATTATCCTTGAATCTTATTACTTCAACAGATTTGGATGCCTTTTTGAACTTTACATTATCATCGATTGTAATCAATATCTCTTCTTGACCATCTAATACCATAACTGCCTCGGGATTGCCAGTTAACTTTGCTGTTATCTCATAATTGGATGGAACAACCAAGGGTCGGGCACCGATCCTATAGGCAGCTATGGGAACAATAATATGAGCTTCCATAGTTGGGTACAGGATTGGAGCACCCAATGACATTGCGTAGCTTGTAGAACCTGTAGGTGTTGAAATTATCAAGCCATCGCCTCTAAAACTGTCGGCTAGAACGCCATCAATATGGATCTCGAATCCTTGTATTTTAGCTACACGAGAGGTATGCAATACGACTTCATTGAGGGCTGAGCCAACATGATGTTCATTGATGTAGGTGTCTATTCTCTGTAATTTCTGATTTAGAAACTCACCTTTTTCCAAATTTTTAATTGCCGTGAAAATATCTTCGCTATGCTCCATTTCAGCCAGAAACCCAACACCTCCGCAGTTAATTCCAAAGATAGGCTTGTTCACTTTTGATAAAATATACAATAAAGTGCCATCACCTCCCAGAGAAATCACCATGTCGCCCCGTAATTCACTAAGAGGCGTCCCTTTCAGATTTACAACTTTAGCAGTCTCCTCCTCAAGTTCAAAATCATCCAGGAAACCAATTACCTTAGTCAGTATTTTCTTGATTCCTGCATGGCGAGCATTAGCTACTACTGAAAATTTCACAGACTCTTATCGAATAGTTATTATTAAGGTAGCCTTGAATTAGTAAAACCATGAGACTAGGAGCTCACGTAAGTGTTGCAGGGGGACTTCAGAACGCAATCCCTTGGGCTTTGGAAATAGAAGCTGATACATTTCAAATGTTTAGTAAAAATCAAAGACAATGGATAGCAAAACCACTAACTGAAGAACAAATAGAAGGATTCAAAAAACCATTATCTGAAACCGATCTTGGCCCCCTTATGATACATGATTCATATTTGATAAACATGGGAAGTCCAGATGAAACTAAAGGCAAAAGAGCTCAAGTTGCATTCTTAGAAGAATATCACAGATGTGAAGCACTTGGTGTTGCCTATCTCAATTTCCACCCGGGGTCTCATACCCATCCAAAAAAAGATATGAGGGACGATAAACAAACAAGATATGATGCATTAGAACGAATTGCTCATCACATGAACAAAACATTAGATAAAACAAAAGGATATGAATCAAAATTAATAATCGAAAATGCTGCTGGACAAGGAACCAATGTCGGGATAAAATTCGAAGAAATAAAACATATTATTGACCATATAGATGACAAAAAGAGAGTTGGTGTTTGTATTGATACACAACATGCATGGGCCTCTGGTTATGATTGGAAAAACAATTTTAGCCAAACATGGGACGATTTCGAGAATATAGTTGGTATGGAACATTTGGTAGCACTTCATCTTAACGATTCAAAAAGTGAATTAGGATCAAGAGTTGATAGGCACGATAATATTGGAATGGGAAAATTAGGTAAAGAAACTTTCAAGAACTTTATGCAGGAGAAAAGATTAAAAGATTTAGCAGTATATCTTGAAACACCGGGTGGCCCTGAAATGTGGAAACCTGAAATAGCCTTACTAAGAAAATTAGCTGAATAATGAATCCTCTTGAAAATATTAAGCTAAAGATAAGTTCAGAGATACACAACAACTTACCCAAAAAGTGGAAGAAAGTAGGGGATATTATCATTCTTGATCTTAAAAACATAGATAAAAATAAAAGAAACAAAATCGCCAAATTTTATGCAGAAGAATTAGGTGCTAAAACAATTATACAAAAACGTAGAATTAGTGGTGAACTCAGAAAACCTGGGAAAGTTGAGATTTTATATGGCAAAGAAACGACAACAGTAATCACTGAATATGGAATAAGTTATAAATTAGATCTTAGCGAAATTATGTGGTCACCAGGTAACACTGGTTGGAGATCGGCTCTGGTAGGTCCTAGAAAAGTCAATGATTTCTATACATTTGATAACCCTGAAACAATCATCGACTATTTTGCAGGTATCGGGTATTTCTCTCTACAAATGGCAAAGGGGTATCCTCAAACAAAGATAGTGGCCATCGATAAGAATCCAAAATCAATTGAATATTTGTCAATGAATGTTGAAGATAATAATATTAAAAATATAGAAATTATAAATGATGATTGTAGAAATGTGAATGTGAAAGCTGATGTCATACATTTAGGATATATTGGAAATACTATTGATTTTCTTGAACATACATACGATAATCTTAACGATAAAGGAATTGTAATCTTTCACGAAGCATACCGAAATAACTGGTTGGGGTTCAAAAGTAGAAGCGACTGGGGAAGTATTCCAACCAAATTCTCAGATTTGATGAAAACAAAGGGTTTTGTTGTAGAAAAATTTGAAAGAGTGAAATTTTATGGTCCTAGTACAAGCCATATCATTGCTATATTGAGAAAAAATTAACTTTTATCCTTGTCAATCGCTGCAAAGAGACTCTCTAAATGTTGAACCGAAGTGCCAAATTTAGACATATCTCCATCCCAGTTTTCCAAAATGTCCATATTCTCTAATTCAAAAGCTATAAGTGTATCAGTTATCGCATCCTCTGCTTCTTGATTTAGAACTCCAGTATACACTACTGCCAATTCAGAGAAGGCTCCCGAAGCAAATTTAACGTGAAAATTACCGAATTGAATGTCGTTCAAAGACGAAGTAGTACTAGCGCTTACTGCATCTTCCATAAAATCTTTTACTGCTGTAAACATTCCACCTAATATCTCAACATCTGTTTGTTCAACACTTTTCGCAGATAAATTTGCAATAACTATACCTGATTTAGACAATAAGAATAAATTATGGATTCGACCAATCTTACCTGGATGAATCAATTTCTCCTGGAGCATGGTTACTAATTTAGTGAATTCGGAACTTTTAGAACCTGATGTGGTAAGGCCCATTTTCTCTGGAGTAAAATTCTCGGCCAAATTCTTGAAGTCTTCCATGTCTATTACTCCAAGAGTTTTGCTAGATAATTTCTCGACATAGAGTGCTGCCTTATCTATTGCATCACGTACTGTAGACGTTGTCATCGGTTTCAACAAATAATCCATTGCCCCATAACGGAAAGCTGTAATTGAACTATGTATATCAGTCTCAGAAGTTAACATAATAACGGGCATATCTGGTCTTTTATCTTTTATTATCTGTAATAATTCAAGTCCGGACATAATTGGCATATGGATATCACTGAACATCATAAGATATTCTCGTTCATCTAACTTAGCAAGGGCATCATTTGGATCTTCAGCTAAGACCAAATTATATTCTGGCCATTTTTTAAACATGAAATCCAGACCCATACGTACAGCATAATCATCATCAACAGCAAGTATATTAGGTAAATTTAAATCTGACACGATTGCCGATTAAACAGTTATATTAGAACTTGAGCTTACAGTTCAATCTTAGAATTTAGAAACGTTTCCAAGTTTTGAAATAATTTTACAATACCATCTAACTCTGATTCTTTGGCCAATGATTCGATTTCGGCACCTAATCGAGTAATTTCATCAAAACCGTACATTCCTCCACTTCCTTTGGTATTATGACCAAATGTTTGTAAAGCTTCCATATTCTCAATCCTCAAATCCTTCTTTAGATTCTTTAATTCCTTAAATGTAAAATTAATATACATTTCCTGCATTTCGGCCCACTCATCATCATCGAAATCATCCATGCTTTCATAATTAGTTGGAGTATTTTAGGTTATATTTTTAAATACAGAATCGAATAAGGATGAATACAATGCTAAATTTCGTTCAGACCTTTAAAAGATTAATAATTTTCTCATTGGCTTTTATTATACTGATAACTACTTTGAACACAGTCAGGGCTGCTGATGAGACAATAGATAATAATGCTTCGAACATAGACCTTCTCTGGATGCTTATTTGTGCTATTCTAGTCTTTATGATGCAAGCTGGATTTATGTGTCTTGAATCTGGAATAATCAGGAATAAAAACAATATTAATGTTGCACTGAAAAATGTTTCTGATTTTGGTATTTCTATAGTCTGTTTTTGGACCATTGGATATGGATTTATGTTTGGAATTAGTAAATCTGGTTTCATGGGTTCCAATGACTTCTTCTTTGATCCTAGTGGAACTGCAACATCAGGTCAAGCAATGACTTTTTTTATATTTCAATCTATGTTTTGTGCAACTGCCGCCTCAATAATTTCGGGAGCTGTAGCGGAGAGACTGAAATTTAACAGTTATCTAGTCATAACTGCAATAGTAGGTACTATTCTATATCCTGTAGTTGGCCACTGGGCATGGGCCAATAGTGATGACCTGTTTGGAGGGGATGGGTCTACAGGCTGGTTATATGACGCTGGATTCGTTGACTTTGCCGGATCTACCATAGTCCACTCAACAGGAGGCTGGATTGGACTTGCAATAATCTTGATAATAGGACCTAGGACTGGAAGATTTGTTGAAGGTAAGACAAGGAAATTTGCACCCAGCAACCTTCCCTTATCGGTTCTGGGTGTACTTCTATTAGGATTTGGATGGCATGGGTTTAATGGAGGAAGCAATCTAGTTCTTGATGAAGCTGTGCCTGGAATTTTATTAAATACCTTCTTGGCAGCAGCTGCAGGAATTGTAGTTTGTCTTATTTTCTGGGGTGTTCAGAATACTACTGCTCCAGCGGGGGACTTGCTTAACGGACTGCTAGCGGGCCTAGTAGCTGTAACAGCTAGTGCGAACTGGGTAACCCCTTTGAGTGCCGTAATAATAGGTGCAGGAGGAGGTTTAGTGGCATTATATGCAACGCGTTTACTTGAAAGATTAGAATTAGATGATCCCGTTGGAGCTATACCTGTTCATCTTGCTGGAGGAATTTTTGGAACATTAGTTTTACCATTCTTTGCCGCTGAAGAATATTTAATTGGAAATCAAAATCTGACAGAGTACACCGGAAATGTACGAGTGAATCAGTTCATTGCGCAACTTATTGGAATTATTTCCGTAGGACTCTATACTTTTTTCGTAAGTTATATCCTATTGAATGTAATAAATAATTACAGCCCCCTAAGAGTTAGTCAAGAGGCTGAAGACATAGGACTCAATATTGCTGAACACGATTCTAGTAGTGATCAAATAGATTTGCTAAAGATAATGCAATACCAGAATGATACGGGAGACCTTTCTGTTAGAGGCCCTGAAGACCTTTTCACTGAAGCTGGCCAGATAGGATATCACTATAATATTCTCATGGGCAGCCTAGAAGAATCAGATAAGATAATGAGAAAACAAAAAGATGATTTACAGGTTGCAATGCAGAATGCCCAAACTGCAAATCAGGCCAAATCTGACTTCTTAGCAAAAATGAGCCATGAACTAAGAACACCATTGAATGCCATAATTGGCTATAGTGAAATGCTAATGGAAGAAGCTGAGGATGATGGACTCGATACGTATTCTGACGATTTAACTAAAATCCATTCTTCGGGTGAACATCTTCTGACACTTATAAACGACATATTGGACCTCTCAAAGATAGAAGCTGGAAAAATGGATTTATATATTGAAGATATTGAACTAAATACTTTATTGAAGCAAATAGAGGCAACGGCCAAACCATTAGTTGAGAAAAATAAAAATAAATTTATAATAAACAATGAAACTAAAAATATGAAACTAAAAAATGACCAGACCAAAATTAGACAAATATTATTCAATATGCTTAGTAATGCCGCTAAATTTACAAACAAAGGTAAAATTACTCTAAAGATAAAGTCTGAAAATAAGAATCAAATTAGATTTGATGTCACAGACACAGGAATTGGGATGAATGATGAGCAAATAGGTAATGTATTCGAAGAATTCACACAGGCAGAATCTTCCACTTCAAAGAATTATGGAGGGACTGGCCTTGGTCTTCCAATAAGTAAGAAAATGACAGAAATAATGGGAGGAAGAATGGAAGTTGAAAGTAAAGAGGGAAAGGGAACAACTTTTTCAATAACAATTCCCATAGTAGTACAAGAGGAAAACTAATGACCAAAATTTTACTTGTTGAAGATAACGAAATGAATAAGGATATGCTGAGTAGAAGATTGATGAAGAAAGGGTATGATATTATTTTTGCAATGGATGGCCAAGAAGCTATTGATATGGCTAAAAGTGAAATGCCGGACGTAATTCTGATGGACATGGGCCTTCCTGTAAAAGATGGGCTACAAGCCACTAAAGAAATAAAGGAAGATTCAACAACAGGAAATATTCCTATTATTGCATTAACAGCACATGCAATGGCTGAACATAGACAAGAAGCACTAGATGGTGGTTGCGATGAATATGAAACTAAACCAGTACGCTTACCCTCATTAATTGAAAAAATTGAACAATTCACCTAGTCAGGTACAATCACAACTTTACCAAACATAGTTCCTTCTTCTAATATTTGATGACCTTTGGCTCCATTTGAAAGAGGAATCTCAGAGTCTATAACTGGCTTAATAGAACCAGAACCTAATAATTTCAGCAATTCAGCAAAATCTGAATGAGAACCCATCGTTGATCCCAGAATAGACAATTGTTTCGAGAAGATATAGCGAATATCTGTTTCGGCGATTGGACCTTTTGTATTACCTACTGTGACAATACGACCACCAATACCCGCTAATTTGATAGAATGGGACCAAGTTGGTTTACCCACATTATCAACTACAATATCATAGCCTTTTCTGCCAATAACTGGAAGCAATTCCTTGTGCCAATCGGGATTAGCCTTGTAATCTACAACAAAAGAAGCACCGAGGCCTTCTGCTTTAACTTTCTTTTCAGCTCCACCAGCAACAACATGAACATCAGCCCCAAAGTGTCTGGCAATCTGAATAGATAATGAATTAACGCCACCGCCAGAGCCCATTACCAATACATTATCTCCTTTCTGTATATTAGCCCGATTTACAAGCATTCTATAGGCCGTTAAACCTGCAAGAAGAGGTGCGGCTGCCTGACTAGCCGACATGCCCTCTGGACGCGTGTGAACGTTCTCTACAGGTACACAAACATATTCAGCACATCCTCCACAGATATGCTCGCCCAGAATACGATAACCAGGACTCATACTATCCAGGCCTTTTTCAGTCCACGAATCTTCCTTTGTAGAAATACCTGGATCTACTACAATCTTATCTCCTTCTTTCCATTTCCCATTACCTACTACAACAGTTCCAGAAACATCACTACCTCCAATATGGGGCATTTGCAAATTAAGGCTAGGCCAACCCTTTCGGATCCATATATCCAAATGATTCAAAGCACAAGCTTCTACTTTGATCAACACATGATTATCTTTGTTTTGGATATCCGGTAAATCTCCGTATTGTAATACCTCTCTTTCTCCATGTTCTTCAAAATAGAGCGCCTTCACAATCAACCACTGAATGAATTGTATTTAATTATAAGCCTGAAGGAATATACTCCAAAGCTTCTAGTCGTGATTGGGCTTTAATCAAAATCTTATTTGATTCCTCAATGATAAATTTTAGACGTTCATCATCTGGAGGTTCAATGACACCATCACGGAATAACAGATTATCAATCCTATTCGCTGAAAGGATCTCAACCACCCATTTGTCCTCATTACCAGTTATCAATGAAGAATATTTCCAGCCTTTACTGTGGACTATTCCCCTGAACTTCTGGGCTAACTCCATTGTCCTACAAGCTACATGGAAGATGGGGGACTGCCCTTGTAGAATAACAATAGAGTTTAGAGGAATATCTAAATTGTCAAGTACTTCTTTGACTTCTTCAAACTTAACTGGTCTATGCCAAGTTTTTCTTAACTCAACAGAATCTTTTCTCCCTACGTCTGGTAAAACAATGAGTTGCAATCTACCTGCACAACTAGATGTAGTAAAAATATCGGGGTGTGAATTGAAAGAATCGAGAACTCCTATTACACCCTTATCAACTAAACCTTCTGATTTAGCATCTTCTAATTTTTTCATAGCCTTTGCTTTGTATTGATTAAATTCCATTACTCACCTACAATACTAACCATTACCTTCCGGCTATGCATCTGGTCTCTGTGCTCCCACAAATATATTCCCTGCCAAGTTCCCAATGAAAGTTTGCCATTCATAACCGGAACAGCCTCAGAAGTGCTAGTTAGAGCTGAACGGATATGAGCCGGCATGTCATCCTTACCCTCCATATTATGAGCGTATGGAAAATCTTCAGGAGCTAAATTAGAAAAAATAGTTTCAAAATCTTGTCTAACAGAAGGATCATAATTTTCTTGAATGACTAAACTTGCACTTGTATGCTTAATAAATAAATGACAAACACCATTCAGTATTTTAGACTCAATTACAAAATCCTGAACCTGACTGGTAATATCCAAGAAAGATTTAGGATTTGTACGTATCTCCAATGAACCTTGTGATATAGCCATAGTAACTAATTAAGAGAGGCTCAAATAAGACTTCATGCTGACAATAATTGGTCTAGGACTAGGAGGACCGAATTCCATAAATATGGATGGAGTGATAGCCCTTAGTTTATCTGATCACATATTCTATGAGACCTATACATCTCCAATTCATCCCGAAACACTGGACTGGGTAAAATTAAAGTCACAAAAGGAACCCATACATCTATCCAGAGGACAAGTTGAAGAACCAAAAGAAATTATCGAATTAGCCAAAGAAAAGAACATCTTATTACTGGTTGTAGGAGATCCACTATCTGCAACAACCCATGTCAGTTTATTGTTAGAATGCAAGAAGAATAAGGTTGAATATCATGTAATACACAATGCATCTGTCCTGACCGCCGTCGCGGGTGTTCTGGGACTCCAACATTACAACTTTGGCCCTGTAGCAACATTGGTCCTTCCAGAGAGGAACTACAAACCGACCAGCCCTATCGACAAGATCAAAACCAATATGAAGAATGGGAATCATACCTTGGTATTATTGGATATCAAGGCCGACCAGCCAGAAACTGAACCAATTTACATGACTGCTGCTCAGGCTGCAGAACAGATCATCGAGACCGGACTATCTGGAGAAATAAAAGTTGCAGCGGCCGCCAGAGTAGGAAGAGAAGACCAAAGATTATGGTACGGAAAATTAAAGGTTCTGGCCAAATTAGACCTAGGAAAAGAACCACACAGCCTAGTGATTCCCTCTAAATTACACTTCACTGAAAAGGACTTCCTCGATAACCTCTAACCATCTTATTTTAATCCCCCATCGGACTGGGATTTCCTAGATGCAGGGATGGATTGCTCTAGAGAACGGTTCTGTTTTTTTTGGAGACTCATTTGGTTATCCAGAAACAGTGGAAGGAGAGCTCGTTTTCAACACCTCAATGACGGGCTATCAGGAAGCTCTTACGGATCCCAGTTATGCTGGTCAAATGCTAATGTTTACCTTTCCACAGATAGGGAATTATGGCTGTGCTCCTAAATATTATGAATCCTCAAAGATACAAGTCAATGCCTGTCTGGTAAAGGAATGGTGCCGAAGTCCTCACCAAGGAAAAATGAACCTGGATGAATGGCTTAAGGAAGAGAAAATACCAGGATTAGAAGGACTAGATACTAGACAATTAACGATTATTACCAGGGAGGCCGGAACTCTGAGAGCAGTTATCTGCACAGATGGAAAGATAACACCTAAACAGGGAGTACAGAGGGCGAAACAAATGAAATGGCCCTCTGATTCGAACCTGGTGTCAATAGTTTCTACTAAACGAAAATACAAGAGAGGAACAGAAGGACCAAGAATCACGCTGTTTGATTGGGGAGTAAAACAATCAATAGTCAAGAATCTGGCAAAAATGAGCCAGGTGACAGTTGTTCCCTGGAATTATAGTATCGAGAAAGTAAGAGCTACAGAACCAGACCTGGTGTTCATGAGTAACGGCCCGGGAGATCCGGACCACGAAGATATGAAACCGGTAGTAGATACAGTAAAGAACATCCTGAAGGAGATACCAGTAGTTGGAATATGTTTGGGCCATCAGATACTGGGACTGGCGTTGGGCGGTGAAACATACAAACTGAAATATGGACATAGAGGAGGAAATCAACCTGTAAAAGAACTGAAAACTGATAATATTTACATAACCTCACAAAATCACGGGTTTGCGCTCCATAAATTACCAAATAAGGTCAAAGAGACCTTTGTCAACCTGAATGATGGGACCTGTGAAGGAATAGAGTCCCGGAATTGCTGGTCTGTTCAGTTCCATCCAGAAGCGGCACCAGGCCCAATGGATGCGAATATTCTTTTCAAGAGGGTATTGGAGACTATAAATGGGTAGAATGAAGATTCTGGTCCCTGGGGCTGGACCTATAATTATTGGTCAGGCAGCTGAGTTTGATTATTCAGGTTCTCAATGTTGTTCCGCATTACGTGAGGCAGGGCATACTGTAGTCCTAGTCAATTCGAATCCAGCAACGATCCAGACCGACCCGGAAACTGCAGATATTGTCTACATCGAACCGATGACTGTGGAATCCTTGACGAGAATCATTGAAAAAGAAAAACCTGATGCGATTATTCCTGGTATGGGGGGGCAAACTGGACTTAACCTCACCATAGATTTGCACAAGGCCGGAGTACTCCAGAAACATGGGATGAAAATTCTGGGAACGTCATTGAAATCCATTGAAATGGCTGAAGACAGGGACCTTTTCAAAAAAAAGATGGTACAAATAGGCGAACCTGTCGCTGAAAGCGGAATTGCCCAGACAATCAACCAATCACTGAAATTGGCAGAGAAACTGGATTATCCCGTCGTTGTAAGACCGGCCTTTACTCTAGGTGGTACGGGTGGAGGTATCGCTTATAATGAAAATGAATTAGAGATTATAGCTGGTAGAGGTCTGGCACTTTCCCCTGTCAAACAGTTATTGATAGAAGAATCCATCCTGGGATGGCTTGAATTTGAGTTTGAGGTTCTAAGAGACGAGGATGACAATGCCATTATCGTCTGTTCGATGGAAAACCTCGACCCGATGGGTGTACATACTGGGGAATCTATTGTTGTGGCGCCGGCCCTCACTCTTCCAGACACAGCGTATCAGAAATTGAGGACTTCAGCGTTGAAGGTAGTCAGAAGTCTAGGAATTGTAGGAGGCTGTAATGTCCAATTTGCATATAATTCCCAAACAGAGGATTATATCCTGATAGAGGTCAATCCCCGAGTCTCACGCTCTTCAGCTTTGGCATCCAAGGCAACGGGGGTTCCTATAGCCCGTATTGCCAGCATGCTATCGATTGGACATAAACTGCATGAATTATCGAACAGAGTAACAGGAAATACAAGTGCAGCCTTCGAACCAGCTATTGATTATGTTGTCATCAAGATACCTAGGTGGCCATTCGACAAATTCAAACTCGCGGATAGAACTCTTGGAACGCAGATGAAATCAACTGGAGAGACTATGGCCATTGGGAGGTCATTTGAAGAAGCATTAATGAAAGGATGGAGATCTATTGGCCAAGGTCTAGGATATCCGGAGACAATCAAGTGGAAAAAAGAGAAATTGAAAGATATGCTGCGGGTGCCAAATGATCAACGCCTAACAGTTATCTGGAATTATCTTAAACGCAGGAATGCTAGTCCCCGAAGAATTCAGAGAACTTGTGAATTAACTGACTTCCATCCTTTTTTCATTGAAAGAATTGGAGAATTAGTGAAAATTGAGAACCAATTGGAAAAGGTCAAAAAGAATCTACCAAAGAATATCCTTCTCAAGGCCAAACACAACGGATTTAGTGATTCTCACATATCCAATTTAACTGGAAAGAAAGAGGAAACCATAAGAAATCAGAGAAAGAGAATGAATATCACTTCTTCATTCTTGATGGTGGACACATGCGCTGGTGAATTTGAAGCAAAGACGCCTTACTTCTATTCAACCTACTCAGACCCGAAATCTGAATACAAGATAGGGAAAAGTATTGTGATCCTAGGTTCAGGACCCATAAGAATAGGGCAAGGGATAGAATTCGACTATTCAACCGTTCATGGAGTACAAGCGGTAAGGAAGGCAGGCTACGAAGCCGTTGTGGTAAATAACAACCCAGAAACAGTATCAACCGATTTTGACGCATCCGATAGATTATATTTCGAACCTTTGGATGCTGAATCTATCTTTGAGATACTGGACGTAGAGAAACCATATGGGATAATTTTACAGTTAGGTGGACAAACCGCAGTCAATTTAGCATCAGATGTTGAAGCCTATATCCAAAAAGAAAAATTGAAAACCAGGATCCTCGGCACAAAAGTTAGGGATATGGATGCTGCCGAGGACAGAGGGAAATGTGGAGAACTAATGAGAAAGGCGGGCATAAAGATGCCGAAATGGGCGATAGCCAAAAGTTCGGATGAAGTCATAACCAGAGCAGAGGAAATTGGATTTCCCGTCCTAGTCAGACCTTCCTTTGTACTCGGTGGGAGAGGGATGGAAATTGTACACAATGATAAACAACTCAAGAAGTATCTGCGATTAGAAAGTCATGCTACTCCCAAAAGGCCAGTACTGGTCGATAAATTCTTGGAAGGTGCTATTGAACTGGACGTTGATCTGATTTCCGATGGAAAGAAAGTGGTGATTGGGGCGATAATGGAGCAAATTGAGATGGCGGGCGTCCATTCCGGAGACAGTGCGTGCGTTATGCCTCCACAATCAATTTCAAAGAAATTAGAAGATGAGGTCATCAAGATTAGCAAAAAAGTTGCCAAAAAGATGAAAATTATTGGGGCTGCAAATTTACAATTGGCAATCAAGGACTCATATGTGTTCCTTCTAGAAGTAAATCCAAGGGCTAGCCGGACCCTTCCCTTCGTTAGTAAATCAACCGGTTATCCCCTAGCTAGATTAGCAGTACGAGCGATGTTGGGCCAAAAATTGAACCAGTTTCCAGAATTAATTAAAATGAAGGGAGCTTCAGTGAAAGTACCCACCTTTTCCTGGTTGAAGATAACCGGATTAGACACGGTGCTGGGCCCTGAAATGAAGTCCACTGGAGAAGCGATGGGGCACGGACCTACTTTTGGAACGGCATACCTCAAAGCAATGAAGGGCGGAAACAAGACAATACCTACAACGGGAACTGTGTTTCTTTCAGTATCAAACAAGCTTAAACTTGAATTCGGGGATGTTGCACAGGAATTGATAGATCTGGGATTCAATCTGATAGCCACGAAAGGAACTGCTGCACATCTGCGCAGAAAAGGAATTGATAGCAAGGTGATCTGGAGAATATCGGATAGAAAACAGCCAGATATCCTGTCAGTAATGAGAAACAAGAAAGTTGATCTGATTATCAATCTACCCACTGGAAGAAGAGCTGCAACTGATGGAGCACAAATGAGAAGATTAGCTGTCGAGTTGGGAATACCGTTCATAACCACCCTAACTGGCGCAAAAGCAGCTATAAATTCATTGAAAGAAGGTGAAGCTGAACATCTAGAACCGTTGAAGAAGATTATAGTCTGAATCTTTGATGTTAAGCATTATACTGCATCTTTTATATACTATATCTAATGAAGTTTAATAGAGTTGAAATGGCCGAACCTGACAAAGTAATCAGCATAATAACCTGTGATACGGAAGGACGAATAGAGACCTTCAATCAAAACGCAGAGGAATTGTTTGGGTATTCCGCCAATGAAATCGTGGGCAAAAAAAGAGTGTCTCTCTTCTCACCTGGCATGGTGGTACTAGGTCATGTTGCTAAGTGGTTGAAAGAAGCAAGAAATAACAGAGAAGGATATTCAACAAAAACCACATTCATAAGAAAGGACGGAACTAAATTTGCAGCAGAATTCACATGTACGGCAACCATAAAAGACGGAAGGCATATCGGTTACTGTGGGCGTACAAAAGAACTGAAAGATGTTTCACCTAGGGATACTATGCCCAAAACAACATTGCTCACCCGCTTTATCTCAATCGTTGCCATAACAAGATTGCCTTTCCTTAGTGCCACCTGGATTCCAATAATCGCTAGCGTGGTCTGGGGTATTCAAAGAGGACTTATCGATATGGATTGGCTAACCTTTGGATTGGTATTTATGGGCGGATCCTTCCTGCATCTAGCTGCCAATACATACAATGATTATTTTGACTGGACCAGTGGAACTGATCAAATCAACAACGACTATTTTTTACAACTCTCAGGAGGTAGCAGAGCTATCGAACTGGGATTGATAACCGAGAAACAACTTTTCCGTTTAGCAACATCTTTTCTAGCTTTAGCTGGTTTATCAGGAATAGTAATTATGCTTGATAATAAAGTGGAATTACTTTACTACGGGTTCGTGGGAGCATTTTCGGGGTATTTCTATACTGGATATCCTCTAAGATTAGTAGCACGTAAAGGAATTGGAGAATTACTGATTGGTTTGAATTACGGCCCACTAATGACTATGGGGGCTATCTATGCAATGTCAGGAATACATTCATGGGAGGCCTTTTTATTTGGAATACCATTTGGAATACTGACGACAGCAATACTTTGGATCAATCAATTTCCTGATAGTAAGTCAGATGAGATTGCAGGTAAACATCATTTGGTTGTAGTATTAGGGCTAGAGAGATCCAGTTGGGGTTACCTTGTCCTAATGCTTGCAGCATTTTCCTCAATATATGTATTATTCAGATATAGTATAGTTGAGGAAGGGGCCCTTCTTTCATTACTAGGATTACCTGTGGCCCTCTATTATTCATATCAGGTAATAAACAACTATAATACCCGAGAATTAGCTGGTGCAAACTGGGGAACCATTGGTATACATACCATAACTGGACTGTTGCTAATAATTGGTATTGAATACATTTAACTATGAAAGAATCAACACGATTAAAGGAAAATCTGACAATCTCAGAGAACTTAAACGATTATTACAAAGAAGTCAGAGCCGAGTTCCAAAGACATCTGAAAAGAGAAATCGGCAAGGAATCAAAGGATGTAGCCCCCCTAATCGAGAAAGGCGTAGGTGATGGAAAACAATTACGGCCCGTACTTTGCCGATTAGTATCTGATTCTCTAGGTGGAGACGCACATTTGGCATTTGAATGTGGAATGGCCTTGGAATTGATTCATTGTGGAACATTGATACATGACGACTGGTTGGATGGAGATAAGTTTAGACGTGAAGCACCAGCATTGTGGAAAGAACTGGGCCCAAGAACAGCAGTTCTAGTCGCGGATCTGATGATTGCAACGGGTTCCTTGCATGGAGCCATCTCATTAGCCACAGGAAAATCACTAGCAAGATGCATCAGAAATCTAACTGAAGGGGCAATCGCTGACTTTACAGATAAAGAAAATTACAGTGAATCGGTATATCTTCATAGGATAAAAAAAAAGACTGGAGCTTTATACAGTACAGCAGCCGAACTAGGTGCCTTAATCTCACCTCGAACCGACTTAGCATTACCAATGCATAAATTCGGAGAAACTGTAGGAATAATCTATCAGATAACCGATGATTATCTTGATCTCATGAATTCATTGATTACCAAAACGCCCGTAGGAGATTTAGCCCTCGGAATACCTACGTTACCAGTCACGAGATTAAGTCGTTATAGTAATTACAAACCATCTATTGAAAAATTTATAGTAACTGGGAACGCTGGCGAAATCATAAAAAACGTGAATATAAGCGATGCTCAAGGTGTCTTCGAGGAATTGATTGCCCCCTGGCAAGAAATGTCCCGGAAATTTTTAGAAGAGGTTCCTGATTCATCAACTAAAATCCTCCTAGAGCAGGTACCAATATCTTTTGCAAATGAACTAATTGCAAGTGACAAAAATTAAATTCCTCTTAGATGCCTTCTAGGTGGTTTAGTTACTTTAACATCTCCTACCTTCTGAGTGTCTGAACCTAATTCTTTAATCTCTCCCGAGAAAATTCTATACGCATTTATTTCACTAAATTCAATTCCTTCCTGCTGACATGAATTTTTCATCTTGGAACGGAAAACATCTCTCTTGGTGATGTTGACGCCTTTGGGTGTCTCCCCTGCCCATAATTTACTAAATTGTTTGTATTGAGTACTATCTTTGTCAATCATGCCATCAGAGCTACGGTAGCCTCCTTGCAGATTTCAAAGAGAGACTGCCAGAATAAGGGCAATATGATCGCCAAGAAAAGTATAGTCAGGAACGAAATATAACGAACCGTATTGCTAAACTCAATATCCTTGGAATCGACAGCATCATAGAGATACATGAACCGAATAACTTTAAGATAATAATAGAGTGAAAGTGCAGAATTCAGAACACCGGCAATTACCAATGCGATAATCCAAGTATCTCCTGAAAGACCAGCTTGCAAGGACCCATAGAATAACAGAAATTTACTGATGAATCCTGCAAACGGAGGGATTCCAACTAAAGACAAAAGGCAAACGGTCATGGACAATGCCAACAATTGTGAACGTGCAGCCAGACCTTTGTAAGAATCTAGGCTATATCCTAACCCGACGGCACCAACTCCTGCAACTATAACAAAAGCCCCCCCTTTCATGAATGCATGAACCGAAATATGAGCAATGGCCCCAGAGACTGCATCATCCGTAAGTGCAGGAACTGCGATCAGAATGTACCCTGCCTGAGCAATTGAGGAATAAGCTAGCATCCGACCAATATCCTCCTGAGTAATAGCTGCCAGATTACCAATTGTCATTGAAGCAAGAGCTATAATTCCAATAATTAACTTCCACTCCTCAGATACAGTTTCCATTGTGAACAAGAACACTCTGAACAAGGCTACGAATCCCATAGCCTTGCTTCCAGCTGCAAGAAGAGTCGTTACAGGAGTTGGAGCACCCTGGTACACATCGGGTGCCCAAGCATGAAAAGGAACAACTGCAATCTTGAAGCCTAAACCAGCCAGTATGAACAAACTAGAAATAAAAATGACCTCATCAAAATTCCCAGAAACAACTCCATTATTGAGACCTGTAAAGAATGAACGCATACCCTCAAAAGTAATTGAACCGGTAAGAGCATAAAGCAAGGATATCCCGTAAAGCGTAAGTGCCGAAGAAAAAGCACCTATCAGAAGGTATTTGGCTCCTGCTTCCGTAGACTTATCATCCTGTTTTCTGAAAGCAACCATGGCATAACTGCTGAAAGCCGATATCTCTATCCCTAAGAAAAGTGTCAAGAAATCAGTCGCGGAAGCAACGACCATCATACCTAAAGTACTAGAAAGAAGTAGAGTGTAGTACTCTGCCTGATGAGGCTCATCTTCCTCAAAATAAGAACCGCTCAGAACTGAAACCGTCAAAGCTGTCAATACAAATATTATTTTGAATAATTGCGAGAAGGTATCCAATTTAAAGTGACTATAAAGAATATAAACTGACGAATTCTTTTCAAATGAAACTTCATCCGGATAAAACCAGAATAATACAAGCAACAAGAGTGACAATGCTAAAGTCATATTGGCGCAAATCGAATAAGATTTGTTATTCTCAGTAGCAATATACAAAGCCGGGATTGCCATGATACTGGCTACCAACAATAGTTCAGGTAAGAAAAGAAGAGAACTGTCCACTATACCGCCCCCATAAAAGCCAGAATATCATAACATGCAACCGTTATAGGATCCATCAAATAACTTGGGAAAATACCGAAAAAAGCTGCAATGATAACTAGTGCCAATAAAGGATAAAACTCATACCACGGAGCTTCATGGACTCGCTTCATTTCTATCTGCTCACTGTCGGGACCAAACAAAGAGCGCTGTAAAGCCCATAAATGATAACCCGCTGTCAAGACCATTCCAAAGATTGGAAGTATCAACCAATAACCATGGGACTGAAAAAAAGCAATGAAAACTGCTAATTCTGCGACAAAAACAGCCATACCTGGAAGACCAAGACTGCCTAGGAAAATGACAACAAAAACTCCAGCAGTAGTAGGTTGATAACTGGCTAGACCACCCAGTTTTGGAATATCACGAGTACCAACTTGATGCAACATTACTCCCGCCACCATAAACATTGCTGGGCTAAGAATACCATGTGCAAACATCATGAAAACTGCACCGGCAAAACCCAGTTCAGTCATTGTTGCAACTCCTAACAGTGCAACGCCCATATGGGAAACACTGGAATAGGCCACTAATTTTTTCAGATCCTCCTGACCCAAACTTAAGGCTGCTCCATACAATATAGAAACAATAGCTAAAATGACCATTATTGGTACAAAATACTCTGCACCTAAAGGTAGGGCTGGGATTGCTGCCCGCATCAAACCATAAAGTCCCATTTTCAGCATGACACCAGCTAAAAGAATTGACCCCGCAGTTGGAGCCTCTACATGGGCATCTGGTAACCAAGTGTGCCAAGGAACAGAAGGTATCTTGACCGCGAAACCAATAAACAATGCCGCAAAGACCCATATCTGGAAGTCTCTATTGAAACTTGTATTGGCCTCGGCAATTTCAATCATCGAAAAGGAATTGATACCTGCTTCAAAATAAAGTGCCATAAACCCAACTAACATCACAACCGAAGCAGTGAATGTGTAAATGATGAACTTGATTGAAGCATATCGCTTGTTATCTCCACCCCAAATAGCAATCAAAAAGAACATTGGAATCAGTACCACTTCCCAGAAGATATAGAACACAAAATAATCCAGAGTGATGAAAACACCGAACAGAGCCGTCTGCATTATCAATAGTAAAGCGAAAAATAAGGCCGGTTTTTTCTTTTCATGCCAAGCAAATATGACCGTAAGAGGGGTAATGATTCCCGTTAACAGAACCATCGGTGAACTGAGCCCATCGACTCCTAGTAGTAGTGATACTCCCATTTTAGGTGCCCAGACATATTCCTCCATTAATCTGAAACCACTTCCTGAACCGGCCTTTACGAATATTATAATAGATAGTCCAAGCGTGAATAATGTAGTGAACAGAGCAATTATCCTTGGAGCAGAGGGGTTGTTCCTGAAACCAAGAATCCAAAGAGAACCAATAAGGGGGAATATCAGAAGGTAGGAAAGCCACGGAAAGTCACCAAATTCCATAGCGATTTCGGGAGTACTCTGAATAATTATTTGACCACGCATCTGTAAACCAGTATGTGGTTCACAAACGTAATAGAGTGTTCCATCCTGTGCAGTTAAATTAGATGGGAGAGCCCACTCACCTCCATCTTGAGGATCTCCTGAACGAAAGCCTGAATCATAAGTTGTAGATTTAGAATCTGAAACCTGAGCTACATTATGACCCATGCCTGAAGTCCATACAAATGTCACATTATCGCCAGGGGATATCTTTAGAACACTAGGACTGAAAACAAAGGCATTGGACTCGATTCCAACCATCACGGTGTGATCCTCTGCAGAAGCCAAATTAGGAACCATGATTAATGCCGATAACAAAATCAAAAAACTGTAAATGTATCTCACAATGACCACCCCATCAATGGAAACACCACTCTGGTAACCACTACCAAAGCGCCAAGACCACCTATAGTAAGAGAAGCATAATGTCCCGTAAAACCTGAAGTTAACTTTCTCACCTGTCCACTGAAAATTTGTGTAATGGCAGCAACCCCATTCACCATTCCATCAATAATATTACGATCAAACCAATCACAGGCCATGGCCAAGGTATCCCAAGTTCTCATACCAAACCAATCAAATAATCTCGCCATGTACATGCGATTTGACAAAAATGTATGCAAATTACTTGTGACAACGTTATCAGATACAAAAGCCGTTGAGAAGGGAGTCTGACCGTCGTCTCCTCTCTTGTAAAATAGATAACCGAGAATAACTCCTGTAAGAGCTACAAAAACCGATAAGTGAGTTAAGGATGATGATAAAATATGATCGAGAAGACCCCATTGAATAGGTCCCTCTGAAGAATGATGTGTGCCATAGAAGACTACCGAACCAAAACCCTCTCCAATAAAGACCGTGAACCCTGAAAAGACCGCTAAGAAAGCTAAAATCATCAGAGGTATAGTCATGACCTGTGGGGCCTCATTTGCCTGTATTTTGACTTCTTTCTTGAGTACTTCCCAATTGCCTGAATCTGAATGATCGTCAGAAGGAATTACCTCATCTACCTCATGGAAAGCAGGGCCGCTGAAGGTCATCATCCACAGTCTAGTCATATAGAAAGCCGTCATAGCTGCAGTAAGTAATCCCAACCACCACAAAGCCCCAAAGATCCCCTCAGCTCCCCAGTTACGGTGAACTGCCTCAAGAATCTCATCTTTTGACCAGAATCCGGAAAAGAATGGTACACCTGCAATAGACAAGACACCAAGACCCATGGCTGTAGAAGTGATTGGCATAGCCTTGCGTAATCCCCCCATCTCTCTCATATCCTGTGTATGGACTGCGTGTATGACTGCTCCTGAACCCAAGAAAAGTAAAGCCTTGAAAAATGCATGATTCATTAAATGAAATAAACCAGCAGTGTAACCCTGTGCGTTGACTTCCAACCCCTGTTCAGTTGCATGCCAAACAGCCCAGGCTCCCGCACCCAATCCAAGGAACATGTACCCTAATTGAGAAATCGTTGAATAGGCCAGAACTCTCTTGATATCATACATAACCATGGCCATACTAGCAGCTATGAATGCTGTAACCCCTCCCGTGACGGCAATATATATCGCAGTATCAGGACTGTGAACAATCAGAGGATATGATCTAGCAACTAGGAAAACACCTGCCTTCACCATAGTTGCCGCATGAATAAGTGCTGAAACGGTAGTAGGACCTTCCATCGCATCTGGAAGCCAAACATGTAATGGAAATTGTGCCGATTTGCCTACAGCACCACCAAATATACACAAAGTCGCCCACTTTACTGCCTCCGCATTTTCAGATAGAAGCTCAGGATCACTGAACAACTCTGAATACCTCAGAGTACCAAATGTATTGAATAATATTACAAGGCCAAGAAGCAGAAATACATCACCTACTCTTGTAACGATAAATGCCTTCTTCGCAGCTGAAGCCGCTGATGGTTTTTCATACCAAAATCCAATAAGTAAATAGGAACAAACGCCAACTAATTCCCAAAATATAAACATCAACAAAAATGAGTTGGCAACTACTAAACCTAACATCACGCCCACAAATAGAGCTATCTCTGCAAAATATCTTACTTGGCGGTCACCCTCTTCTACCATATACCCTAGAGAGAATAGTACTACCAAATAAGAAACGAAACCAACGACTAACAGAAGCAACCCAGCTAGCCCATCTATGTACGTACCAAATTCAAACGCGAATGTCTGACCCCCAAACCAGACACTCGTAGATTCAATATATCCTCCATGGGCAACATCATTAATCAGAACATCATAGGCAACCCCTAATGAGAACACAGAGGAAAAACCAACGCCTATCACAGCTATTGAACCACCTCTTCGGGGATCATAACTTCCCAGAAGCAATATAAGAACAAATGAGACAATCGAAAAGACGGGGATCAGCCAGGCAATATTGACTGGACTAGTGCCATCCTCCTGAACCAAGAAAAACAGTAACCCTAATGCCAAAGCCAGACTGCCAAAGATAGTTACCAATAAATCCCTATTTGAGGTGTCTGAATCTTTTTCAGTCAATCTACCACCTCAACGTGTTCAACAAATCAAGTTCTATGGTGTCTCTCTGTTTGAAGAGGCTCAATAGTATTGCCAGACCTATTGCCACTTCTGCCGCAGCTATGGTTGTGACAAATAGTACTGCTACCTGACCAGTTAGATCATGATAATAACTAGAGAATGCAACAAAATTGATGTTTGCTGCAGTCAACATTATTTCAATAGACATAAGGACCACTATTGCATTCTTGTTACGAATTACACCATAAGCCCCGATCAACATTAGAATAGAAGAGAATACCACAAAATGAATTGGATCAATCATTAGTTTCCTCCCTAGCCAGAAAAACACCTGCCTGTAACGCAACAACCATCAGGATTCCTAAGAGGATGAAAGGAACCTCCCAATTATTGAACAGTTCATAAGCCAAAAATTTAGTTGTATCTATATTCAATTCCCTTGCATTTGACGATTCCGAGACAAAACCCATGGAATCAACGGCATAGACAGACCAAGAGTAGGTTTTACCATTATCAAAATCTTGGAACTCATATGATGTCTGAGTCAAGCCATCTGCTTGATGAATAATCTGGATCTCTGTTACTTTATGCTCTCGAATTTCAATTCCGTAAGTAATCTCAACTGGGGCCCAAACCAGAGTAATTTTCGAGGAAGAATCCAGAGAATGTTCTTCATTACGAAGAAGGAATTGATCCTCACCCAGTAAAGAACCGACGATACCCTTGTAATAAACGAATGAAGTATAATCACCAGCTGGTAATCGGTTAGTGGTAGAAGTTGTAATGGCAGTAAGATTTTCATCATGAAAAACATGTCCCGTACTATTTAGAACCGTAAATCGATATCCAACCGAGACCGGATTCCATTCAAATACAATTGAATCCTTGTAATGATAATAACCATCATCTGGGTAATTTATCACAGGAGCACAGCCTGTTTCACAGGTCGTAGACAAGGTTTCCTTAGAATTCAGATTATTCCAAGGAGCCATGGCAATTGAGAAAACAACATAAATCGATAAGGTAATCACTAAGGCATCCCTCACCCAGACAACACTCCGACTATACATCTTCACCACCTTTTAGAGTTCTCTTAGTGAGCATGATCCCAAATATTATGACCACGGAAATAGCGCCTACGTAGACTAAGACCTGGATAACTGCCAAAAATTCAGCGTCTGCCAATATGAACAGGCATGCTGTCAACAAGAAAACGGTTGCCAACCAGACCACTGAATGAACAATATCATTCCCATTTACAACGGCCCAGGCCGAAGCTAGGATTAAGCTCGCCAGACCCCAGAAAACGAGAACCGCTAAATCCAAACTATCAGGCCTCGGTTGGTGATTCCTCGGTAGTCAGTCCACTCAAACTTGAGTTGCTTGTTGGTTCCATATGTAGACAATCTGCTGGACATACCTTGACACAGACTGAACAGCCAATGCAGAGGGTATAGTCAAAATATGGATTTTCCACGTTCCGGACCTTGCCGCTCTTAAGTGTCTTGTCATGAGGTCCTACATCCATGATAATACAATTGGTAGGACAATTGTCCACACATTTGCTACAGCCAATACAAGGGTCAATATCCAGTACTGGAGATTCCATCATATAATTAGTAAGGGGAAGTTGAGGAAGATCTTCAAGGTCAACTTTCATTGTACGGGCCGGATAGATTAATCCCTCACGGCTTGTGTCGGCCATTTCATAAAAATCAGTCATAGTCATAGCACCGGTTGGACAATAATCTTCACAGAACCCACAAAACATACAGTGGCCGAAATTTATTGCAGGCCTTTCGGGCTTATTTTTTCGTTTGGCCAGATGTGAACCATACCACGCCCTATCTTGCTCCTCGTCCGATAATTCAACAGGCTTCATTTTCAAACATTTGTTAGGGCAGACTTCGCCACAAATCCCACACCCAATGCAAAGATCCCAAATCACGGCGTTCATTCCTCTGTAGGTTGGAGGGGGGTCCCTTCTCTCCAAAGGATACATTACTGTGGTTGGTTTTCCAAATGTTGATTTGAAAAATTGCTTCACCGTTACTTTCATTGGATTAACGAAAATATCCATAAGTCCTAGTTCCCTTTTTTCACTCATTAGAATACCTCCGGAAGATTAACTATCTCCGTAAAATAGGGGTAAATTTCAACCATAAATATAACAATAAGGATATTTATCAGAGATAAAGGTAATAACTTTTTCCAGCCCAGAACAAGAATTTGATCGGTTCTTATACGGGGCACTGACCAGCGAATAAAAATCCAAAATAAAATAATTAGATATACCTTAAGCAAAAACCAGATTTCGGGAGGTACTGGCCAAGGACCTGCCCAGCCACCTAAAAATAAGATAGTCGCAACCGCGGCACCTGCAAATCCTCTGATATATTCTGCGGCTATGAACAACATATATCGAATTCCACTATACTCTGTTGTCCAGCCTTCAACCAATTCAGCTTCGGCTTCCGGCAAATCAAATGGAACACGCTCAACTTCAGCTAAGATACAAATCATGAAAACAGCAAAACCAATGATTTGGGGAATAAAATTCCACATTGGTAAACCAAAAAACCAAGTAGAAGCCTGTTGTTGTTCCACAATTACAACCGGATCAAAGGACCCTGCTAACAGAAACACACCCGCCATGCTCAAAAGCAAAGGAATCTCATACGACATTAACTGAGCTGCAGAACGCATGCCTCCAATCATAGAATATTTATTATTGGAAGCCCAACCTGAGGTCAAAACCCCTATTGGTGCTATGGAAAAAGCGGCCATAATTACCATCAAGCCAGCCGGTGCCGAAGAGGCCGCGAATCTGTCTGACAGGGGAAATAGAGCCAATAAAAACACAGATGAAGATATGAATATGATAGGACCCATGGTGAATAGAAATTTATCTGCCTTGGCCGGAACAATTAATTCCTTGGTGATGGCCTTGATTCCATCAGCTAGATTCTGTAAAATCCCTATACCACTATAATTCTTCTTAAATTTCCAGGAAGGTGCCTGACCCGATAAGTCCTCGCCTAACTCACGAAGAGATCTAAAAGATAGCATTGGGCCCCTACGATCTTGAATTCTAGCTGCAACTTTTCTTTCTAGATGGATAACCAAAATCAGATTGGTCATTCCTATCATAAAAGCGATGTTCACAGCATAAAACCATGCCATTGTATCCAGTCCTCCATCAGTTGCTAACCAATCTGCGACCCAACCTGCGGGATTACTGAAAGGAGGAAAGAGACCCTCTTGAAACTCAAAAATGGGTATGAGAAGCTTCACAGTCCATTCTGCCATAATTCTACACGCATCGAATAAGGTCATTTGTCAGTCTCTCCTATACAAATATCAATACTACCCATGATTGCTGGAATATCTGCAAGCTTGTACCCTTTGAGATAGTGAGGGCAAGCTGAAATTGTGGTGAACATCGGACTTTTGATTTTCCACCGGTAAGGACGATCTGTTCCGTCTCCAACCACATACATGAGAGCCTCCCCTCTAGAATCCTCCGTTCTACGGAAAGCTTCCCCTTGTGCCCGAACAGGAATAGTTGAGGCCAAAATCGGTCCCTTGGGCATCTTCTTGAAACAATCCCGAATGATTCGAATTGATTCCTTCATCTCATCTATACGAACCATATATCGGCTAAAACAATCACTATAGCCTGGACCAGCCTCCCTTGTTTGAATATCCCAGTCAATTTCCTCATAAATCTCATAGGGGTCATTTCTTCTCAAATCAAATTTGGTCCCACATCCTCTCATATTGGGACCAGTTATCCCAAGATTCTGGGCCTGTGCTGCAGTGAAATTACCAACATCTTCAGTGCGCATGCGAAAAATCTTAGAATTTTCAAAAAGATCGGCATATTCATCTAGTCGTTTTTCAAAGAGTTTGAAGACCCTCTCCGTTTTTTCAACAAAACCATCTGGCAAATCTCTTTTCACCCCACCAATTCGAATATAATTGTAAAGAAGGCGACTTCCACTTGGAATTTCCAGAAGGTTCAGAAACAATTCACGATCTCTCCAGAAATAAAGCGCTCCAGTGATGTGGCCTAAATCGGGCATATAGGCTCCTGCCCACATTAAATGAGAAGCTAATCTCTGAAGTTCTAGCATAATCGTACGTATGTATTTTGCTCTCTCAGGTACTTCAACATTCATCAATTCTTCGACAGTAAGAACATAGCTGTGTGTCCAAGTAGTAGAACTAGCATAACAAAGGCGATCCGTCAAAGTAGTATTCATAAAATATTTGCGACGTTCCCCCATTTTCTCAACTGAACGGTGGAGATAGCCCAATTCAGGATCGGCATCTGTTATTGTTTCACCATCAACCTTGACCTTCAATGTCCAGAGACCATGGGTCATTGGATGTTGCGGGCCCATACTAATCCACATCTCAGCCATTACCACACCTCCTCGTGTATCTCATACACGTAATCCTTCCTCAACGGATGGCCCGCAAAACCTTCTGGTAGCAATACACGGCGCAAATCCGGATGGCCAATAAAGTAGATTCCCATCATATCAAAAGCTTCTCTTTCATGCCAATTGGCACCTCCCCACAAATCTGATATTGATTCTATGGTAGGGGTATCACGTTCAAGAAATATATGTACCTCTACCATCACAGACATGTCTGTTGATCCAACAGTAACTGACTTGTTCACAGATGTAAAATGATAAACCAATTCAAATTCTGGCTGATTATCTATTGCAGTTATCAATGAACAGTGTTCAAAACCAAAAACATCCCTCAGTTTGGTAAAGAACTCTTTGGAAGAATTCTTATCAATATCCAATTTAACAACATTATCCCTAATCATCGAAGCGTTGCTAACTCCCTCGAAGGCTGACACCTCTTGCATTAACTCCTTGATTTCCATACTTAACGTCTCAAGAACATGCCTGGTTCCTTTTCTCTAATCTTCTTTTGCAAAGTCAGAAAACCATGCATCAAAGCTTCAGGTCTAACCGGGCATCCTGGAATATATACATCAACAGGCATGAATGTATCTGCACCCGCCACAACTGAGTAAGAATCCCAGTAGGGGCCTCCAGATATTGCACATTCACCCATCGCAATAACCCATTTGGGTTCTGGCATTTGCTCATAAAGTGTCTTCAATTTAGGACGCAGTTTTTCACAAACCGGTCCATTGACAATTAGCACATCGCACTGCCTTGGAGAAGAACGATAAACTACGCCAAGCCTGTCTATATCATGGTCTGGTGCAGAGGCCTGACCCATCTCAATAGCACAACACATTATGCCAAAATGAAGGGGGTGTGGAGAGAATCTCTGCCCATAATTGAAGATTGGTCTAGTTACTCTATTTACCACTTCGCGCATTCCTGTGGTTTCAGCAACATTGTAAACTGCATTATCTATCCATTCTAACAATTGATCTGAACGAAGAGTAAGCCAATCTCCTGCAGGAGGATCTTCCATTATTTTGTCCGAATTAGTTGTTTGCGATCCCACACCTCTTCTAAGGCTAGGATTACCACGTACTCTCTTAGAACTCATATCCAGATTACATCCTCTTTCCTAAATGCGTACCACAAACCTAGTAAGGTTAACATGAGAAATAGCAACATTACAACTTTAGCAGATACCTCAAGAACAAGATATACTTGAACCCACAGGATTAAGAAAACCACTACCAGATCAAAGATGACAAAGAGTATAGCGAACATGTAGTACTGAAAATGAAACTGGATGTGAGCCTCACCTCTGGGAACCTCACCGCACTCATATGTCGAATTTTTTAGAGCATTATCATTATTGGGTCGGAAGAACCTTCCGATGAAGAAGGTCATTACAGGAAATAAAAGCGCAATAAGCGCAAAAATCCCTATAGGAATATACTCGTGTCCCAGCACGGATACCCTGTTGTCAATCCCTATTAAAAGAGTTAGGTCTCATGACCAAATAGGACTGGAAATAAAATGCTAAATAATAACTAGTCCCATCCTGATATAGACACCTCAAAAGGTAAGCTTATGAATCAGGAATACAAGAGAATCACAACCAATGTATTGCAAGAAATGAAAACACGTAATGAAAAGATTTCAATGCTTACTTCATATGACTACACCCTAACTAAAATTGTGGATGATGCTGGGATTGATGTAATCCTGGTTGGAGACTCCGCATCTAATGTAGTAGCTGGCCATGAAACAACACTGCCAATTACTTTAGACAATATGATCTATCATGCATCTTCTGTTGTAAGAGCTGTAAAAAGATCACTAGTTGTCGTTGATCTTCCTTTCGGATCCTATCAGGGAGATTCCCAAAGAGCTTTAGAATCATCAATACGAATAATGAAAGAATCAGGGGCACATGCCGTTAAATTAGAAGGAGGGTCTGAAATAATTGAATCCATAGAAAGAATTCTGACAGCAGGAATTCCGGTTATGGGACATCTGGGTCTAACACCTCAGTCAATTTATAAATTTGGAACTTATACTGTTAGAGCCAAGGAAAAAGCTGAAGCAAAAAAACTAGTAGAGGATGCAAGACTTCTGGAGAAGACAGGATCTTTCTCTATTGTATTAGAAAAAATTCCAGCTACATTAGCTAAAAAAGTAGCCAAGGCTGTAAAAATCCCAATCATAGGAATTGGAGCAGGCCCCGATGTTGATGGGCAGGTACTAGTCTTACATGATATGCTGGGTATGACTCATGAATTTAATCCAAGGTTCTTGCGAAGGTATCTTAATTTGTACAAGGATATTAATGGTGCTGTAGAAAGCTATGTGAAAGATGTAAAGACCGGAAATTTCCCCAATGAAGAAGAACAATACTAAGATACTCAGTTTTGAGTATATACCCCTTATATTTTAACAGTCCGCCGATAGAAAAACGTGAGACCAAAAGTAATACTCAATTGTGCTGCCTCAGCTGATGGCAAGATAGCGCTTTCAAATAGACAACGACTGGAACTGTCAAATAATGAAGATTTTGAAAGGGTACATCTTCTTAGAAGTAAATATGACGCCATATTAGTGGGGATAGGAACCATCCTTGAAGACAACCCCTCACTAACTGTTGATCCAAAATATAATTCCGGCAAGAATCCAATAAGGATAGTGCTGGACACTAAATGTAGGACTCCAAGAAATGCTAGTATACTTGATGGTAAAAGTAAAACCATTCTTGCCATAGGTGAAGGAACAGAACCGGCTTCTATCCCAAATACAGAAATAATAAAATGTGGAACCGACGAGGTAGATCTCACAAGATTACTGAAAAAACTTAGCAATAAAGGAGTGAAATCTGTATTGGTAGAAGGAGGTGAGACCGTCATGTGGTCTTTCCTAAAAAATGGACTATTCGATGAATTCAATATATTTATTTCAAGTATGATCATAGGTGGGAAAATGACTCCCACCATTGCAGGAGGGGATGGCACTCTAAAGTTAGATGACCTCCTAAAACTAAAATTAGATGAGGCCCAGATATTAGGTGATGGAATCTTACTAAAGTATTCCAAAAGCAATAATTAAAGAGAACAGCCTTCATAGTAGATTATGAGGGTAGGTGTAATGGCTTCCGGAAGAGGAAGCAACTTCCAAACGATTATTGATGCTACTGAGAGAGGTAAGATACCTGATGCAGATCTTGTTCATCTGATTGTAAACAAGATGGACGCCTATGCCATCGAAAGAGCAAAAAAACACGAAATAGACTATACGGTAATCACATCCCATGATAAGACTAGAAGAGAATTTGACCAAAGTGTCCTAAAATTATTCAAAGAACTGAATATCGAAATAGTTGTATTAGCAGGTTTTATGAGAATCCTCACACCTGAATTTATCGATACTTACAGAAATCGGATTCTGAACATCCATCCCTCTTTATTGCCTTCTTTTCCAGGAGCTCATGCACACAGAGATGCAATAAAATACGGAGTCAAGGTAAGTGGTTGCACAGCTCACCTAGTTGATGAAGGGATTGATTCAGGACCCATAATAATGCAAGCTTCCGTAACTTTATCTGATGGGGAAACTGAGAAAAGCCTGGCTGATAAGATTTTGGAGTATGAACATCAGATACTGCCCAAAGCATTGCAATTATTATGTTCTGGGAAAATAGCTATAAATGGACGACATATCAAAATAAAGTCCGACTAATACTTTATATACGGCACAGACTGGCCGCCAACCTAAGTGGATTACCCCTAGCGATGTCGCTGAAACAAATTAACCGAAAGAGCAATTCTGAGTTAGTAAAAGCTATTACTAATCTCAAGGATGCAGCTCGAAAAAACGAAGCACCCCTCTGGAGAAGTGTAGCAGTTAGGTTAGAAGGACCTTCCCAGAATTGGCCCTCGGTTAACATAAGTAAACTTGAATACAATGCAGATAAGAATTCTAAAATAGTTGTCCCTGGAAAATTATTAGGAGCTGGTACAATAACAAAGAAAATAACGGTTACAGCCTATAGTTTCAGTCAATCGGCAGTAGATAAAATAGAAGCTGCAGGTGGAAAATGTTTATCATACAATGATTTTATAAAATCAAATCCAAAGGGAACAAACGTAATGGTGATTGGCTGATGAGAGTTATAGACGCTAGTGGTTGTATAGTGGGCCGATTAGCAAGTTCTGTGGCTAAAGGACTATTGAATGGTGATCAGATCCATGTAATCAATGCTGAAATGGCTGTATTTTCAGGTACGAAAGAGATGGTCTTTGGAGAGTACATCGGAAAAAGAAAGCTGAATCATCCGAGAAAAGGGCCCTATTACCCAAGGATGCCCCATATGATGCTGAAAAGGGCTGTCAGAGGAATGATACCCTACCAGAAACCGAGAGGAAGAGAGGCTTTCAAAAGGTTGAAAGTAGATGTTGGTAAGCCTGCATCTGTAGGAGATGGAAAAATCGAAATGGTCGATGGAGCAAAAATGAACAATTACTCGAAGTATGTGACTCTAGGTGAAGTGTCAAAAGTATTGGGGGCAAAATTTTAATGG
>Ga0310124_10000190_pt1 | contig 41592 bp, 35 predicted proteins | sample CB11b_AW_Bot5_MG_FD_203507 | JGI IMG/M metagenome (GOLD analysis project Ga0310124, IMG submission 203507) | Marine microbial communities from Western Arctic Ocean, Canada - CB11b_AW_Bot5 | ecosystem: Environmental > Aquatic > Marine > Oceanic | place: Canada: Western Arctic Ocean | collected... | reverse complement strand
CAGCATCCCGGGAGTGACCCCCGTGAACTGAGCTCGACCATTTTCATTCGTTTTTGCAGTTCGTATCTCTTCGTTAACTCGAAGGTCAATAGAGTGATCAATGATGTTATTCGCGAGAGCTCCGAGAATCAGTCGAACCGAAATCGTACCGTCCGCTAGATCTCTTGATGGTAATGGAATACCCGACATCTCTTTCGGGTCAGGCATTTCGAACTGAGCCTGCACTGAAACAACCATGGCCACCATAAATCCAAACGCGACTATCACAACTCCTAAATACCTCACGCCCATTTCAACTCAACCTCGCACCACACGCCTTACAAAACCGTGCATCAGTATCATTGGAAGTACCGCATTCAGCGCAACCGTCTACCGGTGCGACAGACTCAGATTCTAACCTCTCTGATCTTGAGAGATGTGCCAGCCTGGTTTCTAACTCTCGCTCGATTAGCTCTCGATAGCCTGACCTATCGCTCTCAAGTTGCCCGATCAGATTCATGGCTCGCGTTCGTAGACGTTTTGTCATTTCCTCGAAATCTACTTCTGAGACCTTGTTCATGGCTCGGTCGAATTCAAGTTCTTTGATTGAGCGTAAAACAAGATTCTTCTCTCGCTCTACGGCCAGACGGGTCCGATGTCCCACTAAGACGGGTTCATCTGCACTGTCATCATTCACAAGAGGCTGTAGTGTGCGCAACAAGGCCATCCCTACCAGGGCTGCGGCCCCAATAACTACGCTCAGTAAGAGCGTGCCAACCACCGTGCTACGTGACATTAAGACCGCCATCGTAGCCGCAGCGAGGGCGACCAAGACAAAAAAATGCCAGGGGCGAAACGTGGATTGATTAGTCGAGGTTTCGAAGCTCATCGTCCAGACGTGCCGCAAGTTTGGCATCCACTACGGTTGCTGCCAAAGGCACACCCTCTTCGGATGCTTCGCGCGAGGACCAGCGATGCGCCACCGTACCGACGACGACAGCGCCCGAAATTCCCAGAAGGTACGGAAACAACCAAGCAAGACGATTAAAACCTTCGTCGAGCGGCATAGCAAGTGGCTCCTGGCTTCCGTACTTCGCGATAAAATGCTGAAATACCTCATCTCTGGTTTTTCCGTCATCGACAAGCTCACTCACTTCGTTCCGCATCATCGCCGCAGTACCGCAGGTGCATTCACCAATCAACTTACGCCCACAGGTGCCACACATGCAGACGAGTTCTCGACCCAGTTCGCGCTCCAGAGCACTCCGCGGCACGACCGGTACTGAGTGCGCCGACTCAATGTGCTGAGCCGCAACTCCTACAGGCGTTAGAGCCAAGGCCAACAAGACCAACGACGTGGTCGCAGCGCCCGCTGGGACTTTCGAAAGGGCAAATGAAAACGTCCGCTCCGGTAATAAAGCAAGTCCAGTTCCAAGCGCCAGAACACTGAACCCAAACCAGATCCAGTTAATCAGTGGCGACACCGTAATTTGAAAACTTGCTGATTGGTCCTGCATGTCGAAAGCAGCCATAACAATATAGAGGTCCTCCGAAAGGCGACGCCGAATCGCTACTTCGGTCGTCGGTTCTGTTTCGTGCTTATGAAAGAACCATCTAGCCGGATACATTTGACCAACTTCTGCCTCATCTGTGAGCACGGTTAACGTGCCTGTGATCATTTGCTTCTGACCATCGTCGTTCACGGAAATGCCATCGTGGCGTACCGTAAACTTTCCAACTTCCACCTGCTGCCCCACTTGTAAGAGCACTTGTTCGTCAAGCTTGTACCCTTCACCAGCAAAACCCAGGAACATCAAGACTATCCCTACATGCACAATGTAGCCACCATAGCGTCGCTGAGACCGAGACACCAATCCGATAATGGCGGTGAGCATGTCAGAACTCGTCGCCGCTTGCCGCACTACTGCACCACGGACGAATTCCTGTCCAATTGTAACCGTGACGAAGCTACAAAGCATGAAACAGATACCAGATGACCAAACATGAAAGTTCAACAACACTAGTGTCACGCCAGTCACAAGTGCAGCCAGTGTCGGCCAGCGAAACTGGTACCACAAATTCTCCAACGAAGATTTCCGCCAAGCTAATAGAGGTCCAACTCCGGTTAAAAAGAGCAAAGCCAAGCCTATAGGAAGCATCCACTTATTAAAGAAAGGAGGACCAACGGTTAACCGTTCTCCAGTCACAGCCTCACTCAAAGTGGGAAACATCGTCGCAAACAAAATAAAGATCGCAGAAAACAGAAGAATCCAATTGTTTAATAGAAACGCGGCCTCACGTGACGCCCACGAATCAAGTTCGTGACGCGCTCGCAGCAACGGCAAACGGTATATCAACAGGCCAAAGCTAATGCTCAATATGAGCACCATGAAGACTGTAAACATCCACGCTAATTCTCGATCTTCCCCAAATGCATGCACTGATTGCACGACCCCAGACCGAGTCATAAACGTACCGAAAATCGTCAAAAAGAAGGTAAGGATTACGAGTGTCATGTTCCAGACACGCAACATACTGCGTCGCTCTTGCACCATCACGGAATGCAAAAGAGCGGTAGCGGTCAACCACGGTAGTAAGCCTGCATTTTCGACAGGGTCCCACCCCCAAAACCCGCCCCATCCGAGTTCTTCGTAAGCCCATATCATGCCCAGCGTTAATCCCAGCGACAGGAACAACCAAGACACCATGGTCCAACGCCTCACGGCACGCAGCCAAGAGTCGTCCAGATATCCAGTAGCCAGCGCAGACATCGCAAATGCGAACGGCACCGTCATGCCTACAAATCCGATATAGAGAGACGGCGGATGAATTGCCATGTACGGATTTTGCAACAAGGGATTCAAGCCGCGTCCGTCAACCGGAATGTCCGTCAGATAAGTTGCAAACGGGTCTTTATTGAGAATCATTACAAGTAAGAAAAACAGCTGCACACATGAAATGACTACCACCACATATGGAATCAACTCGCGATGTCGATCACGATTAACATAAACAGCTAACGAACCAAACGCCGAAAGCAAAAAGACCCAGAACATGATTGAGCCGTCGAGGCCACCCCAGTAGGAGGTCAGCTTATAGAACAACGGCTGCGCCGAATCCGAGTAATGATCAACATATCGGATGGCGTAGTTATTAGTAACAAAGGCGTGCACGATTATCGCCGAGGCGGCAGTCATCAACGCAGCAACTAAATAGAAAGCTCCAATGCCACTCTCAATCAGAGGAGTCGAACGACGCCGTCCCCCGACGATTGACGCAGCAGCTGCATAGGCACACACAACGAATGTTGCGAGTAGAATGAAGGAACCTAGGGAAGCCATCCGCGAGACCTTAATCTGAAATGAGGGTGCGACGAGTGCTCAGAGCACCGGACAACGCTTAGCACGACGTACGCACTATTGTGATTCAACTGCGTACTGATTCATTTCCGCAGCAACCGGTTTAGGTTCATATTTCGACGGGCATTTCGCCATCACTCCATTGGGTATAACCTGTATACCTTCTGGTCCAAGCCTACCCCTCACGACAACCTCCGCCCCGCCCTTAAAGGTGTCCGGCACGATTCCCGCATAAGAAGCCCGCACAACAGACCCATTGTTTTCAATTTCGAATCGATATTCGAGGCTATGACGCTTCCGTTGAATGGAGTCAGGCACAACGAAACCATGCACCTGCAAATTCTTATCCTGCCAAACCACTGGGTCAGCCATGACCTCGTCGACGTGCTTATAATACTCAGTTCCCTCACTCAAAGTTGTCCACAACAGCCCACCAAAGGCGAGCGTCAGCACACTCACAGTTATTCCAATACGGACACTCTTCCCACTCAGGGCTAAGGACTTATTTTTGAGGAATTTATGCATCATCGCTGCCCTCAGGATATCCCTATCATCCACCAACGTCAATTAGAACCAAAACGCATCACTTTCGCTAGCACCTTCGTTATGAACTTTGTGCAAAAGGGAATCGACAAGCGCAATTGGCAAGCCTACAACATTCGAATAGGAGCCCTCAATATGGTCAACGAATCGCGAAGCTAAACCTTGGATCGCATACCCTCCAGCCTTATCTTGAAACTCCCCCGACCCTACATACGCGGCAATCTCATTGGGAGTCAATTTCCGGAAGCGTACGCGGGTTCTCTCAACCTGTGTTACGACAGACTGGCCATGAGACACCGTTACCCCAGTCAAGACCTCATGGATGCGACCTGACAGCTGTTCCAGCATCACCTGTGCATGCTCTGCGTCAAGTGGTTTTCCGAGAATTGCACCATCAATCACAACAACGGTGTCCGCACTGAGGACGAAACGGTCAGGGTAACCTTCCGCAACGACTGCAGCCTTTGCACGAGCCATCCTCGCCACATAATCGCCAGCATTTTCGCCAGAATGGACCGTCTCGTTCACATCTCCTGGCATTACGTCATACGTGTAGCCGGCACTACTCAACAAATCTGCACGTCTGGGTGATCGCGAAGCCAGCAAAATACGCACAACAAATTCTGGTGTTTCGGGTCTGCGGTCAAGAATTATGAATCAAGGTATTACAATTCTAAATATTATATCCTTACATCTAAAGACTATATCTTCGATTCAATCACTGGGCCTTTTGAGTCATATGATTCCAGCACATACGTGTATTTCGCCAGTTATCAGCCAATTGCTTCGAAAGCAACCAATGTCGCCGGCCAAGCTAAGCTTCGCCTGGCGGACTGCCGTTGGAGAAACAATCCATCGGTCTAGCACGGTCACACTCACCAAGGAAGGTATTCTCGAGGTCTGGGCAGTCGACCAGTATTGGCGTCGTGAGATTCAACGTGCCACACCCGTGATTATCCCGCGACTCCAAAGACTACTTCATGGCACCTTAATTAAAAGGCTCGTCGTCGATGCGCCAGTAGAAAAGCGAGCCCCGCGGCGTGTACGAACAGCTAGACCTTAAATCGTCATTATGTCTGATTCAGTCATTGTTAGTGCCGTGCGGCTGCCTACCGGAAAATTTCTTGGCGCACTGAAAGATCTGTCGGCTCCAGAACTTGGTAGCCTGGTCGTTAAAGAGGCGGTCACACGCGCAGGTATCGATCCGACGATAGTGAATGATTGCATCATGGGTAACGTCGTGTCGGCCGGCCTTGGACAGAACCCGGCGAGACAGACTGCCCTCAACGGGGGCTTACCTGCCCAAGTCGGTGCTGTCACTATCAATGAAGTTTGTGGCTCGGGGTTAAAAGCCGTGATGCTCGCCACGCAAGGTATCGCTGCGGGCGATATCGAAGTGGCCGTCGCCGGCGGCATGGAATCGATGAGTCGTGCGCCGTACCTGTTGGATCGAATGCGCGAAGGTCTGCGACTCGGCAATGGGTTACTCCTGGACGCGATGGTTCATGACGGTTTGTGGTGCGCTCACGAAAACTGGCATATGGGTATGACTGGTGAGGTTGTCGCCGAAACCTATGGAATCACGCGCGAAGAACAGGATGCTTACGCAGTCGAAAGTCACCATAGAGCGGCTGAAGCCACTCGGCGCGGTTGGTTTGCTGACGAAATTCTTCCAGTCACGGTTTCACAGAAAAAAGGCCCTGCAACCATATTCGATCATGACGAAGCTGTTCGTGAAGACACTTCAATCCAAAGCCTGACGAAACTGCAACCTGCCTTTAAAGCTGATGGCACCGTGACTGCAGGGAATGCACCAGGAGTGAACGATGGTGCCGCAGCCGTCGTCGTTATGTCGAGTGACCGCGCAACCTCGCTGGGTCTTACGCCGTTAGCCCGCATTGTCGGCCAAGCCACGAGTGGCGTACCACCAAGACTCGTGATGATGGCACCAGTGGACGCCATCCGTAAACTCATTGACAAAGTAGGCTGGACTCTCGATTCGGTCGATCTCTTCGAATTAAATGAGGCCTTCTCCGTTCAAGCCGTCGCAGTTATCCGTGAACTTGGAATCTCGCCCACCCGCGTGAACGTTCATGGCGGTGCCGTCGCATTAGGCCATCCTATCGGCGCGAGCGGTGCTCGAATTTTGACAACTCTACTTTATGCCATGCGCCAGCGAAACGCAGCTCGAGGCATCGCCGCCCTATGCCTCGGGGGAGGCAATGGCGTTACACTCGCAATCGAGCGAAAGCAAACTGTCTAACATTATGTCTGCCATCCGATCAATTGGTGTCGTCGGTGCAGGAACCATGGGTAATGGTATCGCTCAGGTCTTCGCACAGGCAGGATTTAATGTTTACTTGCAGGACACGGTTCTTGATGCGTTAGACCGAGCACGCACGACCATTGATACCAGCTTGGGGCGACTCGTATCTAAGAACATCCTGCGCCAAGACGAGCGTGACGCGACTCTCGAACGCCTCACTACGGTCAGGGATTTGGGAGCATTCTCTGAGGTTGACTACATCGTGGAGGCGATCATTGAAGACACTGATGCGAAGAAAACCCTCTTCACCGCGCTAGATAGTCTTGTTGGCTCTTCTGTGATTCTTGCGTCCAACACGTCTTCGATCTCAATCAGCACCTTGGCTGCCACGACTGCACGACCAGACCGTGTACTAGGTATGCACTTCATGAATCCAGCGCCCCTCATGCCTCTCGTTGAACTGGTCAAAGGTCAACACACCTCACAGGAAACGATGGCGGCAGCAGTCGCACTTTGCGACCGACTAGAGAAAACAGCAGTCGAGTCTGCCGACCGTCCTGGCTTTATTGCGAATCGCATTCTCATGCCGATGATAAACGAAGCAATCTATGCACTGATGGACAATGTGGGAACAGTCGAGGCTATTGATACCGTCATGAAACTGGGCATGAAGCATCCCATGGGACCCTTGGCCCTTGCAGATCTCATCGGTCTCGATGTGTGTCTGGACATCATGCAAGTCTTGCACGACGGTTTTGCCGACGATAAGTATCAACCGTGCCCACTGTTGAAAAAAATGGTCAAGGCTGGAACACTTGGCCGAAAAACTGGTGCTGGATTCTACAATTATTCCTAAACGGAGCCGTATGTCTTTGACACCCACCGTGCAACTAGCCATCTCCGATGAAGACATCCTAGCCTGTCACCCGGTCATGCATGAACTGCGACCACACATCCACAAAGAGTAGTTTGTCACTAGGGTGCGTTCCCAAGCACAAGTCAATGATTTTCAATTGGCCTACCTCCGAGACCAAAATTTGATTGTCGCTGTCGCGGGATTTCGAATCGGTTACAACCTGGCATGGGGACACTATCTATATGTGGACGATCTGGTGACACGTGCCACACATCGATCCCAAGGATTCGGAGCAATCTTACTTCGGTGGCTACACGACTTTGCCCAGAAAGCCGGCTGCGATCAACTGCATCTTGACTCAGGGCTGCAACGTAAAGGCGCGCACCAATTTTACGAACGCCACGAAATACCAAGCACCGCGCTGCATTTCGCTAGTGCGATCAAGCCCAACTCCGCCTGATCACGACAGCTGCCTCGTTGAAACTAATTGGCCTTGTCTTTTGTGAGGTCAGTGCGCGTGAGATGTACCTTGTCGAAACTTTCTGAGGAAATGACGTAATACCACGGTGCAAACCGTGCGTCGAGTTCCGCGATCCGAACCGCGCGACGAGCCATGTCTGACTGCCACGTCGTGTGCGCTTCGTGTTGCGCTTTATTGGTCAGTTCGGCATCCGTTAGGTCATATCTATCTTTGCCTTCAAACTCCATGTTGCTCGGCAACGGTGGCTCTGAAAATCGACCCGCCTCAAATTCGGCCGTGATAAACAGGTACCGATTTTCGCCAGGACCGGACGACGCATCGGTTGTCTCTGCCGCGCCGGCAGAGATCGCCTCGCCCGTCCCGTACAGGACCTCACCGAACCGTAACGTGTACAGAATCCCTTCGGACGAACGGACCTCCAGGTCACCTTCGTTCGATCGTAATCCTCCATCACGGGTTAAATAGTACCCACGGCTCTGCAGCGACAGCACGTCAGCACGAGCGAGCCCCGTTGCTGCATCGAGTTGGGTCAAGCCCACTGAAAGCCCAGGTGGCTTTGGTCGAACACCAACGATCGACAATCCGTCGATCGCCGACAACAGACCGTTGACCTTGCTCTCATCAATTTCACGATTATTCGGCATGCGTCGATCCCCTAACCAAGCACCGTCGGTCTTACTAACTGTCACGATATCGCGTTCGGCAATCGTATAGGTGCGTTCATTGATCGAATAATCATGCAAGACAATCCGATCAATCTCGTCGCGCTCAACCAACAGCAAGTCCGCCTCAATCCAGTCTGCAAATTGCGTCGAGAGATCGATATCCATACGTGCGGCGTACACCCGTTTCTGATCCGGCAACCGCACAAACCTGAAACCAGTGCGGTCCTCTGGCTCATTTCCAATGATAAAATCAGCCAACGCTACTTCATTGTCCCCTCGGAGCGTCACACGTGTCCCCCGTCCGACAAGAGAGGTCTCGGTATCATCCACTGGGTCCAGCACACCTAAAGCCTGATGGTCAGCCACATTGTTCGACCGGAAATCATCGCGGGTAATCCCGATAACCGCGGCAGCCGTTTCTGCCAGACGGTCGGCCCCGTCCGCGGGGTAATCATAATGCGAGGGAATCGTCCACACGCCATCCTGATTCGTCACTTTGAATGGTCTTGCTGCGGCGGTCTCTTCGTCGAACTCAACGACCTCAAGTGTTAAGGCTGTATTCGGGTCAGTAAAGTCTGAAAAAAATGGTTCGCCTCGATCGGCGAACGCATCCGGCGTCGAGATTCGAGGTACGCTGACTAACGCGAGACCTGCTAGTCCCACTGCGGCCACGACCAGATAGATTGTTTTTTTTGTTTCGTCCATTCCTAAGTCCTCACACGTCGTATCGCAGCCGTACTGGCTCGCTCGCGCCGCTGGCGCCTAATAAAGACCATAACCCCAAGGGCGAATACCGGGATCGGCGGTAACAGTACCGCAAACGTCCGAATTGAACTCTGAATGTTTCGAATCTGAGATTCCATGGTTTCCTTACTGCTCTCAATTTGCATGTCACGCTCAGCTTCGATGTTCGTCTTTAACACCCCGAAACGTCGATTCTCGACCTCTTGCAGATTCCGAGCCATAATCTCCTTTGCACGCTGATCAAGATCCTCTCGATTCTGCACTTCCTGTACACGCGTATCGAGTCGACTCTGGGCTTCCGCCAAAGCTTGGTCCGCCTCACTTTCGGCCTGCTGCTCTTCAATGGCGCGTTGCTCAATATAGGAACTGGTGTTCGCTTCCACTGTCGTCAGTGTTCTATGACGAACACGGCGATTGCGAAGTGTCACAAATGATTCGTCGCCAACCAGGACGTCGATCGCATTCAAAAAGAAGGTGACGTTATCGAAATTAAGGTTCCCGGCACCCATCTGTCTGATCTGAAAGAATTGCTGCGAGATAAAATCAAGATCGGCAACCACAATTGCATTAATGCTTGTCGAACCCGCTCCAGACTCACTGGCCTCCTCACTGTCTTCTGGCGCTGACTCGCCAATAACCAGTTGATCTCCGGACCGAATGTGTGCGGCCAGAACATACTCGCTTGCATCCGGACGATGTGACAAATTGCGATTTAGCTGCGCGCCCAAGAAACCTCTCTGCACCATTTGGAAATAGGGAAAGGTTCCTGAGATCTGGCTCGATGTCACCAACGGCTCAAAGTTAGATGCGTTGTCCACGGTGGGACTTAGATGACCGGGATACAGCATGGCCAATTCCTGCAGTTCCGCAGTCGACCGATGATCTAGATTGAATGGCGCTTTACTCTGATTGCCGCGCCCAATAAACACCACTTCGGGCGGTAAATGCGCAAGATCGGGATGCGGATTGTACGCATCCCACAAGATACTGCTTGAATCCCAACGCACCCCTAACGAAGTGAGCAACGCCTGAATGTCACCCTTCGGTGTTGGTGGTGGTTGATTTTGCTGCATGAATGGATTCTGGCCAGTGCCCGGTTCCTCCGACGGAGAGAGACTCAGGTCAACGGTCGGTAACGGATCAACAAGGAGCAGGGTTGGTTGACCTTGTTCAATGTACGCCTGCAGATGGTCCATCTCTTCCTGAGAGAGTGAGGAAGGTAACACGGCCACTAACCCGTCCACCTCCTCCGTAATCGGCCCGGAGGGAGTAATTTCCACCACTTCATACTGTTTCCGTAATTCCTCAACGACCGCCCAGGGTGGCGTGCTCCGGAACGTCTGGAAATCCAATCCTCCGAAAAGTCGAATGCCACTATTCACGACACCGATCCGCTTGCGCTCGGTCCGAGCCACCACACGCATGGAGCGTGCAATCTCATATTCCGCCGGTAATCCGCGATCAAAAAACGGAATCACCTGCTCTTCAGCCCCACACGTAAATGCAAGCCCGAGGAACACGTCGGCAAACCCAGCTCGCGCACTACTCAATTGTGGAATTTCACGCGCCGTAATACCGAATTGCTCGCGCGCATTCCGCGCCTCCTGTGTATAGGGCTCGGTTTCGTGAATCACCACCTCAACCTTCGCACCCCCTACCGCATCAATTTCAGCTAACAGGTCCAGCAGGGTGGAGCGCATTTGCACATATTGTTCGGGCACTGTGGGACTGACAAAAGCTTGAATAAAGACCGGTCGATCCGTAGACAGTTCCTCAACCAAGTTACGAGTTTCGTCCGAGAGCGAATGAAGTCCTTCAGCCGTTAAGTCCATCCGTAGGTTCGCACGACTCAAAATAACCCCGACACTGATCACCGCAATCGCAACGGCAACCGCCCGGATCAACTGATGTCCCCAAGTTGGGATACTGCCTGCAATCTTCGGCCAATGCCGACGACCGATCAACAGCACGTTGAGGTAGAGAAAGACTCCCGTCACGAGCAGGAAGTACAACAGACCCGAAAAACTAACAACACCACGGGAAAATTCGAAGAAATGACCCACCACGCCGAACGGCTCCAGCAGTCGTCCTAAACTTGTACTAAATAGCGCCGCCGTCGTTTCGATCATAACGAGTACTGCACAAAACACTGCGCCAAAAATGAACGCGAGTGTTACATTTGCGGTGAGCAAGGACGCTAGCATCCCGACAGCAATCAGCGCACCGCCGAGTAGCCAATACCCCACATAGTTCCCGATGACTAAGCCCGGGTCAGGGCTCCCCAGAAACATCAACACCAACACATGACTGAACGACAAAGCCACCGCAGCCGTATAGACCCCCAGCGTCGCGAGATATTTGCCGAGAACCACCTCGATATCTCCAGCCGGAAGTGTCAACAACAACTCATCGGTTCCCTGTTTGCGTTCTTCCGCCCAGACCGCCATCGTCAACGCGGGAATAAAGAAAATGAGCAGATACGGAAAGAGCGCATTTAATTGGTCAAGCGTTGCCAGGTTATCGAGAAAGAATCGGTCCTGCCAAAAAGCCGCGGCTGCACTGAGAAAAATAAATACGGTGATAAATACGTATCCAGAGGGACTACTAAAATAGATCCGTAAATCACGTCGGGCAAGCGCGCGAATCACGGGAATGTTTAACCGCACATTCAAGTTCAGGGTTAACAAGCTCACAATGCAACCGCACCTGTCTTGTCACCTGCTGACCCAGCCTGCACCGACACCTGGCTTCGCTCATCACTCGTGAGTCGATAAAACGGTTGCTCCAATGAATCGCCTTCGCGGAGTTCAGTCGGTGTGCCATCAAACACAAGCTCACCGTTGTGCACAAACAAGACGCGGTCAGCAATTGCGTCTACCTCCTGCAGAATGTGCGTCGAAATCAACACCGTTTTTGTCTGGCCAAGCATCCGAATATTTTCACGGAACTGCCGGATTTGATTCGGGTCGAGCCCCGCAGTGGGCTCGTCCATAATCAGCACGTCAGGATCGTGAAGTAAGGCTTGTGCCAGGCCCACGCGCTGACGTAATCCTCGAGACAACTTGTTAATCGGTTTCTCGAGTACTTGCTGCAAGGCACATAGTTCCCGCACGACTGTGATTCGACGTTGCAGTCGGTCCGCGTCCATCTCACGCGCTTCACCAAAAAAAGTGAGTAATTCAAGAGGTGTCATCTCGGCGTAGAGTGGGCCATTCTCTGGCAAATATCCTAAGTGTTCGGCTGCGCCAATCCGATCGCGCCGTACGTCACATCCCGCAATCGTCGCGCTACCCGCAGTTGGTGCGAGGTACCCCGTCAGAAGCTTCATCGTGGTGGTCTTTCCGGCGCCATTGGGACCAAGAAAGGCAACAATCTGCCCTTGGGGAATGGCAAAGGACAATCGTCGAACGGCAACAAACTCGCCATAGTACTTACTGAGGCCCTTCGCCTCAATCATCATTTTTGCAGACTCATTTGACATAGCGTGCTCTTAGCATCCCTTTCCGTATTTGACCGTAAGCATAAAAGTGTAGTCTGAACTTTTTGAAAAGTGTAGCAGTGAGTTTAATAATAAGCACCAGACACCCGTTGAAGAAAGCCCCATGCACAACATCAGAAACTTCCGGCGCAAGATGTTAGGAGAGGCGAAAGTCTTTATGGCCATAAGATACTGATAATAATAGTGATAATCAAATTTATATCAGTAGTTTCGCTTGACTTCCTTTGACCAGGCCTCTAGAATGCCCTTCAAGAACAATCTTTGGTATCATGCCAATATATGTAAAGACGTGCATGCCGACACCGCAGAGCCCATACATACTTAATCAATAGGGAGTTCAATGGCTGGCGATCGAAACGAGAAAGACCGAGGCAAAGCAATTGACATGGCTGTCGACCAAATCGAAAAGCAATTTGGAAAAGGGTCGATCATGCGCCTCGGACAAGACGCGGCCGTCGCCATTCCGAGCATCTCAACTGGTGCGGTGAGTCTTGATTACGCGCTCGGTGTCGGTGGCGTTCCACGAGGGCGGGTGACCGAAATTTTCGGCCCTGAATCGTCTGGGAAAACTACACTCGCACTGCAAGTAATCGCACAAGCCCAGAAGGCTGGTGGAATGGCCGCGTTCGTCGATGCCGAACATGCCCTTGATGCCACCTATGCACAGAACCTAGGGATCAATTTAGAAGATCTTCTCGTGTCGCAACCCGATCACGGTGAACAGGCCCTGGAAATTGTCGAAGTACTAGTTCGGTCTGGCGGCGTCGATGTTATTGTCGTTGACTCGGTCGCCGCTTTGGTCCCTCGAGCAGAAATTGAGGGAGACATGGGCGACGCCCAGATGGGATTGCAGGCGCGTCTCATGTCTCAGGCACTCAGAAAACTGACCGGCGTGGTCGCCAAATCAAAAACCTCGCTGATTTTTATTAACCAGCTGCGAGAAAAAATTGGAGTGATGTTCGGCAATCCGGAAACCACGACAGGCGGCCGAGCGTTAAAGTTTTATTCCTCGGTCCGGATTGATATTCGTCGTATTGGCGCGATTAAGGACGGTGACGCCGTGGTCGGTGGACGTACACGCGTCAAGGTCGTCAAGAACAAGGTCGCCCCTCCGTTTCGGAAAGCGGAATTCGACATCATGTACGGAGAGGGAATCTCCCGTGAAGGGGATCTGCTGGATCTCGCAGTCGACCAGAACATTGTCGAGAAAAGCGGCACGTGGTTTTCCTACGACGGTGAACGCCTGGGTCAAGGCCGCGAAAAGGTCAAGCTCTTTCTCAAGGACCATCCCGATACCCTCAAAGCCATTGACGTTAAGGTGCGACGAGAACTCGGCCTCATTCGTGAGGAGACAACGACAGAAGCCGCGAAGGCGTAACCTAGGGCAATCTGATGTTGGAGGTGCTCCTCTCTCTTGATGCGACACTCCTTCAGTGGATGTTTACGTGGTCCCAACCACCCTGGCTCACAACACTCTTCATCTGGCTCAGTACGCCTGGTGTAAATCCTGCGATTTGGATCATGCTGGCACTACTTGTGGGCATCTGCCGACCCGCATTGCGAATGGGATCTTGGCAGGTTGTACTTGCGGTCCTCATCACTGTCCTCGTGGTTGATGGCGTGATAAAACCGCTAGTGGCCCGTGACCGACCCGCACAGCGGAATCCCTCGATTCAAGCAACTGTGACAACACCAGACAGCCTCTCATTTCCTTCAGGACACGCCGCGTCGGCTGCTGCCGGTGCCTACGCCCTCTCACGACTCCTCCCCCGTGCGCGCATTGCTCTGTGGTTCGTCGCCATCCTCGTTGGGTGGTCTCGACTCGCCCTTGGCGTGCATTACCCACTCGACGTGCTTGGAGGAATTCTCTTCGGACTGTGTTGCAGCGCCTTCGTACTCGGGGGAACCGTATGGTATAGTCGAGATCCCTCCAAGCGAATTCCTACCGGGCCGAGGTAGCTCAGTCGGTAGAGCACACGACTGAAAATCGTGGTGTCGGCGGTTCAATTCCGCCCCTCGGCACCATTTTCCCTAACAATTCTTCGCGTTTCTGATCGCCTCAAAAACCGCGTCTGAGTTTTGTGTCACTTTTGTGTCACTTTTTCAAAAAACTCAGCGCACAATAGCCGTAAGTGGTGACTCAGCTACGTCACCAGATTAGTTTTTTATGATGGAGCAGTACAACAAGAGGCGGAAGATATGCGCTGCTTAAGCAAATACAATTGGTTATTAATCCCGGGCTTATTGCTTTGCGTGTCAGCTTATGCCCAGTTGCCTCAACTACCCACAGATGCCTGGACGGGGACGGATAAGCATTCGCTGGTAAGAACTGATCCTGCTGAGCTGGGTATCGATCGTCAATCATTCGAACCAGTGATTCGACTGGCAGAAGACAACAATTCAGATGCGCTGTTAATCCTTTATAACGGGCAAGTTGTCTTCGAGCAATACTGGAATGGTAAAGGTTCCGATGATGTGCAACAGATGTATAGTGCGACCAAGAGTCCGTTCAGTTTTCTCGTCGGTCGTGCGATACAGAAGGGATACATACAATCCCTGGATCAGAAAATCGTAGACCTTGTGCCAGAAGTTGCTGGCAGCGGCCGGGAATCACTCAGTTTCCGAAACATCATGGCAATGGAATCTGGCCTGGAACAATCCAGAGCCATGGATCAGGCTGATATCCAGGCCCAAAGAACGCAGCTGGAATCCGTCCTTAACCGATCCGTTACGGCTTCTGAATTTTCCTGGTATCACTACAACAACGCCGCTTACCGGGTATTATTCACAGCCCTCGAAAGAGCCAGTGAGAAGTCAATTCCGCAGTTAAGCAAGGAAGAGCTGTTCGAGCCACTTGGTATGGTTGGTGCCTATTGGATGGAGTTTCGACGCGAAGGTGAGCCAGCCGGCTATCAGAGTATTCGAATGCGTCCGCAGGATATGGCCAAGGTGGGCCAGGTAATTCTAAATGGAGGTGTGTGGGGAGGTGAGCAGTATTTGCCGAAATCGTTTATTGAACAACTTCTGATCGCTCCTGCTCCTGAGGCAAATCCATCCTATGGGTTATTCTGGCATCTGAATGGTGGGGACTTCTACCGCAGCTATGTTGAATCTGACAAAACGCAAGGTGAGTTGATCCCCACAGCGCCAGATGATGCAGTTGCTAACTACGGCAGTGGTGGTCAGGTTATAGTAGTAGTTCCAAGTTTGGAACTGGTCTGGGTTCGTACCGGGGGAAGATCATCATCTACTATCCCGCAACCAGACAGTTTAGCGTCGCGGATGTCCAGACTGATGTCGCAGATGTCCAAACTGATAGTAACAGCTGTTAAATAATTTTTGAGTGGTTGTAGCCCTTTATCTATTCGGCTCCGCTGACGCTTCCAGTCTTTCCAGCGCTTCGACCATTCGCACATCCTACCGCTGACTGGTGGAAAGTTAGCGCGATTTAGGCGTGTGTCACTTTGTGTCACTTTTTCCGTCAGTTGTGCGTATCGGTGACCACTCAGGAACTTTTTTGTTAATAGAGACAAGCCCTGACTACCTGTGACCACCGATTGCACACGACTGAAAATCGTGGTGTCGGCGGTTCAATTCCGCCCCTCGGCACCAGTTTCCCTAAGAAATTGAGAGAATTGAACGGAGAGAGATTCGCACCACAAACCGTGTGGCACACTTGTGGCACGAATCTCAAAAACTTCAGCGCACTGCGGTGAGTGGATGCTTGGGATGATGCTAATCGCGTTCTTCGTTGGGCTGATGTTCTCTCAGAACCGGACAGCATAGCAGGCGCCTGCAATATTCGCTGTTTGGTTCATTATTATCTGAATCATTGATCATTACTGCAGGCTTAGCTTCTACCGTTGGACGGTAGCAGGTTCAACGGTGAGCGGCTTAGGGTTAACGTGGATGCGCGGAGTCTCATTTGTAAGAGAACCTCTTTACCTATACTCTTTGGACTGTCCCACCAGAGTTTTTTTAAAGGAGATCAACTATGCGCATCCTAGTCAGCATGCTCGCGTTCGGCCTACTGGTAGTCGCCACTGCCGAGGCGCACGTCACCGTTTCGCCACGTGAATCCACTCTCGGTAGCAACCAGGTCTACACCGTGCTGGTCCCGGCGGAAGGCGGGGCGGCCACCAGCCAGACGGTGTTGGAAATTCCTGACGGCGTCGTCGTCTCTCGGGTCAAGGCCGGAGGCGGGTTCAAGTTCGACGTGAAACGTGAGGACGACCGGATCGTTCAGATCACGTGGACCATGGACGTCCACCCAGGTTCGTACGCCGAGTTTCAGTTTATCGCCCGGAACCCGGAAGAGGGCACCGAACTGACTTGGAAGGCTCAGGCGCTGCATCCCGACGGAACCAGTACCGACTGGGTTAATCCACGCGGCGAACCTCGGCCGGCATCGGTAACTAGCCTCGTCGCTGCCGCCCAGTAGAAGACCGAGGCCTTCATAGTCCATCGACGGTCCTCTACCGCTGGTTCGTATCAAAATAGCGAGTAAGGCCTGTGTAAGTTTTTCAAGTGTTTGTGCGTACCCATGACCACGTCTGACACTTTTCGTCAATTAAGATAGGCTGTGACTAGACGTGACTACGGTTTGCACAAGACTGACAATTAAGGTGTCGGCAGTTCAATTCTGCTCTTCGGCGCCACTTTTCCTAATGATTCTCAGCGTTTCGGATCGACACAAAATAGGGTCGGGCGATTTGTGTGCCCAATGTGTCCTTTTTGAAATTAACTCAGTTCGCATCAATCATTTGAACCGTGTTACGTTAGGGGTGTTCTAAGTGGGTATTATCTTTTAGCCGCTGGTTGGTGGCCTCGGAGGTGGTGTGATTTCTTCCTTAGCTTTAGCGTTGATCGCTGCTGTTGTCGTTGTGCAGATCGCTATATTTAGCTCGACGATTTACCTGCACCGCTGTGTTACACATCGTGCGATCAAACTACATCCAGTCGTAGCGCTTATTTTCAGGATGATGCTATGGCTAACAACCGGTATCGTCGTCAAGCAGTGGGTGGCTGTCCATCGTAAACACCACGCATTTCCTGACGAGGAGGGCGACCCACACAGCCCGCATCTCGCTGGGTTCTGGTCGGTGCAACTTGGCAACGTCTTTCACTACTCCCGCGAAGCTCGGAAGCCTGAAGTTATAGAGAAATACGCCAAGGACATCAAAGATGATGCGTGGGACCGCTATCTCTTCAACCATGGCAAAGCTGCGAACCTCTTGGGGCTCACGTTATTGTGCTTAGGCTTGGGCGTTGGATGGGGTCTACTGGCAGGTGCCCTGCACGCAATCGGATACGTTTTTATTCTATCGCCGTCGGTCAATGGACTCTGCCACTTTTTTGGTCGCAAGAACTTTGACAACACCGCGACGAACCTGCAGTCCGTTGCGTTTTTGACCGCTGGTGAAGGCCTCCATAACAATCATCACGCGTTCCAAAGAAGTCCAAAATTCAGTTATCGTCCTGGCGAGTTCGATCTCGCTTGGCCGGTGATCTGGGTGCTGACTAAACTGGGATTGGCGGAGCCGTACAAGACAATTAAAGAGGCGTTAGCCCAGCCTCAATAACACCACACCCACCAAAAAAAACGGCGCCTTGAATAAAACAAGGCACCGTTATGAACATTGGCTGGGCTGCCTAAATATTTAATCCCCGTCAAATCGATCAGCATTCATGATTTTGTTCCAAGCCTTTATAAAATCACAAATGAATTTCTCTTGCGAATCCTCACAAGCATATACCTCTGCTAAAGCCCGGAGTTGAGAATTAGAACCAAAAACCAGGTCTACTCCTGTCGCTGTTCTCACAGATTTACCGGTCGCACGATCAAATGCTTCATACGAATTTTTTCCGGAGGGTTTCCACTCGACACTCATATCGAGAAGGTTGACAAAGAAGTCATTCGTCAATGTTCCAGGCTTATCAGTAAACATGCCGCAGCCGTTATGACTGATACCTAAGGCCCGCATTCCACCTAAGAGTGCTGTCATTTCAGGAGCGGTCAAACCAAGCAATTGACTCTTATCGAGGAACATTTCTTCCGCACTTACTGAGATCCCTGACTTTTGAAAATTCCGAAAACCATCAGCCAAAGGTTCAAGAACCGCAAAGGAGTCTTCGTCAGTCTGTTCTTCTGAAGCATCTCCACGACCCGGAGTAAACGGAACACTCGCACCCGAGGCTTGTTCAATACCAACATTACCGGCTAGGACAATCACATCGGCTACTGACGCACCCGAGACCTTAGCAATGCCTTCCAACACGCCTAACACGCGACCAAGTTGCTCCGGTTTGTTAGCCTCCCAGTCCTTTTGAGGAGCAAGGCGAATCCGAGCACCATTAGCGCCACCACGAAGATCAGAGCCGCGGAATGTTGATGCACTGGCCCAAGCGGTTTCCACCATTTCTTGAACAGTCAGGCCACTCTCCATGATGGCCGCTTTCACGGCATCGACATCATAGTCGGCATTACCTGCTGGAACTGGATCCTGCCAAATCAGCTCTTCTTCAGGAACTTCCGGGCCTAAATAGCGCACCCGAGGACCCATATCGCGATGCAGCAATTTGAACCAAGCGCGAGCAAACGCATCCTGAAATTCTCCAGGGTTCTCATGGTAACGTTTCGCAATCGCTCGGTAATCCGGATCTTCTCGTATTGCCATATCTGCTGTCGTCATCATGGTTGACACTCGAGTTGAAGCATCCTGCGCATCTGGCGCCATGTCTTCTTCCTTCGGATTTATTGGATGCCATTGATTCGCGCCAGCCGGACTCTTTACGAGTTGCCATTCATATCCGAACAACAGATCAAAATAGCCATTGTCCCATTGGGTAGGATTAGCCGTCCAAGCACCTTCAATACCACTGGTGATGGAATCCGTGCCTTTACCTGACCCGTGCGCATTTTTCCAACCAAGGCCCATCTCCTGAATTGGCGCACCTTCAGGGTCAACACCAACCAGATCAGCATCACCTGCACCATGTGCTTTACCAAAGGTATGCCCACCAGCAGTAAGGGCAACGGTTTCTTCGTCATTCATGGCCATGCGAGCAAAGGTCTCGCGAATGTCTGCGGCGCTTGCTAAAGGATCTGGCTTACCGTCGGGACCTTCTGGGTTCACATAAATTAAACCCATTTGTACCGCACCAAGTGGATTAGCAAGATCACGCACCCCGCTGTAGCGCTCATTTCCAAGCCATTCTTTTTCTGCGCCCCAGTCAATATCCTCCTCTGGCGCCCACACGTCTGAACGTCCACAACCAAATCCGAAAGTATTTCCACCCATTGACTCAATAGCAACATTACCGGCCAAAAGAATTAAATCGGCCCAACTAATCTTATTGCCGTATTTTTTCTTGATAGGCCAAAGAAGACGACGCGCTTTATCCAAGTTGCCGTTATCAGGCCAGCTGTTAAGTGGGGCAAAACGCTGATTACCGGTGCCGCCACCTCCCCGGCCATCGCCAATTCTATAAGTGCCCGCAGCATGCCAAGCCATACGAATGAAGAAAGGGCCATAATGTCCGTAGTCAGCAGGCCACCAATCTTGCGAGTCCGTCATCAGATCGTTTAGGTCTTTTTTGAGAGCCTTGTAGTCAAGTCTTTTAAATTCTTCGTGATAATTAAAACCATCATCCATCGGACTAGATTTCTTGTCATGTTGATGCAAGATGCTCAAATTTAACTGGGCTGGCCACCAGTCCCGATTCGACGTGCTACTACTTCCGCTCGTAGTGATCGCTCCATGCATTACCGGACACTTTGTTGATTCATTCATTGCAACACCTTTTCAACCTTTGTCTTAATAGACTCGCCAGCGTAATTAAAAATCAATCTTTCTGATCATTCCCACTCAACCGTGATCGTCTACGATCTTACCAGACATTTTCTTCTGTTAGGGATCCAAAAACTCACCGCTCAATGGTGACAACCACAGTGCTCGCGTCTTCTGATAACCCGTAATAACTCAATCGGTACTGGCTGGCACTGTACGCTGGGCCACCTTGGGGTGAGCCTGACTTGAGTTGTCGGTTAATACCGATGGAGCCTAGTGACAATAGTTGGCCGGACTCCAGTTGCTGTCCGAAAGTTCGAAGGTGGTCTCTCAACCACCTCACCACGGTGAGAGGCTGATAGTGGCCATCTAGCGTTCCCGAACCCACTTCGGTTCCATGCTCGTCGTGAACGGCGAAAGTCATCGTGTTAAGCGCTTCAATCCACGCGACCGTGGGCTTGGTAGGAATGGGGTCTCCCACGAAGGCGTAGCGAGTGCCCCCCATGTTAGTGACAATACTGCTGATCGGACTCCGCTGGTTGTTCCGGAACGCGGTATCGGGTATTTCGATCAATGGAATAACCGCGTCCAAGCTGGCCAGCAGTTCGAGGTCCGTCTCGGCAGTGTTAATCGACTCGTCACCAACGCGGACAGCGAAATCGGCTTCTAAAAAACCCCAGACAGCATCGTTGAGAGTGACCGAGGCACCGCTTGGATGCACCATGCCCTCAAGTAGCACGCCACGAATACCTTGTGGCGGAAAATTTGGGTTGGCTGGTCCGGCGTCGTGTCCGCCGGTCTTGTAGCCAACGATCCGTCCGAGGCTCGGTTGCAAAGCCGTGATGAATTCCGTCTGCCAGCGGTAAGCTTCGTCTTCCGTTAGATCGTAGACGAATGGGTCTAACTCCTGCACGTTCAGAAACTGGTCTGCCATCCGGTCGAGATCGGCCGCGATGTCAGTCTCGCTGTACCCCGATGAGGGTGAAACCACAGTAGTCGAGGTTGGCGTGCAAGCGCCGAGGCACACAGTGCCTAAACCCAACACGATGGTGCCGATGAATCGAGAAGAGTTGCTCATACTAAAAAAATGTCTCAAGCCTTGAGTCGAGAGGTAACGGTTGACCCCGCCTAGGCTAACGCCGCGTCGGGGACTTGCCTGTCATCTGGTGCAGTTCTGATTCCTCGTTCTTCTCAACTAGGGTCTGCAGGACGTCGCGCCATTGGAATTTCTCGCCAAGATCGCGGACATAATAGTCCATCCAGGCCATTTCACTGATTGCTTTTAGCAGTCGGTTGCGTGGATCGGGGATACCGTGGCTCTGTCCAGGGTACATGAACAGCTCAGTAGGAACCTCCAGCTTCTTGAGTGCCATGTGGAGCTCAACCGACTGTGGGCTGGGTACCCGTGGGTCGCCCTGGACCACGTGAATCATCGTGGGCGTTTTCGCATTCTTAATATACTTGAGTGGTGACTGGTCCCAGTACATATCGAAGTTGTCGTACAACAAATCATCACCCACATAGAACCGACGGTTACGTTGGACATCACTCTGGGCATACATCGAAATCCAATTCATTGTGCCCGCCCCAGAGCTAATTGCCTTGAACCGGTCGGTATGAGTCAAGATCCAATTTGACCAGTGCCCGCCAGCACTCCACCCGAGAGCACCCATGCTATTACCGTCGACGATACCTTCACTAATCAAGTAATCGACGCCGGTCATGATGTCGTCGTAGCCCAGCGTGAAGTAGTCACCAACGATGTCGGTGCGGTGGGCATTACCGTAATTTCGCGAGCCTCTATAGTTCGGCTTCAGAACAGCGTAACCACTACCAGCGTAGACTTGGGCGTTATAGCCACCGTTGAAGCGAAGGACATCAGCCGAGGCCGGCCCGCCATGGATCGCCACGATCAGCGGATAACGCTCGCCTTCTCGGTATCCAACCGGTTTAACTAAGATTCCGCCAACGAGCTTACCGTCGGTTGACCGCCAGTTCACTTCGCTCTCCTCACCAAGTGCGAATTCAGCGACTTGAGGGTTAGCATCAACCAGTTGCACCCACGCAGACCGGTCAGCGACTTGGGTTACTTCCAAAACAGAAAACACTGTTGGTGGAGTTATTGGGTCAGAGTAGGCGATTAAAATAGTGTCCGTCTCCTCGTCTCGACTTACTCGGAGGGCCGCCCGTTCGTTGGTCAGTTGTTGCACCTCGCCCGTGGCGACGTCCACAGCATGGAGCTGTGTGGTTACCTTAACGCCGTGGTTGAAGTAGATGGTGTCACCATTATTCGACCAGAAATCTATACCGACGCTACCGTCGAAAGCGGCACCAAGTTTTCGAAACTGGCCGCCGCGATCGGTCACCTCACGAATATAGACACGATTATCCGTCATCGTGTAACGAGTCATATCGTCTGGACCAGAAAACGCGACCCACCGACCGTCCGGTGAGACGCTAAGACCTCTTTCAGTGACCTCAAAGTTTTCAGTCAGCCGTTCAATGTATCCAGTGGAGAGTTCGAGTAGATATTGATCCGCATAAAGACGCGAAGACGTGATATTACGTTCGTAACGTTCTGCCGATCCACCCACGAAGGTTACCCAACGACCATCACTGGAGAGATCAAAATCGGTTACGCTGGCGTCGGAAAGATTTGTCAATTGTCGCGTGGTGCGTCCTACTAGATCGGCAACCCACAAGTTGGAAAGCGGCGTAACTGCGTTCTTGATGTCGACCGTGAAATTCTCCTCCCGACGGCGCACGTCACCTTCGTCGCGAGAATTCGGACGAACAAAATAAACGCTCCGGCTATCCCGAGCCCATGCCCAAGCCTCGATGCCCGCTACTTCGTCCGTTATTTGGTCGGCGTTAGCCGAGAAAAGATTCTCCACTGGCAGTCGATAGAGTTGCTCGACACCAGCTTCGCCACTACGATAGGCTAACCAGTCACCGTCAAAGCTAAAGGCGAAGTCGGCTACTCCATGTTCAACATTCGTGATCTGCCGCGCTTCTCCTCCATCCGGCCGCATGAAGTAGAGCTGGATAATAGACTCGGTCGCGGGCGCGTCGCGATCTGATGTAAAGACGAAGAAATTTCCGTCACGGGACCACTGAGGAGACCTCTCGTTTTTATCACTCGTAAATGTCATCTGCCGGACTGACGCCAGGCCCTCTGACATTGAAACGAGATGAATATCAAGCTGGGACGTATCCTCTTGCCAGTCCGGCGTGGAAATAGTGTAGAGCATCCATTGGCCATTCGGGCTCGGCGCCCAGGAGCCTGGTCGGGCAAGTTCTTGCACGTCGAGCAAAGTCATCGGTCGTCGGTCCTGCGCCAAAAAAGGCTCGGTAGCCACCGTCGTCCACAGCAGGACAGAACCAAGGAATATTAAGAAGCGATGAATCGGCGACATGATCGAGAGCTGCATGGGACCTCGTTTCACAAACGGGACAGAAAGACACTCAGACGACGTAGGTGGCGCCGTCGATAATGGCAAGTCCAAACAAGCACGCTCCAGACGCGTAAACCGCGCCTGGAGCGGACACTGATTTCTCTATGGAGCAACCGCGTACTTGGTAAACGCTCCACCAGCAAAACGGAGTGAGTTGGGTCCCTCGGCAGCGAACACGTTGCCGTCTGCATCGACCGCTACGCCTTCGCCAGCAGCACCCTGGTAGGGACGTGTCTCTGCATCAAACGGTGGGATGTAGCCCGTGATGCGATCCTCGTCCACGTGCCCAATGCGCACACCATTCTTCCAGTTCTGATGGCTGGTCATGCTCGACTCGGAGTCGATCGCGTAGAGCATGTCGTCTCCGGTAATGAACAGGCCACTGATGCGCCCATACGAGTAGCGGGAGTCAAGATAGTTACCGTCCTGGTCGAAGATCTCGATGCGATGGTTGCCGCGATCCGCGACGAAGAGGCGTCCTTGCGAATCGAACGCCAACGCGTGAGGTGTTCGGAACTCACCATGCAGTGTCCCAATCTGTCCCCACTCCTTAATGAACGTACCATCGGCCGAAAACTTCAAAATGCGTGCGGTGGCGCCCGCTTCAAGTCCAGCGGCCATCGCCTGTCGACTGGTCATGCCCTGCCCGCCGTGTCCATCCGACACATAGATACTGCCGTCAGGGCCAGTAATCACGTCGTTCGGCTGGTTCAGCTGGTTCGGGCCGCTGCCCGCCTGACCCGCAGTACCGAGGCTCATCAGTAGTTCACCTGTGGAGCTGAACTTGTGGACCTGATGCCCTTTCGTCCCTGCTTCGTTCCCCGCGAAGTCGGTCACCCATACGTTGCCGTCAGCATCCACGTGGATACCGTGCGGCGTGACCATGATGCCTCCACCGAAGTTGGCCAGCACTTCCCCAGTGTTGCGGTCAAACTTAAAGATCGGATCGACAGGGTTCGAGTCGCAGTTGATTGTCACTCCCCCACCGAAGTTGCCTGCACCGCAACGTTCGTATGCCCAGACCTGGCCGTCATGCGGGTCGATATCGATACCAGCGGTCGAGCCCCACTCTCGCCCTTCGGGCAGGTCGCCCCAATTCTCAATCACGGTCGAGGTCGGGTTCGGTATACCCTCACCCGTTATCGGGTTGCCCGCTGCTGCGGCTTCCTCGGTTTCCCCAGCTGCAGGTTCCATCTCGGATTCGGTGGCGCAGGCCGACAGGCCAAACGCTAGAAAAGCAGTCATGGGTAGCGTAATCATTAGTGCACGGAAACGGGATAACATGGTTCCTCCTTCTTAATACGAAGAATACCCGCAGCCCACACAACGTCATGACTGCGATGTGTTGATTATAGTGTAACTTTGTTAACAATCGTCTTCATGAATCTCTTGAGCCTACCGATAATAAACGATGGGAGGATTAACCTAAAACACGTCAAAATCCTGACCGCTAACAAGAGGTCCCGCATACCCAGCCGTGCGCACCTCTTCGACTAACTCCTCGTCGCCAACTCCAAAATACAACTGATGGTATAGCACCAAGGTTTTAGGACGGACCGTATTCGCAATCCGTGCCACCTGCACGGGAGAACTATGGGCGGACCGGTGATAACGCTGCCAATCGTCAGTCCGACGAGATAGCCCTCGCTCGGAAAATATTTCGTGGAGAAGCAGGTCAGCGCCACGAGCGTGTTCTACGAGGCTGTCACAATAAGTTGTATCGCCAGAGATTACGATGACCCGGTCGTCCGTTTCGAAGCGATAGCCATAAGCCTTCTGCGTTCCGTGACAGACGGGGAAACCGATAACCCGCACCCGCTCGTCTTCAAAACGTAGTGTCCCATCAATCTCATGAACCTCTGGAGTGTAGCCATGAGTCAGAACTGGCTGCTCTTCAGTACGGGACCTGATGTCCTCAGCATATGTTGCACGTAAACCATCGGTTAATGCTTTTAGGCCTGGAGGTCCGTAGGCGACAACCCGATTTTCCCGACGCCACCAGAGTGACCATAGAAGGTCGGCGTAATCAAGTACGTGATCACTATGGAGATGGGTAAGGAATATGCGATTCGGCGATGCTAACGCTTCGACACCCCGCCGCGACGCTTCAACGGTCCGCAAAAAAGCGCCTGGTCCGAGGTCAACGAGATAGGCAACGCCGCCCGTGATTATGGCGACCGACGCACCAACCTTGTTCTCGTCGAGAAACGGCGTACCGCTCCCAAGAAGAATGACTTGGGTACGCGTTGGGTCGACCGGTTGAAGCACCTGAGCCGAAACCACCGTTTGCATCCCAATCGTTCCCGAAAAAAGACCGGCCGCTGCTGCGAAACCTAGAAACAAGGTTCGGAGATGATCTCCTTTCCACCACTTCCTAGACACTGCACGGCCAAAGTCAATCATCAAATGTTCTCCTTACTCTGTGGATAAATCCTAGAAGAGGCGCGCTAACACGTTTCGTTTGTCTTTAATACGTCGAAGCATCACGGTGCGAGGTCGGCTTTCGATTCTAGTAGGCGATGGCGTAACAATCTCGGCGGGGGTCAGCCGCGGCCAGTCTGTTCCCGGTAGCTGGATCGACCATCACAGCCGTCGCGCACCCCGAGACTCCGAGCGGAGGCACTTCGTTCACATGATGTCCTCGGGAACGCAGCTCATTGGCAATGTCTGCAGATATCGTTGATTCCATATCCATTTGGTTAAAGCCAGCAGCGTGCGGCCAAAAAGACCCTTGGAGGTGGCGCGTGCGCACCCTCGGCCACTCGAACGCTTCGTGTAGGTTCGGATACCAGTCATCCCAGAACTCAACGATGTTTAAGAATCCTTGCAAGATCGTCTGGTCCTGGTTGTCACCACCGGGCGTGCCAACTGCAAGGAACGGCTCACCGTTCCGAGCCACAATACTCGGCGTGAGCGTGTAGCGGGGTCTGGCGCGGGGTCGAAGCTGATTTGCACGTTCTGGGTCGAGCCAAAACTGTTCTCCTCGGGTGCTCATACCGATACCGGTTTGTCCGAGAATCACCGCACCGCCAATCCACCCGCCGCTCGGTGTGCTGTCAAAAATGTTGCCATCTCGATCGATGATCGCCATGTGTGTGGTGTCTTTTAGCCCACCGGATGATGGGACGAAGGAACCACCGGCATCATCGGTTGCCTCGCCATCCTCAATGTTAGCGACCCAGAAGTTCCACTCGTTAACCTCGGGGTCATACGGTAACGGGTTACCGGCCTTGAAGGCCGTTGAGGCTTGGGCGATGTCAATTTCGGCTGCTCGACTGGCCGCATAGGCCTTTGACAGCAGCCCCGTACGAGGCACAGCTACAAAATCCGGGTCAGCATAATAGGAATCTCGATCGGCATAGGCGAGCTTCATTGCCTCAATAATTGTGTGAATGTAATCCGCACTGTTGTGTCCCATCGACCGGAGGTCGTACTGCTCAAGAATATTCAGCGTCTGTAGCAGGACTGGTCCTTGGCTTCCGAAGTCCTGCTTGTAGACGGTATAACCGCGATAGTCGACCTTGGTCGGTTCTTCGATCTTGGCGTAAAACTCTGCAAAGTCACCGTACTCAAACAGTGAACCGTGCGACTGAAGGAACTCGACCATCTCGCGGGCGATGTCTCCCTTATAGAATCGGTCGCGCGCAGCGGCGATCGCTCCCACCCGGCCAAGGTGGGCATGTTCCCGCTCAGCGTTAACCATTTTCTTTAATGTGTTCGCAAGGGTGGGCAATTTAATCGTCTCCCCAGGCGCGTAAAGACTCCCGTCGGGTTTGAGCCAGTAGCGGCGATTCTCCGGCCAAGCATGGAAAAATTCTAGATTGCGCTCAATCGAGCGAGCCGTTCGCGGTCGCAATGGAAATCCATGTTCCGCGTAGTCGATAGCCCGCGCGGCCACCTGCTCGAATGTCATGGTGCCCCACCGTTCGAGAACAGTCAGCGCTCCGTGCAGTGCACCGGGAACGACCGCCGGGTCGAGCCCTTCGCCGTTGAGGTTGCGACCGCGTTCGAGATACCAGTCGATCGTGGCGCGCTCGGGTGCCCAGCCCTGCCCGACGATCGAAATGACTTTGCCTTCCGCTTTTGGATAGACCAGGATCAATGCTTCGCCACCTAGTCCGTAAAGATCCTGTTCGACGACACCACCTACGAGCAATGATGTCACGCCGGCATCAAAAGCATTGCCACCCTGCAGAAGTATCTCGAAAGCCGCGGCCGTCGTTAGTGGATGACCGGCGGACACCCCGGCGGTACGACCGGAGACTGGTGGTCGTTGCGCCAGTCCTGACTCAGGAGCAAGGCCTGCGATTAGCGCAACTGTCAATAGGACGATACACTGCGCGCGGCCCTTAGACGACCAGCACGGGAGGGTCATCTTTTGGAAACGTCGGATACGAAAGTTTCGTTTCGGCATGTGAGTCCTTCGATTCTACTTCCGGTTCGTCGCAGGTTCAACGGGGGGGATATACGCCGAGAGACGACCGCACTTGGGTTCTAAAGTGGTGAAGACAGACTTCCCTCCAATTCACTCAGGACGGAGGCGTTGCCATGCAAGTCCAGGGCGGTCTACGCGAAACTGCACCAGACGCCGGTGCTCAACCTCGGTGACGTAGGCCGTTCGACCATCTATACCACCCAGGCAAATATTACTGGGGCGCGCACCAAGAACATCGATCTCTTGGAGAATCCGACCACTGGGTGAAACCTTTAAGACCGTGCCCGCACCGTAACGGGTGACATAGAGATTGCCATCGACGTCGCTCCGCAGCCCATCGAGGCCATGATCGGCAAACTGCAGAAAATTTCGTTGGCCAGAGATCGTTCCGTCAACGTCAATGTCAAACGCCCAGATCACGCGTTCGTTACTCCCACCCACATATAGCGTGTGTCCATCCGGACTCACTTCGATACCATTGGTCGTCCCTAGATCGCTAACGAGTCGGGTCGCGTTGCCATCAAGTCCGATCCGCCAAATTTGCCCGCTTCCTTCAGTCCAGTTCGGATCGCTCGCATAAAGCACGCCACCAGGCGCCATGGCGAGGTCATTCGGCTGATTCATATTCGGGTTATGTGAATAGATCGTGATCGCGCGACTTTTCGGTTGCACCTTGAATACATTGTGCCCAACATAGTCCGCCACGTACATTTCTCGCTGTGCACCAAACCGAATGCCATTCCCGACACTGCCCTGTGGTAACTCCAGATAGATCTCACCTGATCCGTCCGGTCGAATCCTACCGATTGTTCCTTGTCGCTCATAATTGACGGCATAGACATTACCGTCCACATCACAGGCAGGACCTTCAATCCCACTAGTGAACACCCCCACGTCCGTCAGGGGCGTCGCATTGAACAATGGAGATGGAACCGTTGCTTGTCCACTCACCGCCGCAACCATAACGACCGGAAGAACGGAGATACACCCCGCAGCACTGCTGAACCTTTGTCGACACCTCATTCGTGCTCATTATGCACCAAAAGGCCAGCTTAGGTGCCGAAGGGCGGACGCGAGTTAAACTTATGTAACACTAGAGCCAGAATAGGAATTCGAGATGGCAACACAGCTCGCACACTGGCAAAAAACCTTCAGTCTGAAACCAATGACGTCTAGTCACTCGATGGTAACTCTTGACCGCAGCGGAAATCGCCCCGCTAGCAAGATATTATTGAGCAGCCTGTTGTTGAGTCTATTGCTGGGACTCAACGCAAGTGCCGAACAGGAGATCCGTCTTGACCTCGAAGAAAATGGCGGCCTTTTTCTCCCCGAGGGTTTTGAAGCTGAAGCTCTAGTCAACCGGCTTGACGGCCAAGTCAGGCATATCGCCGTGAACGACAATGGTGATGTGTACGTCAAGCTGCGCGAAGCCCATGAAGACTATGGCAATGCGGTCTTGCGCGATTCGGATGGAGATGGCCGCAGTGACGACATCAAATATTTTGCGAAATATCCGATCTATGGCCGCTACGGAACAGCTATGCGGATCCATAAAGGCTATTTGTATTTCAGTTCGCAGAAGACAGTCTATCGCCAAAAATTACGCCCTGGCGAGATGGTGCCGGAAAGTGAACTGGAGGAAATCGTCATAGATCCCAATGAGCCACCTGCACGCGAACATGTGGGAAAACCCATCGCCTTCGACAACGAAGGGCATCTCTTTGTTCCCTTCGGCGCTCCTTCCAATGCGTGTCAGGATCCCAAGAGAACCCCGGGCCAGCCTGGCGTGGATCCATGTCACCAACTCGACACCTACGGTGGCATCTGGCGATTTGATGCCGAGACGCGACAACAAAGCCAAGAAGATGGCGTCCTTTTTTCCACCGGAATCCGTAGTCTGGTCGGAATGGATTGGAACCCAATCGATGGCCATCTCTACACGGTCATGCATGGGCGTGATGACCTGCTGCGAATGTTTCCTGACCATTTTGATGGTTGGGAAAGCGCCCTGTTGCCAGCCGAGGAATTTCTGCTGGTCACAGAAGGTTCGAACTTCGGCTGGCCCTACTGCTATTACGACCAACTGCAGGGTAAAAAAGTCTTAGCACCTGAATATGGAGGTGATGGACAAATTGTTGGCCGATGCAATGAATATGACTTGCCCATACGCGGTTTTCCAGGACATTGGGCACCCAACGACATCGTCTTTTACCATGGAGAGCAATTTCCGAAACGGTACCGCAACGGGGCATTCATTGCCTTCCACGGCTCCACGAATCGTGCGCCCTATCCCCAATCTGGCTACATCATCGGCTTCGTTCCGTTTGAAGACGGCCAACCCAGTGGTCCGACAGAAGTCTTTGCGGATGGATTTGCCCGAATAGACCCTATTCTGGTTGCAGGAGATGCAGTCTTCCGCCCGATGAGCATTGCGATAGGACCTGATGGCTCACTCTATGTTGGAGAAACCGAGCATGGAGCTATCTGGCGGATTCGATTTACCGGGGACAAAGCTTCGTTTGGCGAGATTCAATTGGCAGCGATGAAAGCACGCAAACAGTTAAGTCATATCCGAACCCCCGACCCCATTGGAGATAATCTGGAACCCACCAATCTCACGGGAGGTGCGCTTACCTACGAGACCTATTGCAGTAACTGCCATCAAGGCGATGGCAAAGGAGATGGTGCCCGCTTCCCCCCCGTAGCACAGACCGATTGGGTCACCGGTGATAAAGCACGACTTATTGAACTAACCTTGAATGGGATGGAAGGCGCCGTAGAAGTGAATGGCAAGTCCTATAACAATGTCATGCCGCAACATAGCTTCCTAACCGATCAGGAAATTGCGGAACTGCTGACCTATATTCGGGGGAATTTTGGAAACCATGCAAGTGGGGTCAGTAAAGAGGAAGTGCGGAGACAGCGATGACTGACCATACTCCAAAGACGGCGTCAGACTATTTCGGCGCAATGGGCTTTAAGTACGACTCCCTGATTCATCGTTCTGTGCCTCGCTATGATGCAATCATCGAAACATTGATTGATTATTTACCACCGCACCCGCAAACCGTGCTTGAACTGGGTTGTGGTTCAGGCGCGTTGTCTTTATCGCTCGTGAAGTACACATCTGAGTGCGACTTTACGTTCGTCGACGCATCTGAGGAAATGATCGAGGCAACCCGGGCCCGTGTGCAAGAGAACTCTCCAGAAACGGCGCGTCGTGCGACGTTCGTGACAGCACGGTTTGAAGAGTACAACATGGGGGTTGACCAGTTCGATGTCGTCACATCGTCGATTAGCCTGCATCACGTAGAAGACAAGGGCGCCTTGTTTCGTCGTGTGCGTGAATCGATCAAATCGGGAGGCACGTTTCGATTTGTTGATCAACTCAGTGGTGGAACCGAGGCAAACCATGCACGGATGTGGAACAGTTTGATGGAGTTCATGGGATCTCCTGGTAACTGTACGGCGGTAGAGCTTCAAAGCATGGTAGACCACTCAAAAGCTCACGACCATTACACGCCGCTGGCCACTCACTTCCACTTATTGCAGGAAGCGGGGTTCGTGGGGATTGATTGTGTGTGGCGAGATGAAATGTGGACGATGATTACAGCGGATGTTGCCTAACGGTGGAATCCACCTCAGTGATTAAACACTGGCCGATCGGTCATCCACGCTGCCACCTGGTTCCGTTCCAATGTGATGCTTCCACTGACAAACCCGCTCCCTTCGACTTCCCCTTCATAAAACAGTTGCACGTAACTCAGGAACTGTTCCTCTCGCTTCGTCGGCAGCCCCAGAATGGCGACCACCTGTTCTTCGGACATGCCCTCTTCAATGCGATCCCAATGGGCTGGAATGGTCCAATCTCCTTGTGGCGAGTTCGGTATTGGGGGTGCCGGCGGAAAAATCTTCTCCCCTGCATAGTCCCGTAAACCGCAAAAGCCTAGCGACTGATAACCATGCTGTATTAGTAAAGCCGCGGCACGCGCGGCTCGTCCCCCGCCGTTTCAAGCGGTCAGTACAACCTGCTCTTTGGAAAGCTCGCCAAGACGCGCTTCAAGTTCGCCAAGCGGAATATTGATATAGCCTTTGCGTGTGCCGAACTTCTCGAGTTCCCAGGGTTCCCGTACGTCGAGCAGAACGACGTTCCCATCTGCGAGAGCCGCATCGAGCTCGGACACTGACACCCGCATCTCTTCACCCACTGGCTCAGGCAGGTTGCCTGGCATGCGTATCTCTGGCTGAGATTGCGCAGCCAGCAGGAGTGGCATGGCAATCGCCCAAACACTCGCCGCAAAGCCCACTTTTAAAATCATAGTAACCTCGTCCTCAGGATACTTTGCCACTACCCGAACAGCAAAGGGATCTGTGCCCTGTTCCCATCATTTAAACTCATCATGATTTCCACGAGACGCCAGAACTGGACGAAGGGTTAGCGTCATCAGCCCACTGAAACACTTAGCTCGACAGCGCCTCGCAACGTATTCGCAGCAATACACGCACGTTCCGCAATAGTCACCAGCTTTTGTAGTTGTGTTGCATCGGCGTCAGCTGTAATCCGCATATGGATAGCAGAGAACCGCGGCGGATGCTCAGCTAACGTGGCCGTAATCTTCAGTTCGATCTCATCCACGGCTGCGTCTTCTCGTGCGGCAATAGCCGCCCTGAGATTGCTCATAAAACACCCGCCCAATGAAGCGATCATCGCTTCACCACCCATCGGGCCCAGATTGTTGCCACATTTTTCTTTTGGTCGGTCCATCACAATCTGATGATCTCGAATAGTCGCAATGCTGGCAGTGGCGTCATGTTGCTTAAGCGTGACGGCGATGTTAGCCATGGGGGTCTCCTTCGTCTGGCTTGGGTTTGACAAGTTCCACAGGCAGCCATGCAGGCGTACCTTCCTCGTAGTGATTATCGGTCAATGGCCGAAGGAATATGCGCAACATACGAATTTCCATGTCCAGAGATTTAGAAAAGCGTTTGGCGGTGAGGCAAAGGGACAGCCTGCACGCACTTAACAGAGTCGTGAGCGGGATTGTTGACATAGGCGCTCACCGGAATCGTCTCCATCGCCGACGCGGGGAACGGATCACAAAACTGGCGAATGCCCTCTGACCCAGCCCACGGCAGCAGCCACGCCTCTCGCTGTTGACGATCCAATATGACTGGCATGCGTTTGTGAATTGGTTCGACCAACGCGTTAGCAACGGTTGTCAGAATGGTAAAGGTCTTGAGCACGTGTCCGTCCGAACCACGCCAGCAGTCCCAGAGACCCGCAAACCCAAAAGGAGCACCCTTGTTGAGGCGGAGCAGGTAGGGCTGCTTACCCCCAGCACTCTTCTGCCACTCGTAAAAGCCGTCCGCCGGCACCAGGCAACGACGGTGGGCGACGCTCTCGCGAAACGCCGGTTTCTCACCCACCGTTTCCACTCGGGCATTAATCATCCGATGGCCGGTCGTGGGCTCCTTCAGACAAGATGGAACCAGGCCCCACTGCATGTTCGTCAGGCACCTTGAGTCATCCTCACCAACAGTGACCACCGCTGACGTTTGTCCTGGCGTAACGTTATAGCGTGCCTCAATCTCGGGATACTGGTGCTCACCGAGCAGTTCATGCAAGATAGTCTTCGGATTAGACACTATGAAACGACCGCACACGCTGAGAGAATACCAAGTGATACTCCCGTGGTCTAACACAAAACGGTTACAGTTCAAGATGGCTTATCGACTCCTAATTGTCGTAGGCGCAGTCTTAGGTCACGCTGCTTGTGGAGGGAGCGCCACAACAATACCGACCACAGCTTCGGTCGTGTCCTCCCCTACTACCTGGCGGGGACTCATTATTGCTGAGGAGAACCGATGTGCTCCGTATAACTCTAATGACTACAACTATTCACAGTCAGTGGAGGATGACATCATTGTCCAATTGGGAGATATCTATAGCCCCTATACCGGCGAATGTTTTGCTAGTAAGAGTGAAACAGACATTGAACATATGCTAGCTCGGTCAGAAGCTCATGACAGCGGCCTTTGTGCAGCAGATGCGGCAACTCGAAGCCAGTTCAGTAATGACCTCGACAACTTGACCTTGGCAAGCCCATCACTGAACCGATATCAGAAGGTTGCCAAGGACGCAGCTGACTGGTTACCAATCAATAATCAATGCTGGTTCGCGGCAACCATTATTGAAGTGCGACGCAAGTACAGTTTGACTATTGATCGGCGCGAAGCCGATGCCCTGGACCAAGTACTAGCCACCTGTGCAACAGTGGTCCTAAATCGGTCAACCTGCAGTGGAGAGTAACCTGAGGTTTTACTCCACGGAGCGATCCTTGTTTTATTTTCTTGTCGACTTTTAGGTTGCAACGAGGCATTCTTCTACCTATAGTCCTGGTGCAAAAATGTGAAAGGCAGCCATCCAACAGCCTTTGCAAGTCATCACTGTGAACGTTCCTTAAAATCAATCGTAAAACTACATGAGGATCGATTCACTGTCCGAATCCAAAAAACAAGAGCTCCTATTCGTCGTCTGGCGAGTGGTGGCTGTTGTGTTTCTACTGCTCGTATTCTTACTTGGCGTTAAGGGACTCGGCGACGGATTCAAGTTGTTCGGAAGCAATTTCCTGGATAGCTTCTTCACTCTGACAGCAAACCCTTTTGTCGGAATTTTCGTAGGGGTGCTCGCCACAACGCTAGTGCAAAGTTCATCTGTGTCGACATCTATGATCGTTGGGCTAGTGGCGGCCCCGGAAAATCCGTTGCCGTTGGCTAATGCTGTTCCAATGATTATGGGTGCCAATATTGGCACGACGGTCACATGTACGGTTGTCTCCTTGGCGCACATGGGACGCCGAGACGAATTCGAAAAAGCCTTCGCGGTAGCCGGTTGCCACGACTTCTTTAATGTCTTGGCCGTAATGATCTTTCTGCCACTGGAATTGGCGACGGGTTATCTGCAAAGTACCGCAAGGTTTTTGTCCTCTTTAGTAGGCGGAATCGGTGGTTTTACATACGAGAGCCCGTTCAAGGCGTTGTTAAGCCTTGGTTTTGTTCCGATTCAGAGCTTGTCTGAAACCCTGTTCGACGTAGATTTGGCACGGGCCATTTTCCTGGTTGGCATCAGTGCGGGTTTAATCTTTCTGGCTCTTTGGTTAATCGTGAAATTGATGCGCACCTTGGTAATCGCACGTATCGAAACCGCGGTGACCAGTGCCCTTGGTTCAAATGTGCTGATAGCGATGATGATCGGGGTTGTCGTGACGGTCATGGTGCAATCGAGTTCGATTACGACATCAATTATGGTGCCGTTAGCTGCCGCTGGCGTTCTCCGGCTTGAACAGGCGTTCCCAATTACGATTGGCGCCAACATTGGGACCACCATCACGGCGATGGGCGCCGCGTTGGCCGTCTCCGGAGTGAACGCGCAAGCTGGCATCGAAATCGCTCTCGTGCATTTGTTTTTCAACCTCAGTGCGGCAATACTGATTTATCCGGTTGAAAGGATTCGCCAAGTGCCCCTACGGGCCGCCCGAATACTTGCAGCGGTAGCTGTTAAATCTCGGAAACTGGCGCTGTGCTATGTCGCAACCATGTTTTACGTTTTTCCAGCACTGTTAATCTATTTAACGCAGTTTTTTCAGTGATATGAGGAGGTGAGCATGCTCAGGGAACTGCTCAGTATATTCCGCGCAGATAATCCGCTTCATGCCATGGCTGCCCGTTTCAAAGAAATGCTTCAACTGACCTGTGGCATGACCTTGTCAGCTGGCGGAATTTGCTTTGGAGAAAAAACCTTGGCTGAAGATCGTACTCAGATCTATCAAGACGATGTGCGAGTTAATAAGCTTGAACGAGAAATTCGGAAACAGGTCGTGGCACACTTGTCTATTCAAGGCAATACGCCTGATGTTCCCTACTCGCTCTTGTTGATGAGTCTGGTGAAAGACGTTGAACGTCTTGGTGACTATGCGAAGAACTTAGCAGAGGTCGTCGATATTCGTTCGGCACCATTGCCCAAGGATGGGACCGTGCAGGAATTACAAGAAATTCGGCGAGGGGTGGAAGACTCCTTTCAAGTAGCGGCCGAAGTGTTCACCTCATCCAACCGTGAACGTGCGATTGAATTGATACATCAGGGAAGGGACGTTGCTCATCGATGCGATGCGCTTGTCAGACGGATCAGTCAATCGGGCTACGACGCAAGCACTACGACCGTCCTGGTTTTAGCCACACGCTATTACAAACGGATCGGCGGACATGTGCTGAACGTGCTCTCTAGTGTCGTCATGCCATTACACAAGGTCGATTACTATGATGAAGACGTGTTAACGAGCGTACAGCCAATCTCACATGACTAACACTCATGGTGTCGGCGCTAATTCACCCTGAATAGGCGGTAAGGCGAACATCAATCCAGTGGCCGTTACCACCAACCCCGTCGACATCCAGAGACAGCCAGCCAGTCCAGTCTCAAGGTATAACCATCCCGACAGCAATGTGCCGAGCAACCGTCCCACTGCATTGGCCATGTAATAAAACCCGACGTCCATGGTCACCGTGTCAACTTCAGCGTATGCCAGCACTAGATACGAGTGCACGGATGAATTAAGAGCAAAGACGATACCGAACAGCGCAAGACCGGTAAGGACTAAACTGATCGATGGCATGCCACTAGAGGCCCCCATGGCCAGACCCCCAGACACCATTATTAACACGTTGCCACAGATTCGAGCTGTCCGGGCCGTTATAACTGACTCGCCGAGCACGCGCAGGGCCCTTGGTGCCACCGCTTGCACCAAACCGTAGCCGATAACCCAACTCGCCAAACAGGCACCAACCCATGCGAAGTTCCAGCCCACCACCTCAATTAGAAATAATGGTAGTGCTACAACGAACCAAACATCACGCGAACCAAACAGACACAGGCGCCCCAGTGAAAGAATGTTAATGGCCGAACTTCTAGAAAACATCTTCGAAAAGGCTAGTTGGTGCTGAGATTTACCTAAGTTTTTCCTCAATTGTCCTGTTGCCAATACCAAGACAGCCAAGAGTCCGGTAGCCATGATCCAGAGCGACATGGTAAAGCCGATGGTGTCCAGCATCACACCACCCATAAAGAAACCTAACCCTTTAAGAGCGTTCTTGGAGCCCGTCAACCACCCGACCCAGCGAAACAATGCGGACGCATCTCGTTCAGGCACAAAGGCTTTGACGGCGCTCTTGGAACCCAACTTCATCAAGTCCTTAGCAATGCCAGAAAGCGCTTGAGCGGCCATAACATAGCTAACTGATAACACCAGCGCCCACGTTGGCTGCACGAACGAAAGCATCAGTAAAGCAATAACTTGCAACCCTAGACCACTAAGCAGTGTGACTCGCAGACCTAATCGTGTGGCCAGCCAACCACCCAGCAAGTTGGTAACAATTCCACAAAATTCGTAGAGCAGAAAGAGCAAGGCAAGGTCGAGGGCACTATACCCAAGCTGGTGGAAGTACAGCGTCACCAACATACGGAGCGCACCGTCAGTCAGTGTCAGAGCCCAATATGAGGCGGTAACAATGGCGTAACCACGAGTATTCATCAATCTAGGGCGTTCAAAAAGGCGTCAATATCTGCGTCGTTGTTATACACAGAAACACCGATTCGAATTCCCCGGACCGATTGCGTGGCACCATCGGCACCAGTCATCTGCCAGGTACCTTGAGACACGACACGCTGACCGAATGCACGATTAAGTTTAGCCTGAGTGACATCAGGTTCAGCCGTAAGGAAACTCACGATCGGTGTCGGCGTGTCCAGCGGCGTAATGGACGGATAGCCGAGTCCTGGCATCGCCCCTTGAAGGCGATCCACAAGGCGCTTCGTGTGTGCACGAATGTTTTGAACTTCAAGTCGCGCTAGATACTTGAGCCCCTCATATGCACACACGGCTGGCAGGTAAGGCATCGTTGTGGTTCCCTCATAGATTGCAGCACCTGGACGACGAACAAACTGACCGTCTTGCTGTGTTACCTGACGTAAGCCATACCGTGTTTGCTTGATAACATCACCTTGCAAAGCCCGCTTAACGTACAAGAACCCCAAACCAAAGTCGCCCATAAGCCACTTGTAGGTGCTACACGCGCAGCAGTCGATCCCCATCGCCTGCACATCCACGGCGGTGTTACCAGCTGCTTGAATAATGTCAGCATAGACATAGGCGCCGTGAGCGTGGGCGATGTCACTGATCGCCCGTACGTTGTGCATGTAGCCATTAATGTTCGACACCAAAGCCAGTGACACCAAGCGAGTATTCGCATCGATCGCCTGCTCCATGTCGGCCACATCGATTCGCCAGTCCCGATGCCGGACAACACGAAGTTCAATCTGCCCAGCATCGGCTAACGCTGTATACAGATAGCGGGACGCTGCGAAGTGAAGATCGTCAATGACGACATTGCCACCCAACTCAGCCAAGCCGAGTCCCGAGACCACCAGGTTCTCCCCATCAGTGGTGCTCATGACAAAAGCAATCTCCTCAGCGCTCGCGTTAATCAACGTCCCAAACAGTTGCTTTGTCTCTGCTTGTTTGGCCGCTGTAAAGCTGTCGCGACCTAGTCCTCCCATGGCTCGGTACTGTGAGTACTCTTCCAAAGCCCGTAAGGTGTGCACGCTGAATGGATGGGTTTCAGCCGCAGCTAGCCATAAGTTCTTTCCGGCACGGGGAAATTCTGATCTAATGACCGAAAAATCTAGGGAGCCATCGAGCGCACGAAAAGTGGATGCCCCCGTAGTGTTTCGCCCAGCTCCAAACGCTAATGCACCTGCACCGACGGTCTTCATCAATTCACGTCTACTGAAATCCATATCGGAACTCTCTCTCTGCTCTTCCAGACCTAACGCAAAAATTGTGTTACCACTGGAAGTGTCTACGTTCGCCCAACGATAGCGCTGCGGGTAGCCCTATTCAAGCGCTTATTGTTTTCACAAAGGGGTGTAAATTCGATACAGATAAATTACACTTTTGAAAAATAGACGGCACTCAGGTGAAATTGCAGTGCACACATAGTTTATTGGGCGCGTCTCTCGAGAGGAAAACACTATGAAAATTGATCGACGGGCATTTATTGCGGGTCTCGGCGGTCCCGCAGCCATTTCACTCATGACTCCAGATGAGAAGGCTGACGCCCTTGAGCATTACATGGAGGACCGCCTCAAGGATGCTGATGTCCTTGAGGGCATTCTGAAAGACGTGCAGGGCGGTCAGTACCCAACGGTAAGTGAACTTGAGGCACGGAATGCCGATCTTGATCGACCATACCGGAACGGGGCCGGAACCCTCTTTGTTCCGAAAAACGACGGTGACCGCAAAGTCGACGGTCGACTTCGACCACTCACACCGATGCCAGAGAAGCCAACGCTACTTGACTTCTTTAAGTATCGCTTTGCGTGGACAGGGCACTGCCTGCAAAGTGCCACCCGGGCGCTCAAGACCGGCATGCGTGAAGAAGTCATTCTCGCCTGCCTGCTTCACGACGTAATCCTTAGTGTGATGCATCCGGACCACGGCTGGTGGGGGGCTCAATTGCTCGAACCTTACGTGCCAGAAATCACGAGCTTCTCCATCCGTTACCATCAGGTGCTGCGATTCTATCCCGACGAAGCCTTTGACTACGTATATCCGGAAGGTTATCTCCGTGTGTTTGGTGCGGACTACAAGCCAGAGCCCTACCTGGAGCGCACCTACCAGTTTGTGCGAAATCACAAGTGGTATGAGTATCCGCGTCTGGTAACTGTGAACGATTACTATTCATTTAATCCGGACGCGAAAGTGTCCATCGAACCTTTCATCGACATCATTGGTCGCCACTTTAAACAGCCCAAGGAGGGTCTGGGGTGGGATAACACTTCGTCGTCTCACATGTGGCGAACCATGATCATGCCAGACCGACGACTGTAGTCGTCAGTCATCAGAAAACACGCAAGAAGCGGGGATACCATCAACAATGAGTACGTCCGACTGGACGAAAACGGCAATATCGTCCGCGTGACTCATGCGACCTACCGACGCATCGAGTGACCCCCTCTTTAAGCCAAACATCCATGTAAGCGAGCCTCCACCCGTCGAGACCATCCACCGATATGTCCACAAACGGTATCTTACGGTCTCACTCTTACATATTTCTGCAACCTTCGGGGACGAGGTTCACCACCGTACAAGTTGCCGAGGCGATCGACCGCCACAAACTCAGCCCCGTTGCCTGCGGGATCCCGGGGATCGCCCCATGGATAGAGGATAAATTCTGAAATCCACCCAGTTTGCGCATCGCCAATTCTGATGCCCATTTCCCAACCAGGATTCTGGAGATCATCAGACTCTGAATCAGCAACGTAGACCCGTCCATGCTCGTCAAAGAACACTCCACTCGGACGGCCAAACTGGGTCCACACGGCAAGAACGTTCCCCTCCTGATCGAAAATCTGTATGCGATTGTTCGAGCGGTCACCCACGAAGAGTCTGCCATTCGAATCGATGGCCAACGCGTGCAGGTTGCGAAACTCACCAGGCGCATAGCCAGTCTGACCCCAGGTCTTAATGAACGACCCGTCACTTGCAAACTTCATCACGCGGTTATTCGTTTCATCTCCATGCCCATCACCAATAAAAATGTCCCCGTTATCGGCCACCGCAACGTCGCTGGGACCATTGAAATGATCCAGTCCGTCTCCTGGCACACCGGGAGTGCCGAGCGTCATCAACACCTCTCCCGCCTGGCTAAATTTGATCACCTGGTGTCCTCGCGTCCCCTCGGGGGTCCGTTCTGCACTCACCGCATCGGTCACCCAGACATTGCCATCTGGACCAACATCGATTCCGTGAGGCCAGATGAACATTCCCCCACCAAAACTCTGCACCACCTCACCGTCAAGATTGAACTTCAACACCGGGTCCAAATCCGAATCAAGACACTCATTTCCAAAACGTTCAGGTGCCGTGGCATCACACCGGACCACCGCCCAAATATACTCACCGCCAGGCTCAATCGTGACACCCCCAACAGCGCCCATCTGCCGTCCATCCGGCAGTTTCGCCCAGCCATCAACGGCGCGGTACGGATTCGGGAGCGCTTGCCCAGACACTTCACGTTCCGTGCCAGCCCACGCGAGAACGGTGAACAGAATCACGCATACAACTCGACTTGCCTGCAACATAATCACACCTCACTTGAAAAAACAGACTCGATCAGAAAGACGACGTAAAGTTCTAAGAAGCGAATTCCTATGAAACCTCCACTCTGAAAGGAATACGCTCCTCCGTATCCTTTTTACAAACCACTCCAACCGGTGAAGGCGCGTTGTTGCAGTTCGTGTTCTGGCAGGACGATATTGGTCAGTTTCCAGGAAAACCCGCGCCGGGTCAAGATAAAGCCCACCTCCTCGTCCCGGTCGTTCGACACCCAGATCGCAAAGCGGCTGATCGACTCGTAGCTCGTACGGACGTCTTCAAAGAAAGTCTTGGCCGGCGGTGGTGTCT
>Ga0310124_10000189_pt1 | contig 41693 bp, 31 predicted proteins | sample CB11b_AW_Bot5_MG_FD_203507 | JGI IMG/M metagenome (GOLD analysis project Ga0310124, IMG submission 203507) | Marine microbial communities from Western Arctic Ocean, Canada - CB11b_AW_Bot5 | ecosystem: Environmental > Aquatic > Marine > Oceanic | place: Canada: Western Arctic Ocean | collected... | reverse complement strand
CCATCTAGGGGTTATTGTAACCTGAAGATTTGGCCGAGCCTAATAAATATTATGATTTACAGCTATTTTTACCTGCTGATAACGGATTGTATCTATCTTGACGAAAATGATTTATCATCACGGGTGGCACAACAAGAACCAAGAAAGATTTGATGGTTACACCGCCTCAAAAAATCGATGGTTGGTGCCATTGGGTGCGATTCGGATTCTTAGGGGCCGACTGCAGCGTGGGCAGTGTCCAACATAAGCCAAGCCTTTTCTATTGCAGTAGACGCGGCTGTAAACCTGGCAGCATCGCCACCGGATCGCGAGCCAGGTCCGGCCTTGGCAGGCCGTCTTGTTCTGCGAAGCTGGTGCAGGCGGTTTTGTCCTATCGAGGTCGATGATATAGTCGGGCCCATTCATCTATTGAGCCAAATCGGCATTCCGTCGTCGAGCCCTTAAGTTGTATTGCGATATATGACCTATTGATTACGGTGAGTTGAACGAGAATGCGAAGAAGTGATCAGCATTGAGGTCAGTTTGTTGGGTGAAATTGTCAACACTTAGGTCGCGTCGCTGGGCAATAAACTGAGCGACATGAATGACATACTGTGGTTCATTTGGGCGAATCTTGCGATAAGGTACGGGTGTTAAATAAGGTGAGTCCGTTTCAATCATGAGACGATCGATTGGTACGCGATCACTGGCTTTGGCAAGTTCTATGGCACTATTAAACGTAATGATTCCTGTGAAACTCACCATGGCGCCAAATGCAAGGATTGCATCAAGTTCACTAGCATTACCGGTAAAACAGTGGAAGACAAAACGATGACCAGGTATGCCGGACTGTCTCAGAAGATAAAGGACCTCATCTGTTGCTTCCCGGTTGTGGATGATGACAGGTAGATCGTGAAGTTGTTGAACCGCTTCTAACTGCCATGCAAGCAAACTTCGTTGCTGGTCGAGTGGTGGATCTGGATAGTGTTTATCCAAGCCCATTTCTCCTATCGCCACCACCTTTGGATGTTGTGAGATTTCTAGAATTGCATCGGTGATGCGAGATTGATCGGTCCAGTCGGACGCGTAATGCGGATGCACGCCAACGGTTGCATAGACACCTTCAAACTGCTCGGCCGTTTTAATGGCTTGTTGGGCATCGTCAGGCGTGGTGCCGACGCTGATCATGCGGTCGACACCTGCGATTCTGGCGCGATTAATGACTTCGCAAACTTGTTCGCGTAGACCGGAATAGGTTAGGTGGCAGTGTGTATCAATCATCTGCCAATCTAATCTGAATCGGTATATCGACCGTTGTGGGCAACAGGCACGCTTGGTCGGTACAGGCTTGATAAGTTAGCGTTAGTTTAGGGCTACCGGTTGAGGATGTTTCACCTGTTTTGATTATTTTGACATCGATGACAACATGGCCTTCATAAACATTGATGGGATCATCGCTGTAAGGGTATGTTTTTGATTCACCGCTGGGGTACGCAACCTCTAGTTTCACACCGTCAGTACCCATAAGGGAAACGCTGGTAGCAATCAAATTATCCATGCCGGGGTCATTGGCATTGATATGGAATCCATCCTGGATGTTTAGTGTGATACGGAAGGGTGTGTCATCATTGAGATTATGCGCCCCCAGATCCGCCTTGATAGAGACGGGACCGTTCCCCGTTGGTGTTGCTGTTGTTTCCGTGTCACGGATTCGTTTAGGATCAGCTTTAATGGCACGCAGAAGTGCATGCTGCATATGTGCTAGTACATATCCACGATCTGTGAGCACGCCGACAAATGACTGTAAATCCTTGACTGCCAGATCAAGGTGTTCCTCATTGTTGGTCAGCTCGTACAGGTCGATCAAGTTGTGAATCATCTGCGAGTTGCCTGTTGGAATCGCTCCGTCATGAGTGCTGCGTGTACGGACAAATAAGTCGGGTTGGTCGGCAAGGGTGTCGTAGTAGCCACCACCTGGAGCAGCAAAACGTTTCCGGGCAACCGTGATCAGGTCTTTGGCGCTGTCAAGCCAGTACTGGTCGTGATTGGTGCGATAGATCTCAAGTAAGCCGTGGACCAAAAATGCATAGTCATCTAGGAATGCGTTGATCTTGACCCTGCCTTTACGCATGGTGCGGTTGAGTGCGCCATCGTCTTGCCGCATATTTTCGAGAATATAGCGTGCGGCTCTAATAGCGGCGTCGGTGTAGCCCGATTCTTCCAATTGGCGGCCAGCCATTGCCAGCGCACCGATCATAATCCCATTCCAACTGACGATTATTTTATCGTCTGTGGCTGGTTGTTTGCGTTGCGTTCGCACGGGATACATCTTCTGGTTAATTGCTTGCCGTGCAGCAAGCAATTCTTCTAGCGGTGTATTGCGGAGCAGTGCGAGTTCGTCGAGACGAAGTGGCAAATAGAGTACGTTTGCTGGCGGCTCATCACGATGGTGGGGGTCTTGGAAGTTTGTGCCTTCATCGAGTCCATACAGCTGTGTTGCTAGAGCCGCCAGCTTTTCATCGCCAACAGCCTTTTTGATCTGTTTGGGTGTCCATAGATAGTTCAGTCCTTCCCGGGCATCGACCTCCGCGTCTTGAGCTGACCAGAATGTGCCAGTTGAGTCGGTCATTTCTCGTAGTACGTAATCACAAGTTTCACGGACAACACGCGCAAAAAACTGTGGATCTTTGGAGTTGGGACGGATAGCGTGTGCAGTTAGGTAGGCCTCGACGAGTTGGCCATTGTCGTAAAGCATTTTTTCAAAATGCGGCACCAGCCATTTGTCATCAGTTGAATAGCGATGAAATCCTCCACCAACCTGGTCGTAGATGCCGCCACGTGCCATGCGTTCAAGCGTATGGTCTACCGCATCCAAAATGTTCTGGTCGCCATCGTTTTGATAGACGGCAAAAAGTAGCATGAGATTGTTTGGTGTGGGGAATTTAGGCGCACTTCCAAAACCGCCATAAGTTGGATCATAGCTACGTAGCAGTTGAGTTGTTGTGGTTTGGACCAAGCCAATACTCAGATCACCTTCACGTTCCAGTTGGCCCAAGTGGGTCTGAATTGATGTTGCAATATCTTCGGCGCTCTTAAGGATTTCTTTCCGTCGGGTTGCCCAGGCATTTGTGATTCCCTCCATGATCTGGGGAAAGCCAGGTCTTCCATACTGACCGACAGGTGGAAAATAAGTCCCGGCGTAAAAGGGCTTGAGCCCCGGATCATTGGGACCATTCGCACCAGGTGGCGTGAGGAACACACTCATCGGCCATCCGCCGCCGCCGGATATCATTTGGGTGGCAGCCATATAGATATTGTCAATGTCCGGCCGTTCTTCGCGATCGACTTTGACGCAGATAAATTGGGCATTCATCTGCTTGGCAATTTCCTCATTCTCGAAGCATTGCCTTTCCATGACATGGCACCAATAGCACGTTGAGTAGCCAACACTTAGAAATATTGGTTTGCCCGTCTGCCGTGATGCTTCAAATGCTTTGTCTCCCCATGGAAACCAGTTCACTGGATTGTGCGCATGCTGGAGCAGGTATGGACTAGTTTCATGGATAAGCTCATTGGTGAACTTTGGGGTTTTAGACTTGGCGGTACTGTGGACGTGATTGGCCTGGATCTGCCCCATTGAATTGGTTCCCTGCATTACCGCAATCACTAAAACTATTGCAGCAGCTACGAGACCAGCGGTCGTTAGGAATGTCGTCCAACTTCTCATGACCTGTCCGGTCTCGATTGAATTTGATCGTTCAACACAGGTTTACAGCACCTGACATTTCGTATCTTACAATAACGTCATGTTTCGCGTATTATCTTGTGGGCGGTGGGGAAAGAGTGGATTATTTGCGCAAGGGTGAACACCAGATGGGCCTTTTCACAGTTGTACAGATCTCAGATATGCATCTGGATCTGCATCATGGTCAGTGCAAGGTAGACTTTGATGAGATTCGCGCACGTGTCGATGCGGAAGGTCCAGACTTAGTGATAGTGACTGGCGATGTGTCTGCAGACGGACACATTCATGCTGGCGTTTTTGATCGCGTCAAATCTCAACTGGATCTTTTTTCGGCGCCGGTACATGTGATTCCCGGTAATCATGATGTGGGTGACAAGCGGGGTGAGAAACATGAGGTAAAGCCTGAATACCTTGAAAAGTGGAAAGCAACTTTCAAAAGTGATCGGTTTCATGTACGGCGTGACGGGTGGAGCCTAATAGGCATCAACACACAGGTGTTGGGATCTTCATTTCATGAAGAGGTTGAGCAGTTTGCGTGGCTCGACGAGATTCTCGCCGCGGCTGAATCCAGGCATGAGCAAGTTGCAATATTTCTTCACGCAGCGCCATATCTGAATAAACCCAACGAAACACTCTGTGGCCCTAGTCAGTATTGGGGTTTTGATCCAATCCCCCGTGGCGAGTTACTTGAGCGATTAGGTCGGCCAGTTGTGAAACTGGTGGGCAACGGTCACTTGCACTGGCATAGAATCATTGAGAGAAATAGCGTGATTCATGTTTGGTGTCCATCAACTAGTTTTGTGGTTGATGACGCGATCTTTCCGGATGGCGGTGCGGTTGTAGGGTTTGTTAAATACGAGTTCAATGTGAATGGCGTTACATCTAAACTCATTTCGCTGGACACTAACCCCAAGACAGTGGTTGCCTTTCGCCGCACTGTGGATCTGCCCGGGCGGGCACCCATGACTTTGGCACGACTGGTGCTTGACATGAACGGCACCACATCGCGAGATGGCAACTTGCTTCCTGGCGTGGCCGATCGCATCCGGGACCTTGCCACGCGAATCCGTATCACGGTGTTGACGGCGGACACCTTTGGATTGGCCGAATCTTCATGGGCTAATTTGCCGGTTCATGTCGAGATTATTAAGACAGGTGACGACAAGCGTAAACGCATCGAGGAACTTGGCGCTGAATCCCTTGTTGCAATTGGCAATGGGCGTAACGATGTTGAGATGGTCAAGGCTGCAGCGATTGGAATTGCCGTGATTGGTCCTGAAGGTGCCAGCGGTGAATTACTGCGTTCTGCTGACGTAGTAACCAATAACATTGATGAAGCATTAGACTTAGTGGCCAAGCCAGTACGTCTTAAGGCCACGTTGAGAGATTAGGTCAGTAGATATTTAAAGAGCAACGGGTGGTATAGATGGGCGACCGAGATAGGTCCTGGCATGATTTGAGTGTATTGATCGCTGGTTGTGGCAGTATTGGCAAGCGTCATGCGCGGGTTCTGAGCCAGCTAGGGGTGAAGGATCTGCGTGTGTTCGATCCACAAACTTCTCAGGTTGAACAGTTAATGGATCAGACGCCACATGCCAAGCCATTTGTTTCGTTCGAATCAGGCTTGTCTACCAAACCTGACTGCGTATGGATCCTGACGCCACCACGTCTGCATGTCCCGTTGGCAATTAAGGCAATAAATGCTGGCTGTCACGTGTTCTGTGAGAAACCAATTAGCGATCGATTAGATGGCTTGGACGATTTGACGAAGCTCGTGGAGAAAACTGGCAAGAAGTTTATGGTTGGGTTGTGCTTTCGGTTCCATGAAGGGCTTTTGCGGGCCAAGCAGTGGCTTGATGAGGGGGAAATTGGTCGCCTTATTGCGGTTCGTGCCATGGTCGGTGAACCTTTCGACGAGATTCGACCCGATTATCAACAAGTCTATACCGCTGAAAACTTTCCATGGGGCGCCTTGGATCTGACACATGATATTGACTTGGCCATCTGGGTTGCCGGTCAGAATGTCAAGCAAGTTCATTCCGTAATTGGCACATATGGTGATATCAAGGTTGATACGCCGGATTTGGCGCAACTCTTAATTGAGTTTGACGATCGCTGTACAGCAAGCGTTCATCTTGACTTTCTTCAGCGTTTGCGACGCAGACAATTTGAGATGATTGGTACAAAAGGGGTCATCCTGGTGGAGTTTTCCCAGTGGGAGCAATGTGTGTTGTCGTTATGGAACAACGCTACGCGTCAGTGGTGCCATGAGATCATTGCAACGGACCGGGATGATATGTTTTGTGATGAGGATCGCCAATTCCTCGAAGCAGTTGCATGCGATGGCCTGATTCAATATGGAATTGAAGAGGCATATAAATCAGTAAGGGTTGTGCTTGATGCTCTGCACCATTCGTAGGTCGATCTGTAGATGTTGTTGCGCTATTTCTGTCTTTGTTGCATCAATGCGATTTGCTTTTCCCCAATCGTCCTGACTTGATCATCATTGAATTTCGCTAGTGGCTGGGCACGCGGATGGTGTGAGTCGCGGTAGGGATCGTTACGAATAGCGTTGTAGCAGCAGATCAACGTCCACCGCGGATTATCACTTTGATTCTTGTCAGATCGGTGTAAGAGATTGCTGTGGAAAAATACGCCCGAGCCAGGTTCGAGTTCGAGATGGATCAAGGGAAGGCGTTGTATTGCTGCATCAACACGCTCGGGATCAGCAGTTGCCTGGTCGTCTACCCGTATGTGGTTGATCAGGCCAATATGGTGTGAGCCGGAGAGAACCTGGAGACAGCCATTGGTTTTTGTTGTGCGGTTTATGGCAATCATGCAACTTCCCATGTGGGGGAATAGGCAATAGCCAGACCGATGCCAGTAGCCGAAGTCTTGGTGCCAAAGATGCGCTCCGCCTACGTGTGCTGCCTTGAGCATCATCTTGTGGTGCCAGTGATAAACTTCACCGCCAAGCATTTGTTCTAGTGGATCAACAACTCGTCGGCACCGTGCGATTGCGCTGTACATGTCGTTACGCAGGTCGTCATCGACCCAGAACTTGGTGGTTCCCGCAGCGCCGTCGCCTTGTGCAATGACTCGGGCTTCCTGTTTTTGATTCAATTTTAGTTGATCAAGTGTCGAGGCGTTTTCAGTGAATGCCTGATCGGCAAGGGCAATTTGCAAAATCAGCCCAGTTTCCTCTTGATCAAACAACTCTTCAACAATGACAAAACCATCCTGGTAGTATTGGTTGAGTTGTTCATCGGTAAGCATGCGATTAGATCTCGACGGGATGGATCCAAGGCATCATGCCCCGCAGTTCTTTTCCGATCTTCTCAACCGGGTGGTTATGGTCCTGTTCACGTTGTTTGGCAAACCACTTGAATCCTTCCCTGTAGTCTTCTTGGAATGCCTTGGCGAACTGCCCCGATTGAATATCAGACAATACCTTGCGCATGCGGTCTTTCGTGTTACTGTCAATGATTTTAGGCCCGGTGTAGTAGTCACCAAACTCGGCGGTATTGCTAATTGAATGCCGCATGTAGTTCAGTCCGCCCTGTTCAATCATCTGAATGATTAGTTTTAGTTCGTGGCACACTTCAAAGTAGGCCAATTCAGGGGGATAGCCTGCCTCGGTAAGCACCTCAAAGCCGGCCTTGATCATGGCAGACAAGCCGCCGCATAACACGCTCTGTTCGCCAAATAGGTCAGTTTCGCATTCATCCTTAAAAGTTGTTTTCAAAATGCCGGCCCGGCCACCACCCACACCGATCGCCCAAGCCATTGCCACATCGAACGCATTGCCTGATGCGTCCTGTTCAACGGCCAGGAGGCATGGCACACCACCACCGCGTTCAAATTCACTGCGCACCGTGTGACCAGGACCCTTGGGCGCTACCATAATCACATCGGTATTGTCTGGTGGTGTGATTGTTTTGAAATGAATATTGAAGCCGTGGGTTGCCCCCAATGCTGAGCCAGGTTGCAGGTTTGGTCCAATTGATGTTGTATAAACTTCCGGCTGAACTTCATCAGGAAGTGCCATGATGACCAGGTCAGCTTGCTTAACTGCTTCGTCGACCGGAAGGGGATCGTAACCATGTTCGATTGCCAGCTTGCCATTAGCCGACTCATGCCGGTTGGCTACGACAACGTTGATTCCCGAGTCGCGGAGATTTTGCGCATGAGCGTGGCCCTGGCTCCCGTAGCCAAGCACCGCAACTGTCTTGCCCTGTAACGCATTGACTGAACCATCTTTGTCATAAAGTGTTTCAATTGCCATTGATTGGTACTCCTTGCAACCACATCTTCCATGCCGCCAATCTAGTTAGCCTTTTCTATTTCGTCAACGGACGAGCTCATGATAGATTCAAGAGATTAAATATTGAATGTATGTAATGTGTTGTTGGGCAGTTACGGCTTGATAGAAAAGCCGCCTTTATTATTTCCCCTACCTGCGATAGTGGCCCGAAAGGTCGTTTCAAGGTGCTTTTATGTACAACTTTGAGTTGTATGCCCCTTTGGGAAGACCGAACTGCATGGTTACTAGAACATGCGAGGTGTTCTCTCTGCCTACAACACGTTTTCATACAACATGCCCAAGTGTCTCAGCGCGGCCATCAAACCGACGAGTCTCGCAGAGGGAACGGGCTACAACGCGGTGGAAAGCTCCAGCGGGAGTGATCCCGGATTCTTCGAGCGGTGGTCATGTGCGGACATTCCGATAAGCCGGCTGCTTCGGATTGTTTGCGTACCTGATGGCGACCAGGAGGGTGAAGTGATCGATCATGACGGAGCAGGAGGGCCGTTATCAAGTAGGGTATAATCCCCCCTTATGGCAGTTAGGCATGACTACGATGTGATTGTGATTGGTGGCGGACACGCCGGCGCAGAAGCTGCTTGGGCGGTGGCCAATCTGGGGGCCGATGTGGCGCTTATCACGATGAACCCTGACAAGATTGGTGCCATGAGCTGTAATCCTGCAATCGGAGGATTGGCCAAGGGGCAGATTGTGCGCGAAATCGACGCGATGGGTGGGTTGATGGGGTTGGTTGCCGATGCTACAGGAATTCAGTTTCGTGTTTTGAATGCATCGAAGGGGCCGGCCGTTCAGGGGCCACGCTGTCAGTCAGACAAGTATCGCTACGCCCGGCAAGTGCAACAGTTTTTAAAGACACGTAATTCATTAAGTATTCTTGCCGGTACGGTTGAGCAGATTGTTGTTGAGCAGGGAACGGTCAGCGGTGTGCTGTTTCTTTCGGAAGGGGCTGATGGTCCCATTTGTCTGCATGCACGTTCGGTTGTATTGACCACCGGGACGTTCATGCGTGGTTTAATGCATACAGGTAAAAGTCAGGCACAAGGAGGACGGGTGGGTGAAGGTTCGGCAGTCGGCATTAGCGGGGCACTACAGGGGCTAGGATTTGAATTGGGGCGGCTCAAGACTGGTACGCCACCACGACTGGCGGCCGAATCGATCAATTTTGACGGGCTTCAGTTGCAGCCAGGTGATCGTGAGCCACAGCCATTTAGTGATCTTACGTCGCTTGACCAATTTCCGATCCTTGAACAACGTCCCTGTCACATCACCCATACTAATGAGGTGATCCACGAAGTAATTCGATCCAATCTTGACCGGGCGCCCATGTACAACGGTCAGATTAAAACTTCCGGGCCTCGCTACTGTCCGAGTATCGAGGATAAGGTGGTGCGTTTTAAAGACCGCACGTCACACCATGTTTATCTTGAACCGGAATCACTTGGCACCAATGAGATCTATTGCAACGGAATTAGCACCTCATTGCCGGCTGATGTCCAGGAAATAATTATCACGCATATGCAAGGTTGTGAATGCGCTAAGGTCCTGCGTTATGGGTATGCCGTCGAGTACGACATGGTTTGGCCATATCAGATTGATGCATCATGCATGACCAAGCGTGTTGCAGGACTGTTTCTTGCTGGCCAGATCAATGGAACCAGCGGATATGAAGAAGCAGCCGGCCAGGGTCTAATGGCAGGACTCAATGCTGCTCGGTTTGCGAGTGGTACCGAACCAGTCCGTTTGCAACGTGATCAGGCTTATATTGGGGTGATGATGGATGATTTGGTGACCAAGAAGCCGCAGGAGCCATATCGCATGTTTACCAGTCGAGCGGAGTATCGATTGATGTTACGTGCCGACAACGCCGACGAACGGCTCACTCCGGTTGCTCGGGAATGGGGATTGATCGATGATGAGCGTTGGGATCAGTATCAGGACCGTCGATCAGCATTGGCCATGCTTCATCAGGTCTTCCAGACCATACGAATTGGTGGTGAACCCATGATACGTTGGGTTCGCCGACCGCAGGTCGGTACTGAACAGGTTCTTCAAGTGCTCACTAAGAATAATGCATCAGTGGTGCCCAAGAGGCTAGAACTGCGGCTTATTGCCCGTCTGCTTGCGGATGTCAAATACGCAGGTTACATCAATCGGCAGAAGCACGAAGTTAAACGTCTAGCCGAGCAAGAGCAGATGACTCTACCGCCGCATTGGAATTACAAGACCCTTCCTGGTCTACGCAATGAAGCCAGATCAGCTCTGGAGACGTTTCGTCCCGTAACACTGGGCCAGGCCACACGTTTGGCTGGTGTGACACCCGCTGATGTTATGAACCTGGCCGTCGCTTTGCGTCGATAAATATGCCACAATCAATGTAATAGGCTGGTCCTCGCTAATGTTCAGTATGGCATGGTTAAGGGGATCTTAATGACCGATTGTGAAAGACCATCACCGTGTTTAATTGTCATCTTTGGCGCCTCGGGTGACCTGACGAGACGGAAGCTGATTCCGTCGCTCTATCAACTGTTTGTCGCGGGGCAATTGCCCGAGCAGTTCGCTGTACTGGGTGTGAGTCGTTCGCCGATGTCTGACGATGACTTTCGTGACAGGCTCCACGGGTTTTTTGGTCAGTACGACGATAAGCAGTGGCGCGAGTTTGCGAAATGCTTGTATTACCATGTGGCTGATTCCACCAAGGCGGAGGCATACGGTGGGTTGAAAACTCGGATGGCCGAATTGTCACAGTCTCATGGCACGGGCGCTAATGTACTGCTGTATTTATCCATAGCGCCACACCTATATGAGCCGACACTAACACAGATTGGCGCCGCAGATATGGTTTCTGAAGGCAAGCATTGGTGCAGCCTTGATCGCAATAATCCACCGTGGCAGCGTGTAATTATTGAAAAGCCGTTTGGGTACGATCCGCTTTCTGCCTCACGTCTCAATGATGTCGTCGCCAGTGTGTTCGATGAGCAGAGCATATACCGGATTGACCATTATCTTGGTAAAGAGACCGTCCAGAATCTGTTGGTCTTCCGGTTTGCCAACACGATCTTTGAGCCAATTTGGAATCGTGAATACATCGATCATGTTCAGGTGACTGCTGCTGAGTCTGTCGGCATTGAAGGTCGTGGTGGTTACTATGATTCACCCAGTGGTGGTGCAATGCGTGATATGATTCAAAGCCATTTGTTGCAGGTGATGGCGGTGGTGGCGATGGAGCCTCCAATCACCATGGGCGCCGATGATATTCGCGTGGAGAAAACAAAGATTCTTGCGGCATGTCGGACACCAGACATGGATGACGTGCCAAAGATTGCCGTCCGTGGACAATATGGACCGGGGCAGTTTGGGGGCAAGGTCGTGACCGGTTATCGGGAGGAAGAAGGTACTCGCAGTGATAGCCAGACGGACACGTACACCGCCCTGCAAGTCTTTATCGATACTTGGCGCTGGGGTGGTGTGCCATTCTATTTACGCTCTGGCAAGTCGATGACTAAGAAACTTACCGAAGTTGTTGTGACATTCAAGCCAACACCGCATTGCCTGTTTTTGTCGCGTATGACCGGTAGTCATAGTGTCCCGCCGAATCAATTGGTCATCAATATTCAGCCGGATGAAGGGATCCGTTTGCGTTTTGAGGGGAAGGTGCCCGGTATGGGCATGGCCATTAAACCTGTCATTATGGACTTCGACTACAACGAGCAGTTTGGCGCCAGTCCACCGAAGGCATATGCCACATTGCTTCTCGATGCAATCCGTGGCGATCAGACATTGTATAAGCACCGTGAGGAGATAAAGCATTGTTGGCGTGTTGTCCAACCGGTCCTCGACTATTGGCAGGACCATCCTCAGGATGATTTTCCGAACTACGCTGCTGGTACATGGGGACCATCGGCCAGTGATATCATGATGGCTCGTGATGGGCGTAAATGGCACAATCCATAGCCGATGTGGCAGGTGTTGCCCCAGTACCGTGGATGAATAAAAGTAGATTTCTCCTGAAGGGATGACCTCGGAAATCCAACCCAAGATCTAAAAAGATGCTTACATTAAGCGGAAACATTCATATTGCCTTGACTGCGGAAAAACTTTACGACGATCTGGCATGTGCCATGGTGGGTGCTGCTGAACAGGCCGCCGAGGAACGCGATGTTTTTCACTTGGCCCTTTCAGGTGGTTCGACCCCGGAGCCTTTTTACATGCGTTTAGTGACGGATCCGCGATTTCGTGCGTTGCCTTGGAAACAGACGCATGTCTGGCTTGCTGACGAGCGTTGTGTTCCAGAAAGTGATGAACGGAGCAATATCCGCATGATCCGAGAAACACTGACGGACCACGTACCCACACCCAGGTGCTGTGTTCATGCTATACCGGTTTCAGCAGAGGATCCTGCAACTGCTTATGAAGATGAATTGCGTCAGGCTTTAGCGGGTCGGGCAGTTCCCAATGGCCTGCCTGTTCTAGATTTTGTCTTATTGGGAATGGGCGAGGATGGGCATACCGCCAGTTTGTTTCCTCATTCGCCTGCACTTACGGAAACCCACAAATGGATCATGCTCAATGACGGTCCAGCAGTTGTATCATCACCGCGGGTGACCATGACCTATCCCCTACTTAACGCCGCGCGGCAGGTGGCGGTGCTTGTAACAGGGTCCAGGAAGAAGGAAACACTCCAGCGTGTTGATCAGCAACTGCGAGAAACTGGACCTGATGTGAAGAATCTACCCATCACCGGCGTGGACCCATCTGATCCGAACGGTATGCTTACGTGGTTTCTTGACATCGAAGCAGTGGAGTGAACTGTTACCGTTTCAATCTACACCCGGTCGCGTCATGGCTCCTGGATCAAGTAATGTGTCCAACTCTTTTTCTTCCATGAGATTTTGATCTTGAACGAGTTGCCTGATGGTCTTGCCCTCAGTAAACGCCTGCTTGGCAAGCTTGGCTGCATTGTCGTAGCCTAATTTCGGGGCCAGGCTTGTGACCATCATTAAGGATTGATCGATTAAATCCGTGCATCGTTGTTGATTGACCACCAAATCAGACAAAAGCTTGTCAACGAAGACATTACTGACATTTGTCAGCAGATTAATTGAATCCATGATTGCATCAGCAATCAGTGGCATTGCCACGTTCAATTCCATAATGGACCCAACACCGCCGAATCCACCATATGTTACCGCGGTGTCATTGGCGATCACACGGGCTGCGACCTGAATGACACTTTCGCAGATCACCGGATTGACTTTGCCCGGCATGATCGACGAGCCGGGTTGGATCTCCGGTAGACTCAACTCAAAGATGCCGCAGCGAGGTCCAGATCCTAGCCACCGGATATCGTTGGCAATTTTCGAAAGTGCTACTGCTGCCGATTTGAGGTTACCTGAGACTTGGACAAAGCTGCCTTTGGCTGACTGTGATTCAGGATGATTAACTGCTTCTTCAAAATTAACACCCGTTGCTTTTGACAATGCCGCACATACACGTTGGCCGAACTCCACATGCGTATTAATGCCGGTTCCAACGGCAGTTCCCCCGATCGGCATGTTGACACGCATTTCATTGAAACTACGTTTTGCGCTGTTGCATAGCCACATATCAACAGCCGCGGCATAGCCGGAGAAAACTTGGCCCACGCGGATTGGTGTGGCATCCATAAGGTGGGTACGTCCGATTTTGACAATCTGGTCCCAGTCTTTTGCCTGGCCATCAAGCACCTTGTGTAGCCCTAATGCGGCTGGCTTCAAGTTTTGTTTGATTGCAATTGCTGCTGCAATGTGCATGGCAGCAGGAAACGTATCGTTGGATGATTGGCCCATGTTCACATGATCATTGGGATGGGCAGGTTCCTTAGAACCGATTGCTTTTCCCGCTTTTTGGCTAACAATATTGGCAATAACCTCATTGGCATTCATATTTGAACTGGTGCCCGAACCAGTTTGATAGACATCGACCACAAAATGTTTGTCATGTTTTCCTTGGGCAACTTCATTGGATGCATCGATGATCGCGTCGGCAAGTTTTGGATCAAGCTTGCTCAGGTCCTTATTGACTTGTGCGCATGCCGCCTTGAGCAGCCCAAAGGCATGCACAACTTCGGCCGGGATCCCACGGCCACTGATTGGAAAGTTCTCAACGGCCCGTTGTGTGCTGGCACCCCAGAGTGCCCAGTTGGGAACCTTCATCTCACCCATTGAATCCTTCTCGGTACGGTAAGCTGTCTGACTCATCACGATTGATCCTCAAATCAAGATTGCATGCGAACTCGCCTCGGTATTACGTACGGTTGCCGAGGACATTGCATTGTCAGGGTAGCAGAAATTGGAATTATGGTGATTGAGGTTGTGTGATGGGATAATTCAGGGAGTATGGGTTAGGTCTACTGTCCTATAAACTTGCAGGCAATTCGTTCCGTGTATGCCTGGACCGAGAAATTTCGTCATGAACACTCCAGATTTCATTGCAGCCCTGCTCACGCTTGCTGCGTTGTTTAGTTACATCAATCACCGGTGGTTGCGGCTGCCAACCACGATTGGGCTGATGATTTTGGCTTTGATGACGTCATTGCTGTTAATTGCCCTTGGTTATGTGGTGCCCAGTATCGCATTGTGGGGTCGTGGTGTTTTGGAGCAAATTGATTTTGAGCAGACACTCATGAACGGCATGCTCGCGTTTCTCCTATTTGCCGGCGCGTTGCACATCAATTTGGGTGATCTGGCAAAACAGGGATCTGTTATTGCACTTTTGGCTTCAATTGGGGTCCTAATTTCAACGGCAATAATCGCAGTGTTCGTCTGGTTTATTGGCAATTACGTTGTTGGGATCGATCTGGCATTTATCTATTGCCTGCTTTTTGGAGCCCTTATCTCACCAACTGATCCAATAGCGGTTTTGGGAATTCTTAAGACAGTTGGTGCACCCAAAGTACTCAAAACGAATATTGCCGGTGAGTCTTTATTCAATGATGGTGTTGGCGTTGTTATTTTCCTTGTCCTTGCTGGTATTGCAGGTTTTGGTTATGGCGGTCATATCGATATGACAGTTGGCGGGATTATTCGATTATTTACTGTGGAAACTGGGGGTGGTCTACTTACCGGGTTAATACTTGGATTCATTGCCTACCATATGCTCAAATCGGTTGATAACTATCAGGTTGAGATCCTGATCTCACTGGCCGTGGTGGCGGGTGGCTATGCGTTCTGTAATCACTTGCACTTGTCCGGTCCGATCGCGATGGTTGTGGCAGGGTTACTGATCGGTAATCACGGTCGGACGTTAGCCATGAGCGATTCAACACGTGAACATCTCGATACATTTTGGGAACTTGTAGATGAATTACTTAATGCAGTATTGTTTGTGTTAATTGGTCTTGAAATGCTGGTACTTACTTTTACAGGAAAATTCTTACTGGCGGGGCTCGTGGCCATACCAGCCACACTGTTAGCCCGGTTTATTGTAGTTGGTGGATTGGTGCAGGTGTTTCGTCGGCATCGAAAGATGACACCCCACACAGCCAAAATTATCACGTGGTCTGGATTACGCGGTGGAATTTCGGTGGCTCTTGCACTTTCCATTCCCAAGACGATACATGGCGAACACATAGATGAACGCGATGCAATCATTGCTATCACTTATGTTATTGTCGTGTTCAGTATTATTGTTCAGGGGTTAACCATTGCGCCATTGCTGCGGGCCTGTGGCCACGGCGATAAGCTGTAGCAGGATGCCTAATACGGCGATCATCGCGTGCATCGTTCATAACTTCATTCGCCCCATCGGTGATCTGCAAGATGAGGCAGGTCACCATTTCACCCTACCCATTCGGCGACCGCTTTTTGGTTCTGTACCCCCCAGCAGGAAGTCGGTATGCTTTGGTATCTATTCACGATTGGCGGCAACAGCGTCTCTATAACTTATGGATTATAAAATGTCAAATAGAAGCCACTTATTTACGAGCGAGTCGGTTTCGATGGGGCACCCAGACAAAGTGTCTGACCAGATTTCAGATGCCGTTCTCGATAGCCTGATCGCCACTGACCCCCATGTGCGTTGTGCCTGTGAAACGCTTTGCACCACGGGCTTGGTTGTGGTTGCGGGGGAGGTCACGGTTCATAAACAGGCTGGCATTGATGCGTTAAATAATGTTGAAAAAACTGTTCGCAAGACATTGAGACGGATTGGCTATACCGACCCCGCAATGAAATTCGATGCAGAGAGTTGTGCAGTGATTCGGACTTTGCATAGCCAATCAGGCGACATTGCCATGGGAGTGGACAAGGAAGGCGCAGGAGATCAGGGTTTGATGTTTGGTTTCGCCTGTCGTGAAACACCTCGGTTGATGCCGCTGCCCATCGATGTGTCTCATCGACTCGTTGAACGTCATGCGAATGTCCGTCGGCGGGGTTTGATTAAAGGACTTCGTCCCGATGCGAAAAGCCAGGTTACCGTAGAATATGACCATCAGAAACCTATCTGCATTCATACCGTGGTATTTTCAACCCAACATACGCCAGACTGGAACGGGTCAGCACGCCAGGCCCAGTTGAAACGGCTTGTGACGAAGCACATCATCGAACCATGCATGCCAAAGCGGCTCTACAATCGGGAAAAGGTCATCATTCATGTAAACCCCACCGGCCAGTTCGAGATTGGTGGTCCTCACGGTGATACGGGTCTAACGGGCCGCAAGATTATTGTTGACACATATGGAGGTCGTGGCAGGCATGGGGGAGGGGCCTTTTCTGGCAAGGATCCAACGAAGGTCGATCGTTCGGCGAGTTACATGGCACGCTATGTAGCCAAGAATATTGTTGCAGCTCGCTTGGCTGATATTTGTGAGATCCAGTTGTCCTACGCAATTGGACTACCTGATCCGATTTCCGTACGCGTTGATACAAATGAAACAGCAAGAATCGATGAGGCTAGGATTGAACAGCTTGTTCGTCGGTTCTTTCCTTTGACACCAAAAGGGATCATCAAACACCTGAAACTGCGTCGGCCGATCTATGAGCAGACTGCACGTCACGGTCATTTTGGCCGAACCGGATTCACTTGGGAATGTACTGACATGGCCAAAAAGCTCACCGCAGCTGCTGGTGTGTAATAGGTCGATGACCTGCCTGGCCATACCGCGTCAGTTTACATGATGCGATAAGGTTCCAGGGCTTATCGACCACCGCCTGTCCAATTAATCATGCATATAAAACAGGGCATTCAAGTTTCTCCCGGCGTTGCAATCGCCCAAGCTGTCGTTATTGATGCTGAGGACGTGCGGATTCCCCGTCACACAATTTCAGCATCGAAAATTTCGAGTGAGCATGGTCGACTGGAAGCTGCTATTCACCAAAGCTTGACCGATATCGATCAGCTACGAGAACAGGCATCAGCCACGCTGGGCCCCGAGTTGGCCAAGATATTCGACTTCCATGCGGGCATGTTGCGTGATCCGCATCTTACCGGGCAGATCCAAAAACTGATTGAATCCGAAAAAGTTACAGCGGAGTATGCAGTTTATGTGGTTTTACGTCGCCAAGCCATGATGATCCGCAATTTGGACAACCGTTATTTCCGCCAACGGGTTAAGGATGTGTGGGATATCGAGCGGCGTATCCTTGGCCACCTGATTGGTCATACACGTGCCGAACTTGGCCACCTGCAACAGGATGCGGTGGTTATCGCGCACGATCTGACTCCAAGCCAAACGGCCAGTCTGGACAAGTCCAAGATCAAAGCACTGGGCACAGATGCAGGTGGGTCAACCAGTCATACGGCAATTCTCGCTCATGCGCTGGGTATCCCCGCGGTTGTGGGGCTCGAAGATGTGACTGGCGCGGTGAATACTGGCGACACCGTGATTATTGACGGAAACCGTGGCACAGTGATCGTACGGCCCGATGCGGCTCAACTCATGACCTATCGGGAAACTGTGCGTCGGATCGCCGATCATGAAACAACACTGGATGGCTTTGCCCAATTACCAGCGGTCACCAAGGATGGAACTGAAATTAATATTCAGGCCAACATCGAGTTCCCGAGCGAGATCAGTGCCGCATTGGAAAAAGGGGCTACGGGCATTGGGCTTTACCGTACGGAATTTCTTTATTTGGCTAGTGATTCTGAGCCCAGTGAGGATCAGCAATACGAAGCTTACATGGAAGCCGTCGTGAAATTAGCTGGTCGGCCGCTTACCATTCGCACCCTTGACCTGGGTGCCGACAAACTGGCATCAGATGATGCCGAATTAGATCATATCGAACGCAACCCTTTTCTGGGCTGCCGTTCAATCCGGCTTTGCCTGCAAAACCTGCCGTTATTCAAAACTCAGTTGCGGGCAATTCTGCGTGCTTCCATGTCAGGTCCAATTCGCGTCATGTTTCCACTAATTTCCAACATGATGGAACTACGCCAAGCGAAGATGATTATTAGTGATGTCATGGAGGATCTTCATGATGAGGGGATTGCCTATGCCGATGATCTGCCGATTGGGATCATGGTCGAGGTGCCCTCGACTGCCATACAGATCAAGATATATGCCGATGAAGTTGACTTTTTAAGCGTTGGGACCAATGACCTGATTCAATATACGCTGGCTGTTGATCGTGGCAATGAGCGTGTCGCCAGCCTGTATTCGGCGGCCCATCCAGCGGTAATTCAGTTGATCAAGGATGTTTTGCGCACGGCCAATCGCACACAGACAGATATCAGTCTATGTGGCGAGATGGCAGGCGAGCCGGAGTACGTCATGCTATTACTGGGGTTAGGCTATCGGAGCCTATCAATGACGCCGCCGGCGATTCCAGAAGTGAAGAAGATCATCCGCTCCGTTTCGTTGACGCAGTGCCGTCGGGTGGCGCGTCGTGCCAGCAATTTCGAGTCGGATCGAGAGGTTTTTAATTATCTGCGTAGTGAAGCAAGGAAGGTTGTTCCCGAAGTGTTCGAAGGATTATCTGTAGACTAACACGTATAGGAGATCGTAAGATCGATGGCCAAGTGTGAGATGCTCATAAATTCGGTGCCGGGCGAAGAATGTCGCATCGCGGTAGTGGTCGATGGGCGGCTTGAGGAGATCTACCAGGAGCGTGCTAACGCCGAGTCGCATGTCGGTAATATATACCACGGTAAGGTGGTCAATATCGAGCCGTCAATCCAAGCGGCATTTGTCGAATTTGGTCTTGAACGGAATGGTTTTTTACATATCACTGACTTGCATCCGATGTATTTCCCTGGGGATTCCAAGGAGGATCTGGAAAACGTAGGGCGTAAGATCAGCCGCCGTGACCGACCACCAATTCAACAAGCACTTCGTCGTGGCCAAGATATCTTGGTGCAGATCCTAAAAGAAGGGATTGGGACAAAGGGCCCCACGCTTACTAGTTATCTATCAATTCCTGGTCGCCTGTTGGTCATGATGCCCCATATGCAACGATTGGGTGTATCTCGGAAAATCGAAAATGACCAGACGCGTCGTGAACTGCGCAAATTATTAAGTGAATTGAAACCTCCACCAGATTTCGGATTCATCGTTCGTACAGCAGGGATCGGTCGAACCAAACTGGACCTGAAACGGGATCTTTCGTATCTGCAGCGGCTGTGGTCGTCAATTGAAAAACGTCGCAGCCTTAGTAGTCAGGTTGGTGAGCTGTACGCCGAATCTGACTTGGTGGTACGCACAATCCGTGATGTGTTTTCAGCAGATATCGATCGGATTATTGTAGATGATCCAGCCGCAGGGCAAAGGGCCAAAGATTTTCTTGCGATCGCCAGTCCGCGTTCCAGTTCTAAGGTGATGATTTATCGTGAGCCGATCCCACTGTTCCGTCGTTTTGGTATCGAGCAGCAGATCGAGAATATCCACCGTCGTACGGTGGAGTTGCAATCAGGCGGTTCGCTGGTAATTGATTCGGCTGAAGCATTGGTTGCAATTGATGTAAATAGCGGAAAGATGCGGGGAAGCCAAGATGCGGAATCCACTGCTTTTGAGGTGAACAAGGAAGCGTCAGATGAAATCTGCCGTCAACTGCGTCTGCGTGATTTGGGCGGTGTGATTGTGATGGATTTGATCGACATGATGGAGGCCAAGCATCGACGTAGCATCGAACAGCAGATCCGTCAGAATCTACGGCGTGATCGGGCACGAACACGAGTGGGGACAATCAGTCAGTTTGGTATCCTCGAGATGACGCGGCAGCGGATGCGCCCATCGCTCAGCCGTTCGACCTTTATGGATTGTCCTGCATGTGAAGGGACAGGTGTAGTGAAGTCACCCGAATCCGTGCTGCTTGATCTGATGCGGCGGCTCGCAACGGTGTTACATCAGTCCCGTATCAGTCATGTCGAGTTGACAATAAGTCCGGATGTGGCGTTTCAACTTCTTAATCGCAAACGGGCGGATCTGGTTGAACTTGAAAAACGCCATAACAAGCGTGTGGTTGTACGTGTCAATGATCATGGACCGATTGATGAGATCCAATTGGTTGCACATGATGCCAAGGAGAGAAAAATTGACGCTGAGTCAGCCCGAATCGGCGGCGTCCCGACGTTGGAGGCGATTGAGGCATCTGATCGCGATGAGCTGTTTGATGAAGATGGGCCATCTGAATCGGAACAGGAACATTCGGATACCAAGGCAAAGCAAACCGAGGAAGATGAATCTCAAGGTTCTAAACCACGCCGTCGTCGACGGCGTGGAGGCAAGAAAAGATCAAATGCCAGTACGTCTGGAGACGGCGCCAATGCCAGTGGAACGGCCGTCACGGCCAACACACCGCAGAAGGAACAGGCGGTGAAGGCGCCAACATCAAGTCAGCCGCGATCTCGAAGGCGTTCAACCAAGGTGAAGCCTGCGAACATAGATTCGGATACGAAAGACGAAAAAAAGACATAGGGTTTACGAGTTGGCATACCCATTGGATTGGCCAAGGTTAATGTGAATAGCAGCTTAGGCATTAATGGGGTTTATTGTTCCTAAATGCCCCGTGGTGAGTCATGCGGTGTAATCAACGCCTCCTTCCGCTGGAGGAAGGCAGGGAATAGGCCGTTTTCTATCTGGTTATGAATCTTCATGATCGGCATGCGCGTTTTCTAATGAGTTATGACGACATCTAACCCAACAGCACGCCGTCTAGTTGTGCTTGGATCTACTGGTAGTATCGGCATCAGCACACTGGATGTTGTTCGGCACCTGCGTGGCATGGACGCCATGCATATTGAAGTTGTCGCACTGGCTGCTGGTTCAAAAGTGGATCTGCTTCAAGCGCAGGCTCGTGAGTTTGATGTTGATGCGGTGGCGATTAACGACGATTCCAAGGTTGGAGAACTGCGTAATGGGTTGAGTGATATCAACGTATTCAGCGGTGAAGATGCAGCACTCCGCTTGGTTGAAGATACGGACGCCACGCTGGTTTGCGCTGCGGTGGTCGGCATTGCCGGATTGCCAAGTACACTGGCGGCCATTGAGAGAGGCAGGACGGTTGCTCTTGCTAATAAAGAAACACTGGTTGCAGCTGGTGGTTTGGTTAATCCCATGCTTGATCGCTACGGGGCTTCGATCATTCCGGTTGATTCCGAACATTCAGCTATTTTTCAATGCCTTGAAGGACGGCAGTCCAGCGAGGCTGCCGTCAAACGGGTTGTGCTAACGGCATCTGGTGGACCATTCCGGACGGCGAGCAAGCAGGCGATGTACAACGCAACGGTGGATCAAGCACTTCGGCATCCGACCTGGGTCATGGGGCCCAAGGTTACTATTGATTCGGCAACCATGATGAATAAGGCGCTTGAGATCATCGAAGCCCATTGGTTATTTAATCTTCCACCGCAGAAGATATCGGTCATCATCCATCCCCAATCAGTGGTTCATAGCTTCGTTGAGTTTGAGGACAATGCAGTTCTTGCCCAACTGGGGCCGCCAGATATGCGGACACCAATCCAGTATGCACTGACTTATCCGGACCGTGCGGCTTGCTGCAGCCAGGAATTAGATTGGTCGACATTAGATAAACTGGAGTTTGAGTCACCTGATTTGAATAAGTTTTCTGCATTACGCTTGGCGTATCAGGCAATTGAGGCCGGAGGGACGGCAGGTGCTGTTCTCAATGCCGCCAATGAAGTGGCTGTATCCGCGTTTCTCGAACATAAAATCTGCCTAGGGCGTATTGTTGAATTAGTTGCTGAGGCGTTGGATTCGATCGGGTATAAGTCAGCAGATAATCTTCAAACGATCTTAGAAGCTGATCGCGAAGCTCGATCCTTTGTGAATAATAGGATCGCGCAGCTGGTATAGTTGGTCACGGAATCGGGCCACTTGGCAAGTTATTTAATCGGAGTAAGTTGGCATATGGACTTTATGGAAAATACTTCTCTGGGCACGATTGTTGCGTTAATTGCTTTTCTAATTGGCTTTGGACTAATTGTCTTCGTTCATGAACTTGGCCATTTTTTGGCGGCCAAGTGGGTGGGAGTCAAAGTTCTGCAATTTGCGATCGGTTTTGGGCACGCAATCGTCAGCTATCGCAAAGGTTTCGGTCTGCGTCTTGGGTCCAGTCAATCTCAGTACGATCAACTTGTGGCAAAAGGTCAGGATACAACTGGCATCAGCGAAACCGAATATCGTCTTAATTGGATGCCACTGGGCGGTTACGTCAAGATGTTGGGGCAGGAGGACTTCGATCCATCTGCTGCCAGTGGGGATCCTCGTTCATTTAGCCGTAAACCAATCTGGGCACGCACCTGTGTAATTACCGCTGGTGTTGTCATGAACGTGATATTTGCCATTGTGTTTTTTATGGCCTGCTTTCTGCATGGGCTGGAATTTCCTGCGCCGATCATTGGTGAGTTGACCCGCACCATGCCTGCAGAAACAACTTTTGCCCAAGGTCATGACGATGAGCGAGAGTATAGAGGATTGCAGCCTGGCGATAGGATCCTTTCAGTTGATGGCGAACGCATTGAGGATTTCACGGGGTTTCAAATTCGTATTGCATTGGCATCACGCGATCAGATTTTGAATGTCAAAGTTGAGCGTGACGGCGAAGAACTTATCTATCCCCTGAAGCCGAGGCAGTTTCATGGAGAGGGGTTGTTGGCGGTTGGTGTGGGACACCCGAGAACGCTACAACTGCTGGGTATTCTTGAACAGTGGCAGGCAGCTGGTGCTCAGCCAGGTATGACACTGACGTCGGTCGATGGACAGTCAGTGGCTCGGTATTCGCAACTCAAGAATCATTTTTCTGAATCAAAGGGGCATGCTGTTGAAGTTGAGTTCACGGGGGATCAAACAGATGAAATCGCCCAGGTTGCGATTGAGCCGGAAATTGCCCTGCAACTTAAGCTGGTCTCGCGGGATTCAGATTCATATATCCAGCATTTGTTTGGTTTTACGCCGGTTACGCGAATTAACAAAATACAGGAAGGATCTTTAGCTGCTGAAGCGGGGATCCAGCCTGGTGACTTGATCACATCACTTGCAGGCACCGTTTGGCCTCGTATCGAGCAGATCAAGCTTCTCATTGATACGTGTCGCAAAGAAGAAAAAGCATTTACGGTTACGTTGCATCGCAATGGTCAGAGCACGACAACTCCATCGATCATGCTAACGGGGAAAAAGCTTCTTGGTATTGGTTATGAGCCGGCGGTGGATCTGCCAATGATCAGTCAGTGTATAGATGACGAACCTGCTGAGAAGCTCGCTTTGCCTGCAGGTTCTCAGATCTTGAGTGTTAATAACCAACCGGTTGCCGACTTTCGCCAATTGCTGCCAATACTCAAGTCGATTACTCAGGCCAGTCCCGAAGGCGGTCATCTTGCGATTGGATATCAATTGGCTATCAAGGACCGTCCTATTTACAGCAGTCAGTTGGAGTATGGTGTCCAGCATGCCAAAGACCTGCGGATGGCGAGTTGGCAAGTTCCGGGCGAGCTGCATGATGCTCTCAAGCCACATGATGTTTTCATCAAGGCTGGGACCATGTACGAGGCGGTCACAATTGGCATCAAGAAAACTCAAGAGTTTGTCTTGCGGACCTATATTACGTTGAAGCGTTTGGCTGTTGATAGAACAGTTTCACTAACGGAGCTTCGAGGCCCGGTTGGTATCATTCATATCGGTACGATTGCGACGGAAAGAGGTTGGCCCTACTGGGCGTTTGTTCTCGGTCTAATTAGTGTGAATCTTGCGGTTATTAATTTCCTGCCCATTCCCATCACCGATGGGGGCCACATTATCTTTCTGATTATTGAGAAGATCAAAGGTTCGCCAGTTAGCGCGAAGGTGCAGACAGCGGCTTTTTTCGTAGGCTTGGTACTGATCGCATCAGTATTTCTTTTCACCCTATTTAACGATACCACACGTCTTATTGGTTTGGGTTAACAGAACCATCAGCCACCGATGTGACCAACTCCTCGCTGATTATAGCCATTTCGCATTTTCCACACATCGGTTCTATACTGCCCCCGCCTTCCAAGGTGATAAGGGGTTCTGCAGTTGAGAATGGTGTTTACGATTTTGGCGATCGTCATAGGCTTGCTCTTTGCAATGGCCGTCTTTCAGCCTGCGCAGAAGTCATCTGAAGTGCCAACCATGGCCCCGGGTACAGAGTCAGGTGGCAGTGGGTTACCACAAGTCGAAAAGCCAATTGAAGAACCAGCGGTTGTTGGGGGGCAAGGATCATCAGGCACGGAATCCACGGTGCTGGCACAACCCCAGATGCCGGTCCAGGTTGAAGTAGACACTGACCAACATCGTCCGGGTCGGTTAACCATAGAAGCCAATGCCGGATCCAAGCCAATTTCTATTGGTTCAGCCGATACAGATTCCAATTATTTACTGCGGGTTGACTTGTCGGGTTATACACCTGGTATTCGTGGGATCTTTCTGCGCGACTATCGTATGGAACCTACCAGTGATGCGCCTTACATTATCGCAAAGACAGCAGAAGCTGATGGATACGTTGTGCATCCCTTTAGTGCTTTGTCCCTGAACATAAACGAGCAAAATATTCCACTAAGTGCAGCGCAATGGCAATTGATTGAAACGTCTGATGGCAACCTGCGGCAGTACGCCATCTACCAGCTTAATATCCTTGATGAAAACAACGACCCCGTATTGGAGATCCATCGCGAGTTCATTCTAGAGCCGGAAAGCTATGACCTTCACATCAAACAGCGTTTTTTCAACCACGCAAATACACCGCTAACAATTACCTGGCACCAACTCGCTCAAGGCGATACGCCGGCGGCAAAATCAGCTTATATGGGAGACATTCGGACGTTGGTTGCGGGCTATTTTGACCATACACGTGACACGCTCGATAAGACCAGGCAGTGGGTTTATATCACCAATCCCAAACTCAGGCGAGATACCGTGCTTGATGAGTTCGAGGAATTCAAGGCTGGTAGGGGGCCGCGGCCGTTCTGGCCAAGTCCAAAACTTGAATCAAATGTTGAGTTGGTGTGGTTTGCATCACTGAATCGATATTTTGCCTCCGTGGTTCATCCCTTGCCTGTTGGGGCAGATGTAATTCCTGCACTCGACGCATCCTACGACGACCTAGGCATGTTGGTTATTGGTAATAAAGGCCAGCAGCGTAAAATTGATCAACGAAAAATGGTATTTACGCTGACCAGCAAGCCTTTTACCGTAGCGCCCGGTCAGCATCATGAATTGAACTTGGGTCTGTTTACCGGTCCGCGGGATAGTTCTCTATTTAGCCAACAGCCGTACAAGAGTTTGGAACTGGAGAAGACGATTGTCTATAGCTTTGGTGGACCGTGCATGGCTTGCACCTTTCAGTGGTTGGCGCACGGACTTTTAACATTTCTCAAGTTTTTAAGAACCTGGGTTGTCTTTGATTGGGGACTTGCGATTATCGTCATGGTTTGCTGTGTCCGTCTCTTATTGCACCCAATCACCAAGAAGGCTCAGATCAACATGATGAAGGTTGGCAAGCAGATGCAGGCATTGCAACCGGAACTTGAAAAGATCAAAAAGAAATACAAGGGCGACAAGAACAAGGTTGGTCAGGAGACAATGAAGCTCTACAAAGAGCGTGGCGTCAACATGTTTAATATGCTTGGTTGTCTACCAATGCTGCTTCAGATGCCGATCTGGGTTGCGTTGTATGCCATGCTTTACTTTGCAATTGATCTGCGGCATGAACCTGCTTTCTGGGGTGTTTTTCAGGCAATCAGTGGTGGCGCATGGCCCTTTTTAAACGATCTGTCGGGGCCGGACAGGTTCATTCCCATATTTGATGAGCCACGTGCATTTAACTTATTATTCATTCAGTTCGACTATTCGGCGATCAATATCATTCCTCTTCTGATGGGAGTTGTGTTCTTTATTCAGCAGAAGTTTATGGCGACGCCTGCGGCAACAGAAGAACAACGACGCCAGCAGAAAATGATGGGTTATATTACCTTGCTCTTTCCGTTCATTATGTTTTCAGCCCCCAGTGGCTTAACACTTTACATCATGTCGTCGACCGCCATGGGGATCTATGAAAGTTACCGAGTACGAAAACACCTTAAGGAACAGGAGGAGGCTGGTACCCTTTTTGACAAGAAACCGGTGAAGCCCGGCGGTTTTGTTGATCGCATGCAGAAGGTGATCGAGGTCAAGCAGAAAGAACTACAACAGCGTCAGGGTGGAGCCTTATACAAAACGAGAAAGTCCCGTAAGCAAAAATGAACGCGGCAGATGACACGATTGTTTCGGTCAGTTCCCCACCGGGACGATCAATGCGTGGATTAGTGCGACTTAGTGGTCCGCAGACTTCGGCAGCGCTTAAAAGGCTTATTCAACCTTTTGAAGACAGCGAGCAGGCGGCCGAAGATCTTGTCTCGGGCAAACTGTTAGCTTGTCAGTTGCTTGTGTCGACTTCTGATGAGTGCGACACGGCCCACCTGAGCCTGCCCGTGCTGGTGACCTATAGGCGGGGGCCGCGTAGCTATACAGGCCAAGACCTGGCAGAAATCCAGTGTCCAGGCAATCCTACACTGTTGAACCGTTGTGTTCAGCAAGTTGCAAAGACCGGGATTCGATTGGCTGAGCCAGGAGAGTTTTCATTTCGCGCCTTTTTGGCTGGCAAGATCGATCTGATTCAGGCAGAGGGTATTGCGGCAACTATTGCGGCGATAAGCGATAGTCAACTTGTTGCTGCCTCAATGCTGCGAAGGGGTGATTTAGGTAAAAAATCAAAGCAGTTGGTTGATGTTCTTGCGCAACAATTGGCATTGGTTGAAGCAGGAATTGATTTTGTGGATCAAGATGATGTGGTGGTGATTGACCGGTTGTCATTGGACAAGAACTTATCTGGTGTTGAGGCTGACCTTTCACGGATTCTGTCGTCGAGCCGTTCTTGGCAGCAACTAGATGCCTTGCCTTATGTTGTTTTGATTGGGGCGCCTAGTGTCGGAAAGAGTACGTTATTCAATGCGTTATTGGGGCGTCAACGTGCCGTGACGGACGAACTTGCGGGTACCACACGTGACGTGCTGTCCGAACAACTTGTCGTCGAGTCGGATACAGGTCAGGTCATTGAGTTGATATTGGTGGATCTTGCTGGGCTGGATTTACCCCAGAGTGAATTGGATCACCAGATTCAGCGGTCCGTTCGCGAAGCCATGCAGCAAGCAGATATCATCCTTCACTTAAGTGATGGAACCACGCCGCCTGTGCTGGAACAATCCTCGGATGTCAAGATGATTCGAGTTCGAACGAAATCTGATCGGGAGATGGGTGTGGCGCAGGGGTTCGACCTGAGTGTCAGTGCGCTGACACGAGAGGGTGTCCCCCAACTTAAAAAAATGCTTGCATCATTGCTTGGCGATCGGGTGGCCAGTGTTTCCGGTCAGATTCTTGCCCTTCAGCCACGTCATGAACATTCCCTTGCCGTAGCCGTTGGCCATACACGTGAGGCGCGAGCGATATTACGGGCTCAAGAGAACCACCATGGTATTGATCGTCCTGAAGTCATCGCTTCGGCCATACGACTCGCGTTGGATGAATTGGCAGGTTTAGGTGGACAAATGTCGCCGGATGACATCATTGGCCGCGTCTTTTCAAGCTTCTGTATTGGCAAGTGACCATTTAAGTGTGGCGATTCTGTTTTATACAATCAGTACCGGTATCGTATTCAAGCATGATCCCGAATAGACTTTATTCGGAGTGTAAAGTGAGAATAGAACGACATGGCTAAGAAACCACCGTCAAATTCCACACCACGTATCACCAACCGACGTGCACACCATGATTACCACTTTGTCGAAAATCTTGAAGTAGGAATTGTGCTGTCCGGTAGTGAGGTTAAGAGTGTTCGTAATGGCCAAGTTTCGCTTGGGCAAGGCTACGCTCGAGTCGAAACAAACGGTCTGTATTTATACGATGTGGATATTGCCCTTTACCCCCATGCTGGGCCCAATCAGCACAACCCCAAACGGCGGAGAAAACTACTGGCTCATAAGCATCAGATTGCTCATCTGGCGGACTGTACCACATCGAAGGGTATTACCCTCATCCCGGTTGCAATGTATTTTGTCCGTGGACATGCCAAGTTGGAAGTGGCGGTTGCGTCAGGTAAACGAAGTTACGACAAACGCCAGGTGATCAAGAAACGTGAAACGGACCGCGAAATGCGGCGGGCGATGACGCGGAAGGTGATTTAGACGCAGGCCATTAGCGCGATTGGCCGCACCTGGGATCTGATTCTATACTTCAGGACCTTGGTTTTTGTACGAGGAAAAAAAAGGACATGAGTGACGCTTATCCAATTGAACCGGTCGACGTTGAACTGGTTGATACAAAATACCGCACGATTAAGACGGCGATACCTCATCGAGATTCGGTGGAAACCCTACAAAGACTTAGGGATATTGAGCCACAGTGCATGGAGGGCCAACCGCCAATCGTATGGAAACGAGCCGAAGGGGCAACCGTTTGGGATGCATGGGGCAATCGTTGGATTGACTTCTCCTCTGGGGTACTCATTGCCAATGCCGGGCACGGTAGGGCCGAAATGGTAGATGCCATTGTGAGTCAGGCAAAGGGGCAATTACTAACCAGTTACTGTTTCCCGCATGAGTTGCGCAGAGAATTGGTTGAAGCACTCCAAGGTGTGGCGCCGCGGCACGACGACAAAGTTATGTTGCTGTCAACTGGTTCTGAGGCAACGGAGATGTGCGTTAAATTATCACGCGAACATGGGAGGGCCGTAGGCAAAAGCCCCAACGTGTTTGTCAGTTTTGACAATAGTTTCCATGGTCGCACGCTTGGAGCTCAACTTGCCGGTGGTGTGCCTGATCTCAAGAAATGGATCGGATACGATGATACGCATTTTGTCCAAGTCCCATTCCCTGATGGTGGTGTGCGTTGCGGGCCTGAAGATAATGAATTTTCTGCTTTCGAAAGAAGTTTAAGTGAAGCAGGTGTATCAGCTCACCAAGTATGTGGTGTAATGACGGAGACCTACCAAGGGGGTAATTCCAGCTTTGCTCCAGCGTCTTACATCCAGCAGTTGCGTCAGTGGTGTGATGACCACAAGGCATTACTAATCATGGATGAGGTGCAAGCCGGTTTTGGCCGCACGGGAACCTTTTGGGGCTTTGAACATTATGGCATCCAGCCCGACCTGATTGCTTGTGGCAAGGGCATTAGCGGTTCATTGCCGATCAGTGCTGTCATCGGCCGCTCACAGATCATGGATTTATTCCCGCCCGGCTCTATGACCAGTACACATTCAGGTAACCCGGTCTGTTGTGCAGCCGCACTCGCTAGTCTAAAGCTTATCCTGGCAGGAAATCTTCATGAACGAGCTTCCCGTATCGGTTTGGTTCTCCAGGATTCATCTCAACGGATCCAACGCCGCTTCAGTGATGTCATTCTTGCTTCGCACGGCAAGGGGCTGGTCACTTCTTTGCATTGCGTGAAGCCAGGCACCAATGAAGCCGATGCCAATTTGGCTTGGCGTGTTATCGGTCGCGGCGTGCAGTGCGGTGTCATGTTATTCGGTCCAGTGGGGTTTGCTGGTGCCTCAGTCAAGATCAGCCCTCCACTGGTGATCGAACAAGAGGCACTGGAAGAAGGGATGCAGGTGGTCGAGCAGGCTTTTGCGCACGAGCTGTCACCCGTTTAGAGTAAATCATGTTTATGCAAGTAGATTCATCAGCCTGTTATCAATCAGTATTGGCTGATGGCTTGGATTTCAAACCCCTTCGTATCGCATTGGTGCCGAACCGATCTTTAATTTGATCCTTAACTTGATCAAGTGACTGACTTCGGATGTCGTCTGTAAAAAGATTGAATTGCTGGTGGGCTTGTACCAGTTGGCCTGCCGTGGCACCGATGAGCCGAACCGGTGCATATGAATTGGTTGCCCAATGATCAAATAGCCTGCGGGCGGTATGCCACAGTTCATCACTTATATTTGTTGGGGTCGGAAGTGTATGTGAGCGCGTGATCGTTTCAAAATTTCCGAAACGAATCTTGACCGTTATTGTTCGTGCACATAGTTGATGTCGGCGCAGACGCCGCGCTACATGTTCAATCTGTTCCAGCAGAATAAATCGTATCTTTTCACTTTCCTGTATATCACATTCAAAAGTCTTCTCGTTTCCAATACTCTTCGCCTGGTTGTCCGGCACGACAGGTCTTTGATCTTGACCGCGAGCTAGACGATAGAATCGCTCGCCGTCCTGGCCGAGTTCGTCGACCAACTGACGCAGTGGAAGGCGACGTAGATCTTCAATGATATTTAACCCCAATGTCGCTAATCGCCTCGCCGTCGCAGGTCCAACGCCCCAGATCTTGTCAAGTGTCAAGGGGTTAAGAACACGATCAATTTCACCAGGGTCTATCGTCGTCAACCCATTGGGTTTTTCCATTTCTGATGCGATCTTGGATAGGAATTTATTGGGTGCGACCCCAATTGAAGCAGTGAGTCCAAGTTGTTGATAGATACGATGTTGGATTCTTCGTGCCACTTGCTCTGTGGTGCCAAAAAGATGTTCGCAGCCGGTCATGTCTAGGAATGCCTCATCCACACTGAGTGGTTCGACAAGCGGCGTAAATTCATCGAGTATGGTAAAAAGTTGTTTAGAGACGTGCCGGTATCGCTTGCCGCGAACAGGGACGACGATCGCTTTTGGGCATAACCGTTTGGCAACCGTCATGGGTTGGCCGGAGCGGCAGCCAAAAGGTCTGGCCTCGTACGATGCCGTCGTCACAACGCTTCGTGGTCGGTTGGAACCAACGAGGATGGGTTTGCCCCGCAGCGATGGTTGATCCAATTGCTCGACCGCGGCAAAGAATGCATCCATGTCAACGTGGAGAATGGTTCGTTGAATTGCCACGCCGCCGTTCTACAGATCAAAAGGGGACTAACTCGTGCTTATCATCGAAAGGTTCAGTTGCCTTACCAATCAGTTCTATGGCATTCTGACCGCTTAATTCAGACAGGATGGGATCCGACACATAGACCTCATCAAGGCACAGAGTATCGCGAATTCGAATAACTCTTGCGGCATTGGGTTGGATGTTACTTGCCCGTAGCGCTACATCTAGAGCGGTCCTGTCAGTATCAGCCACATATGGGACTTTGATTCGCTCTAGAAATGTACTGGTTCTTGCATTTTCGTAAGTGGCATCAAAATCGATTTTCTCATAAAGCCTTTTGGTGGTTACATCGGCCAGACCCATGCCCACTGCATTGCCATGCGATTCTTCTGTGATGTCACAGACAACGATGGATTTGATCTGGGGATTTTCTGGATCCTGTTCGTCCCGGATCCGGATTCGCCCAATAATGTTGGAATCCATTGACACACCACTGATGTTCTTTCCCATCCGATCAATGATCAGGACATCGATCTTATTGACGGGCAATCGCGGCATATTTTCAGTTGCCATCTCAAGCAACGCGTGTTCTTGGGCCATGATCTGGTCACCTCGCATCACGCTCAATGCCATTGTTTCGTGGTAGGCGTTTTCAACAATTCCAACTCCTGCTATCACTTTGCCTGACTGAAGAATAGCCTCGGCTACTTTTGGGACGATGTCCTTGAGCCCATAGACGCCCAATCGGTGCATTTCCAATGCTTGCTGATGTTTACCCAAACCAATGACTGTCATCTTGACCAAACCGCTTTCAAATGGACCGTGGTAGTCGGTGTGAGGCTTGATCCGGTTGACGATAATCACGCCATCGGATTCATATGCGTAGCGATCCATGTAGATATGATCCACCCCATCGACTGAAGGCAGTTCGATGGTTTCCATTGAGGATCGGATTGGGGCTCCCATGGATTGTTGTGTAATACCAAGACTTGCCAGGATCTTTATCTGCCCTTCAGCCGTTGCACCTCCATGGCTGCCCATCGCAGGAATAATAAAGGGGCACGCCTGCTGTGAGATTAGAAAGTCAACAGTCGACTTCACAACCCGTGCAATATCTGTAATGCCCCGGCTTCCGGCTGCAATTGCAATTTGGGCGCCTGGACGAATAGTCGCATGCATCTTATTAAACTGGGTCTGAAGGTGAGCGTCGAAATTATTCAGCCGTGGGCGGTTGAATTGTTGGCAGATTTTAGTCAGTTTGACTGTCACGGCGGGGGTAATACCTTTCGGTTCCTACCATATCGACGATCAATGGCGAACAAAAGCATGATCCTGAACTTCTTTGTCTTTTATTCTGTTTTTAATCGAGGTTCATTTTCGACACCAAGGGGAAAAGAGATGGAAAATAAAGATTGTGGTAGATGGCGGGGTCATCGGTACCAACACGGATCAGGTGACATCTTTCCCCCTGATTCCAGTGACGCGTTCGACGAGGGCTACGCCAAGATAGCACAGGGGGGTATCCAGGGCGGCAATAACAATCTTGCAGGTGTAGGTGGCTGCCATGATCTTAGTCAGATCAAGAAACGAACCCGAAAACACTTCTTCGTTTTTATAAAGAAAGATCATGCTCACCGTGACGGTATCAACGAGTTGAGAGATTATCGTTGACCCGTTGTTCCGTAACCAGAGATGTTTGCCCTTAGTGATTCGCTTGAAGAAGTGAAACAGATTTACATCAACGAACTGAGCCAGCAGATAGGCTGCCATTGATCCGAAAAGCAACCGCCATACTGGCCCAAATATACGTTGGTATTCTTCGTCCAGTTCATAGAAGGGGGCTGCCGGTAACATCATGCCAATGTTCGAAAAGACCAGAAATACCACGCTCATGGAAAATCCCATGATGACAAGAAATTTCGCCCGCTTTGGTCCATACATTTCTGAGACGATGTCGGTAATAAGAAAGGTTAATGGATACCAGAGGATGCTGACCGGGAGGTAAATGTCACCGGGGATACCAAATATCTTGGAGCCGATTGCATTGGTGAGAACGACGAAGGCAACAAAGATAGCCATGCAGCCAACGTAGATTCCCTCATAGGTGTTAAGAGATCGGTTTGTCGCGTTCGGTTTATTTTGTAAATCCATATTCTTTCCACCGCTTTTCAACAAGCTGCTTGGTGTCCTTGTCCATCTGGATCAGCGTAGGCCATTCACGGATGTTATGGCCGTTTACCTCCTCGCCAGGAATCTTCGCCGTCGCGTCATAACCGATCTTGCCGCCAGCACCTAGTTGCGGTGCGGCGTGGTCAAGAATATCAAGTGGTCCGTTCACAAGCTCAATATCTCGTTTTGGATCACAGTTGGCGCACCAATAGAACAAAACCTCTTCGTGATCATGTACATTTACGTGTTCATCAACAACAATAATGGATTTAGTCCAAGCCATTTGTCCGGCTCCCCAGATGGCGTGCATGACACGTCGTGCTTGGAGAGGGTACTCCTTGCGAATCTTCACGAACGCACAGTTATGAAATGCTCCGAACATCGGCAGGTCGTAATCAATGATGTCGGGGATGAGCATTTTTAAAAGAGGCAGAAAGATGCGTTCCGTTGCCTTTCCCATGTAATAGTCTTCTTGTGGGGGCAAGCCCACAATTGTTGTGGGATAGATCGGGTTGGTGCGGTGAGTAATGGCCGTGACTTCAAACAACGGATACCGGTCCGGTAGTGAGTAGAACCCGGTGTGATCCCCAAAGGGACCTTCATAATGAGCACCAGGACCAAGTGATATTGATGTGTCATGGGCATCGTCTTTGCGAGGGTCGTAGCCAATGGGACCACATTCAGTCGATACAAGACCTTCAATCACGATCTCGCTATTGGCAGGCACATGCAGGTCAATCGTCTGGCACTTGACCATCTCAATACCCCCGTCGTTGAGGAAGCCGGCAAGTAATAGCTCACTGATTCCCGGTGGTAGTGGTGCCGTTGCGCTGTAGGGCAATACGGATTCGCCACCAAGGGCGATGGCTGCTGGCATGGGCTTACCACACTGTTTCCAAGCCCGCCAGTGCCGGGCACCGTCATGATGGATATGCCAGTGCATGGCTGCACGACGCTGGTCGAGGACTTGGGCGCGGTACATGCCCACGTTTCGACTGGTTCGTGATTCATTTGCAGGTTTGCCTGCATCGTCGGGGTGGATGGTATGAACGCCGCCAAATGTGATGTACCGGCCTTTACCTGGCTCTTGCAGAGATTCTTCAGCACCGAATGCCGACGGGTCACCATCTAGCGGCCAGCACTTGATGGTTGGCAACTCAAATAAATCAACATTGTCGCCCGTCTTCACCACTTGTTGACAGATTCCCGTTGGAACAACTTTTGGAGGATAGGAGGCCACCTTAGCTAGCTCCGGGATCTTTTTGAGCTTGCTTATCAGTCCAGTTGGTGGTTCTGGCTTGACGAGTTTTCCCACTTTTTCGGCCAAAGCCTCGAAACCACCTGATGTACAATCCAGCGCCATTTCCATGCGGTGATAGCTGCCAAATGCATTAATCAGAAGTGGAATGGACGATCCTTCCACATTCTCAAATAGCAGGGCTTTGCCACCTAGATGCCCATGGCGGGGGTCAAACTGCATGGCCGATTTGCTGGTGCGGGGCGCCGGTGATTTGCTGACACGGTCCGTGATCTGTGTGATCTCCAAGAAGGGCGAAACCTTGGCGGAGATGCGCTGTAGTTCACCAGCCTGATCAAGTGCATTGATGAAGTCGGTAAGAGATCCGTACATTTTAAACTTTCTTTATTCGGCGTTTTGTACACCGGATGCCGTCAACACTCAATCGCCCCGGTCCGATGACGATCAGAAGCAAGGCCAGGGCGAGGAGTATGTAGTTGTGGTGAAAAGGTTCAACGAATGTAGCTCTGAGGGTACCTTCTTTAGATATACAGGCGATTGTAAAACTGGCCACCAGTAGGCTTGCCAGAGTCGTAGCGGTTCGAGTGAAAAGTCCCAGCGTTATTAACCCACCAACAATAATCTCCAAGCTTGGCAGAGCATACCCATATGGCTTAGCCAATGCTTCTGGCAACCAATCAGGTTTTAATCCGAGGAAATCCTTGCGGTAGAAATGAGTGATACCAGTTTGCCATTTCATGAGGCCGGCACCAAGGAGAAACAAGCCGAAGCTGATTCGGTTAAGTGCTAGAACGAGGGTTAATATCAATGAATCCAGGGAGGTCGTTTTCATGGCTTAAAGCTCAAGATAAGTAAAAAGGTTATGTGAAGTATGGTACATGGGTCAGGCACCAAGTTCCTTGGAGCGTTGTTCAGCAGCTTTAATGGCATTAATGAAAACCTCTTTGGTCTTGTTAGCATCTAGATGTTTTATGGCTGCTTCAGTTGTGCCGCCAGGGCTGGTCACCTGTTGACGCAATTCATTGGCAGAGAGGCGTTGTTTTGATAAGAGGGTTGCCGAACCAATCAGTGTTTGGCACACCAACTGATTGGCATGTTGGCCCAGTCCCAGACTCTCAGCGGCCGCTTGCATGGCTTCAGCTAGATAGAACAGGTACGCTGGGCCGGATCCGGAAACAGCGGTGATGGCGTCAATTTCGCATTCGTCAACCAGGATCGTTTCCCCGGCCGCACCAAATAATTTCTGAGTGAGAGCCGCGTCATCCGGTTTGGCACTGCCGCCGAGGGCAATGGCTGCCATCCCGCAGGCCACCTGCAAAGGTGTGTTGGGCATTACGCGAATAAGCTTTGCAGATTTCCCAATGACGGATGCGATTTTTACGGTCGACACACCGGCCATGATTGAGATGATCACCTGTGTCGTTGGATTTACTGCGGCTAGTTCAGGGGCAATTTTTTCAAGTGTTTGCGGTTTGATCGCCAGCAGGACCTGCTGGGACTTGCCAATCACCTGTTTGCCATCGGTTGTGACGTCCGTACCCAAGCCTTCAAAAGCAGTTCGGCGTTCATCAGATGGATCACTCGCTATGATCTTCGAGGCCCTGATGATGTCCTTATCAATTGCGGCACGTACAATTGCCTCAGCCATATTCCCTGCACCAATAAAGCCCAGTTCATACTTCATCATTCATCACCTTCAGGCTCGAGTGCCCATTTGTCGCGCATCTTTTTGCATTGTTGCAATTGAAGCTCAAGATTATCGTCTGCATGATCTACCAGCAGTTTGCGAAACTGCTGTAGTTCCAGCGCCAGTGCATCGACTGCTTTTATGACTTGCTTACGGTTTGTTTTGAAGATATCCGTCCAGACAGTCGGGTCGCCGCTGGCTAGTCGGGTTGTATCACGAAACCCACTGGATGCAATCTGTGTCGCGTCCCACTGGTCCGCTAGACGCATTAGCATTGCTGCGATCGCGTGTGGCAGATGGCTGACGCATGCGACCTTTTGGTCATGCTCGGCAGAAGACATCTGAATCACATTCATGCCAAGACTGCCCCAGAGCTGTTGGACGAGGCTGGTTGCTGCCGGGCTGGTATGCTTGCTGGGCGTCATGATGCACGACTTATCGTCAAAAAGATCTTTGATGGCGGCATCGGGACCTTGCCGCTCACTGCCAGCCATGGGATGAGAACCGATGAAGTAAGTAGGGTTCGGCAAGAGCCTATCGGCGTCACTGCAGACTTGCTGTTTGGTCGAACCTACGTCGGTGATCACAAGGCTTGGATGGCCGCAGTCCGCTAATCTTTCCAGTAGTGAGGTAAAAACACCTACGGGGGTGGCCATTACCACTAATTCACAGCCGTCCACCGCCTCGGCCAGATTGGTGGTGGCTTGGTCAATACAGCCCAATGCCTTGGCGCGTTCGACGGTGGCCATCCGTCTACCATAGCCAATGATGCTGCCGCGAAATCTCGCGGCACGCAGGCCCAGTCCGAGGCTTGCCCCCAGCAGTCCCGTTCCCAGGATTGCGATTTGACTGACTTGCTGATTGAGACTATCGCTGGCGGCCACAGGGCTTAAAATATCATGTTTCGTCATGGAAGGCACTAATATGGGTCCAGATCAGGGGCAGCACCAATGACAGCCACGCAAAGCCAATATACAGGAACTTACGAACTTGATTTCGAGCGTCCACTCGTGAATCTTGAAAAGAAGATTGCTGAACTGGAAGCTCATGCGGGCGAAGCGGGTGCCGATATCACGACAGAAATCCGTACTTTGCGTCGCAAGCACACGGATATGCTCAAGAAAGCCTATGCGAATCTGAGTGCATGGAACACCGTCCGTGTTGCTCGCCATCCAGGCCGACCACAGAGCGTGGACTATATTCGAGCATGTGTAAAAGATTTTTGCGAGTTGCACGGCGACCGAAATTACGGTGATGACCCGGCAATCCTGACGGGTTTTGGACGCATCGGGTCTCACAAGTGCATGATCATTGCTCATAACAAAGGGAAGGATACACACCAGCGGATTTTAACGAATTTTGGTATGGCACATCCAGAGGGGTACCGCAAAGCATTGGCTAAGCTGAAATTGGCCGAAAAGTATAACCTGCCGGGTGTGATGCTTATTGACACGCCCGGTGCATATCCTGGGATTGGTGCTGAAGAGCGAGGCCAAGCAGAGGCCATTGCGGTCAATCTTCGTGAACTGAGTCGCCTGCGTGTGCCATTGGTATCAGTTGTTATTGGCGAAGGGGCTTCCGGTGGCGCACTTGGGATCGGTATTGCGGATCGCGTGGCGATGTTGCAGTATGCATGGTACAGCGTCATCAGTCCCGAAGGTTGCTCATCTATTCTGTGGAAGAGCAGTGATCAGGCTGAACGGGCGGCTGAAGCTCTAAGGTTGACTGCACAGGAGAATCTACGGTTAGGAGTGATCGATGCGGTAATCGAGGAGCCCATGGGTGCCGCACACCGCAACCCTGATGTGGCCGCGGAAAATGTTGGCAAATGGATTGCACAGACTTTACGAGAGCTTAAACGATTCAAAATTCAGAATCTGGTGCAGAGGCGAGCGGACAAACTGCGTAAGCTTGGTGAATTTTCGGAGTAATCTGACCTAATGCGGCGCACTTTAATCAGTGGAATATCATGTTTGATCTTGGTGTCGCTTGGCTGTGCATCAATGGCAGTTGAGGCCAGAACATCGCACCTACAGAAGAGAATAACCGCCATTTCACCTCTTGTGGTAATCGATGGCCATCAACTTGAGTTGGAGGATTTCGCCCCGGCGCTCATTGAGGCAGGTGGTTCTGATGTGCTTGCAGAAGCGATTTTATTGCGTGCGGTCAATGATAGGCTTGGCCAAGGGGGAGATAAGATCAATCAGGAACAGATAGAGACTGAGCGTAAGATTATTCTCCAAAGCCTTAGCCGCAATCCGGATGAAGCGGAAAAACTTCTGGATCGACTCCGGCGGGAACGGCACTTGGGCCCGCAAAGGTTTTCCACTTTACTGAAAGTGAATGCCGTATTACGCCAGTTTGTCCGTGATGAGGTTTCCGTTACAGATGCGGAGATACGTTTAGCATTTGATCGTGTTTATGGGCCGACATTTGAGGCGCGGCTCATTGTCGTTGCCACAGCCAGAAAAGCAGCATCCATTGTCGATCAAGTTTTAAGTGGTGAGTCATTTATCAATCTGGCGATCAATCACAGTACCGATTCAAGCCGGGTTGTTGGTGGCCTGTTGCCGCCAATCAATCTTCTAGATGCCAGCTTCCCTAAAGCGGTACGCGATGTGTTGGCTGAACTTGAACCAGGTCAGATCAGCCGACCGATTCTCTTGGCCCAGGGTTTTGCCATCCTTAGGTTGGAGCGAAAAATCGAAGGTGGAGCCGAAACTTTTGACGATGTGAAGAATGAGTTACAACAGTGGCTGCTTCATCGGGGTGAAAAGATTGGGATGGCCAAGCTCGCCAAGCAGATGCTGGCTGAGGCCGATGTGGTCATTTTTGACCGAACGCTACATCGAATGTGGCGCCAATATGTCAGTGAGAACTTGATCCTGCAGAGTCAATAAACGCCAGGAATTCCTGACTACGTGAGCCTTCGGGGACAGTAGAAAAAAGATGATCATGGAAATTCAAACAGCAAACCGGATTGAGCGTTTACCCCCCTATATTCTGGGTCGTCTTTATCAATTGATCTATGAGCGGCGCAAACAGGGTGCTGATGTGATTGATTTAAATATGGGCAACCCGTCAGATCCGCCCCCGGCGATAGTGGTTGAAAAAATTCGTGAAGCGGTTCTTGATCCTCGCAATAGCCGCTATGCGCGTGATACGCCAGGCGTGATCAACTTACGTCGTGAAGTGGCATTTAAGTATAAACGTCGGTGGGGTGTGGATCTCAACCCCGATGACGAGGTTGTGGCAACCATCGGTTCCAAAGAGGGGTTTAGCCATCTGTGTCTGGCGCTGTTGGGCCCGGGTGATATTGCGGTGGTGACCAACCCCGCGTTCCAGATTCATCAATATGCCGTTGTTCTGGCCGGGGCCAGTACAAGTTCCGTGCCCTTGGGCAATAACGACGCCTTTCTGGATCGGATTGAGGACAAGTTAGAGCACCTGACACCGCGGCCCAAACTCATCATCCTCAACTACCCCAATAACCCCACGACCATGACAGTTGATTTGGATTTCTTCGATAAGGTGGTTCGCATGGCTGATAAGCATCGTGTCATGGTTATCCACGATCTGGCTTACGGAGAAACATGTTATGACGGTTATAAAGCGCCTAGTTTCTTGCAGGCTGATGGTGCCAAGGACTTTGGGGTCGAGTTTACGACAATGAGCAAGCCATACAGTATGGCTGGCTGGCGTGTCGGATTTTGTTGTGGTCATCCCCAGATGGTTGCTGCATTGAAACAAATCAACAGCTATTACCACTACGGCATGTTCCAGGCGGTCCAGATTGCCGCCATTATCGCGATGCGGCACTGTGATCAGCATATCAACGATCAGGTCCAGATTTATCAATCTCGACGTGATGCATTGGTTCGTGGGCTGGAGCGTATGGATTGGGAAGTCGAGTCCCCCAAGGGATCCATGTTTGCATGGGTAAAGGTGAAACCGGAGCATTTAGCTCCTTTTAATGGATCGACCAATGAATTTTGTCTTGCGATGGTCGATCAGGCGGAAGTTGCAATGACTCCTGGTGCGGCCTTTGGTGATCTTGGCGAAGGTTATGTACGGATGGCTCTGGTCGAAAATGAGCAGCGAATTCGCCAAGCCCTCCGGCAGCTTTCCAGGGTATTAAATAATCCCGCACCTGCCGCGTCATCTTAGTCAAGTATTGGATTGCAGTTGCAGTTTGGCGTGATCAGTTATTCTTGGAATTAAAAATTTTCTCCAGCTATTTCCAACCATTAACCATTCCCCTAGAGGCGAAAAGAGTAGCGAGGGATACCAAGTTCGCTTTTAGTAAATATGCTCGCGGCCAACAAACAAATAGGTCAAGGACTTGGAAAAGTTTATTCCGGTGAACTCCGTGCGACCGGTGCTATCGGTATGAGGCGGTTCGTCATTGGTATGACTGGGATGATCAACTCGAAATTCTGCGTAGAGGTTTGCGAAGAAACCTCTTATATGGTGTCCGGGTCTTTTGCCACCTGATCTGTGTTTTCTTGATCCATCTGCTGGGGTGTAGATGATACTTGCTGTGGCACGCCGGTTTTATTTTCCAATACTTTGTTCACAGAGTTTGCCATCACTCTGCTTTGATCCATGAGTGACTCGGAGCGATGTATCATGGTGTCAATTCGTTCTTTTGAATCGTTCCATTGCTTCTGCAACTGGTTGATACGACCTTCAAGATTCCTGATCGCTGTTGTGAGATTCTCGTCGATTTTTCCAACCCATTGGTCGTACGTCTGCAGACTTCGTGCGACATCTTGTTGCAATTCTTCCTTGAGTTGTTGTTGTTCCGTTTTGAAAGAATCCAAGAGCGACTGATGATTCACAGTGTGCAGTTCTGCGGCGCGATAGAGTTGCATGCCAAGTTTGACACGCTTTGCAGCCTTTTCTTGAATGCGCTGCAGTGCTAGCAACTGCAGTTTGGTTGTTAATGGCCCCCGTGGTTTCCGCAAGGCACCGGATCCTAATGATTCGCCATCTCCAATATTTACCTTGGTGGGTTGCTTCAGATTAACCGTTGGCTGTCTCTTGATTTGGCTCATGATGCTTCTCGGGCGGTAATTGTTGTAGATATCGGCTGGTCACTGGCATTACGCTGAAAAATCAGCGGTATCAGGTTATGCTGGCCGCATGCGAGTCGATCGAGTGATGGATGTGTTGGGGCAATTGGCGCCACTATGTGCG
>Ga0310124_10000187_pt1 | contig 41837 bp, 39 predicted proteins | sample CB11b_AW_Bot5_MG_FD_203507 | JGI IMG/M metagenome (GOLD analysis project Ga0310124, IMG submission 203507) | Marine microbial communities from Western Arctic Ocean, Canada - CB11b_AW_Bot5 | ecosystem: Environmental > Aquatic > Marine > Oceanic | place: Canada: Western Arctic Ocean | collected... | reverse complement strand
AATACCAGTACATCAAATGGAAAATGAACCGCCTTCGTCGACGCTTCCATGTTCACCCTGGCAAGCGAAATGACGACTGGACTGGACCTGTCCATTGACACTCTGAATATTCTGAGCACATTAGAGACTGCAATCTAATGCATTGTGCTCTAGGCTGTGACTGTCTCGTTGGGGTCGTCACGGGTTAGATTCGCATCAAGCCACCCGTGGCGAGCTGGACTAAAAAAGTCGATTTCAAACGTATCGTCAAGCACTTCAGCCTGATGTTCAACGCCCGATGGAATAACCAAGACTTCGCCTTCGCTCACAAGGACCTCATCCCCAGCAACCAGAAACTTAACCCGTCCCTGGAGCACATAAGTCATCTGCTCGCTTTCGTGTGCATGCTTGGGAATCATGGCGCCTTTCTTCAGATAGACTTGCACCAACATCTCACGCGCTCCAGAAACAACCTTGCGCGAGATCATTGCGGTAACCTTATCTGGCGCTATATTTTCCCACCGATGCAGTGTAAAACTGGTAGACATTGCATGTTCCACGCTACGAAATACCACGTTTTTAGGCTCTTTTGTCGCAAGAGCGCGATGAGTATACCACTGCCAGCCGATGTTATAATGTGATGAGTAACTCAACTATCAATTTTGAGTAACAACAACATTCTTCGCGTGCCACTGATATCTGACAGAAGCATGAGTGTATTTGTTGCTACTGGAAGATGTGATACGCCAAGCAACACATCCTTAAATGAGTTAACGATTCGATGAGCCCAAAGGCCGCCACAGCTTCCAACCCGTCGTCTCAATCCAAAGCGATCAAAAATCAGAAGCACATGAAAGATCTTTCGCGGGACGATCTTTTAAATGCCTATCGCCTGATGGTTCTCTCACGACGCTTGGACGAAAAAGAAATTCAACTCAAAAACCAGAGTGCAACATTTTTTCAGATTAGCGCGGCTGGACATGAAGCCGTCCAAGTCGCTGCCGGAATGCTTCTCAGGCCAGGATACGACTGGATCTTTCCATACTATCGAGACCGAGCACTTTGTTTAACGCTCGGTGTTAGTCCAACAACCATGTTGTTGGGAGGGGTGGGTTCGGCAGAAGACCCCAGTTCTGGTGGTCGGCAAATGCCCTCCCACTGGAGCAGCCTAGAGTTGCACATCGTATCGCCATCCAGCGCATTGGGAACTCAATGCCATCATGCGGTCGGCTGTGCTGAAGCTGGCGTTCTCGCTGCGACGCAGCGCACGGCTGACAAAGCGCTGATATCCGCCCATGATGATGAGGTCGTTCTAGTGTCTCTTGGCGAAGGCGCAACCAGTGAAGGTGAATTTTGGGAAGCCTTAAGTGCAACCTGTCTTCGAAAACTTCCGGTCGTCTACGTGATTCAAGACAATGGCTACGCTATTTCCGTACCAGTCGATGCACAAACACCGGGTGGGAGTATTTCCACTCTTGTCGAACGATTTCCTACGCTCCGCACGATAAACATTGATGGAACAGATTTCTTCGAGAGTTACAGTGGTATGCATGAAGCGATTACTTACGCACAATCACGAAAGGGCCCAGCGTTAGTGCATGCCAGCGTCGTACGCCTGCACTCTCATTCGTTGTCTGACGATCAGAAAGCATATCGAAGCGAAGAGGAATGCAAGGCCGATCTTGAGCAAGATCCACTAAAACTCTTCAAACATTGGTGCATCCAGGAATCGATAGCCAGTGAGGCAGACCTCAAGAAAATCGAGTCAGTAGTCGACAATGATATTGCTGAAGCAACCAGTCATGCACTTGAAGCCTCGCAGCCCGATCCCGAGACTGTTCTGGATTATTTGTATTCACCTAAAATCGATCCAGCGTCAACAGCCTTCACTTCTGAACCAACGCCATCCGGCGATCCGGAAACCATGGTGGCAGCAATTAACCATACCTTACGGGATGAAATGACTTGTAATCCTCATATGGTGATGTTTGGAGAGGATATAGCGGACTGCAGTCGACCAGAATCGCTGCCGTCAGTGTCTGGCAAAGGTGGCGTATTTAAAGTTACCCATGGACTTCAACGAGCATTCGGGGAAGACCGAGTCTTCAATACACAAGTAGCCGAGGCCGGTATTGTTGGCCGTGCTCTAGGCATGGCAATACGAGGAATCAAGCCAGTAGTGGAAATTCAGTTTTTCGACTACATCTGGCCGGCAATGATGCAGCTCCGCAACGAAATCTCCATGTTGCGCTACAGGTCTAACAATACCTACGCGTGCCCTATGGTAATTCGTGTGCCCATTGGAGGCTATTTGCGGGGAGGAGCGCTTTATCACAGTCAGTCAGGCGAAAGTATTTTTGCGCACTGCCCAGGCCTGCGGATCGCCTACCCATCGAATGCAGAAGATGCGAGTGGACTGCTTCGCACTGCTATTCGATGCGACGATCCCGTGCTATTTCTTGAACATAAGCACCTTTACCGACAGACTTACAATAAACGTCCGTATCCTGGGGCTGATTACACTATTCCGTTCGGACAGGCTGCAGTCCGCCGTGAGGGTCATGACATTGTCGTCGTAACGTGGGGTGCTCTTGTACAACGGTCGTTACTGGCCGCCCAGCAAGCGGCGAAAGCCAACATAAGTGTCATGGTGCTCGACCTACGCACCATAGCCCCTTACGATTGGGAGAGTATTGCCAGTGCGATTCAACAGACAAACCGGGTCGTCATCGCCCACGAAGATCAGCTTACTTGCGGCTTTGGCGCCGAACTTGGATCTCGGATTGCCGATGAACTTTTCGATTGCCTAGACGCACCAATCAAGCGCGTTGCCGCCCTTGATTGCCCCGTCGCCTACCACCCAATTCTGGAAGAACAGATCTTGCCACAAACTAATGACATTCTGAAAGCTATCCAAGAGGTTGCTAGTTATTAAATGCCTTACCATTTTTTGGAAAGACACAATCTGCCTCTCACTGCAGACACTAACGTGTCGTAATTTTTTTTGCCGTCAATAACAGGTTAATTGGTAGACTCTCGACCGCTAGACTGACCTCGTGACGCGCTGGATCTTCGTCAGCCCTACACCAACAAGAATCGCGAGAGCACCCGCCACCTTGGCGAAACCAATGGGTTCATCCAACCAGAGGGTAGCAATTATCATTGCCGGCACGGGAACGACATTCCCGTAAATAGATGTACGGGCACTACCGATGCGCTGCACCGCTGTGCACCAGATCAAATATGACACAACAAGTGCAAAGATGGCTGAATACGTAAGGCCAGCCCACGCTGATCCACTAATGGTCATCCAGTCAATTTGTACGAGTTCGACAAACCCAAGCGGAAGAAATAGCACTGTGCCAATAATAAAGGTGCAGGCAGTAACAACTAGCGGTGAATATTTTGTGAGTAACTTTTTTGCAAACACCGTGTAGACCGCCCAACACAATACCGCTCCTAACATAAACACATCGCCTATAACAGAATCCATAGCAACACTCGCCTGACGACCGACAATAAGATAGAGCCCTGCAAACGAGAGACTGATTCCCAACCAATGCACAGCTGACACCTTGGCGGCACCGCGACAGAGCATGACGATGGCGACAAACACTGGTGTCAGTCCCAGAATTAATGAACTGTTGGACACACTTGTTCGCACGATGCCTTCAATGAAGCAAAGCTGATAAAAGAAGTGCCCGACAATCGCTAGACCTACAAGTGTCGGCCAGTCACTCCGTGATGGTAATGGTTCTCGAGAAAATCGCAGGAGTCCCAGAAATAGGATTGCTGCAATGGCCATCCTTATTGTGTTAAACGCGAAGGCAGGAAATTCGCTGATCGCAACCTTGACTATGCTGAAATTGCTGCCCCACAAGATGGTCATCAACAACAACAAGCCATCAATGGGTTTTACGTGCGGACGCATATGACGATAGGTGAGCCGAATTCAATTCGACTCACCCGATTCGCCTCCAATAATTATCCGCCGAAAGGCTTCACGAAAAAGAGAATCAGGGAAATAAGTAGCACGTAGATAACGAGCGACTCGATTAGCACGAGACCCAGAATCAGCACAAACCGAATCTCTGGAGCTGCGTTTGGGTTTCGCGCAATCCCTTCAGCTGCAGCGGCCAAACCACGTGACTGAGCAAGCGTGCCAAACGCTGCTGCAATAGCCAACGCGAATCCTGCCGTAATGATGGACCACTTACTCAACTCTCCCAAATCGAAGCCCTGGGCGGTCCCAGCTTCTTGTGCGTACAGTGGCGAAATAAGCCCTGCTGCCATCACCAGTAACATTAACATCCACGTAAACCGTGTATTCACAAGCATAGCCTCCTCAAAATCAAAATAAACGCACCATTACATTCATCAAGAAATAATTTACCGTGCAGACCCACCTAGGTTGAGCGAAACGCAGATGTTACGCATGCACGGCAACAGCTCCACCGTTAGCAGATTCCTCATCTTCATGGTCATGATCGACTGTTACTGCTCCTTGGAGATAGATCATTGTCAACATTACAAAAATAAACGCTTGTAATGAACCCGTAATAATGCCCATGAACATCATCGGTAGCGGTATAACCAAAGGTACGATCAAGAATAAGATCGCGATCACCAATTCTTCACCAAACACGTTACCGAATAACCGAACGGACAAGGACAACACTCGGGATAAGTGACTAATGATTTCAATCGGGAAAAAAATGGGGGCGATCCACATTGGCGCCCCTGGTGGAGCTGCAAAATGTTTAAGGTAGGCGATCGGACCTTGTTCCCTCACACCATGCCAATGGTAGTAAACGCAGACTGTAAGAGCGCAGCCGAGTGTGACATTAATATTACTGGTCGGCGCCATTAATCCAGGAATGAGTCCCATCAGATTACCCAGCGCAATAAATAACCCCACCGTGCCAACAAGCGTTAGGTAAGCTGGGCCTTTCGGTCCAACAATATCCAGCAATAACGTCCTGAGTGCGCTTAACCCATCTTCAAAAACCAGTTGCACCGGCCCAGGATTCTCAGCACTAAGATTACGGCTAAGTATGGAACCGACAGTGCCAACTACGCCAATAATTAACAACGCCATAACTAAATAATCAGGAATGAGGTCACTTTCGGCAGGACTATGCAGTCCGAACATGCTAAAAATTGGGGTAAGGACGGGCTCCAAAACGGCATTCACCGCCTTGACAATCAATAATTCGTGGATCAGGTCTTCCATGTAGTAGTAAGTGTCTTTACAAAGACATCCTGCTTTTCGAAATTACCCGAAAGCTTTCGAGTGCAATTGCGAAAACCACGCATGATGCACCCACAAATAATCCCAGAGCATGCAGGCGAAAACGAGCAATCATAACGTACCCGATCAAACCGAGTAAAGCATACCGTAGGACGAACTTTGCCATCACCGTAGCTATCACGCGACGACTCGGACTATTTTCAACACCTCGCGCCTGTCCTCCCACGCGAGTAAGCGCGGAGACCATGCCGTCAACAACTAACTTAATTACGCTGTAACTGACACCAGTCACAACCCCACCCGCCAGAATTCCGCTCACTGCATCAATGCGATCGGCCGCAACCAACCATGCAATCGCTGCAAATACAATGCAGGCAACAATTGCATTCCGCTCAATTCGACGCAGTGCCGGGTCCGCCTCCTTGCCGATCATTCAAGAAGCTCTCCGAAACTCTAAAGACATTGAGGATTCCAGCCGTCACACCTAAAAAAAAGAACACCAGGAAAAACCACGGAGATGAACCAAGCCAACGATCAAGTACATACCCGAATCCTGCTCCCATTGCCACGGCGAGAACAAACGAGAGGCCGACTGCACTAAGTGCCCCGACTGTTTGAAGTGTGCCCACGCGCGTTCGGCTGAGACGTAGCATCTGCTGTATGCCAAAATCGAGGGACGGTCAAGCAACAACTCAATAAAACAGAGCGCCGACAATAACAGGCTCACGGAGCATCTGCGTCGACGCCGCTGCGAACTCAAACAGTGGACGCGGATACAGCCCGAATACGATCGTGCCGACCAAGGTAATTACTAAAGCGGCAACCATCCCCGGGCTAATTCTAATCGGTGGCCCAGCAATCTCTTCCTTGATCCACATATAAACAATGACACGAATGTAGTAATACAGCGAAATGGCACTGTTCCCCACTGCTACGACAGCCAGCCAAACATAGCCACTTTCCATTGCGGCACTAAACAGCCAAAATTTACCCATAAACCCGGCTGTTGGCGGTATGCCGCCCAGCGACAGCATGAAAAAGAGCATCGCAAAAGCTGCAACCGGATACCTAAAATACAGGCCGCTTAAGTCCTTCAGTTCATCACCCGCTACATTCTCGCGCCGCAACATTGTCACCACAGCAAAGGCACCTAACTGCGTGAAAGCATAGACCACTAGATATACAAAGATGGCTGTAAAACCTCTTGGCGTACCCGCAACAACACCAATCAATATGTAACCTGCGTGAGCAATCGACGAATAAGCGAGCATTCGCTTAATGTTGCTTTGCGTAATGGCCGCAATATTACCCAGGGTCATCGTAATAATCGCCAAGGCGTAGAAGATAGGCCTCCACTCCTCAACTAACCCGGGTAATCCTTCGAAAAAAATTCGGAGCAACATGGCAAAGGCCGCCGCTTTTGATCCCACCGATAGAAACGCGGTGACCGGTGTTGGGGCACCTTCGTACACATCAGGCGCCCACATATGAAATGGCACTGCAGCAATTTTGAAGCCAATGCCCGCAATTACTAAAATCATTGCAACTAATAGCAGAGCATCCGATTCACCTGCCACAAACGTAGCTGACAATTCTCTTAAATTTGTTGTGCCGGACAGTCCATAAAGAAGGGACATCCCGTAAAGGAGAAGGCCTAAGGAAAAAGCGCCTAACAAGAAATACTTCACGGCAGCTTCATTTGATCGACGGTTAGGTTTCACATAGCCAGCCAAGATATAAAATGCAACTGCCATCGTTTCCAGGCCAATGAAGATCGCAATTAAATCGATCCCGCTCGCCATAAACATCATGCCGAGCGTCGCACATAAGATTAGAAAATAGTACTCACCGGCGTTGAGTCCTTCTGCTTCCAAGTATGACGACGACATTAAGATGGTAATGGCAGCAGCGCCGAGAAAAATTAGTTTGAAGAAAAACGCGAAGCCATCAATCGCCAACAGTCCACGTGACACAACCAGATTTGCGCCAGAAAATGGAAGCAAGGTAAGTGCGGTCGCCCCAAGAACAGCGAGGGCGCACCATCCAAGAACACGCTGGTGTTGCCTTGAGGTAAACAGGTCGACGACCAGCAGCAGTAATGCCCCGGCCGTCAGCACGATCTCGGGCAGGATATATTGAAAATCCTGCATCGAAAAGCCGGCTGGCATGTGTCAGTTACCTCCTGCCAATGCACCACTCCGTAGCATGGAATTGTTAGATGGCTCGCTGGTCAGCTTGTCATCTGGGCACGCTTCTGCGACTACTCCATCCAGTCGTTTGCTTTCTTTTGCAAGTCGCGCCTCAGCATGGCTGGGGTCGTCCTGGCACACCGCCATGACATTCTGTGGAGCGTAATCCGCATTCACCCGCGTCATCACACGCTCAACAGACGTTTCCAGGCGCCGCAAGAATGGAGAAGGATAAAGCCCAATCCACACTGCCAAGATGATAAGCGGCACGAACGTTGCTAGTTCTCTTGCATTCAAATCAGCAAGTCCTTCATTCTTAGGATTATCAATCGCGCCAAACATCGTTCGCTGGTACAGCCACAGCATATAGGCGGCACCCAGCACAATTCCGGTTGCAGCAACCGCCGCCCACCATTTATTAACCACGAAGATGCCCTGCAAAATTAAGATTTCGCCAATGAATCCATTGAGTGTTGGCAACCCAATCGACGACATCGTCATAATTAAAAACACAGCTGCATAGACTGGCATGGTCTTCGATAATCCGCCATACTCAGAAATTTCTCGCGTATGTCGACGTTCGTACACAATTCCTACGATTAAGAAAAGTGCCCCAGTCGAAATGCCATGGTTAATTTGCTGAACAATGCTGCCAGTAATACCCACTGGAGTTAACGCAAACATACCCAGCATCACCAGCCCCATATGGCTAACTGAGGAGTAAGCTATTAAACGCTTCCAATCACTCTGTGCGAGCGCCACTAAGGCGCCATAAATAATACCAACAATAGAAAGTCCGGCAATCAACGGTACAAAACTTATGGTGGCATCAGGCAAAATCGGAAGACTAAAACGAATAAACCCGTAAGTCCCCATCTTTAACAAGACAGCTGCCAGAATGACTGAGCCGGCTGTCGGCGCATCAGTATGTGCATCTGGTAGCCATGTGTGAAATGGAAACATTGGCACTTTGACAGCAAAACCAAGGAAGAACGCTAAAAAGACCCACCATTGTAGATCCACCGGCATATTTAATTCATGGAACTGAGTAACGTCGAACGTGTAAACACCGGTCACACTAAATTGGTAAAAATAAACCGCCAGAATACCCAGCAACATCACAACGCTGCCTACAAGTGTGTACAAGAAAAACTTGATAGCTGAATACAAACGCCGGTCGCTACCCCAGATACCAATCAAGAAGTACATCGGGACAAGCATCACTTCCCAAAACAAGAAAAACAGCAAGAAATCTAGAGTGATAAATGCGCCGATCATGCCCGTCTGCAACACAAGCAGAAAAATATAGTATTCCTTTACACGCTCAGTGATCGCCGTCCAAGATGACAAGATCGCGATCATCCCCATTAGCGTAGTAAGCAAGACGAGCAACGAACTGAACCCGTCAACCCCAAGAAAATATTCAGCTCCAATTGATGGAATCCACGGCGCGCGCTCGACAAATTGCCAATCTGGATTTGCTGAGTCGTACCAGAACCAAAGTGGCAACGAGACAAGGAACCCCAAGGACGCAACGATGTTAGCAATCCATCGAATCGTATCGTCACGACGGCGATCAACGAACAACAAGATGATCGCGCCTACAAGCGGCACCAATAAAATAAGTGACAGTAGTGGAAATTCAGCAGCGTTATTCATATTCATAAAACAACCAGTAGTATTAGGCTTATGTACGTCAATCCCATTGCACCCACGTCAATTCACTATGAAATACACACTAACGAAAACGAAAACACCCAACAGCATCACAAGCGCGTAGTTTTGAATTAAACCAGTTTGCATACGACGCACGCTAAAACTGGACTCCGAAGCGCTCCAACCGACAAGGTTCACCAGTCCATCAACAACATACTTATCGAAAAGATGCGACAACCAGGCTGAGAAAACTGTGAGCCATCCAGTCAGGTTGACTGCGCCATCGACAACACGGGCATCAAATCGCCATAATTTTTTAGCACTCAACATCGTACCGCGAACAGCTGTGGCGTTGTAGAACTCATCGACATAATATTTGTTCAGTAATACACGATGTGCTCGTGCCCACCGGTCTCGCATGCGCTCTGCTAATTCTGGTCTCTGCACATAAAAACGGTAAGCCAGACCAATCGCACTTACCGAGATCAGCACTGACAAGACCATCAAACCCAATTCTCCAGCATGGGACATATGAGCTGCTGGTTCTGAAGTCGCTACAGCGATGCTTGGTTCAAGAAAATGTTCGATGGCATTGTGTCCACCGAGAGCTGCAGGGATGCCCACGAAACCCGCAACAATCGCCCCGACCGCCAAAATCGCTAACGGCACGGTCATCATTCTTGGTGACTCGTGCGGTCCATGCCAGGAGCCATGACCACCATGGGTATCCGTTGATGTTTCGTTTTCGTGGTTTTCCGTCTGCCACGCCGGACCTCGGTAATTACCGAAAAACGTCATGGACATCAAGCGGAACATATAAAAAGACGTCATGGCTGCCGTCAATACGGCGAGTCCCCAAAACACCCGATTACTGAGGAAAGTTTTAAATAAAATTTCGTCTTTGCTAAAAAATCCTGCCAGCGGCGGTATCCCGGCAATCGCTAAACTACCAATTAACATTGTTATAAACGTTACCGGCATGTACGCTCTCAGGCCACCCATGCGCCGCATATCCTGCTCGTGATTCATCGCGCGGATAACCGACCCGCTTCCAAGGAACAAGAGTGCTTTAAAGAAGGCGTGTGTCATTAAATGAAATACACCCACTGCATATGCGCCAACGCCCATGGCTAAAAACATGTAGCCCAACTGCGAGACGGTGGAATAGGCCAAGACCCGTTTAATGTCGTACTGAACCAATCCAATTGACGCCGCAACAAACGCAGTCAACAAACCGACAATGGCCACGATTTCCATCACCATGGGTGCATGCGAAAAGAGGACAGCATTTCGGGCGACCATGTAGACGCCAGCCGTAACCATTGTTGCCGCATGGATCAATGCCGATACCGGAGTCGGACCCTCCATAGCATCGGGTAACCAGACATAAAGTGGAATCTGCGCGCTTTTACCTGTTGCACCAACGAACAACAGCAAGCAAATTATAGACAAGACGCCGAACTGGGCGATTTCAATGGGCATCTCGGCTGCAATATTAGCCACTGCTTTGAAATCGACAGTACCAAATGTGAAAAATATGAAAAAGATAGCTAATACAAATCCCCAGTCTCCAATCCGATTGACCAGAAAGGCTTTCTTGCCAGCATCAGACGCACTCTTTTTTTCGTAATAAAATCCAATAAGCAGATAGGAACACAGCCCTACACCCTCCCAGCCAACGAACATAACTAAAAGGTTCGCCCCGAGAACCAGAGTCAGCATGAAAAAGCAGAACAAATTTAAGTAACAAAAATATCTTGCATAGGCACCCCGCGGTTCATCATCCATATAGGAAACGGAATACACATGGATAAGAAACCCAATACCAGACACGATTAAAATCATCATGCCAGACAAAGGATCTAAGCGAAATGCCCAAGGAACTTCGAAGGCCCCAATGCCATTAGCTGTTGCCAACGGGATGGGGGGGATCCAATTCGCCAAAACTACGACGTGTTCACGAGCCTCAAGGCCCAACAAATCCACGAACGCCATTAAAGACAAGACAGCCGCAATACCCATTGATGCGCAAGCCACAGTTGCTGACTGTGCCTTATTGAACAGTCGGATTCCAACTAAGCCATTAATGGCCGCGCCGATTCCGGGTATTAAGGGGATTAACCAAATTAGATCCATATTTGCTCACGCCAACCGTGATATACGATTGTTACCATCGCATCACGTTCATTTCGTCGATATTCACCGTTTCCTTGTTTCGATAGAACGCTAGAATTATTCCTAGACCGACAGCGGCCTCAGCGGCAGCCACCGCTATAACAAACACTGCAAATACTTGGCCGACCACATGCTCCAACTGGTACGAAAACGCCGCAAGATTAATATTGACGGCGTTTAACATTAATTCAATCGACATGAAAATAATGATGATGTTACGGCGAACCATGACGCCGATCACGCCAATCATGAACAAGGAGGCCGATAACACCAGGTAGTGAGCTGTAGTGATTTCTAACATATTTCCACTCACATAGTCAGGGCGGCGAGAATAAGGCGAGCCTGTCCATCAAATACCATTACAACTCTTTCTTTGCTAAGACGATGGCACCCACCATCGCCACCAACAATAAAATCGAGGCAACTTCAAACGGAATTAAGTAGTTCGTATAGAGCATCCAGCCGATTTGTTCTACATTTCCTCCAACATCAGAAAGCCCAGCATCACTGACCGTAGCAACTGACGATGGGCGAGATGCGCTGTAAACGATGATCGCAGCAAACTCAGCTAGGACCGCACCAGACAAAAGCAACCCAGTTCGAGCTAAACGACGAGGATCTTCATGAGCTTCTGGTGACCCCTTTAAATTAACCAGCATAACGACGAACAAGTACAGCACCACGATGCCACCGGCGTACACCAGCACCTGAATCACAGCGAGGAACTCGGCCCTTAACAAGACATACAGGATGGCTACGAACATAAAGTTCGCCACCAAGAACAAGACACTGTGGACAGTGTTACGGGTAGTCACCACTAAAATGGCAAAACCTAAAATGAAGGCAGATAATCCATAGAATGCGATTGCTTCGCCCATAATCTTCTTTACCCGTTTACAACAAAACCTTCACAACGCCACTCACCACAACATTTCCAATCGCAATAGGAATAAGCACTTTCCATCCCAAGCTCATCAACTGGTCATACCGGTATCTAGGCAGCGTCGCACGAATCCAGAGAAAGACATATAAAAATACAAAAGTCTTGCCGATAAACCAGATCCAGGAAGGGATTAGATCGAGAAAACCAAGTGCCTCAACAGCAGGAAACGGCCTTAGCCAACCCCCCATAAACAGCGTGGTCGCGACTGAGCAAATAACAATCATGTTGGCGTACTCAGCCAAGAAAAATAGAGCGAACCGCATTCCACTGTATTCGGTATGAAATCCACCGGTCAGTTCTTGTTCGGCTTCCGGCATGTCAAATGGAGCACGATTGGTTTCGGCAAGTCCACCAATGAAAAATAAGACAAACGCAACCGGCTGAACAAACAGAAACCAGAGACCGGATTCACGCTGTGCTTCTACAATGCCCACCATGCTCAACGTCCCAGCAGTTACAACCATGCTAACTAGCGTCATCGTGACGGCCACTTCGTAACTAATAAGCTGCGCTGAAGCACGCAAGCTCGCCAGCAAAGGATACTTACTGTTAGACGCCCAGCCACCTAAGATAATTCCGTAAACACCAAGCGAAGCCACTGAAACAATGTAAAGCAGGCCAACATTAATGTCTGTGATATACAACGGCTCCAAACGACCAAACAAATTCACTTCGGGACCGAATGGAATCACGGCAAAAACAATTAATGCAGGCACAAGCACCATAATGGGAGCGATTGTGAACACCCATTTGTCAGCTCGAACCGGTGTAATGTCTTCCTTCAGGATTAGCTTTATCGCATCAGCGATAGGCTGCAACACTCCTCTTGGACCAACTCGCATCGGACCAAGCCTTGATTGAACCCAAGCAATGACTTTACGCTCGAGTAGCGTCATGTACGAAACAGACACTAGTACAGCATTCAGAAGAATGGCGATTTTCAGAAGCGGGATGACAAGAATGTCGACCATATCTCAGACTTGTGGTGTGTCACCAGATACTACAGATCTACCTATCTACCTCTCCCAACACGATGTCAATCGAGCCGATAAGCGCAACAACATCGGCAACCAAATGCCCACGAATAAGTCGTGGCAAAGCCTGCAAATTACAGAAAGAAGGCGACCGAACCCTGAATCGATATGGATTCGTTGACCGGCCGTCGCTGACGATGAAAAACCCGATCTCACCCTTTGGCGATTCAATTGCGTGATACGTCTCACCAGCAGGTGGCTTAATCAGTCTGGGGACCTTGCCTATAAACGGACCCTCGGGTAGTCCTTCAATACCTTGACGGATAATTCGTGTTGATTGTCTGAATTCTTCCAACCGGACCAAATACCGATCATAGGTATCACCCCGGTCACCAATCGGAACATCGAATTCGAACTCGTCATAGGCTGCGTACGGTTCGTCCTTTCTAACATCGCGAGGCACACCGGACCCCCTAAGTGCAGGACCGCACATTCCAAGCGCTACGGCTTCAGAGCCCGAAATAATACCTATGTCACGGGTGCGTTCGATCCAAATTCTGTTGTGAGTCAATAATGTTTCGTACTCATCGATTTTTGAATCCATGATGTCGCAGAACTCTAGCACCTTGCGATCCCAACCTGGCGGTACATCCAAAGGAAGACCGCCAATTCGCTGTGAGTTGTACGTAAGCCGAGCACCGCAGTATTCTTCAAAAAGATCAAGAATCAACTCACGCTCCCTAAAAGCGTATAGGAACACGGTCATAGCCCCGATATCCATGGCATGAGTGCCCAGCCACAAACAGTGGCTTGCTATACGCTGCAACTCATTCAGTACCGTTCTTACGTATCGCGCGCGTCGTGGCACTTCGATAGACATCAATTTCTCGACAGTTTCACAATATCCAAGATTCGTCGAAGCTGCGGCCACGTAGTCCATGCGATCAGTGAGAAGAATAATTTGGGTCCAGTCTCGATTTTCGGAAAGCTTTTCAATTCCGCGATGGAGATAACCGATGACAATATCTGAGTCGGTCACGCGCTCACCGTCCAGGTGCAGTACGATTCGGAGTACACCATGAGTGCTCGGATGTTGTGGTCCCATGTTTAAGACCATCTCGTTCGTGTCAAACATAGGACGTTGTGCCTCGACGGCCATAGTTAAAAACCCTTACTTATCCTTTCCTAGGCAACAGGATTGTTGTGCAACCATTTTCAATCCAATTGATTTCATTCGCCTTCATTCTCAGCATCTAGGTTGCGGAGTCTAAGCCAATCCTGTGGCCCTTCCATTAAAAGTTCACCCGGACCTTCCAGTGGATAATCCTTTCGCTGCGGATGCCCTTGCCACTCTTCAGGCATTAGAATACGGCGGAGATCTGGATGCCCTGTAATGTTGACACCGAACATGTCATACACTTCGCGTTCTAACCAGTTAGCTGCTGGCCATACGTCAGTCACCGAAGGCACAGCTCCATTTTCATCAGTCCGCACCTTTAGTCGAACCCGATATTTGTGCTGCGTAGAATACAGGCAATACACAACATCGAAACGTTTCGCGCGAGCCGGCCAATCACTAACCGTCACATCTGAGCAAAGATCAAAACCAAAGTCTGGTGCACCCTTTAGAAATTCTGAAACAGCTACAAGGTCTTCGGGAGCCACGATGACCGTCCAGTCGCCAACCCAATAGCTGAGCTGCTCAATTGCATGCGGATACGCCGCCTGCAATGCAGTAATAAAAGATGGAACCTCCAGATCGTCCGGAGGGGCAGGGTCAGTCGGGCTGGTTGGAGTAACAGGGGCCTTCTTCGCAGGTGGTTTAGTCGGCCCTGGTTTTGCAGATGCGGTCGCCTGGCGCTGATTATTATTGAATGGTTGAGCCAAGCCTGCCCCGCTAGCATCAGGTGTTGGTGGTTTTTGTTCGTTATTCATCGGAAAACTAACCTAGGCCCACTCGAGCGCACCCTTTCGCCACGCATAGACATAGCCGACAACCAAAATGAACAAAAACACCACCATCTCGATTAAGCCGAAAAGCGCCAGCTCGTCCATGATGACAGCCCATGGAAACATGAAAACAGTTTCAACATCAAAAATCACAAACAACATTGCTACCAGGTAATACCTGATACTGTACCTATCGCGCGCGTCCGTCTCTGGTTCGATCCCGCACTCATACGGCTCAAGCTTTACCTTATTGTAGCGTTCAGCTTTAATAAGGCTGGCAAAGATCAACGTGAAGATCGCGAAACCTATCGCCACGAGCACAAACAATAAAATTGGAATGTAAGAATCCAGCATGGGAACCCTTGTTGGTAAATCCTATATTTAAACTCAACTTAAGTAGTGTATAAGCTTATACCGGTACACGTAGTGAGCGAAAGTCGATTACGCGGTTGCTGCCTGTGGCGTGAATTAGCCAGACATGAATACAGGCATCACATCGATGCAAAACTCGCTCGTTATAGCACGTGATGGCGTCAAGGATCAAGAATCTGACCCATTCAGCTCGTGAGCGCAAAATCCTAGCAACTTGTTCAGTGCCAATAGCTTCCAACGCTTGACGTGCTCGAATGTTGGCACCTATACTCCGAGTAAGACGTTAGTAACAGGAGCGTCACTGCTTCGGCGTTACGGGATTTATAAATGCACCATATTACGCTCACTGGCACGCTGTCGCTCCTCACTCTTATCTGCACATTCCCACACCTTGCTCTGAATGCAGCTGACAACAAATCGTCTCAACAAAGGCCCTCGTTTCAAGCAGGTGTAGATATCGTTTCGATCAATGTAACTGTTATCGATAAAGGAGGCCGATTTATAACTGACCTAGACGTCGAGGAATTTGGCGTCTTCGAAAACGGCATCCAGCAAGATTTAACATTCTTCACACGTGAGCAATTACCTATTGCGCTCGCACTGCTGATTGACACTTCTGCCAGCATGGAACGGCGGCTGAGTACGGCACAGGAAGCTGCCATCGGATTTGCTCATCAGCTTCGTCAAGCAGACCTCGCTTCGGTCATCGATTTCGATAATCGTGTCAACATATTGCAGGAATTCACTAATAAACCAGAGGCCTTAGAGCGAGCCATCAGACGAACTTCTGCCGGGGGATCAACATCTTTGCACAACGCCATCTATATTGCGCTTAAAGAACTGCAAAAGAATAAAGCGAAGGATGTCGATGAAATTCGACGTCAGTCGATTGTCGTACTGTCGGACGGTGAAGACACGTCCAGCTTGGTAGGATTTAACGAAGTGCTCGAACTGGCTAAGCGCTCAGAAACGGTAATCTACGCAATTGGCCTGCCCACTCGCGAACGCCGTGGCAATCGAGGTTCTGAAGAAGCAGTTTATGTTCTGCGTCAGTTAAGCCGTGAAACTGGTGGGCGGTCGTTCTTTCCGGATTCAATTCTTGAGTTGGCTGACATTTACAAACAAATCGCAGAGGAATTGTCGAGTCAATATACTCTAGGCTACACATCTCACAATCAAAACCGAAACGGTGAATTCCGCCAGATCACGGTTCAAGCCAATCGGGTGAACGCCACGATCCGAACAAAGCGAGGATATTACGCACCGACCCCTAAGTAAAATTATGATTCAAGTCGAAACATTCTTCATTAATCTTGAGCGAGAATTTAAAGGCTGATTGTTGTGAATATTATTCTTTTTGTTCTGTACCTCATAGCTGGGATCGCCTACGCTGTACATTTTGGGAACCGGGGGCGCTTAGTTGGCCGCTTTGCTACAACAATGCTCGCCTCAGCTACCTTAGCCCATACCTTCATTATTGGTATGAGGACCATGCAAGTCGGCCACCTGCCACTTGTGGGCACAACTGGTGCCATTTCAATGTTCGTTTGGTTGCTTGCAATTGCCTACCTATACCTAGAAACAACAAGCAATGAACGTTCTATTGGCACGTTCATTGCGCCATTGTTAGCCGGACTCCAGATCATCCCTGCGCTAACTAACTACCGTGTTGTTGAACGACCACCGATACTGGAAAGCCCTTGGTTTGCTCTTCATGTTTCGTCGCTCCTCTTCGCCTATGCGAGCTTTGCGATTGCGTGTGTCATCGGCATCACCTACCTCTTACTCTTTAAAGAACTCAAGGCTAAGCATCTTGGCGTGTTTTATGCAAGGTTACCCTCGCTGCATATCCTGGATTACATGAATACTCGAGCTATTGCTGTCGGGTGGCTATTCTTGACAGTCGGCTTAATAGTGGGTGGCGTGTGGACCTCTCAAGCACACGTGGACGGAACTGATCCTCGGATGCAAGCAATGACACTGCTAGACCCTAAGATCTTTGTCGCACTTTTTTGTTGGGCCATATATTCCTTTGAACTTTATGCACATCGCGCAATGGGCTGGACTGGCCGTCGCATCGCCTGGTTATCGACTTTTGGTTTTGCAATTGTTTTATTAAACTTTGTTCCAATCGGATATTTCTTGACCTCAAGTCACAATTTTTAATAACGGCATCAAAGCGTGATTCAAATTTTTCTTTTAGGCATCAGCCACCGAACGGCATCTATTGAGCTTCGGGAACGCCTTGATTTTTCCGAGCAAGAGCTTCCGAATGCTACAGCTCAATTACTCAAGCGACCCTCCGTGAACGCTGTCGTAGTGTTATCAACATGCAATCGATCGGAACTTTATGTCCAATGCACAAATCCAAAAGATGCTCAGAAGGACCTTTTTGATTTTCTTTGCGAGTTTAAAGAGATTTCACCTGATGAATTGCAACCAATATTTTATGCGTTAGCAGGGACTGAGGCTGTGCGACATCTATTCCGCGTATCAACCGGCCTTGACTCGCTTGTAGTAGGTGAGCCTCAGATTTTTGGCCAAGTGAAACGGGCCTTTGCAGCTGCTGAAAAACTGCATGCTACAAATAGCGTCCTAAACCGCCTTTTTAACTTGTCCTTTGTAGCAGGGAAGCGAGTACGCTCAGAAACTGAATTGGCTGAAGGTGCTGTATCGATTAGTTATGCAGCCGTCGCTCTTGCACGGAAAATCTTTGGCAAATTAGAAAAATTATCTGTTCTATTAATCGGCACTGGGGAAATGGCCCAACTTACTGGTCTGCATTTTAAAGCGCAGCAAGTACAGAAAATATTTGTTGCGAGTCGCACACCTGCCCATGCAGAAGCCTTGGCTACCGAAATTGAAGGTGAAGCTATTCCATGGAGTCAAATCGATACGATTCTGGCATCAACCGATGTTGTTGCTACGGCAACTGGTGCAAACAAACCTCTCTTAACCAAGAGGCAGATTGATGCAGTCATGCGAGAGCGCCAGAACCGCCCTTTGTTCTTTATTGATATCGCTGTTCCCAGAAACGTTGAACCCGATGTGGGTTTCATAGAGCAAGTGTTTCTCTACAACATCGACGATCTCCAAATGATCGTTGATAACAACCTCTCAAAGCGGAATTCGCAGATAGAAAAATCTGAAGCTATTGTTGAAGATACTGTGACTTTATTCACGAATTGGTTGCGATCTCGAGGTGCAGTCCCCACAGTGGTGGCGTTACGCCAAAACTTTGAAGATATCCGTAGAGCGGAACTCGAGCGTCTTAAACCGAAACTAGCATCACTATCAGTTGCCGATCGTGACCGAGTCGAAGAAATCAGTCGCCTGTTGATCGAAAAAATACTGCTGACGCCAACCGAACAGCTTAAGGCGATCTCCAATGAAGCAACACTCGCAGCATATTCCGATGCTCTTGAACACCTGTTTGAGTTAACCCCTCATACTGATCAATCTGCGAAGTCTGAGTCTAACCCCCCTACAACAACATCTACTAAGACACCGGTGACGTCGTGAGGAGCCTCAAAATTGGGACACGCGGCAGCCAATTGGCTTTGGTTCAGGCCCGTACGTTTGCCAAAACGATTGAGCAGCGCAACGGAACCTCGACCGAAATATCGGTGATTAAGACGACAGGGGATCGACTTACCCAGAAACCCCTTGCAACGATCGGTGGCAAGAGATTATTTGTCAAAGAAATCGAGGAGGCACTGCTGAATGGCGAAGTGGATGTTGCGGTGCATAGCGCAAAGGATATGCCCGCGAAACTTCCGGAAGGTTTAGCAATCGGTGCGGTCTTACCACGTGCCGATCCTTTAGATGCTCTAGTGCTACCAATCCACTTGAAAAATCTAGGACGTGATACCTCAGCAATCATAGCTTCCCTTGGACGCACACCACGAATCGGCACCGGCAGCGTTAGAAGGATCTCGCAGTTGCGACGCATACTCCCCCAAGCTCGATTCGATTCGATTCGGGGTAATCTCGACACTCGACTCAAAAAAGTCGATGCGAGGGAATATGACGCGATTGTTCTTGCTGTTGCTGGTCTTCAACGTCTCGGATACACAAAGCGCATCTCCATAGCCTTACCTATCGACCTTTGCGTACCTGCGCCTGGACAAGGCGCAATCATTCTTGAGGTGCGTTCCGATGATCGAAATGCGAAATCCATCGTGGAATCTGTAAATGATGACGCGTCGTCAGCAGCAGTTGTTGCGGAACGAACGCTTGTAGCCGCACTTGATGGTGGCTGCCAAGCACCGATTGGTGCACTCGCCTTACCTTATGATTCAAATCTCGACATGTGGGCCTTAGTAAGCACCTTGGATGGTACAAAAATAATAGTCTGCCGACATCGCGGACCCGTGACGACTCCAGAATTACTCGGCCAAGAACTCGCTGACCAAATGATTGCCAAAGGAGCGCAGGCAGTTCTAGAGGACGCATATCGTGCGCAGACAATGTTAGAACCACACTCTTAATCATGCCGAAACCCAGCGTTCTCATCGTCGGCGCCGGCCCAGGAGATCCGTTACTGATCAGCGTCCTAGGACTTCGCTATCTCAAAATGGCTGACGTCGTAGTTCATGACCACCTCGTTCATCAACGATTACTGAATATGGCACGGAGCGATGCCGAAATAATTGACGCCGGAGCAGCTGCCTTGAAAGAATCGCTCGAACAAGATGCGATTAGTTTTCTCCTTGCCGACAAAGCTCGTGAAGGTAAGCTCGTTGTTCGCCTAAAATGGGGTGATCCTTTTGTCTTTGATAGTGGCGCAAAAGAAGCAATGTTTCTACACGAACAAGGTATCCCATTCGAAGTGGTACCGGGAATCCCAGCGGCAGTTGGGATCCCATGTTACTCCGGCGTGCCTGTAACCTACCCGGAAGCTGGTGATGCCCTTGTACTTGTGCGAGGCCACGAAGACGAAACCAGTAAGGCCCCTAACGTAGATTGGAAGAAGTTAGCCGACCTCACCCATACAATCGTCTGTTACGCTGGCGCTAACCAGCTACCTCACATCATTGAATCATTACTGACAAATGGTCGAGCGCCAACGGACCGAGCGGCCGCCGTATACAACGGAACCATGCCAAGCCAACGTACAATTGAAGGCACACTGGAGGAATTAGACCAAGCAATTCAGCATTCAGGCGAGGTCGGTGCAGCTGTACTCATTGTGGGCTCAACGGTTAATTTGAGACCATATCTACGATGGTTTGATGCCCGTCCTCTCTTCGGCAAACGGATTATTGTCACGCGCGCACGCGAACAGGCTGGAGATCTTGTAGACCAATTAGCCAACCTCGGGGCTGAACCGATCGAGGCCGCAAGCATTCAAATCTTGCCGGCTGATGACAGTCGTCCACTTGATGAGGCATGTACACGCCTTAATGAGTTTGACTGGATTGTTTTCACTAGCGCAAACGGAGTCGAAGCTTTTATTCAACATCTCGTAACTGACAGTCGTGATATTCGATCCCTTAAAGGAGTACGATTATGTGCAGTGGGAACGGCGACAGCCGATCGACTTATTAAACGCGGACTTACGGTTGACGTCATCCCAGAAGAACATCGGGCCGAAGCCATTACAGGCGCACTGCAGATGAAGACAAATCTGACCGGTGCCCGCATCTTGCTCCCTCGCGCTGACATAGCACGCGATGTCCTACCCACGCAATTACGATCGGCTGGTGCAATAGTTGAAAACGTCACCGCCTACAGAACCTTATGCACAATGCCAGAGTTACCAGGCGACCCAGACATATATCAGTTACTTCTCCAGGAACGGATCGATGCCGTCATTTTTACAAGTGCCTCGACTGTCAAAAACTTTGTTCAGTATCTTGGCGCCAAATCCGCTGCCGACTTGTTGCGAACAGTGCCAGTGGCATCAATTGGGCCTGTTACCGCCGAAGCTGCCCAACAATTTGGCATTCAGACTTCGATTATTCCAACCAAATATACAATCCCTGCATTAGTGGACGCCTTAGTTGAACACTTCACTCAAACTTGAAGCTGATCATAAAATAACAGTAATGACGATCCGAGATAGTTCGCCGACACGCTCACGGGAACAAACCACTCTTGACTTACTTCAACGTCCTCGACGATTGAGGCGCACAGAAGCCCTGCGAACACTTGTTAGAGAAACACATTTGTCAGCAGACAATTTCATGTATCCATTGTTCGTCTGTGAGGGGACGAACGTCCGCGTGGAAGTGTCGTCCATGCCTGGCGTATTCAAATTGTCAGTCGATGAAGCAGTAAAAGAAACTGAGGCGGCGCTAAAGGATGGAGTGCGTTCGATTTTGCTCTTCGGAGTACCAGACAGTAAAGACGAAAGTGGTTCTGCAGCGTGGGCTCCAGAGAATCCCGTGCAAGTCGCAATCCGCACGCTCAAGGAAAAAATCCCGCAAGTAATTCTAGCAAGTGATGTTTGTTTGTGCGGTTACACTTTGCATGGCCACTGTGGTGTGATCGTTGACGATGAGATTGCCAACGACGCTACTGTGGAACAACTGGTACGCATAGCTATCTCACATGCTGAAGCTGGCGCAGACATTGTCGCACCATCCGACATGATGGATGGTCGTGTGAAAGCCATACGCCAAGCACTAGATAACCAAGGGTACGACAATGTCGCGATCATGTCCTATGCAGCTAAATACTGTTCTGCCTTTTATGCACCTTTTCGAGATGCTGCTAATTCATCGCCGAGTTTTGGAGACCGACGAACGCATCAAATGGATCCTGCAAACACAGAGGAAGCTCTTAAAGAAGTGGCTCTCGATTTAGAAGAGGGTGCAGACATCATCATGATTAAGCCAGCAGGACCATATCTCGATGTGATCGCGCGGATCAAGGCAGAATTCATGTGCCCGACCGCAGCTTATCAGGTGAGTGGCGAGTATGCGATGCTCAAAGCGGCGTCGCAGAACGGATGGTTGGAAGAGTCATCCGCCCTACTCGAATCTCTACTGGCGATAAAACGTGCCGGCGCAAACATTATCATCACCTATTATGCGCGTGAGGCAGCTCGACTCCTGCGCTAAAAGAATGGGCCCGACGCTTCCTTCTTAAACCCTGAGGTGCTTAAAAACAGAGAGGTCCGACTCTCATTCGTGCGTCGAGACGTGATACCTTGATCGCATGCCTTCCGCTCGACCAACCTCCTCCCAAGCTTTTACCCGTGCGCGACGAATCTTAGTCGGCGGGGTGAACAGTCCCGTCCGCGCATTCACAGCCGTCAAGGGTCGACCTCCTTTCATCACTCGAGGTAAGGGTGCCCATCTTACTGACCAAGATGGTCGACGCTACCTAGATTACGTTATGTCGTGGGGCCCTCTTATCCATGGTCACGCACCTGCTGGGTTAACACGGGCCTTGACTGCTGCTGCCGCGAAAGGCACTAGTTTCGGTGCCCCAACAATCCTAGAGACGACTCTCGCCGAACATGTGAGCGCATTAATACCCTCGGTTGAAAAGTTAAGGTTTGTCAATTCGGGAACTGAGGCCACAATGAGTGCGATTCGCGTTGCAAGAGCAGCTACCAAACGCGACAAGATTCTCAAATTCAAGGGTTGTTATCATGGGCACACTGACTCTCTTCTCGTTGATGCAGGGTCCGGCGCACTCACACTCGGCATACCTAGTAGCCCCGGTGTACCAAAAGGTGTCGCCAGCGATACGCTAGTGGCCAATTACAATGACCTTGATTCCGTGAAGCACCTATTTCGAGCGCATCGGCAGCAAATCGCAGCCGTTATTGTTGAGCCGATCGCTGGGAACATGGGAGTGGTGCCACCTGCTAGTGACTTTTTAGAGGGCCTTCGAAAACTATGCAATCAAAATGATAGTCTTCTAATCTTCGATGAGGTTATCTCTGGCTTTCGAGTATCAAAGGGCGGCGCTCAATCGTTGCTAGCCGTACATCCTGATCTCACATGCCTCGGCAAGATCATCGGGGGAGGCCTACCGGTTGGTGCCTACGGTGGCGCAGCAGAATTCATGTCTCTGGTGGCTCCGATGGGTGAGGTTTATCAGGCCGGAACACTCTCCGGCAATCCACTCGCGATGACGGCGGGACTTTGGTCACTCAAACGTCTCTCCAATGTTCTGTATCGGCGGCTAAGCCGTATGAGTGGGCGACTCAAAACTGGTTTAACCAAAGCCGCCAAGGATGCAGGAGTGAACGTTCAAGTCAATAGCGCTGGATCGCTTCTGACACCGTTTTTCACGGCGAAACCAGTGAATGATTATCATAGTGCTGTTGGAGCTAACACCAAGAAATATGCCGCATTCTTTCATGCGATGCTCGATCAGGGCATCTATCCCCCACCTTCGCAATTTGAAGCCTGGTTTCTTTCTGGAGCCCACACCGACCAAGATGTGGAACACACAATCAAAGCTTCTCAGAAAGCGATGCATGCAGCTAAACGAGCGTAGTGGTCACAACCATGAGACCGCTCAGCCAGCGCATGAAGTTGTAATCTAGCATCAGAGCATCTTCAGGTCGTATTCAACAAAAGCTTCAAGCTTAACCCTTTGCAGAGTGACAATTTAGGGGCAAAGGCTGCAATGGTATGATTCTTAAGGTGACTGAACTCAAGCTGCATCGAACCATCGGCGTCTCGGTTGGTGACGTCCAAATTGGCGGTGGCGCCCCCATTGCGGTTCAGTCGATGACGAGCACAGACACGGCTAACGTAGCTGCTACAGCTGAGCAAAGCATGGAACTGGCGCAAGCAGGATCGGAACTCGTGCGAATTACCGTAAACGTCCCTCCTGCAGCTCTGGCTGTACCTGAAATTAAACGTCGACTGAAGCAAGAGGGTTGCACAACGCCCCTTATAGGCGATTTCCATTACAACGGTCACCAGTTATTAGCTCGTTACCCTGAGTGCGCCCGTGCACTTGATAAATATCGAATTAACCCTGGGAACGTTGGCACCGGTGATCGCCGCAACGAACAATTCACGGCTATTTGTAAAATCGCCAAAAACCATGGAAAGGCGATCCGCATTGGAGTAAATGGCGGTTCGCTTGATCAAGAACTGGTTACAGCTAAAATGCAGGAAAACACAGTTCGCGATCTTGGCCAGTCGTCAGAGGAAATCATCAACGAATGTATGGTGGTCTCTGCCGTACGATCAACGGAACTCGCAATAGCTGCAGGGTTGAAACAGGATCGGATCATTATTTCTTGCAAAGTGTCTCGACCACGTGACCTGTGTAGTATTTACCGAACCCTTTCAAAAAAAACTGATCAACCATTACATCTTGGACTAACCGAAGCGGGAATGGGCCTTCGAGGCCTCGTGTGGTCGGCGGCAACAATGGGCATCCTTTTGCAAGAAGGAATTGGCGACACCATTCGAGTCTCACTCACTCCGAAGCCTGCTGGCGACCGCCGCGAAGAAGTTTATGCTGCGTGCGAACTATTACAGGCGCTTGGACTTCGAGCATTCGCACCGAGCGTAACGGCCTGCCCAGGATGCGGACGAACTACTAGCACGACGTTTCAAGCCCTTGCTGAATGTATTCAGGAATACGTACGTACAATGATGCCAGAATGGAAACTGAATTTTGAAGGGGTTGAAACTTTGACATTGGCGGTGATGGGGTGTGTCGTTAACGGACCAGGCGAATCGAAGGCGGCAAACATTGGTATTAGTCTTCCTGGGACGGGCGAGGCTCCAACGTGCCCAGTCTACGTCGATGGTCAACATGTCACAACACTGCGTGGGGAATACAATGAATTATTTGATCAGTTTAAACACCTGATCGACGATTACATCGTGACACACTACATTAAGAAAAACGCTCACGCCCAATCCTAGTAATAATTTTCTCTCGACTTTTTTTGTTTCCAATAATGGCTATTCGGCTTATCGCGATCGATATTGATGGCACATTAACCAACAGTCGCGGTGAAATACCCCAAGTGAACCACCTTGCCATTAACCACGCTCTGGATCGCGGGATTAAGATCGTACTAGCTACGGGACGATCCTTTCACCACACACGTTTAATCTCTGACAATCTGCACCGCTCGGTAAAGCTTATCCTTAATAATGGTGCACTTATTAAGTCTTCGAGTGGTGAAACACTTGAACGCTGTGTTATACCCAAGGCTACAGCCGCTTACATCATTGAAGCGACGCGTGCAGCACGTGAGGGCGTGTTAATGATGTTTGACGAGCCAGAAAAATACGAGCTTGTAGCTGAAGGGATTGATTGGAATCACCCAAATCGACAGACCTACTACGAACTGCATCAATCCATTATTCTAGAAGTTGACTCGTTACTCGACGCCTTATCACATGACCCGATCCAAGTAAGTTTCAATGGTAGCGTTGACGCCATGCGCGCACTGGCCGAAGTATTGACTAGCTTACCTAGAGCACGCGAATTTTCACACACCCTCACCGAGTACGTACATCGAGATTTTTCACTCCTGGACGTCCTGACGGCCGGATGTTCGAAAGGCGCAACACTGCAGCGTTTATCTAAACAACTTGCAATAAGTCGAGACGAAGTTATGGCAATTGGTGACAATCTAAATGATCGTGACATGCTCGAATTCGCGGGACTAGCGGTTGTTATGGGTAACGCCGTCCCAGAATTGAAATCACGCGGCTGGCCAGTCACCGGCAATCACGATGACGGTGGACTCGCAAAAGCTATGGAACAGTTTGTTTTTCAATCCATGTGAGTCTCAAGTGCAAGATCAGGATTCACGAACATCACTTGATAGCCAGTGAGCTAAGTCTCTGGAGCGGTTGGTCCAAACTGCCAACAGGATCAGAGCCACAACCGCTAATCCTGTTGAGAGTCCAATCCATAACCCAATGACACCGACACCCCATAGGAAGCAGAGGCTGTACCCTAAGGGAAGACCCAGACACCAGTGACCAGCCAAGTTCCAAAACATCGGCGTCCGCGTGTCCCCTACCCCTCGAAACACGCCGGTTAATACACCTTGCAGACCATCGACCATCTGCATGATCGCGGCCACGAACAACAGCGATACTCCAGTTGCGATCACAGCAGCATCAGTTGTGAACAATCGCATTAATGGCGCCGGCGCTAATAGAAAAAGCGTCGCTGCACCAGCCATGAAAACAACGCCCAGTATTACAGCTGTCCATGCAGCACGACTAGCCCCGGCAGGGTCAATGCGGCCAACCGCGTGACCGACTCGAACCGCAGCTGCTGACGCCATGCCCAAGGGAACCATAAACGTAATACTGGCCATATTCAGTACAATTTGATGCGCGGCGAGCGCTATGGGGGGCAACTTTCCAGCAAGAGCAGTGGAAGCTGAAAACACACCAACTTCGAGTGTAACCTGTATGGCCGCAGGTAAACCGAGCCTCCACAACTGCAACATCCGGTGAAGCTCGATGCGGAACGCCGTTTGCCTAAATAGGTGTCCACTCTTGGCATCATGGCGGAAAACCGCAACCACGAGGCTAATTGCCATATACAAACGCGAGATACAAGTCGCCCAGCCAGCCCCATTTACGCCAAGTGCGGGAGCGCCGAAGTGACCATGAATCAGAACCCAGTTTGCGAGGATGTTGATCGCGTTTGCGCTCAACAAGGTAAACATGATCGGTTTCACAACACCCATCGCTTGCAAATAACGGCGAAGGGCTACGTACAGCAATAACGGCCATGTACTCCAAGTGATGATCTCAAGATAAGGACCGGTCAATCGCAAAACCTCAGCGCTAAATCCCCAGAAATCTAGAAATGGCACGCCGAGCCAAACCAAGAGCATTAATGGCAGCGCCAGGCACACACTCATCACGACGCCGTGCAACAACCATCGGCGACATTCATCAAGTTTCTTCGCACCGAAAGCTTGTGGAATTAAACTGTCAAGCCCTAGCAATATCCCTATACCAAACACTGCCAACGCCAAAAAAAGCATGCTTCCCACGCCTACAGCGCCAATCGATTCAGGTCCAAGTGGTCCTACCATCAGGATATCGACCGTGCTCATACTCATCCATCCAAGCTCGGTCAGAACCATCGGCACAGCCAGAGCAAGCATCGGTCTTATTTCCGACCGCAAGTGATGAGGAAATGGGTTCATTGGGTAATGGCCTGCTGCACTACTTTTGCACTGTCCGACTACTCCAATGGAGCAGCCGTAGTCCACAATGCTTGGCTCTGCCAGCTACCGCTAGTCGCTCTTCAGATACTGACACAACTTGCGGGCGTGATTAACGGATGTTTGTTGGCCGCAACGTGATTGGAGTCGATAAAAGCTATCCACCTGAACGCGAGGGCATGTCTGATCCTTCAAGTCTGGGCAACAATTCTTCACGCATCGCTAGATGGTAAACCGAAGCGGCAATTGTGATGGCAGATTTTATGGCATCCGCTTCAATGACTCGTTCGAAAGTATCGAGGTTCGTATGCCAAGTATAAGTACCGTACTGAATGGGATCCTGCCGCATCCCAATCCCAGGTAAGCCAGCTTCGTTAAACGAGGTGTGATCAGAACCACCTCGGCGTCGGCTTACCGTTGACCTCGCACCCACAACTCCAAAATCTTGAAAGGGCAAAAGTGCTATACGGAGTATGTCAGCAGCATCTTTCGGTCCAAACACCTCCGCAGCTCGAACTCGTCCTGTACCTGAGTCGATGTTAAAGTAACCACCGAACTTGCCATATTCCGGCGTCGGTTGTTCAAAAGTACCAAAATGTTCTTCAACATATGCTCGCGACCCTAGCAGCCCTTGCTCTTCACCACTCCACAGTGCTACTCGAATAGTACGGCGAGGTGCTACGCCAATGGCCTGTAAAATACGAGCTGCCTCCATCATGACAGCACTACCAATTCCGTTGTCAGTAGCACCAGTGGCCGCATGCCAAGAATCGAGGTGTCCGCCCAACATGATTACTTCGTCCGCCTTATCAGTTCCAGGAATTTCAGCGATGACATTGTACGAAGTGCTTCCCTCTGGATACCAGCGATTGACTATATTGAACTCAAGCGAAACAGCATCATGCTCCAATAATCTCGTAATACGACCAAAGTCCTCGTTCCGCATAATGACAGTCGGCAAGACCTGCTCAGGATCATACGTACGATTCGAGAAGGCTCTAATTTGTCCGTGATCTCGACCGGCGTCATTCACCTGCACCAGTGCATCGCTACTCCGTAAAAACCTTGCTACCCGTTGGGCAACTTCTCGAGCCGATAGGACGTCCGTGTCCGATGACATCGATTGACGCCGAGGACTGACTTGCGCAGAAGGATTAGCACTCTCTGGATTGTAGTCCGCTCGGAGTGTTGACTCCTCACGCCGCCGAGCACTCCCAGCCAACGTAACCGGTACCAACCGGTGCTCTCCAAAAAGTACGATCTTTCCAGCAACAGCATCCCGAACCGTGTCAAAGTACGTCGACAATTCCTCTTCAGTCGGCCGCAGCGGTGGACGAAGCTGGTACACATCTGCCTTTACAGCTCCTTCAGTGCCCGGAGTCCATGCTAGCACCTCACAGACAAGGTGATCTTTAACTGGTGAGACGATATGAGCCGTAAGTCGCTCATTGAGCCAGCCTGGATGACCGAAGTCCCAAGCTTCAAGATGGCCATTTTGAAGCCCCCACTCTTCAAGCTGATCCACAGCCCACTGCGCTGCTGCTTCGAGATTAGGGGAACCGGTTAAGCGTGGGCCGTAAACATCCGTTAGGTAGTGTAAGGTTTGAAGAATTTGTGAATTCGCTGTGCCTTCCTGACGAATTCGCCAGTTGACCTCAGTATCAACAGGTTCGTCGGCAGTAGTTGGCGCTACTCCCAACCAGAGTGCAAATAGTGCAATAAACACGATGCGACTTCTCATTAGGACCTCACTGTTATCACCATAACCCAAGCCACTCTCCCCAATTTATTCGTGTCAAGTCGTTGTAGATCACAGTGACCATTAACATCAAAAGTACGACAAACCCGGCCAATTGAATTTTCTCCTTGATTCGAACACTGAAATTTCGACGAGAGAGTCCTTCAAGAGCCATGATGAAAATATGCCCACCATCCAACACGGGAATAGGTAAAAGATTCAATATACCCAAATTCAAACTAATCATAGCCATTAACGTAAAGAGGGCAACCATGCCTATCTGGGCCGCACCTCCAGAGAGCTGAGCGATCCCCAACGGCCCAACTAATTGCTTCGGAGAGGTTTCGCTTGTTAATAATCCACCAAGAGTTTGAAGGATTAATCCAGACCATGCGTAGTTCTTCTGAAAACTCATCTGGATCGCTTGTAGCGGTCCCGGCTCAATAGTTCTTACTTCAAATGGACTCAGTTCGACACCGATTAAACCCACGTTGCCACGCAAGGCAGGGGTTACCTCAATTTCCAGCGTCTCGCCACCGCGAACAACTGTCAACATTAAAGCTACATCAGCATTTGCATTAATGGTTTCTACGAATGGGTTATCTCGCGTGATCGGTTCAGCATTAACTGCTGTAATGACATCGCGTGGTCTGATGCCGGCGAGGTCCGCTGGATCACCAGTCAGCACATTGAGAATTTGCGGCTGCATAATCGGCACTACGCCCAAGTCACCTACCTGGAACTGTGTCTGAGCCTCTGGTGTAACCTGAATCGTAACCTCCTGTAGGCCACGCCTGAGCACAACTTCAAGTTCACGTTCAGCCCTCGGCATCACTGTGACAAACAGCTCCTCCCAAGTCTGAACAGGTCGACCGCCAATTCTAAGAATTAGATCACCAACACGAATTCCACTTTGTTCAGCCGGCGAAGCTTCCATGACGTGCCCAACGATGGGAGGTTGCTCCTCGTAAGCGGGCACATCCGCGCCTTGATACAACACCACAGCCATAACGACGAACGCCAGGATGATATTCATGGTGGGACCCATGATGAGAACCTGGAAACGTTCCCATTTCGTTTTCGAGAGAAACTCGTCGTCGGCCCCTGATCGAACATCATCAGGATTCTCGCCGGCCATCTTCACATAGCCACCGAGAGGAATCGCACTAATACAGTAGTCCGTATCGCCACGTCTTACGGTAAGCAGCTTTGGTCCAAATCCCAATGAAAAGGTCAACACCCTTATTCCAATCCTTCTGGCCATCAGGTAATGACCCATCTCGTGCACGAACACCAACACACCAAGTACGAACGTGAAAGCCGCAATACTTGTCAGCAAAATTCTTAACCTCGCATCCTAAAAATTATGTGCGACCAATCACTGCGTCATTCTGTTGCAACCCGCGGATCGAGCACACCGGTCTGTATAGCTTTGCACCTACTGCTTTGATTCTAACTCGGTCACCTGCTCATTGGAAAAATCCCGAGCCCAGCGATCAATTTCCCGTACGTCACCAACCGTGCGGATGTTCATTGGTGACATCAGATCACGAGCATCGAGAGTTCGTTCAATAATGGTCGGAATGTGCAAAAAAGCCAATTCACCGCTGAGAAACGCCTCTACAGCGACTTCATTGGCGGCATTCAAGGCGATTGACAACTCCGCTTTACCCTTTAAAGCGCGATAAGCGAGTTTAAGACAAGGGAAATGCGTGTGATCCGGGTCCTGGAACTGCAGTGTTTCACAACGGGCAAGGTCGAGTCCCGGCAGATGTCCATCCCAACGTTCCGGGTAGGACAAAGCGTATTGGATAGGCAGTCGCATGTCAGCAAGGCCCAGTTGAGCAATTACTGATCCGTCACGAAACTCCACCATTGAATGAACGATCGACTGAGGATGTATAAGGACGTCGATGTTGTTCGGTTGCACTCCAAAGAGCCAGTGCGCTTCAATGACTTCAAGTCCCTTGTTCATCATCGTGGCTGAATCTATGGTGATCTTCGCCCCCATGGTCCATGTGGGATGACGAAGCGCATCTTCTGGAGTCACGTCTTGCAGCGCGGTGCCCGACTGACCTCGAAAAGGTCCACCGGACGCTGTCAAAATTAAGCGCTTGATATCTGCATCAGCCTGGCCTTGCAGGCATTGATGAATAGCACTGTGTTCACTATCCACAGGCAGTATGGAGACTTGCCGTTGGCGCGCCAGCTCGGTCACAAGGCCTCCAGCCATCACTAACACTTCCTTATTTGCCAGCGCAATCGTTTTTCCCGCATCGATGGCCATTAGCACAGCCTCAAGTGCTGCCGTACCCGAGGATGCACATAAGACAACATCGGCATCCGGGTGAGTTGCCACTGCAATTAATCCTTCCGTCCCGAACGAAGCTGACTTCACTTCTATATCTGCCCCCTGAAGCCGACTCTGTACGCTGGTGAGGGCCCCTAGAGTTGCCATGGCAATGGCACTGGGCTTAAATTTCTCAACCTGATCTGAAAAACGCTCGACATTTTCCCCAGCGGCAAGTCCAACCACGCATAGTTTTTCGCTATGCGCACTAACCACATCAAGTGCACTCGTGCCCACTGATCCCGTTGAGCCCAAGATGGCAACGTGTTTCATTCACACTTCCTTACAGCGTACCCAAAATCAGGTAATAAAGTGGCATCGCGAACAAGAAACTATCAAGACGATCAAGCACACCCCCATGTCCAGGAATCAACGAAGAGACATCCTTAACTCTAGCTGCGCGCTTCAGGGAAGACTCAAATAGATCTCCAACAATACCTGCGCTAACCAATCCAAGTCCAAACAATATGCGAAGCCACCAAACAGCGTTTGGCAGCCACCACGCCCCTATAATTGTAAAAACCAGCGTTCCGGCAGCTACACCTAGCAGTGCACCCTCAACGGTTTTTTTCGGACTGATGATGGGTGCCAATAGTCGTTGTCCGAACATTCGACCCCCGTAGTACTGTGTGGTATCGCTCGCAACAAGCGTCGCCAGGATAAGAAGTGCCGCCTCGGGCCCAACCATTGTTCGTATCGCTACGAATGACCCAATGGGTAATCCAAGATAGAGTGGCGCAAACATGATGGCTACCAAAGCATACCAACGCTCATCGTGCCGTAAAGATTGACGAGTCAACGCAATAGAACCTATTGCAAACGTTGTAGCCATTACCGCCGCGGTAGACATCTCAACCCTCGCAACTAACGCACTAGTTGCTAGCGTGGCCGTTATGATTAACAACCTGACCAACAAAGTTAGCAAGCGAGCACTAAGATTAAAAGTGAGTCTGCAGTATTCAATCCCGGCAATAACCAAGACGATCCCAGCCAGCACGAGTATGCCTTCTACTGACAGCCACCATGTTGCACCAACAACGATAGCAATCATGACTACACCACTAAGGACGCGAGCCATTTAGAGTGACCCTCCACGGGCAACGACAGTGCGATTCGATTCGTCGTAGCGTATTTGCATGAACTTGGATTCCGGGCTTATCACTTTCCCTGGCCACCTTTACTCTGGTGTTACGAGATTCAACTCCGCATCCTTTGTGATGTCGATTTTACGCACACTACGGAGCTTCGGATCAACATTCCAAACGCGCACTGTATAACGGCCAGGCGGCATATCGGATGATGTAAACTGACCTCCCCGTTGAGCGACTACCGCATACTCTGCTTCTGTGATCAATATGTACGCGGCCATCGCCGGATGCACATCGCAGGACACACTATAGGTCCCAACGCTCTCAAAAATATGAAGATACGCCCCCTTGCTCGGAGTAGCGACATTAAAGATCGTCTCAAGCGTGGCCGCATTCGTTACGTGAACGTTGTGCAGCACATCGTCTCCATTCGTGAAGGCCACCTCCTGTCCGACTCGGGCAACAAGTAAACCCGGAACGAATACTAAACCACGCTGATCCATTGTTACTGTGGCTGTTGACAATGGTTTTTCTTGAGGTCCGTCTTGCTCGAATAGAATGGCTGAATGAAATCCTCCAGCCACTGGAGGCGCCAATCCTTTGACAATAACACCCTCGACATTCGTCGCCGTTCTTGGCACGTTGCGTCGTTCCTCTGTCGGTTCGGTCATAGGAGTACAACCGAGGTGAACAAAGCATACGGCACCAACAAATAGGAGCGTGGGAGTAGAAAAAAACTGAGTCAAAGACACTCGTCAGTGTAACAATCAGCCAACAACAGCCGGTCTGGCGATACCACCATACCGCCGATTGCGCTTCTGGTAAGCAAGTAAGGCTTCGAATAAATGGCGACAACGAAAATCTGGCCACAAAGTCTCGGTTACCCAGATCTCTGCGTAGGCAATCTGCCAGAGTAGAAAGTTACTCACACGCATCTCGCCGCTCGTACGAATCAAAAGATCTGGATCTGGCTGACCACTAGTGTACAAAAATTCTGCGAAGCGCGTTTCGTCTAATTCGTTTGCTCGAACATTAGACTGAATGGCTCGACGTGCTGCATCAACTATTTCCGTTCGTCCACCGTAATTCAACGCAATATTGAAGACCATGCCCGTATCCACCTTCGTCTCCTCTTGGGCGAATTCCAATTCTTGACGAACATCATCAGCCAACTCATCCTCACGCCCGATCACTTGAAAGCGAATGTTGTTCTTTAATAGCGTCCGTAGTTCCAAGCGTAGATACTTCTTTAATAAGCCCATTAAAGTCTTGATTTCGTTTTGTGGGCGTTTCCAATTCTCGACCGAAAACGCGTACAAGGTGACCACCTGGATTCCAAGTCTGGCAGATGACTCCACAACATCACGCACTGAGTCGATACCCGCACTGTGACCTTGCACCCGTGGCAGTCCTCGTTGCGCGGCCCAGCGACCGTTCCCATCCATGATGATTGCGACATGTGTGGGAAGCCGATCAAAGTCAATTTGCCTCGCCAAAGATGCTTCTATCGATTCAGGATCAACCCCATTAATAACATCTTCAAGTGACATAACGCGGCGCAATCCTCCCACCTTGAAAAGACGATCTACGCACAACGAATCCTAACAAACCTTGATGATACAAGGTGTTAGGTGGGGGTTCAAGCTGGCCAAGAATTTATGTCATACGTCAGTAGTTCACTCTTACCAAAAACAAACCACGGGCTGGTGCCGTAGGTCCGGCTTCACTGCGATCACGGTTTTGGATTATGTGCTTAATACTCTCTGGCGGTCGTCGGCCTGTGCCGATATCAACGAGTGTTCCAACGATGATTCGAACCATATGCCGAAGAAATCCATTTCCTTCAACATCGATCGTAACGAGCGAACCATCTACTACAGGAAAAGGGTCGATCGTGCGATCACCTAAAGAACATCGGCTAATATCAAGTCGAAGAATGCGACGCAGGGTTGTCTTGACAGAACTGTGAGCTGCTTGAAAGGCTGCGAAGTCATGCTCACCTTCAAGCAAAGCGCCAGCCGCAAGCATAGCTGAACAATCAAGATTCTGTGTCATATGCCATGCATACCGGTACTCGAATGGGCTAATGCTGTTGCCAACAATAATCCGGTATTGATAATGTTTAGACTTTACAGTTCGACGTGCATTGAAATCAGAGGTGGCTTCCTGAGCTTGTAAGATCCGAATATCCCGTGGCAAACTCGCATTCAAAGCTCTAACAAGTGCCGCTGTGCCGATCTCGCTGTGCATTTGAACACTAGCAACCTGGCCTATCGCATGAACGCCGGCATCTGTGCGACCAGCACTAGTGATACCCACATGCCGACCCTCAATACGCCCTATTGCTTCCTCAACGTAAGCCTGAATAGATTTACCATTTTCCTGTCGTTGCCATCCCACGTACGACGCGCCATCATAGGCTACAATTAATTTGATAGTTCTGAACATCACCAAGATTCCCAGAACGTTTCCGCACCATTTCAGTGACGAGCCACTTATGCGAAACCCAACAAGCGCCTCATCTCGGTCTATTCACTACCTTTTAGTCGTGACCCTGGCTGAACAAGCGGCTCATTGTTTGAACACAATGGACAATCCTGCGGTTTGTAAGTTGGCAACGACAGGCTCACTAAGGTTTGCAGGTCGACGTCCAATGAGACTGCGGGGCCTCCGCGATTGACAATTGCACCTACACCAACTACCTGAGCGCCTGCACCACGCACAACCTCGATGGTTTCACGTGTTGACCGACCGGTTGTAACCACGTCCTCAACTATGAGCACACGTTCGCCAAACTGCAGTTTAAATCCTCTCCGAAGGGCCATCGTGCCATCTCGTCGCTCAACAAAGATTGCTCGAGTATTCAACCCGCGAGCCACCTCCTGACCTATCACGACTCCACCCAGTGCTGGAGACACCACGATTTCTGGTTTTAATTGTGAGGCTCTGGCGGCGATTTCAGCACCTAATAAGGACGCCTCCTGAGGATACTGCAAAACGAGTGCACACTGCAGATATCCCGGGCTGTGCAATCCCGATGAAAGCTTGAAATGGCCTTCTAGAAGTGCCCCAGAACGCCGAAATAGGGCTAAAATTGTATCTTGATCCATAACGTCTCGTTTGTCCTATAGTGGAAAATTTCTCAGTAATTAGTCCTGAACAGTTTAGCCCAACCTCATCCCTTTAATGGCCCCCACCGCCGTCAGTATACAATTGCTTGAAACGTGAACGTGGATTGTTTCGTCTATATATAAGGGACCCTAGCATTCAATATCTATAGTAGTGCTGCGGTCCGGACCTTATTGTTATCCCAAGACACTTGTCCGACACCTCTGTCTCAATTACATTTGGAGAAATCTGTTATGTCTCTGGAAGCTACAAATGCCCGTAGATACTTATTTGCCGTCGTGGCTACTTTTATTATTGCAGCTCCGGTTTTCGGACAATCCATGTCTGAAATTAATCAGCCGACCGTCGCCTCTTTGTCAAGATCTGCAGGCATCGTGCTGCCAGACGATATCCATACCCAAGCAGAGCAGGGTATTACTCGTCGTCTATCAATGAATGACGCAGTTGAAATGGCCCTGGAACAGAATCTGACGATTCAGGTCGAAAGACTCAATCCACAGCTGCAAGACCTATCAATTGCGACCGTGCGGGCAGCATGGACACCCACGTTAAGCACGACGTTTCAGAACAACGACCAACAAAGACCGTCATCAACTCAGCTGGATGGTGGAGCGATAAGCACCTACACGACTGCGTTTTCGAATGACATCGGCATCAGTCAACTCACGAAATGGGGCGGTAACTATAACGTTAGTTGGAATAGCTCGACGCAGTCCACGTCAAACTTTTTTACGAGTTTTAATCCTTCAGTGCGATCGACGGTTAACTTCAATTATTCGCAGCCTCTGTTGCGCAATTTTAAGATTGATAACGCACGGCAGCAACTTTTGATTAGCACAAAGAATCGTGAAATTTCAGACGTCCAGTTACGAGAGACAATCGTTTCAACCGTTCGACAAGTGAAGAATGCCTACTGGCAACTCTCCTACGCGATTGCCTCACTTGCCGTGCAACAACAATCGCTCGAATTAGCTAAAGAGTCTCTCCGTAACAACCAGATCAGAGTCGAAGTCGGAACTATGGCACCCATCGACATCGTCGAAGCACAAGCCGAAGTGGCACGGAACGAAGAAACTGTGATCGTAGCGGAATCAAACATCGAAGAAGCGGAGGATGGTCTTCGAGCGTTAATCATGGATCCGGTCACACCTAACTTCTGGGACATCAATCTGGAACCGACTGATACACCTCTGTTACAAACGCGAGAAATCGATATCGATGCTGCTGTGCGAAATGCGTTATCAAAACGCACAGATTTATCTCGGGTTCGTAAAAATCTTGAGAATGTCGACGTGAACATCCGCTACTACAAAAATCAGACGCTCCCTGATGTTAATTTCCAAGTTAACTACTCTGCGCAGGGCGTCGGCGGAACGAAACTGACCAGGGATTCAATGTTTGGTGGAAACGTAATAAACAGTGTGACGAAAGGTTACGGCTCAGTTCTAGGAGACGTGTTCACCAGTGATTTCCCAACATGGACTTTCGGTTTTACAGTGGGTTACCCGATCGGCACCAGTACAGCTGATGTGAACCTTGTGCGTTCCAGACTGCAACGGAGACAAACGGAAACTCAAATGAAGAGCACTGAACTACAAGTGGCAGGCGAGGTCAGACGAGTTGGTCGGGAAGTGAATACCAACCTGAAACGAGTCGACGCAACGGGGTTCGCACGTCAACTCGCTGAACAACGGTTGGAAGCGGAACAGAAAAAGTTTGCCGTCGGCATGTCAACAAGTTTTCTGGTATTCCAGGCTCAACGCGACCTAGCGCAGGCACGCAACAACGAACTGGGTGCTATCTTGGATTACAATCGAGCAATCGTAGATTTCGATGCGGTGCAAGAGGCTTCGTTAACCGGTGGGGGAGGGAGTTTCACGCTAACAGGTGCAGGCGTGACCGGTTCTCCCGCCTCGACGGGTAATGGACAGACAACAACGGGTATTTCGCCTCAGACTGGTGGTGGCAACTTCTTCTAGCATGAAACTTGAGCCAACAGTATTAATACCCCTACTTCTTTCTAGGAGAGCTCAACCGAGACATCGATTTCACTTATTAGGCAATCGATGCAGCTTAGGTTGATGCTACACTCTGCCGGTGTCGAAGCTATCAGTCATTGTCATCACTCAGGACGAAGCTGCAAACATTGAAGCTGCTCTGGACTCGGTAACCTGGGCAGACGAACTGATTGTTGTCGACTCGGGTAGCTCTGATGAAACTACAAGAATCGCAGAGCGCTTTACGAAACATGTCTCAACAAGAAACTGGGAAGGCTATGGTGCTCAAAAGAACTATGCCGCCTCGCTCGCTTCCCATGATTGGATCTTATCGCTAGATGCGGATGAACGAATTCCTCCGGAACTTGCCGAAGAAATTCAAGAGCTCTTAAAAACGGAGCCTGCCGATCAAGGTTACCGGATCCCCCGCGTTGCGTTTCATCTAGGCCGATGGATAAGAAGTACCGACTGGTATCCCGACTATCAACTCAGGTTATACACTCGTCGTTTGGCAAGTTGGAGCGAACGTCGGGTACATGAATCAGTGCAAGTTCAGGGAACTACCGGGACTCTTCGAAATGAAATACACCATTTCGCCTACCGCGACCTCTCTCACCACTTTATGACAATGGACCGTTACACCACACTTGCTGCAGAAGAAATGTCCTCGCAAGGCCAACGCGGTTCCCTGTGGAAAATGGTTGTCCACCCTCCGTTCGCATTCATCAGAAACTATCTTGTTCGTGGAGGCATTCGTGACGGGATTCCTGGCTTCATCGTATCAGTAATGAACACCTACTACGTGCTCTTGAAATTTATTAAACTCTGGGAATTTCAACACAAACGAACATCGGGAAACGATAATTAAGGCTCGGTTCCTGCTGAAAACAACTCATGTTTTCAATGCACATCGATACAGCACCGAGTTGGCGAGGCGGACAAAATCAGGTGTTGTTGACCGTTCGTGGCATGCAAGCGCGCAAACACCAGACAACGCTTGTGGCACATCCAGCAGGTGAACTTCGCCACCGTGCCGAGAAGGACGTTGCCGTGATACCTCTGGTGCCACGCCATGAACTGGATCTCAAAATGGCCTGGAAGCTATCTCGACTTGTTAGAAAATTGCGACCAGACATTGTTCACGCGCATGATCCACATGCAGTAGCTATAGCCGCCTTAGCACTTTTGCTCGGTGCACCGAAACCAAGGCCGTTCTTGATGGCATCCCGTCGTGTCGATTTTCATCTCAAGAAAAATATTTTTTCACGATGGAAATACAAGCAAGTCGATGGGTTCGTTTGTGCATCGAATGCTATTCGCGAGATGCTCATCGGCGATGGATTTCCAGCTGATCGAGCATGCTTAGTGCACGACGGTATTGATATCCAACAACTTAAGGCGGCGAGGCCAGTCGATTTACACAAAGAATTATGCCTTCCAAAAAATGCACTTATCGTAGGAAATGTTGCGGCACTTGTCCCGCATAAGGGTCATCGCTATTTGATTGATGCGATGCCAAGTGTTCTAGACAAGATTCCCGAAGCGCGCCTTGTTATTGTTGGGCAGGGCCAACTCGAATCCGCACTGCGGGCACAGATTAAAGCTCTCAACCTTGAAACGTATGTTTTCCTAGTTGGATTCCGTCCAAATGTACTGGGGTTCCATAAAGCTTTTGACATCTTTGTCTTAAGTTCCATCACGGAGGGACTGGGCACTTCATTACTTGATGCCATGGCAGCTCGCCGCGCCATCGTTGCAACGCGTGCGGGTGGCATTCCTGAAGTAGTTACAGATAAAGAGACGGGACTGTTAGTCTCTCCACGAGACAATCAGGAACTCAGTTTGGCGATCATTCGACTACTCCACGACCAAGAGTTGTGCGCTCGGATGGGAGCAAATGGCTTTGCACGAGTGTGCAAATATTTCAGTGCCGACCAGATGGTCAATTCGCTGCTTGCTGCTTACAACCACTTGGGTTACAAAGACCGCGAAGCGGACAGTTCGTATCCTGATGAGCCTGCCTGAAACCGCATGAATTAGTCATTCCGAGTCGACACAATGAAAAGTCATACTTCACTGGGTCATTCGGCGCAAAAACACGTAACGATGCAGTGAGGTCAACTGCCATACGCCAGCTTGGGCTACGATATTTGGTCAAGTTTAGACACTGGCCAACACGGACAATGTGAGTATCAAGTGGAATAATTAATTTCGATTTTGAAATTAACGACCACACTCCAAGATCAATCGCATCCTTACGTACCATCCATCGTAAAAACAAGTTCAGTCTCTTACATCCACTCCCTGACGATGGTTTCGGAAAAAAATATTGCACACCGGTTATGGGCATTTCTTTCCCATACACAATTGATAAATCGATTTGCAAAGCCCTTTGAGAAAACGATTCGAGTGCATTACCGATATCGCTAGCCTCGTGAACGTAACCCTCAGCGAAAAACCGCTCGATCGACCCGGACATTTCTATCATCCGCCGAATTATCCAGAGCAATGCAACGATGTCAATGCCGCGAATCCATCGGTGTTTAATTAGATACAACTCCTGGCGATACCGAATTGGTTCGAACGATTTGATGAATTCAAATGGAGATGGACCGGTAACCGCAAGTAATAGCTCAAGGGTGGATAGAATGCTCTCAACCCGTCCAAATGCTAATGCGGCCGCACAAAATCCAACCACTTCCCTATCGGCATTGGTTCGATACCGATGGACCAAGTGAACTGGATCAACACTAGCCTGCACCCGGTCATGACTCCGGTACAGTCGCTCAAGTTCCAGTCCTAGAGACCGCGAGGAATTAGCAAACGATTGCTGATTGGACAAGTCTGGTGTCAAAAGGTCGTAATTGGTTCACCGGTTACACACTGTGGACATTCCGCAACTGGATAATTCTCAGGTGCGCGGTATTCAGCTAGAGCTGTGTTGGGAACCTCCAGTGACGTAACAACCTCGAGTCGATCACAGATCTCAACCGTTCCGATGACTGAACCACCTGCGCCATGCACAAGGGTTGCGCACTGCTCGAATGTCTTACCTGTATTTCGAATATCGTCAGCTATGAGCACATGCTTGCCAGACATCCGACTCGCATAAAAACTTCGTAGGGTTAAACCTTCAACCGGATTGAAGTTGAACGGCGCAAAACTACATGGGGGATGAGTGAGACTTCGCCGCCCATCGAGTAGCCCAGCAATAGTATGAGCCAAGAGGGCCCCGCCAGTCACCGGACCGGCAACAATCTGAGTCTTAGAAATCAGGTCTTCAGACAAAACATCAATGAGATCCTGTGCAAATCGCCAGATGGTGGACGGTTGCTGAAACAACTGATGAGGATTCAAGTAAACACGCCCGTGATATCCGTTGCCATAATCGAAATGCCCGTTGAGCATTAAAATTTCAAGATCTTGTAGAACCTTCAAGGCTTTATTTCGCACTTCGCGTTGCCGACTCACATCACCTGCCTTTTTGAATTATTTAGCTGCGTTATCCAATGGAGAACCCCGTGGCTCCGTCAAGTCCAGGGTTGACGAAAACAGTACGCCCACCGACTACAGTTGCCGCGACAGCGCCATGCAATTCCCAACCGTCAAATGGGGTATTTCGCGCCTTTGAGCACACATCAGCCGCCTTAAATGTTGTCGTGGCATCTAATGAAAGGAGAGTGAGGTCAGCTGGTGCTCCTTCAACCACCGTACCTCCCTCTACGCCCAAGATGCGAGCAGGATTAGTCGACAACAACTCAACCAATCTTGACAAAGATAAAATCCCCGAGTGGACCAACCGATCGAGTGAAATAGACACCGCACTCTCAAGGCCAATAATGCCGAATGGTGCTGCATCGAATTCCAAGGCCTTTTCATCGTAGTGATGTGGAGCATGATCAGTGGCAAT
>Ga0310124_10000186_pt1 | contig 41951 bp, 32 predicted proteins | sample CB11b_AW_Bot5_MG_FD_203507 | JGI IMG/M metagenome (GOLD analysis project Ga0310124, IMG submission 203507) | Marine microbial communities from Western Arctic Ocean, Canada - CB11b_AW_Bot5 | ecosystem: Environmental > Aquatic > Marine > Oceanic | place: Canada: Western Arctic Ocean | collected... | reverse complement strand
CTTATTGATCTGAATGCAGTAGTTTTCCCCGTAAACTTTCTAAAAGTTTCATGACATTTAAGCTGATTTATCAGTGTGAACAGCGACCAACTTTTCAACTCTTTCATTGCTTAATATTTCCCTGTTCGATGAAAACTCAAAAAAATAATAGGGAATTACAATGCAAAAATTTAAGCTTTTGCCAATAACGGTCGCAGTGGCGGCTTCGCTTGCTTCACTCTCTTCTTTCGCTGCAGAAACGGATCTTGCTGCTCTAGAACAACGAATCCAAGAGTTGGAATCTCAGGTTGGAGACATCAAGTACACTGATGACCAACAACAAGCGGTTCTAACTTCAGAAACGAATGTGCCAGATGGCATTGTCTTCTCTGGTTACGCTCGTTACGGCGCTCACTACAAAAGTGGTGATGAGCGTTACGTAGACATCGGTACAACAGGCCGTTCTGTCGGTCGTTTAGGTAACGAAGCTAATGGTGGCGAGGTTCAGCTAGCTAAGCTTTTCGAAGCTGACAATGGCGCTATCTGGGACATCGTATTCATGGCTGACCACTGGGAAGCTGACGCTTGGGCTGACGACGGCGGCTTGAGCATGAAAAAAATGTACGCTGGTGTAACCAATGTATTTGAAAGCCAACCAGAACTTTACATGTGGGCTGGTCGCGACTTCCATCAACGTCCGCAACAAGGTTTGAACGATTACTTCTGGATGACACACGATGGTCAAGGCGCTGGCTTTAACAACCTAGATTTCGGTGGCGCGAAGCTAGATATGGGCTTTGTAGGCCAAGTGAAAGGCGGCCTCGTCAATGATAATGGTCGATACGCTGTAACCGCGAAGCTACACAGTATTGACGCAGGTATTGGTAATCTGGATTTTTACGCGAACTACGGTTTTGCATCGAGCGAAGCGGATACGTCTACGACGACTGAGTACGTATACGATCCAGTGACAGATTCAATGCAGCCTGTCGTGACTCAAGGACAAAAAGTCAGTGATGAAACGGCCTACCTAGTAGGTGCAACATTAGGCTTGGGTGAGTCTAACAAGTTGGTTGTTAAGTACGGTGACGGTGCCGATTCATCGGTATATGACCTTAAAGGTGATTACCAGACTTTGTATGCAAGTGTTGAGGGTAGCTACGCTGCATCTGAACAGTTCATCATTGATTACTTAGTGTCTTACAAAGACAATTCTGGCTCAGACTTAGATCGTGAGAATACTGAATACGCGGGTATCGTTCGTCCACAGTACCAATGGGATGATGTTCACTCTACATGGTTAGAAGCTGGCTACGGCATGGTTGATTACGATGATGACGGTGAAGAGAACGCGTGGAAAGTCACTTTGTCTCAAAACGTATCTTTAGGTGGCTTACCTTGGAGTCGTCCAATGCTTCGCTTCTACACAACCGTGGGTGATGTAGAAACGAAAGGCAACACAGTGAAGACAACCAATGTTGATACATTGTCGTTCGGCGCAATGTTTGAAGCTTGGTGGTAATCACAGGTATAGAAAGCGCTGCTCTTTGAATTCGGCATATTTTCAAGGAGCCATGCTTTCAAATATCTATGCTTGTTAAGAGCACGTAATACTGTCCATTTTAGCCCTAAAGGCAGATTGATTAGGGCACGTTTCAATTAACTCCATTCTTGGGCACATTTTTGTGCCCTTTTTTTCGCCACTAGATCAAGGAATAACGATGAGACTTTCTTCCATTGTGTCTCGAGTCTATTTAGGTTTCTTCACGCTGATAGTAATCATGCTGGGTAGCGCATGGTTGAGTATTAGCAGTAACAAGAACATTACCTCACACATCGAAACCATAACTCAACAAGCCACCCCTTTAATGCTCCAATCTTCCACGCTTACCATCCGTTTTTTGGACATTAATCGCAGCACTACTCCCTATTTATCCGCCAACTACATTGATGAGCTCGAACCGCTGAAACAAACCGTTTTGAGTAATATCGAGCAATATCAGCAGCAGTTAAATTGGTTTGATGGCAAGGCTGAATCGGGCTCACCACTTGAACCCATACTCCAAAATATTGAAGAAGCGGGCGTTGCCACCATCAATAAGATAGAGCAGTCCTTGAACTTATACGTCTCTTATTTGGATAGTAAAGATCTCGGTTCGATGGAGCAGGAACAATTTCAATCTGTGGTAGGACAACTCAATAACACCTTGGTTAATCAATTGGCGAGTACGAGTTCGGGTAACACGCAAAAAGCGGTAGAAGCCTTGTTGGTTCAGTTGAGTTTGATTGCAGCAGAAGCGAATGAAGCTTTCTCTCTGCAAACGTCATCGGAGGTTCGTGGTGTTGAGCGTCGTCTACAAAGTCGTAAAGAGCGATTCGAACAAGCTGTATCAGACTTGGATAATCTGGACTCATCTTTGTTACGCCGCAGTAAACAGTCTTTATCACTGCTCGTTTCACATATATTTTCAGCGCAAGGATCTGTGTCAACGCATATGGAAACCGTGAAGCTACATGAGAGCATTGCTCAGAAAAGAGTGGAGATCGAACACCTCATTGATGTGCAGTTAAGCCATTTTGATGAGCTTTCTATGTACGCGGAAGACACGGCTAAACGTTTATATCACGAGTCGATGGACTTCTCTCATCAAGCACTGTTGATGCAGGCCATCATTGCTATTGGGTTGGTTTTTATTGCGCTGCTAATCGGGCTGAACATCGCTAAAGGGATTCGTAAGCCAAGTAAATTACTGCAAAGTGCACTAGACCAAGTCGCCAAAAAAGACTTGAGCGTGATGGTTCAGTATCAAGCCAATAATGAATTTGGTTTGGTGAGCGATAAAGTCAATTTGGTGATCAGTCACCTGACCCAAATGATTGACAACATGCGCCACTCCTCAACACGTTTAAAGGAAGCTTCCCTTGAAAACCAAAGCACCAGCCGTTCTCTGAGTGAAGCGATGCAAGAACAAACCAATCAAACGGTGATGGTAGCGACAGCGATGGAACAAATTGAGTGCTCAGTAACGGAGATCACTCAGGCGGCCAACCAAACTCTAACGCTAGTGACCGATGCGGTATCCAGTTCCAGTGATGGGCAAAAGACCATGGATAAAAGCGTCGAATTGATGGGCAGCTTAGAAAGTAAGCTGGCGGAATCAACGGCGACCATTGGTCAGCTTGAAAGTGAAAGCGCCAGTATTGGGTCCATTCTGGATGTGATATCTGGGATCTCTGAGCAAACCAATTTACTGGCGTTGAACGCGGCAATAGAAGCCGCGCGAGCTGGAGAGCAAGGGCGTGGTTTCTCTGTGGTTGCGGATGAGGTTCGAGTGTTAGCAGCCAAAACCAATGCTTCTACGCAAGAGATACACAACAAGATCGAGCAGTTGCAAACTAGCTCTAAACTGGCGGTTGAACAAATCAATCAGTGCGTGGTGGGTATGGTTCAATGCGTAGAACAAACCGGCGAAGTGAATCAATCGATATCGACGGTGTCTGATCTTCTCAACGAAGTAGAGCAAAGAAGCCATCAAATTGCGACCGCGACGACAGAGCATCAAGTCGTTGCCTCTCAAGTCACTCAAAATATCAGCCAGATACACACCTTGGCTGAAGAAAACTCGCAGCGTTCACAGGTACTCTTTTCCCATGGTCAGCAATTAGAAATCATGTCGCAACAGCAATTCTCACTGACTCAAGAGTTTAAGTTACCGAAGCCATCTGAAAATAAGGATTAGATATCTATTTGAGTTCTTAATGATTCCATGCCCGGTTTTTTGCTGGGCATTTTTGTGTCGGGTTAACGGAGCACTAATGTGAGTGTTCATGAGATGAAATGTTCTCATACAATTTAGAAAGGCCATTGAAATAACAAGGTCACTTTCCCCGTGTATATTGCCGTCAGCTTCGGATTTATAATGAAATGACGCCTTCAAAAAATGGATTTAGGCGGACTTGTTTGATCTGACGAACAAGTAACCGAGCGATATCTTGATAATATGAACAATAATCTCATGAAACAGTTTCATGGCGTGAAGTTAATCTGTAAGCGCTTTCATGATTTCCACATCTGGCCTTTTTACCTCCAACTTTAGTGTGATGACACTCACTTCAACCAAGACGCCTTTCTTTAATAATCGTTTTGTAAGCGGTTACAAGCTAATGAAGTATCGAGGTTCGAGTGGCAACAATTAAACACGTATCAGAACATGCAGGTGTGTCTCAGGCGACAGTGTCTAGAGTGATCAACGGCACTAGTAGAGTGAGTCATGACAAGAAATTAAAGGTTGAAAAAGCGATCAAAGAATTGGGTTATCGCCCGAACTCTATCGCTCAAGCCTTGGCTTCAAGTCGTACCGGAAGTGTTGGTGTTGTTGTTCCAGAACTTGGCGGCTCTTTCTATTCAGGCATTTTGCATTGCATAGAAGAAAACCTACGCCGCTTTGGTTACCACGCTGTGGTTACAGCGGGTTCGAACACCGAGCAAGGGCAGCGAGAGTCGGTGGAGTTTCTGTTGGGGCGTCGTGTTGATGCTTTGATTCTTCATACTCAACTGCTCAGTGATGATTATTTAATTGAATTGGAAGAACAGGGGACCCCTGTGGTTTTAATTAACCGCTTCATCCCAGAAATGGCGATGAGTTGCATTGATATTGATAACGAAGTCGGGGGGCTACTCGCTACTCAATATCTTTTGCAAAAGGGACATACAGATATCGCGTGTATTACCGGGCCTTTAGATAAAGCAGATGCTAGGGGGCGTTTGCAGGGGTATCGAAAGGCCTTGGAAGAAGCGGGTGTGCCATACGATGAAGCATTAGTCTCGGAAGCGGGCTTTACTGAAGAGACGGGCATCAGTGCTATGAAGAAGCTGATTAATCGTAAGTGTCATTTCACAGCAGTATTTGCTTCGAATGACCACATGGCATTTGGCGCCTTCGAGGTGTTGCATCAAGAGGGACTGTCTGTTCCTAAAGATGTATCACTGGTGGGCTTCGATAACACCATCTTCGCGCGCTATCTGACCCCTAGTTTGACCACCATTAATTTCCCTATTGAAGAGATGAGCGTTGAAGCAGTACAGCTCACTCTACAGAAGCTAAAAAAAATAAAACATGACGTGAACTTTAAATTGCTGCCGACGTTGGTCACTAGAAACTCGGTATCGGATTTACCAGTTACCCTATAAAAATATTAAGGATAGAACATGAAATTTAAGACCTTAGCGCTTTCATGCGCGGTTGCTTTAGGATTAGGTACAACAGCTGCAAATGCAGCAGACAAAGAAATCCGTTTCGACGGTTTCCCTGATTTCGATAGCAGCCTGAAGGTATTACTGCCTGATTTCGAAAAGGAAACGGGGATTAAAGTTGATTACCTTATGAACAACCACGGTGACCACCACACGAAACTCACAACGAACCTTGCAACGGGTTCTGGTGCGGGTGATGTGATTGTTGTCGACGTTGAGAAAATTGGTCCATTTGTTGGCTCTGGCGGCCTAGTTAACCTGTCTGAAAACTACGGTGCAGATAAATACGAAGAACGATTCGCACCTTACGCATGGGCACAAGGCAAAGGCGCTGACGGCGATATGTATGGTATCCCTGTCGACCTAGGTCCAGGTGTTATGTACTACCGCACCGACGTATTCGAAAAAGCGGGCATTGATGTAGAAGAAGCAATCAAAGATTGGGATTCATACATCGCTGCTGGTGAAAAACTGAAAGAGCAAAACGTACAACTTATCGCTTCGGCAGCCGACGTGGCACAAGCGATTATCTTCACGACCGTTCCTGAAGGTGAAGGTCTGTACTTCGATAAAGATGGCAACCCAGTGGTGACATCAGAGCGTTTTGTTCACGCTTTTGAAGTAGCAAAAGAGATTCGCGACAAAGGCTTAGACGGCCGCATTCTGGCTTGGTCTAACGAATGGTACGAAGGCTTCCGCAACGGCACATTTGCAACTCAACTTTCTGGCGCTTGGCTTCTTGGTCACCTAAACAACTGGATTGCTCCTGAAACCAAAGGTAAGTGGGCAGTAGAAAACCTACCTGATGGCATCTACGGCAGCTGGGGTGGTTCATTCCTTTCTATTCCAACTCAATCAGACAACCCAGATGAAGCTTGGGCGCTTATTGAATACATGACGACGGATCGTGAAGTACAGCTTAAACACTTCGAAACGATTGCCGCTTTCCCTGCGAACATCACAACGTATGACGATGAGCTTTTCCAAGAAGAGATGGAATTCCTAGGTGGGCAAAAAGCTCGTCTACTGTTTGCTGAAGTGGCACAGAACATCAAACCCGTCTCTCCAGCACAAGGCGACCACGTTGCACGTTCTATTATCTTAGAGAACGCATTGATGGAAGTACTTGATGAAGGCAAAGACATCAAGACTGCGCTTAAAGAGGCAGAGCGTCTAATCAAGCGTCGCACGCGTAATCTTTAATTTGTTTTTACTTTAAGTAAGTGAGGAAGCGTGGATAACGCGCTTCCTTTTTAAGAGGTCGTTACTATGAATCATACAGCGAGCACAACGATAGAACCTGCGGACAAAAGCCTTTTTTCTCGTCTAAATTTGAAAGCGCTTACACCGTATGGATTTCTTCTGCCGTTTCTGATCATTTTTTCTGTATTTGGGATCTTCCCGCTGTTGTTCTCTGTTTACCTGTCGTTCCACGAGTGGAACCCGGTAAGAGGCATGGATGCGATGGAGTTCGTTGGTTTTGAGAACTATCACATTGCTTTAACGGACCCATGGCTATGGCGTTCATTGAAGAACACGCTTTGGCTAGCGATCACTTCAGGCGTGGCTCAGCACTTAGTCGCTATTCCAGTGGCTTACATGTTGGTTTCAATGGGTGACCGTATGCGTCACTGGCTAACATCGGCGTATTTTCTACCGTTCATTACATCAACGGTCGCAGCGTCACTGATTTTCTTCAATATGTACTCTCCTAACTCAGGAATTATTAACCAAACGCTAATGGCACTAGCCGATAGCACGCTGTTTGGTTGGGCATTCGCTTGGGTTAACGATTTCCAACCCATCCGTTGGTTAGACGATGCCACTATGGTGAAGCCGTCTATCGCAATCATGGTTTTCTGGAAATACACCGGTTTTAACATCGTCCTTTACACCACAGGTTTAATGACGATTCCTAAAGACATCTTAGAAGCTGCACGTATGGATGGTGCCAATGCCTTCCGCCGCTTCTGGAACATTTCACTACCAATGATTCGTCCATTCATCTTCTTTGCTATCACGATGACCATCATCGGTAACCTGCAAATGTTTGAAGAACCGTTCGTACTAACACGTGGTACAGGTGGTACTGGCCAATCTGGTTTAACTATCTCGATGTACCTCTACAAAGTGGGTTGGGAATGGCTAGAAATGGGCACAGCATCTGCTATCTCGTGGTTACTGTTTGCACTCATCGCGACTTGTACATTGGTTCAATTTTTACTCTTTGGTAAGAAAGGCTTAGGGGAACATTAAGATGTCGACATCAATTAAGACAAATACCTCACCACTAAGTGGACTGATGCCAAGCGAACGCAGCATGTACATTCTGACTAAGATCTTGATGGTCATGTTAGGCATCTTACTGGTTGTTTCAGCGCTAATTACAGTCTTTCCATTTGTATGGTCGGCACTGCTATCAACTCGTGACCGTTCTGAAATTTTCGGCACGGGCATTAGCTTTGCGATTGGCGATAGCCTGGCGATTAACTACGCCAAATTGCTTGAAATCATGCCGTTTTGGAAAGCGATGTTTAACTCGATTTACGTGGCTTTCTTAGGCACCACCATCTCGCTGCTGTTTTGTAGCATGGGTGGCTACGCGTTTGCTGTGTTTAAGTTCCGCGGTAAGAATGTGTTGTTCGGCATGCTGGTTGGCTCAATGGCGATTCCGCCTGTGCTTAGCTTGATTCCTTACTTCATGATCGTGAAATTCTTAGGCTTGCTAGATAACCACATGGCGGTATGGCTACCGTTCACCACCACACCATTTGGTATCTTTTTGATGCGTCAGCACGTGATTGCATCGATTCCAAAAGAGCTACTTGAAGCAGCGAAATTGGATGGTGCAGGTGAGTTCAGAACGTACTGGAGTGTGGTATTGCCACTGATGAAGCCTGCCTTAGCAACACTGGCTATCGTTCAGTTCGTTTTCTTCTGGAACATGTTTATGCAGCCTCTCGTGGTGCTAAATAACCCAGATAACTATGTTATTACGCAAGCACTTCGAAGTGTTCAAGGTATTCCGAATACGCCATGGGGCGCGGTAATGCTAGGTACAACAATTTCTATTTTACCGCTCGTGATTACTTACCTGTTCGCATCGAAACAGATGATCAGTGGTTTAACGTCCGGCGCAGTCAAAGGTTAGGTTTAAGGGTTATAACAATGAATAAATATCAACTTCCAAGTGATTCAAAGTTACGCAGTAAGGAATTTGTATTCGGTGTCGCGACATCTTCATACCAAATTGAAGGCGGCGTTGAAGAGGGCGGTCGTACACCGTCAATCTGGGACACTTTCTGCAAGACGCCGGGCAAGGTCGATAACGGCGACAATGGTGATGTGGCGTGTGACCACTACCACTTATGGAAACAAGATATCGAGATGATACAAGGCTTAGGCGTTGATGCTTACCGTCTCTCTATTGCATGGCCGCGCATCCTGCCACAAGACGGTGTAGTCAACCAGCAAGGTCTAGAGTTTTACGGTCAGATCATCGATGAGTGTCATGCTCGTGGCATGAAAGTGTATGTGACTTTGTACCACTGGGATCTTCCGCAATACCTTGAAGACAAGGGCGGGTGGTTAAACCGAGAAACGTCTTACAAATTCGCAGAATACGCAGAAGTGGTGAGTAAATACTTTGGTGACAACATCGATGTGTACACCACGCTGAATGAACCGTTTGTGTCTGCATTCCTAGGCTACCGCTGGGGCGAACACGCGCCAGGTATCAAAGGTGAAAAAGAGGGCTACCTAGCGTCTCACCACCTAATGTTGGCACACGGCTTGGCAATGCCGATCCTTCGTAACAATGCGCCTCACGCTAAGCACGGTGTGGTATTTAACGCGACGCCAGCTTACCCGCTGACACCACAAGACCAAGCGGCAGCAGACTACTGCGAAGCGGAAAACTACCACTGGTTCATCGACCCAGTATTGAAAGGTGAATATCCACAGTTAGTGGTGGAACGCCAAGCGATGAACATGCCGATGATTTTAGAAGGCGATCTAGACATCATCAGTGCACCGGTTGATTACATCGGTATTAACTACTACACACGCAATGTCGCTCGCTTCAACGAGAACGGGGATATTGAATCAGTAAAACAGACTGACGCTGAACACACTTACATCGGCTGGGAAATTAACCCACAAGGTTTAACCGATTTATTGGTCAGACTGGATGCTCGTTACGAAAATATGCCGCCTATCTACATCACAGAGAACGGTGCTGCAGGTAACGACGAGCGTGTTAATGGACAAGTGATGGACGAGCAACGAGTTCGTTATTTCCAAGGTCACATCGAAGCGGTTCACAACGCCGTTGAAGCGGGTGTGAAAGTCGACGGTTACTTCGCTTGGAGCCTGATGGATAACTTTGAGTGGGCATTCGGTTACTGCCAGCGTTTTGGCATTGTCCATGTTGACTACACCACCCAAGAAAGAACATTGAAACAGAGCGCAATTGCGTACCGAAACATGCTTCAAGAGCGCGCTGAGGAGAACAGATAATGGCTAAAGTAGAATTTAAGAACATCAAAAAATCATTCGGTGATGTTGAAGTCGTCAAAGAGTTTGATTTTACGGTTGAAGACGGTGAGTTCGTGGTTTTCCTTGGCCCATCTGGCTGTGGTAAATCGACAACGCTACGCATGCTGGCTGGCCTTGAAAGCATCAGCTCGGGTGACATCGTGGTTGGCGGCAAGTTGATGAATAAAGTCGACGCGAAAGACCGTGACTTGGCGATGGTATTCCAAAGTTATGCTTTATACCCGCACATGACAGTGTACGAGAACATCGCGTTTGCGCTAAAACTGAAAGGCATGCCGAAAGCAGAAATCGACGTAGAAGTGTTAAAAGCGGCGAAAATGCTAGAGCTTGATCCACTACTCAACCGTAAGCCAAAAGAGCTTTCTGGTGGTCAGCGTCAGCGTGTGGCAATGGGCCGTGCGATGGTTCGTACGCCGAAGGTTTTCTTGTTTGATGAGCCGTTATCTAACCTAGATGCAAAACTTCGTGGCGTGATGCGTGAAGAGATCAAACACCTACACCGTGAACTAAAAACCACAACGATCTACGTAACACACGATCAGATCGAAGCGATGACACTGGCGGATCGCATTGTGATCCTGAAAGATGGTTATGTTGCTCAAGTCGGCACACCAACCGAGGTGTTCCAGCGTCCTGCAAACAAGTTTGTCGCGCAATTCATTGGTAACCCGTCAATGAACATGTTGGAAGCAAAACTGATTGAAAAAGAAGGCGAGTACTTCGTTGAAATTGGTGATGTTCATATCCCACTGCCTGAGCGCTTTAAGTCTCTGGCGTCTAAGAACCTAGCGCTGCATTTTGGTGTTCGTCCAACAGACATTCACCTACGTGCCGAGCAAGTTGACCACGACCGCGTGCTGCCATTCCCTGTGAAAATCAAAGACAAGGAATTACTGGGCGCAAGCATTCTTCTGAAAACAGAAATTGGCGGTCAGCCGTTGATGGTTGAAACCCAAGCCGCTGAAGTGGATGTAAAAGATCTGACGCTTTACTTGGATCTGGATGCTTTCCACTTGTTCGATGCTCTGAGTGAGAACTCGCTAGCGAGCTGATTTGCAAGAGCCAGTTGATTTGCAAGGGCGAGTGAGAGAAGCCTGACTCAAACGGTTAAGTCAGCCATGATCTGACACCAACCAACTTACGACAAATTGTTTTGGCTCCTCCTGATTTGGGAGGGGCTAGGGATAGTGATGATGAAATTCGGATATTTTGACGATAAAAACAAAGAATACGTAGCAACCACACCGTGTACGCCGATCAAATGGTGTAACTACGTGGGCACATTAGATTTCGGTGGCATTGTAGATAGCAACGGCGGCGTGTTGTTGTGTAAAGGCGATCCGGCACTCAACCGCATCACTAAGTACATTGCTCAATTACCAAACTCAGATTTCAAAGGCTCGACCCTATACCTCAAGGTGCGTGACGAAGCTTGCAACGTAGAGGTGTTCTCACCTTTCTACACGCCAACCTTGAAGCCGCTAGATAAGTTTGAAAACCACACGGGTTTGTCATACACCACCATCATTGCAGAAGCCTTTGGTGTGCGTTGTGAAGCGACTTTCTTTGTACCAAAAGCTGACCAAGTACTGCTGCAAGACATCAAAGTGACCAACATTTCAGACAAAGCACTGCACGTTGATGTGGTGCCTGTTTACGAATTCACGCACTTCGATGCGCTTAAACAGCTACTCAATGCGGACTGGGTTCCACAAACCATGACGCTAAAAGCACACCAGCAAGAGTCGGGTCATACCGTGCTTGAGCAGTATGCTTTCATGAAGCGTGACTACGCGGTGAACCTGATGACAGCGGATCGCCCTGCGACGTCTTTTGATGGTGATCGCCAATCGTTCCTAGGTAATTTGGGCTACGGTACATGGGCAGCGCCACAAGCACTAAACAATGATGAATTAGGCAACACCGAGTGTTTACGTGGCGACAACATTGGTGCACTGAACCTGCGTCTAGGTTGGTTATCTCCAGAGCAGACCGAACGTACGATTGTACAAATCGCGCAAGAACAGAGCCTAGAAGCAGCATTGCCTCTGCTGGCTAAATATCGTGACCATCAAGTGGTCGATTCTGCTTTCGCTGAACTGGCTGAACATTGGGATGGTTACCTACAAGCGGTTCAGGTTGAAACGCCAGATCCGGCAATGAACTCAATGCTTAACGTACATAACCCACGTCAGTGTCACACAACCAAAAACTGGTCTCGTTACCTGTCTCTGTACCAGCTTGGTTATGGGGCTCGTGGCATCGGTTTCCGTGATTCTTCGCAAGATACTTTAGGCGTAATTACTCACATGCCGGAAGAGGCGCGTGAGTTCATTGAGCGTCTGTTATCTGTGCAAAACACCAACGGTTCTGCGATGCACCAGTTCTTCCCATCAACGATGGAAGCGAACGCGGGTGACTCACGTGAAGAGGAAGATCGCCCTGATTATTACGGCGATGATCACCTGTGGATCATCTACGCGGTGACGCAATATGTGAAAGAAACGGGCAATGCAGACTTCTTGAATAAAGAGATCCCGTTCTATCAAAAAGGCAAAGCGGGCAACCCAGTTGAAACTGGAACCGTGTGGGATCACCTGTGCCGCGCGATTGAATTTACTTATACCAATACTGGTGAGCACGGCCTACCGCTGTTAGGTTTCGCTGACTGGAATGACACGGTGAACCTGCCAACGGGTGCAGAATCGATGATGGTGGCTAACATGTACGGCAAAGCACTGCTCGACATGTTGGACTTGTGTGAGCTGCGTGGTGAAGCGCAACTGACGGCTAAGTTTAAAGATCAGTACCAACAGATGCAGAGCACAGTCAATGAATGCGGCTGGGATGGCGAATGGTTTGTTCGTTACTTTGATGAGCAGGGCTTGCCGATCGGTTCTCATAAAAATGAGCAAGGGCAGATCTACACCAACGGTCAAAGCTGGCCTGTAATCTCTGGTTTCGCGACTCAAGAACGTGCAACGCAAGCGCTAGATTCGGTTTACAACAAACTAAACACCACCAATGGCATCAAGCTTTCAACACCGGGTTACAACGGCTTTGATCCACAATTAGGTGGTGTTTCAACTTACCCACCAGGTGCAAAAGAGAACGGCGGTATCTTCTTGCATTCAAACCCATGGGTGATGATCGCAGAAGCGAAAATGGGCAACGGTGAGCGTGCTTACGAGTACTACCGTCAAATCAACCCGGCTTCTAAGAACGATGACATCGATATCTTTGAATCTGAACCTTACTGCTATCCACAAAACATTCTGGGTGACGAGCACAAACAGTTCGGTTTAGGGCGTAATGCGTGGCTTTCTGGTACTTCATCTTGGACATATGTGGCGGGTACGCAATGGATTCTAGGTGTTCGCCCTGAGGTGGATGGCTTGCTGGTGGACCCATGTATTCCTGCTGAGTGGCCTGAGTTCAAAGTCCGTCGTCAGTTCCGTGGTGCGACATACCATATTCATGTCACTAACCCGAATAACGTCTGCAAAGGTGTGGTAGAAATGAAGGTAAATGGTGACCTGATTTCAGGTAATAAAGCGCCAGTGTTTACCTCTGGTGAGCACACCATCGAGGTGATTTTAGGTTAACAAAGAGAAGGGCGCTTTATGCGCCCTTTATTGCTTCTTTAGTTTGCTTCTTTCGCTGCAGTTGTTTCGTTAGCAATGCGTTCTCTGGGGGCTGATTTCGCATACAGCAGTTGCTTTACTTTGCTTTCTTTATGTTGGCTGATAGGTGGCTTGGCATTGCCAAGTAAAGGTTTGAGATTGGTTCGGGCTAAGCGTCAATAAGCCAATCTGGTTATTGAATGCGTCGGCTGGGCAAGTCATTGGTTCTATTGCAATACTTTGCTCGCTCGTCGGCGTGTACAGCTGAACGAATGGGTAGCTTTCATCTTGTTGGTAGCGAATTGCGGCAGACGAATCTGAGCGCGTAAACGCAAGTTGATTGGTTGTCTTGGAATCAAATTCAAAGCAATGATTTAAGCTTTGATTGGTGAGTGAATCGTCCAAAGACAAACGGTCAAAAGCGTGCTTTTCACCATTGGGTAGGTCGTTTTCGTGTATGACCTCAGAGCAAGGCGACATAGCGAGTCCACATTGTGCTAGCTCAGTGCCGAGTGAAAAGTAAGGGTGCCAAGCATCACCGAATGGGAAGGCTGAATCACCTAGATTAGAGACGGTCGTTGAGGAAGAGAGTCTACCCGTGATGTCGATAGTGAAGGTGACTTCAAGGTTGAACGCAAACGGGAAAGCAGGATGCAAAGACGACGTTTGATACTGCAACGTCACACTGGCAGATTCTTCAGTGGCTACGCTGTTTGTGATTGAAAAAGGTTGGTTGTAGAGCAGGCCGTGTACGGCGTGATCAGACCAAGGAAAATTAGCTGGGAGTTGATGGTTTTGGTTATCGAAACTGTAACGACCTAAGTTTAAACGGTTTGGAAAAGGGAATAATTTAGCACTGCGGGAAAAGAACGGATGTTGGTTGATCAGTTCATCATAATTCTGATAACCACAAATAAAAGAGAATGGACTGTTATTTACGATATACTTATTAATAACAGCGCCAAATCCATTGATTATTTGAAGTTCTATACCATGTCGGTGGTTTATTAATGTGACAGAGTCAATATTTCCAAATTTTTCATTTATAATTTTAAACATGTTGATGTCTCCATTTTTAAAAGATATTAACAAGAAGAAAAAAATATTCAATGGCGGTTTTGAAATGAATAATAAAATTCCATATACGAGCTACTCAGGAAATTCAGAACACTTGTGTAAAAAAGGTGATGCAGTTGAATTTATTCAACCTTGGTACACGCCAATTTCGACTACACCAGAAAATACCGGTATGGCAGTCGGCGGAATTGGTAACACATTTACACTCACACCAAACGGCAACACGCCTAACTTCAGCTTTATTCCGGGAATATTTGTCGATTGTTCAGAGCAAGTTATTAATTTTAATGATTTTTATGCGTCAGTGATGAATGTGCCAACCATCAACACGCTGCAAGTTTTTAATGAACAAGAGCTAAGCGTTCACCTGAACTTCTATCCTGCTTTGTTTGATGGCAAAAAGATTGAAAGTAGAGAAATGTCGAATGCGATTAGTCTCATTCAAGCAGCATTAAAAAATGGTCGATTCTACCAAGAAAATAAAGCTAACTTTACAAAATGGAACGTTGAATTTTCAAATAAGACTCAATTGTTGATTGAAGAAGATTCATCTTCAACTATTTGTCAATTATATGTAGCCTTAGATTTCTTTAATGGTTTATTAATAAATGATACAACGAGATTATTATCACTCACTGCGGGTGATAATAATGATATGGATAGTGTCAGTGGCAGCGATATAGATAGTGTTAATGGCAGGGATATAGAATACCAAGCTTTATATCCACTGGCTGAATATAAATACAGTAGCTTCGACGATATTAATATAAAGCGTAAGGTAGTCTCTCCGATCGTTAAAGAGAACAAACGCCTATGTTCTTTACCGATGCACTGGAATCACTTCGAATTAACCAATAACTCATCGCAACCACGCGTGATTACGCTTGCTCAGCCGCTTCAAAACTTGATTGGCTCAACCTACCAAAAAGGCCGTGATGGTATTCAGGATTCGGCATGTACCTTGTCTCAAAATCCGATTGCTCAGCAGCATGAAGTGGTTAACTTAAAGGGTGAAAGTCGCAGCTTTACGGGTGTTCAACTGTCTAGCCAATCGCCTTATCAAAGCGATATTGAAGGCGAAGTGGTGTTTGGTGTTCAAGCAGATAACCATTTGACTGAATCTGGTAAGGTTTCGATTTCTGTCAAACCAACGCTTTATACCTCTAAGACTGCTCAGCAAACAGAGTTCGCACTGAAAACAGGCCGTACCAACGTGGAATTCCAAACCGGCATTTACACAGGGCGTGAAGCGTTGAGCGCATTGGTGGTGGTTCAGGTTGAATTGGAAGCGGGTGAGTCTGTTGATCTGCGTTTTGCACAGGTGATGGCACACAGCAAAGTCATGCTTAATGGTTGGCATTCAGACAAGGCTTACACGCAATTCTACCCGCAAGTAAAGCCTGCATTACCTATGTTAGAAGACATGTTGCCTAAGCTCGAAACCATTGAGCAGCAGATCGTCGAACAACAAACCGCTTTCCTAGAGCAAGCTCAAAGCAAGATCTCGCAGCCTGAATCGGCACTTCGCTATGCGACGATGGCGATGAACTCATTGTCCTTCCTAGCGGAATCAACGGTATGGGACAAAGAAGATAAGTTCTTGGTAAAAGAGTGTGTCGACTACCCATTCTTTAACTCTCTGGATGTGTACTTCTACGGATCGTTCTCTCTGCTTTATTTATTGCCTGAGCTTGATGGCTGTGTGATGAAAGAGTTTTCTAAGGCCATTTTGGCGGAAGACTTTACCGAGCGCCGATACTGGGAATACGAAGCGACGCCTAATGCCGAATTGATTGATGACAAGTACCAAGGTGTGCGTGCTATTCGAGGTGCGGTAATCCACGACTTAGGCAGCCCATTCGACATCCAGCCCGATGCTTATAGCTGGCACAACGTGAAAGAGTGGAAGGACTTAGCGCCGAAATACATTCTGATGGTGTACCGCCATTACCAAAACACCCAAGATATCTCTGTGGTTAAAGAGTGCTGGCAAGCAGTAACTGAAAGCATCGATTTCTTATCGAATTTGATCGCTGAAGGTGACGATTTACCACTAACCCGAGGTACAGACGATACCTTTGATAACCTAGCTTCTCATGGCATTTCAATTTACTGTGCGAGTCTTTGGGTTGCTGGCTTGCAAGCGGCGAGTGAACTTGCACAATTGATGGGTGAAAGCGAGCGAGCTAACGGTTACTTAACACGTTCTAAAAAGGCGTTGGCAACCGTTGAGCAAAGCTTGTGGGATGACAAAGAGGGTTACTACCACTTCTTCGTGACGCCAGTTCAGGCCAAGCATCTAACCGGTGCGGGCTATCAAGCTCTGGAAACCTTAGGACTTTCATTGACTGGCGATGCGATTGCTGACAAGAACACGCTCAATACCTATCTCAATGAAACGGATACTTCCATCAGCATCAGTAAGGTATCTCAAAGAGTCTCTAAGAAACGCTTGCTGAGTGAGGCGGCGCCACAAGCCTTTACTCAAGAATACTTAGATTTAATGCCAGATTCTGACAACAGTTTTGGTGATGCCTTGTTGGCTGACAGCTACCTAAAGCTCATCGGTTTAGAAGGTATTTTCCCGCAAGAGAACATCCAACGCGCACTAGACTATGTTTATAAGCATAACTTCGAAATTAACAGCCCTAAGCTTGGGGTTGCGAATATGACGTTGGCCGATGGTTCGCCGCATGAGGCATTTCAGGCTCAAGATGTGTGGATTGGTGTGCAGTTTAGTGTCGCAACAGCGTTGAGTCTGGCAGGTAAAAACCAGCAAGCAGAAACATTGATGGATACCGTGTATACCGCACTCTATGACTATTCAAAAATTCCATTTGCAGCGCCAGAAGGGTTCAATTGCTCTGTGTCTGTCCATGAGAAAGATCTTATAGAAGCATTTAAATTGACGCAAAATGATGCGAAAAACTGGCTAAGTGTACTTAAATTTCAAAACTGTGTGCTATCTGACGGTCGGATTAATCCAACCTTGACGAAAGATACTGATAATTTTGTTAAAATGGTGAGCGGTGAAATTCCGTTAGAAAAGCTGGCAGGCTTACACAAATGGTTACTGAGTACTGGCTTGAAATATACGGCTGGTCGCTACTTTAGACCGGGGATGATCTTCGCCTACTTGTATTAACTTAATGACACGATTTTCAGCTAAAGCAGTGGTATGCAGGTTGAAACTGATGGGGAGCTTAAAGCTCCCCGAATGCCACTTGATTAGGGATTCGAGATGCGCACTAAAACAAAAAAAACAACAGTATACGATGTAGCAAGACTGGCTGGTGTTTCTCCCAGCACCGTGTCTCGCTTCCTTAATCGAACCACTTATGTGTCTGACGATAAAAGCCAAAATATTGAGCAAGCCATTAAAGACACGGGCTACAAACCTAACTTCCAAATGCAAGAAAACACCAACCGACGTTCACTCACCATTGGTGTGTTGGTGCAACACCCTGACAGCCCTTATACCAGTCGTATCCTCAACGACATGGAGAAAACTCTGATCGCTCAAGGCTATTCGTTAGTAATCGCGACAGGGCATTGGCAGAAAAAGTTAGAAATGCACGCGTTGGAGTATCTCGCAAAAAGCAACGTGGATGGCATGATCATCGTGACAGGAAGCATTACTCAGGAAGAGATTTCCAAGTATGCACAAGACATTCCTATCGTGATGGTTGGCTACGATTTTGTTGAGAATAACGTCCGCTCCATCAACATTGATAACGTGTTGGGCGGCTACATGGCAACCTTACATTTACTGCAACAAGGGCATGTGAACATTGCTCATATTAAGGGGCTTTCAAGTCAACCGGATTCGGGAAATCGCTTTGAAGGCTATAAGAAAGCACTTCAAGAGGCGGGTATTAAAGTGATGTCAAAACTCGTTAAACAAGGTGATTTCAGCAGTGAATCTGGGTATGAGAAAACCGTTGAATTGATAGAGTCGAAGGTTCATTTTTCCGCTCTATTCGCAGCCAATGATCAAACGGCTTACGGGGCGATTAAGGCGCTGTCTGACCACGGTTATAAAGTGCCTGAAGATGTTTCAGTGATTGGCTTTGATGACTTGCCGACGTCTAAGTATTTCACGCCAGCGTTAACGACTTTGAGACAGCCTATTGAAGAGATTGGTGAGGTGTGTGCTCAGTCGATCTTGAACTTGTTATCTGGCGAGCGGCATGAAGCTCGATTGCCACCCATTGATCTAATCGTCAGAGAGTCGACCAAATCATTGTATCGTTAATTTCAAGACAAGCATCAAGGTGGCGCGCCCGTGATGATTCGTATTGATGTCAATGCGAACCATGGTGCAGGAATGCCGCTGAGTAAAGCTATCGATCTCACTGCTTATATTTGCGCGTTCACATTGTTCAATATGGGGCAGGTGAGCTAAAACATTTCTGCCCCAAACTTTGTTAGAACTAATAGACAGTCCAAAGTAGCGATATGCTGTTTGAATTAAGTAATCTAGTGCAAAATGAATGGCAGATTGGACTAACATGTTTAATCCAATCAGGAGTGAGCAAGTAATAGAAATAGTGCTGACTTTTGTGATTATGCTTCTCTCATGAAAGTCAGCACTTTCGCTAATTAATTCACTTCTGAAAGTTTAAGAGCGGGACTTTTTTTCTGATTTAGTAAGATACTAATCAACGCTAATACCGTAAATGCTAAGCTCGATAGGAATAGGTTTTCTACACCGAACTGAGCGATAAACCACCCAGCGACTATCGAGCCAATAGTGATCCCAAAATTTGAAAAAGAGATGTACAGACTATTTGCAAATACTTTCGCATCACCTGCATTATCCATAACCCATGTTTGGCTCACAACCAAACCAGCAGAGTGTACTGCACCCCAAAACGCGACCATTGCTACCATGAAGGAGAACGAAAAACCCATGAAGTATACAACAAGATAGATAAGGCCAAGTGTAATAGGGTAAAGCATCACGGTCTTTTTCATGTTTTTGCCAAGTAATTTACCAAAGATGAAGTTACCAAAGATACCAAACACACCGAACACCATCAGCATTGCACTAATCCACGTGCCGTTCATATTCGTTACATTACTTAAGTACTGAGTAATAAAGCTGTACGAAGAAAACATCGCTGCAAATACGAATATTACGGTCGATAAAGACAGCCACATGGACTTGCTACGTAAAATAGTTACTTGAGAGCCGAATGACATTTTTTCCTTTACAGGCGCGCTTTCCATCAAGAACATCACACTCACTAACGCAATGGCACAAGCAGTTAAGCCAAAGTAAAAGGCATAAGCGAGAGAGTATTGTTCAGCTAGAAAAGCGCTAATCGGAATACCGAAGACCAAACCAACAGCAACACCACCGAATACTTTTGCTGCGGCGTTGCTTTGCTCTTCTACTGATACCATAGAAGTAGCTGCTACCAATGCAACTGAAAAGAAAACAGCATGCATCAAGGCTGGCAAAACGCGAAATATCATCATGGTCGTGTAATCTTGCGTTATTGCGTACACAAGGTTCGATAGAACGAACAAGGAAAGTATACCAATTAAGACGTATTTCCTATTCCACCCTGACATCAATAATGTAATAAATGGTCCACTTACCGCCACGACGACAGCGTAAACACTGACTAACAGACCGGCTTCTTGTACATCAATATTAAAGTCTTTCATGACTTGAGGAAGGAGACCAATAATACCAAGCTCTGTCGTGATAACGCCAAAAACGGCTAAAGATAGAGCAAAGATAAACAAGCTTTGTTTTTTCATTTTTTCAACTCAAATTATTAATATGCGGTAATTACGTACCGTCGATATTGGTTGTTGTTAGAGCCCTAAGTCCAAGTGTCGGAAAAGTGGCACAAAAATGTTGTTTTTTATCCAATAAAAATGCCGTTTTCAATGTGATTGAATTCGGCAACGTATCAGAATTCGCATTTTCAAAGGGGGAATGGCTTCTATTTATCCCAATGACATGCGCTTAGAACCGTGTTGTACGAAACTTGCAAATGACGACTGGTTGCTCGCTTTCCATGATTTTGTGCGGTCATTTCAATAATCCTATTTCGAATTCCTGGTTTACAGGCCTCGTAACAATATTCACTTGAAAGGTACGGCGGCAAGCAAGACAGCGAAATCGTTGATGGCCGTTGGGGCCATAGCCATGCTTTATGACACTGTCACTCTTATGACAGAAGCAGCAGTTAGGTCTATTCGTTGTCACATCGAACCGTAAATTTCACCAAAAGATATTGGTAGTCGTTTGAATTTAATTATCAACTTGGATTGCATAATAGGGGATAACACACGCAAGATTAAGTCCTTAAAATTACCAATACATATTCCCACAGGGACTTAATATGTCTTTTTGAAGTTTTATTGTGCAAATGGTACTTGAAATAATTTGTGGGAAATGCTGATCCTGGCAATATCAGGTAACGCTCAAAGTAGTTTAGGGACAACTCAAATCAATCAAATGAAAGAGTATGCCAACGACGTTCAAAGTCATGTGTTGGAGTCATGTGGCCACTGGTTGATGGAGGAGTGCCCAGTCCAGGTTGAAGATCTAGTTATTGATTTTTTTAACAAAAAATAATCAATAAAACTCAGTTTGAGTGTTGTTGATTCGTACCCTAGAGCCACTCTAGGGTATTTTTATATTTGAACTGCTTATAATTTGTACTCGGTTATGTAGCAATATAACGAGAACTCTTTATCCATTGTCTAGTTCAGAATGTACCCAGCGAGAAAACGCTTGGAATTTTACTCTTGTTTCCATTCCTTTAGGGCAAACCAAATCGTAGCCCTTTCCTGATTCAATATGCGGAAATGGCGCGACTAGCCTCCCCGCTTGGATTAAAGGCAGCGCAAATTCATACCGAGCAAGAAACACACCGAGCGATAATTCCGCCGCTTCCATCGCTAGGCGATTGTCACTATAGAAGTCACACCGTTTTTTACAATCAATGTCGATATGCATTTCATCTAACCAATACTGCCACGCACCTGTATCCCCTCTATGGATAAAATTAACGTCAGATAGAGCGCTCAACCCATTGTGAAGACCATGCTCGGTGGCGTAATTAACACTGCACACAGGTGTCCTCTTTCCAGAAAACAGTCGTTCACTGAAGTGATTGGGATACCGCCCCTGGCTATAAAAAATCGCCACATCGTAAGGTTCAAATTGAAAATCAGATTGATTCTGTTTGGTTTGCAGCTTGATGCTTAGATTGGGGTATTGCTGACGAAGTGAAGGGAGTCTCGGGATCAGCCAAGCAGAGGAAAAATAAGGTGATGTGGCTATATGTAAGCTACCAGTCAGCTCTCCGGTTTGAATGTCAGAAAGGGTAGAAAAAATGGACTCAAATGATGAATTCAGAACTCTCAGAACTCTTTGTCCCTCCGGTGTGAGCTCTAACTTTCGGGTTTTTCTAATGAATAGATTGAATTGAAGCTGCATTTCCAGTTTTTTAATTCGCTGGCTAACCCCACCTTGGGTCAGAAAGATCTCTTCTGCTGCTTTGGTAAAACTCAAGTGGCGCGCTGCAACGCTAAAAGTATGAAGCAGAGAAAGCTGCTGTTGTTGATTGGTGATCGAGCTCATGCATTACCCTGGTTAATTCGTGTGGGGAAATTATTCGTTTGTCCGAAGTTATCAGTCATTATAGATTAATTTGTGTAATGTCACATTGCAAGGACGTTAATGGTGACTCAATCAAGAAGGGAATCGGAGCTGATAAGGCTATTACGAGAATCGATAAGATATAACGTGGATGAGATACGATGAAACTTATTTTAAATGCTGATGATTTCGGGCTGACGGAGTCGGTGAACTTGGGGATTGCGGATTGTTTTCGTGCCGGAACCGTAAAATCGACCACCATAATGATGAACCAACCTGGTGTCTCTCACGCGTCACAACTCTATCAGCGTGGTCTTATTCATGAAGTTGGACTGCATTTTACAGTGACATCAGGTAAATCAATATCGTCCCCTAAATTAATTCCAACACTGGTTGACGAGAATGGTCATTTTTTTGATAGAAAGACCCTGTTTAATAAATCTGATGTGTCTTCTGATGAAGTCTTTAGAGAGTGTATGGCGCAATATCAAGCGGCTTTAGACGCGGGATTTAATATTAATCATATCGATAGCCACCATTTTGCTGGTGCCTATCGCCCTCTTAAAGTAGGTTTTACACAAGCAGCCAATGAAATAGGCCTCCCCGTCAGGCGTATTGATAGCTTTATACGGGGTCAAAACTTATTGTCGGTTCCTACCCCAGATGCGTTTGATATGGGCTTTCATGCAGAAGGTGTCAATATTGAATACCTCAAAGCAGTATTGCTGGCTTATCAAGACAGCATGCCTAACAGTACGATTGAATTAATGTGCCACCCAGCAAGGACGCTAACTGAAGAGCTAGAGGACATCTCTAGTTATACCCATGCTCGTGTTGAAGAGTGGAAGATTTTAACCAGCGATGAGTTCTCTCTCTGGCTAAGAAAAAATGGCATTGAATGCGTTGGTTTTGATGCGCTTCATGCTTAAATCGCGAAACAACCGACCTCCTCACAAGTAAACCATCGGCCTTGTTAGGTCGTTAAAACCGTTCCTTGCGGTTCAATAAATCAGCACAATAATAAAGGGTGACATTGTGGTAAATTCTACCGTACTTTCCCAAGTTAATATCTATCCAGTCAAATCCATTGGCGGGCTTTCTCTCTCTTCTTCATGGGTCGAAAAGCAAGGCCTTGTTTTTGATCGTCGCTTTATGTTGGCGTTAACTGGTGATGATGTCTCCGCTTCGGCTAAATACCCAACCATGGTGACGGCGCGTCAGTATCCAAACATGGTTCAAGTGAGTTCTAGTCTACTGCCAACCGGTATCATTTTTTTTTACCCCGGGATGGAACCACTAAAACTACACTATTCTAATTTTAAAATGCAGGCTACAGATACCAGTGTTTGGAGGGACCGCTTTTCAGCCTACACAACAACCGATGAAGCAAATGACTGGTTTAGCCAAGTGATAGGGAAGCGAGTTGAGTTACTGTTTACTGGCGAGCAATCTAACCGCATGAGAGAAAATCTTGGTCATAATGTGAGCTTTGCCGACGGTTTTCCTATCTTGCTGATTAGCTCTGGCTCATTAGCGGAGCTGAATAGACGCAGCAGCGAAGTCCACACCATGGAACAGTTTCGCACTAACCTCGTGGTGCAATCAAACGAACCTTTTATCGAAGACTCATGGAAGCGTATCAAGATAAATGACGTTGAATTTGAAATTGTAGAGCCGTGTGAGCGGTGCATTTTAACGACACTTGATCTGGAAAATGGAGAATTTAGGGCCAGTAAAGAGCCATTGACGAGCTTTTCACGCTTTAGAGCCAACGAGCAAGGCAAAATATTTTTCGGGCAAAACCTTGTAGCGAAAAACGAAGGTGTTATCTCCATCAATGATGCTATCGAAGTGCTTGAGTATAAATCCAAGGAGTTTTATGAAGATCTCGACGCAAAAAAACAAGAGTTGATTTGTGTTGAAAGAGAACCTATAGCAAGAAACTTCGAGACATTTTGGTTTGAGCCTAAAAACGGCATGGTGCCTGAGTATAAAGCGGGACAACACCTCCCTATTGAGATCACGGCCAATGGCAAACTGACCAAACGAATGTATACGCTGTCATCTAGCCCCTCTCGGCCAGAACGTTTGTCGATTTCAGTGAAACGGGTCCATGGTGGTGAAGTTTCCAACTGGTTGTTCAACCACTTACAAGTTGGCCATACCATTATTGCGGATCAACCCAAAGGCACTTTTCATATTACTAAAGAATCGAATGAGCCGCTGTTGCTGCTTTCTGCCGGTAGCGGTGTGACGCCCATGATCGCTATGCTTCGGTATTTGACTGACCAACGAGACACTCGTGATATTGCGTTTTATCATCAATGTTTGACGAAAGCGGATATTCCATTCATGGAAGAGCTCCTTATGCTAGAAAAACAACACGCCAATGTCACTGTGACTCTAGCCCTTAGCGAGCCATCAACTGATTGGCTAGGCGAAAAGGGGCATTTTAGTCGTTCTCATTTAAATCAAATTTCAGAGTTTCACAAACGTCAAGTTTTTGTATGTGGTCCTAGTGGTTTCATGGAGAGTGTAAAGCGCTTGATGATAGAGAGTGGGCTGCCTGAAGAACAGTACCATCAAGAGACATTTGGCGTTGCAAGAGTGGCGGACGGGAGCGAGAAAAGGGTTCAAATCAACCTTGATGGTGTCGTGTTTGAAGGAAGCAACCAGCGCACCGTTCTGGAGCAAGCTGAAGCTGCAGGGCTTTCTATTTCGAATAACTGCAGAGCTGGTTTCTGCGGCGCCTGCAAAGTCACAGTGAAATCAGGAGAGGTTTACCAGCCCGATGCCCCAGGAATTGAAGACAGTGATAAGGCGAAAGGAATGGCCCTAGCTTGCTGCGCGATACCTAAGACAAATGTAAATATTGTTAGCTAGTATGTAGGTTTTATGATGATTGAGGCCACTATCAAACTTTGATAGTGACCTCAATATCGTTGGACTATCTAAAACACAATAACACCCAAATGACCTGCAAAGTCGTGCTTCGATTAGTCAACATTACAAAGAAGCCTCAAAAATATCCGGATGACGGCTCGATAATGCAATGATTTCATCTATGATGACTCTTATTTTAGGCAGAATGTAAGGTGTTTTTAGCCAAACAATACTGATGGGTGCTCCTTCGCCATTGAATTTCTCTAATACAGGGCATAATTGCCCATCATCAAGGTATTGCTTCACTAACCACACTGGTAGTTGAGCTAAACCTGCACCAGATAAAGCCGATTGCAAAATACCTTCACAGTCGGCTATCTCATGACGTGCTGAAATATCAACAGATTCGGTTGCCCCTTTAGCATTTTTCAGCAGCCAACTATGCCTTTGTCCTATAGGCCAACCGACGATGCAATCATGTTGGGCAATATCTTCTTTTTTGGTAATCGGTGCTCGCGTTGCTAAATAAGAGGGAGAGGCACATATCACCCTTTTTTGCTCCCCTATTTTACGTGCAACAATATCGCCCGAATTTTCTAAGTGCCCAACGCGGATCGCAAGATCAATCCCGTCACTGACTAAATCCGTAGGACGGTCATTAAAGGTAATAGATAGATCTAATTGCTCGAACTTGGACGTTAATTCTAACAACTTGGGTAGGATTGCTCTTCTACCGAGAACTGCGGGTAAATCAATACGCACACGCCCTGATGGCAATAACTGTTGATTGCTTAAGCGCTTCTCTGCTTCCTCTAAAATGGTCATCGCTTTAAGGCAGTCGGCTAAATAGGAATCCCCATCATTGGTTAACGCGATGCGTCGAGTTGTTCGATGAAGGAGTTTGGTGCCTAGCTGTTTTTCTAGTCGAGCAACGCTTTTACTTAAAGCTGAACCGGTCATTCCAAGCGCTTGAGCCGCAAGGGTAAAACTCCCCAACTGCGCTACGGTGACAAAATGACGAACTTCCACAAACTGGCTTTTTAACATTAATTAATTCCCCCAGGGACTTTATGTTCTTCATTATATGGACTTAATAAACAGATGTGAATCGATTATTCTGCGTACATCAACGAGATGATTACATCGATTTTCAATTAAGGTAAACATAATGAATAACTTCAATAGATTCAAAGGTAAGGTCGCTTTTATCCAAGGTGGCAGTCGCGGCATTGGTGCCGCCATTGTTGAGAGATTGGCATTGGAGGGAGCGTCTGTTGCTTTTACATTTGTGTCATCCCACGAAAAAGCTAAAGCGCTTGCTGAGAACTTAACTTCACAAGGTAGCAAAGTCATCGCAATAAAGGCGGATAGCACTAAGCCTGAAGATATCAGAAATGCAATCAGCGAAACCATAGAACAACTTGGTCAAATTGATATTGTCGTAAACAACTCAGGTACGCTGATCTGGGACAGTATTGAAAATTTGACGATGGATGATTGGGACAAGACCATCAATACCAACGTACGAAGTGTATTTGTGGCTATTCATGAAGCCGCGAAGCATATGAATAATAACGGCAGAATAATCAATATCAGTAGTACGAACGCTCAGCGCATTCCTTTTGCTGGCGGTTCTATATATGGAATGAGCAAGTCTGCACTAACCGGATTGGCCAAAGGTCTCTCTCGAGATCTAGGCCCTAGAGGCATTACAGTCAACAACATTTTACCTGGTCCGGTAGATACCGACTTAAACCCAGACAATGGCGATACTTCAGAGCCTGTAAAAGCTATCGGTGCACTTGGTCGTTATGGTCAAGTTGAGGAGATTGCTAGCTTAGTAGCATTCGTCGCTAGCTCAGAAGCGGGTTACATCACTGGTGCTGATTTGATGATCGACGGTGGCTTTTCCGCTTAATCAAAATATGCAGTCAAGTAACTCGTGATTTATCAATCTAACTTCAAGCAATCATCGATACATGGTTAGTAAAGAGAAGTACAATGGTTCGCCTATTTCACAGGTCAATCATTTAGAACCCCTTGGCTTTGATCAGTTTTGCATACTTGCCAACGACATCCAGTCACTACCACATAAACATCCGATGTTAAATATTGAGTTCAACAATAAAATAGATAACACATTAAAAACTAGCGTTATTAAATTGAACTCTGACTCTTAATCCAACATTTCTAAACAAAGAGGTAAATTACTTCTATGGACGACCCCGTTAGGTGCCGCTTTATCCCATTGTCTTCTTGTATTAAGGAGATAAGCACATGCTAGAGCTCTTTCTACAACCCGAAATCTGGGTAGTATTTGCAACTTTATTGATTCTTGAAATTGTTTTGGGTATCGATAATGTCGTCTTCATTTCTGTTCTATGTGAGCGGCTTCCCGAACAGCAACGCAAAGTTGCACGTAATTTAGGTATTGGTCTGGCGGTGTTAACGCGAATAGGTCTTGTACTTTCTATTTCGTGGGTGATGTCTCTGACTAATCCTTTGCTGAGCTTCGCCCATACAACGTTCACCGGGCGAGATATTATTATGATATTGGGTGGTGGTTTTTTGTTAGCTAAAAGTGCGAAAGAACTTTGGTCATGGTTAAGACATACACCATCGTCATATTCGACTCAAGCTAGGACTGGACTAGCCATCGTACTTCTCCAGATTGTAGCGGTAGATGCCGTTTTTTCAATGGATTCAGTTATAACCGCTGTCGGCTTAACATCTGAAGTGCCCGTTATGATAGCCGCTATTTTGACATCCGCGATTTTTATGATTTTAACAGCGGAAAAAATTAACAACTTGGTTATTCGTTACCCAGGATTTAAAACGCTGGCTTTACTGTTTTTGGTTTTATTAGGAGGGTTGTTGATGGCGGAAGGGCTAGCCATTCATATCAATAAAGGTTATGTGTACTTTGCTATGGTTTTCGGACTAACGCTTGAGTTATGTCATATACAAATAAAAAACAAACATAAGCGAACCTTAACCATCCAGCGAATTAAAGCATATCAGTCCAAAGCGAGCTGAGTTACATTCTAATGAGACACGTCTCCATTATAAGGAGACTGTCAGCTCTGCTAATTCGGAATGTGCAAACCTATTCGACACAGTCAGCACTAGACAAAGCTGCTTTCTATAAATAAGGGTTATTCATTAATTGCTAATTTAGGAAGGCCGATAACTCAGAAATGCCCCATTCCGCCTTAGTGCAATGACTAACCAATGGATCACGCTGCTGAATTTCCGATACTTGTAGTTATGACTGAGTGCGGAACAACGGTTCTCAGCATCTCTCATTTATGTGCAAAATCGACACTTCTATCCGACAACTTCCGCTTGCATTGTTATGCAATTTCTTTGGGCGTGATAAGGCGTTAATGAACAAACGAGTGAGCTACTCACTTGTGTTAACTGGTGAACAACTATCTGAATACATAGTTCTATCTGCTATTTACTAGAAAATTTATCTCGGTACTCCCTAGGTGTTATTCCTTTGTAGCTCTTGAATAACCGATTAAAATTTGAAGGATTATTGTATCCAACCATTTGGCATATATGACTGACTTTCAGGCTAGACGTTTCTAACAACCTAGCAGCATGGCTCAATCGTATTTTTTTCAGCCTTTGACTAAATGTTTCGCCAAAATGACGAATAAAAATACGATTTACCGTTCGCTCACAACAAAAAATATGCTGAGACAAATCATGCAACGAAATATCTTGGGCATAGTGCTGATTCAAATATTCAGATAGTGCTTCAATTCTATCTTTTTCAGACTCAAATTTAACATGTTCAGAAGAGCCTAAAGTCACGGGGTTCTTGTCTTGAGTTACCACTGAAAAAACACGAAAAAGCACCGATAGCTGCTCTAGGCTTGAGGTTTTATAATCAATCTGGTTGATGACTGTTTTCACTTCGACAGCCGTTGATCGGGAAAATTGAATGGATAAGCCATCACCAAGTATGCTGGATAGCTTTCTCATTTCCTTACAGTGCATCAACATATTCGACACCCATTCTTTATCAACCCATAGACTGTACCTCTCGGGGGGAAGCTTTTTACTATTTGCTACTAAGCCTCTTAAATCATGGGGTAATTCTGGAGGAATCAAGAACAAAGAACACGAAGTGACATCTATATCAACACTTCCAATCCTGATTACGCCTTGGTAGTGATCCAGCAACAGGAATTCAAACTCACTGTGAAAATGAGCTTTCAATAACTCTAAGGGAGAGTCATCTAAATGATGTCTCCAAGAGTAGCCTGGACGTATCAAGCTTTTCGTCGGTATAGGTCTCATTCTGCCTAGATCCAATAAATACTGCCTTTAAATGTTGTCGAAATAGTATCACTTAATGTCCAAATAGTGCGACTAAAAGCGCGAAATATACCGAATAATAGTCCCAAGAGCTTAGCTAACCTCAAAAACAAAACTAACAACAACTTAAAGAGGTTGAAAGAATGAAGAACTATGCAAAATTCATCTTTGATATGGATGGAACACTTGTCGATTCAAAGGACGCTGTCGAAAAAGCATGGAGTCTATGGGCGCTAGAACATAACATCAATGTCGATCGCATTTTAGCCATATCTCATGGTCGCCCAGCGGACGACGTCATCAAAGAGCTGATGCCCCACCTTAATATCAAACAAGAAGTTGCTAAGCTGGAAGCAATAGAATTGGACAATGTCGATTCTGTAAAACCTATACGCGGAGCGATTGCTTTCCTGAACAAGTTAAACGATCACGACTGGGCAATATATACGTCTGCACCAAGAGAATTGGCCGTTCAACGATTGATGGCTGCCTCAATTCCAGTCCCTCAAATATTGGTTACCGTAGAGGATGTACAAAAAGGAAAGCCTGACCCAGAAGGTTACAAGCTAGCGGCCGAAAAACTAGAAGTGCTCCCTGAGCATTGTCTTGTTTTTGAAGATGCTCTAGCAGGTATCCAATCCGCCCTAAGCGCTGGGTGTGATGTTGTTAATATTACCGCTGTTGCTCCCACACAACCCACTATAAATGGAGTTACATCAGCAAGGGATTACTTTGATGTATCAGCATGTCTAAACGACCAATTCATTCAGGTATAAAACTATGGCTCAACCAAAAGTAAGGAACATTGTTTTCGACATTGGCAACGTGATTGTTCGTTGGGATCCTTTAGAAATTACTCGACTCACTTTTGTGGAGAGTGAAAATCATCAACAACTTGCCAAAGCAACCTTCCAATCCCAGACGTGGATAGATTTGAACAAAGGACTCATATCAGAAACAGAAGCCAAAACTCAGTATCAGCAGATTCTCGGGTTCTCAGAGCAGGAGTGTGAAGAGCTGTTTTATTATGTAAAGCAGACTCAACGCCTAATAGTTGGTTCCATTGCTCTCATTCAACGCATTAAGAGTGCAGGTTATGGTGTCTATGCACTAACGGATAACGTTCACGAAATAGTAGCCTACTTAAAGTCAACCTACTCATTTTGGCCGCTATTTGATGGAGCGATAGTATCGGCGGAAGTGGGCATGCTGAAACCTCAACCAGAAATTTATCACTTGTTACTCAATAAGTACGAACTTATAGCTTCAGAGACCGTGTTTATTGATGACATGCTTTACAACGTGGAAGGAGCAAAGTCTGTTGGTATGCATGCAATTCAATTTGAAGATATAGGCCAATGTGAAAAAGACTTAATATCTCTAGGGCTGAATATTTAGGGCGTTTTCGGGTCTAGTTCCATTTTGCATGTTCAGCGAAACATTCTGCATAAAGCGAATCCAATGCCATAGATAGATATTGCTTGGTTTTGTCCATCTCGTGCATATCAGCCATCGTGAGAAGCGATAGCTGTTTGTGCTTTGGAGTACTAAAAGTTATCCGAAACAAGCTAAATTAGTAAACTCACTGACTTAGAATTGTCCAAAAATGAGTTGAACGAAGCCGCTCGGCGATTATGACCCAACTACCAGCTAACCCTGTTTAAAGTCCGTCAATTTTAGCAAACCTTCATAATCACTGGCTCTAATCACTGAGTTGATTTTTCATATACGCCAGAAACGAAAAATGTCGCATCCATGCGACATTTTTCTTTTGGCGGCCAAACCAGTTTTGCTATATCCATTCTAGATTTCAATCCATTCTACTCTTCATACTTGAAGCTGCAGCGTTGTTAACTGCCTAAGTTCACCGGAACGCCGGCCGCCCAAATCACATAGAACCCCTATGCTCATAGGGCTGAGCTTATTTATTGCCTAGCTGCAACTCCAATTATTTTGAGTATCGATAAATATTCAGAATGTACATATAAGACGCTGTTAATGTTGATTAGTTCCCGTTACGCCGCATTTTTTTTCGATTTATTTTCTAAGTCGAATGACGCTGCGATTAACTTCTTGGTGTAGTCATTTTTCGGGTTGTTGAAAATATCTTCTGCAGACCCTTCTTCCATCACTTCACCCTTCTGCATCACCAATACACGATCCGACAGTGCTTTCACTACCGAGAGATCGTGGCTGATGAACAGAAAGCCGATATTGTGCTTGGCTTGAATGTCTTTTAGCAGGTCAATGACGGTCAGTTGTACTGAGCGATCGAGTGCTGAAGTTGGTTCATCCAGCAAAATGAAAGAAGGTTCAAGAATCAGCGCGCGAGCAATCGCGATACGTTGTCTTTGTCCGCCAGAGAACTCATGCGGATAACGGTTTATTGAATTCGGCTCTAAGCGAACTTCAATCAATGCTTTGCGCGCTCTTTCTAAACGTTCTTGCTTGGATAGATGAGGTTGATGCACCGTTAAGCCTTCGGTGATGATTTCCCCAACTGTCATGCGTGGTGATAAAGAACCATAAGGATCTTGGAACACCATTTGGACATCTTTCTTGAGCTTGTGACGCTCTTTATCATTTAATAAGCTAACGTCTTGGCCTTTGTAAACAATACGCCCGGTACTTGGCAGCAAGCCGATTAATGCACGTCCAAGGGTCGATTTACCTGACCCTGATTCACCCACAATGCCTAGCGTTTCGCCTTGTTTAAGATTCAACGAAATGCCTTTTACCGCTTCGAAGTACTGACTTTTACTCTTGATGAAATGTGATTTAACCAAGAACTGAACTCGGATATCGTCAGCAGACAATAGCTCTGGGGCTGACGCCTCAACAGGAACCTTAGCGCCTTTAGGAATCGAGTTAATCAGCATGCGTGTGTAATCGTGTCTTGGATTCTCGAATAAGGCTTGAGTCATCCCTTCTTCAACTAGCTCACCTTTGCACATCACCAGAACACGGTCGGCAAAATGTTTTACTACGCCAAGGTCATGGGTGATGAACAAAATTGCCATGCCCATTTTGTTTTGGATTTCTTTGATAAGAGAAAGCACTTCCGCTTGTACGGTCACATCCAATGCGGTGGTGGGTTCGTCGGCAATCAAAATATCGGGCTCGTTGATCAAAGCCATCGCAATCATGATGCGCTGCAACTGACCGCCTGAAAACTCATGCGGATACTTGTTGTAAGCCTGCTCTGGCATTGGTAAATGCACAAGATTGAAGAGCTCTAGCACACGCTGTTTTGCTTTTGATTTCGATACATTGCGGTGACACATAATGGCTTCAGCCACTTGTGTGCCCACGCGCAGGTATGGGTTGAGAGAGGTCATCGGTTCCTGGAAGATCATGCCGATTCTGTCGCCACGAATCGACTGCATTTCTCGTTCAGTCTTGCCAAGTATTGATTGCCCCTCAAATTCTATTTCAGATTGAGCATCAATGATGGCGTTATCAGGGAGCAAACGCATGAGTGCGTTAGAAGAGACTGATTTACCTGAACCTGATTCACCAACAATGGCCAAGGTTTCGCTAGAATTAAGGGTAAAGTTAACCTTTTTTACCGCATCAATGATTCCATCATTGGTTGTGAAGCTAACGGAGAGGTTATTGACTTTAAGAATGGCCCGGTCCGACATGATATATCCTTATCAATTTAAGACATTAGGTGAAGATTTCACTTCTGACGTGGTTTTAAGTTGCCCAAAATGGTGATGAGCACGTTGAATTTGTTCTAGTTCGAGCATCCAATACGAACTGCGTTGAGCACTGCAAAAAGCGATCAAATGATTGAGTAGATCTTCACTCTGTTTTTCCAGCAGTGAATAGGTGCGTTGGATCAGTTCTGTGCTTTCGAGAGAGATAAATTGCATCAGTGCGTAAGACTGATTCAAGGTGTCGAAGGCTTGCTGATGATGGCCTAAACGGTTGAAAATCTCTGATTGAGCGACACTTGCGTCTCTAAGCCCTGCAAGTAGACAGGCAAATTGGCAGGGCTTGATGTCGCTTTGGTATGCAGCATCTTGGATGTGGTGAGGAAGAGACGTTAGAACATCACCATACAGGCGCTGTGCTTCTGGCCAGTGACCTTGTTCCATTAACTGTTCAGCTTTTAGGTAGTGCATCCAGCATCGTTCAATTTCCATATCCACATCCTCAATTTATAATATCTGAAAATGTTAATGATATTTATTATCAAATGCAAATTAAAATCATTCACATGTTAAGTTGGTAAATAAAGTGGCCGGTTATTCTTAAAAATGGCTCAAATTGTGCGTTATTTGCTCAGTTGAACAGCGATGTTGCGTAAGTCACTAAATTTATAGGAAATTACATCTACACTGATTTTATCTACACCCAAGTAATGAAGGACTAAGGAGGCGGCGATGGCGATGCAAAGACTCAATACAGAACAGCTGTATAAGGTAGCGGAACTCGATAAGCTACCATGTAAGTCGACCAAAGAACTGGCTCCAATTGACGAAATCGTCGGGCAAGAACGTGCACAAAAGGCCGTTGAGTTCGCGATGTCAATCAAGGAAAAGGGTTACAACATTTATGCGATAGGGCGAAATGGTTTGGGTAAGCGCACCATGATTTTGCGCTATCTAAACCGACACACTCAAGAGGTCCAAGAGCTTTTTGATTGGTGTTATATCGCGAACTTTGAAGATATTCGTACACCGAAGGTACTCAAGTTGCCACGTGGCGTGGGCAGCAGCTTAAAGCAAGATATTGAAAAGCTGATGCGTAAATTGCTTAAAGCCATGCCGCTCGCATTCGACAATGAGATGTACTTTAGCCGTGCAGATAGGCTTAAAAACCAATTGGCCACGAAACAACAAGCTGCGCTCGAAACAATTAGCCAAGAAGCGAAAGACAAGGGCATCAACCTGACGATTACCACTCAGGGTGATTACCAGTTTGTCGCAATGAATGGGGATGATCTTCATACCGAAGAGAGCTTCGATCTGCTTTCGCCGGAAGAACAAGATCAGTTCGATAAAACCATTGATGGATTGGAAGTGGGTCTACGAACCATTTCTCGCGAACTGACCGAGCTTGAAGAGACGTATACAGAGAAAATTCAAAAACTTAATGATGATACGGCGCGAGATGTGATCACGCACTTCATCAAGCAATTGAAGCAAGATTACAGCCAATATCCAGATATCAAAAAGTACCTGACGGCACTGCGTAAAGACATTGTCGACAACGCAGATATTTTCTTGGAAGAGAGCACAGAGCAAGCAGAAGTTGCGACCGCCTCTTTGGATAAGAAAATGCCACGTCGTTACAAGGTTAACGTGATTGTGAGCCAGAAGGAGGAGACGCTGCCGATCGTGGTTGAAGAGAATCCGAATTATCACTCTCTGTTTGGCTATGTCGAGACGGCAACTTTTAAAGGCACTGTATTTACGGACTTCTCATTGATTCGCGCTGGTAGTTTACATAGAGCCAATGGCGGTGTGTTGTTGATGGATGCGGTTAAAGTCCTCGAACAGCCTTATGTTTGGGAAGGCCTGAAGCGCGCGCTACGTTCGCGTCAATTGAGCTTCACTTCCTTAGAAAAAGAGGTCACGTTAACGGGAGCGGTATCGCTTGATCCAGAACCCATTCCATTAGACGTTAAGATCATTTTGTTTGGTGATTACCGTACTTATCAACTATTGCAACATTACGATGCGGAGTTCGGTGAACTGTTCCGTGTCACAGCCGATTTTGAAGATGAGATGAAGCGTACTGCGGATTCTGAAATGCATTATGCACGCTTCATTTCGAGCATCGTGCACGACAACAACATGCTGCATTGTGATCGTAAAGCGATTGCTCGCATCATTGAGCACAGTTCTCGTCAGGCGGGTGACCAAGGTAAGTTGTCGCTGCACTCGGCACACATTGCGAACCTGCTTCGTGAGTCAAACTACGTAGCGAGAGGCTCAAAATCGAACTTGATTCGTGCAACGCACGTCGACCAGGCGTTATCTAACCAACAGATGCGTGTTGGACGACTGCAAGACAGCGTAATGGAAACCTTCACTAACGGTACAACGCTTATTCATGTTGATGGCCAAGCTGTCGGACAGGTCAATGCTCTGTCAGTACTCAGTACTACCGATCATATGTTTGGTGCGCCGAACCGAATCACGGCTACCACCGCTTACGGTGACGGTGAAGTGATTGATATTGAAAGAAACGTAGACCTAGGTGGCAGTATTCACTCGAAAGGGGTGATGATCTTGTCTGCTTATCTTTCTTCAGTGTTTGGTAAGACGGCCAAAGTTCCGCTCACCACTAACATCACCTTCGAACAATCGTATGGTGGCGTCGATGGTGACAGTGCGAGTATGGCCGAGTTCTGTGCGGTGGTGTCTGCGTTTTCTAAGCAGCCAAACCGCCAAGATATTGCGATTACCGGCTCAATGAACCAGTTCGGTGAGTCTCAGCCTATTGGTGGTGTGAACGAGAAAATTGAAGGTTTCTTTGATGTGTGTGAAATCAAAGGACGTTCAAACGAACAAGGCGTGATAATCCCACGCTCGAATGTTCATAACTTAATGCTGCGCGGTGACATCGTGAAAGCAGTTGAAAAAGGCGAGTTCAATATCTGGGCCATTGACCATGTCACAGAGGCGATTGAACTGTTCACAGGCAAAGCCGCAGGTGAGGCAAGTGATGAGGGTAGCTATCCAATTGATACTATTTTTGGAATCGCTCAAGCTAAACTGAACGCACTGCGTAAATAGTTGTATAGCTAGACTAGATAGATAGATAGATAGATAGATAGATAGATAGATAGATAGATAGATAGATAGATAGATAGATAGATAGATAGATAGATAGATAGATAGATAGATAGAGAGATAGATAGATAGATAGATAGATAGATAGATAGATAGATAGATAGATAGTTTATGCCTAGATAAACAGATAAACAGATAAACAGATAAAAACAGCCAAAACGCAAAAGCCATCGATTCTAGAGTCGATGGCTTTTTTATTGGTTGCGACTTTGCTCGTGAGTGAGTTGTATTTGGTCAATTCACGAATTAGACGAGCGCAGTGTGTTAAATGATCTTAACCGTTTCGCAAGCAGAGCTTGGTGCCATCGAACTTCAGCTTTGCCAACAAGTGTTTAGCGTTAGCGCGGCCAATATCATCAAATTCCACACCGTATCGAGCGTAGTGCGTCGATTTTTGCAGATTACAGATGATGCCTCTCAATGGAGGGATAAGAGGGCCATTGTAGTTTTCAGGTGTAATCTCGATAGACACTCGATCGGCAATCTGAATTGCACGAGAGGTCGGAGAGGTCACAAAACGACAACCACTTTTCGATAAGTCTCTTATCTCACAGTTTGCTCGTTGGTCGTTGAAGATAATTCTTGAAGCCAAGTTCACTTCATAGCGTGTTTCTTTACGCAGCTGAGTGACTTGCATCGTGCTTGGTGTCGAAAGCACAAGAATAGGGAAGGGTTCACCAATCTTATGGTGAATTTGGCTTCTAAAGTGAATAAGTGCGCCTTCACCTCGTAGAGAATAGGCACGAGCAGTCATCCAAAAACCTTCTTGAAAGAAAAAATTCAGATCTTCATTGGATACCTCGGGAACCTCAACCACAATACAGTTATCACTGTGCGTACCGATAAATTTAGTGGTGGCGAGAAACTTAGTGCCAACCGGAGTCGAGACATTTAATGTCAGCTCACTGCCGTGCTCAATCATGGCCAGTGCATCGGTGCTGTTTATCGTAGAAACGGTGCGGTTACGAGGGTCTTGAAGTGCCTGATTATGCTCCAAAGGCTTCTTCAGTGGTGCGTTCATTATAATTCTCCATGCGCCAACATGCGTCTGTTAGTTATATTGGTAACTTGCTAACAAGGGGTTATTACGTGCTAGATTGAGTAGGCGTACTCACATAGATTTATAGAGTGCCTTTTATCATTGCTGTTTTTATATTAAGCCGATGGCACTGAATTAACTACTTTGTTTGTAAGTACTTAGTTTTATTTATATGCACTTGCGTTAGTCTATTACAAGGAACTCATACTTCAAACTTTTATTGTTTGTCGTATCAATTATTTGCAGGAGTTGAGAATGCAGGCAGTAAAATGGGATCAAGAAGTGAACCAGATCACAGTTGAGCTAGAACCCAACCAGTTCGCGGTCGTTAAGTATCAAAAGGACGGAGATGTACTACATATCACCTCGACACGAATCCCTGATGAACTACAAGGCAAGGGCTTTGGCAAGGTGATGATGGAGTCGGTCTTGCCTGAAATTGAACAAGCAGGTTTCAAAATTGTGCCAGTTTGTAGCTATGTCGTTCACTACATGAATAGGCAGCCACAGTGGTCACATCTTCTATCCGATAAAGCATAGCAACGAGTAATATGTCTCAATCAATATCGTCAAATAATCGGGCTCAACCTGAAGCGAGTTCAAGTCAAAATCAGCCAGAGCTTTATCAACAAGAGTTTTATCGAAATGAGCTTTATCAAAAAATAGCGACCTCGTTGGGTTGTCACCAAGGGTTTGATGTCCAAGTGATTCAACGCCTGTGGGGTGGATATGGCGAGTTAGTTCGCTTGGTCTTTTCTCAAGAAGGCCATGCTGAACTGAAAAGTGTGATTGTTAAACATGTCGCGTTGCCAGATAAAGCAGAACACCCAAAGGGTTGGAATACCAAACTCTCTCACCAACGAAAGGTGCACTCTTACCAAGTGGAAACGGCTTGGTATCAATCATTCACTCAACAGTGGGATGAGCGTTGCCCTGTACCTGTAGGGTTGCATTGTGAGCTACAAGAAAACGAGTGGCTGATTGTGATGCAAGACTTGGCCGAAATCGGATTTCCGTTGATCTCTCAGTTTGATGTGCTTGCTGCCTCTGACGATCTGGCAACCAATGAGACTCAGCTTGAACTGGCGTCTGGTTACACACTAGAAGAGCAAAATCAACGTGATGCCTCCCTAAAGTGGCTCGCTAATTTTCATGCAAAGTACATCAATATCGACCAAGAACAGTCAGCCTCATTGTGGCAAGTCGGCACATACTGGCATCTAGACACACGCCCTGATGAGTTTAATGCCTTGGCTGATTTTCCATTGAAGAACCAAGCCAAGCACATCGACCGTTTACTAAAAGAATGTCCGTATAAAACTTTGGTACATGGCGACGCCAAGCTTGCCAATTTCTGTTTTGATTCAGAAAGCCAAAACGCAGCTGCCGTCGATTTCCAATATGTGGGTCATGGTTGTGCGATGAAAGATGTCGCCTTGTTCATGAGTAGTGCGGTGAGGCCGCAAGATTGTGCAGAGCTTGAATCACAGATGTTAGAGACTTACTTCCGATACTTGGAAGAGGCATTGGCGTACTATCAGCCACAGCTTTCGTTCGATGATGTTGAAGCCGCTTGGCGACCAATGTTCTATGTGGCGTTGACTGATTTTCAACGTTTTGTAAAAGGTTGGAGTCCAGAGCATTGGAAGATCAATCCGTATACTGAGCATTTGACTCAAACGGTTATTGAGCAGCTAGAAAGCCCAGAATAAATTGCCTCATATCTGCAAACCAAATAAGAAAAAATCGCCCAATTTATGATTGGGCGATTTTGATTTTATCTAGCGTAGGCCTTAGTTCGTTTGGCTATCAGCTTCTGTTGTTCGTGTGTAAGCGAGCTTATTGGCAAGTTTGAGTTTTTTATTGAAACCCTCTTTATCAATATCTCCCATTACACGCGCAGGCTCTATTTCACCGCTGGCGGGTGAGTAAAAGAAAATCGCTGGTGGGCCAAATACATTCTTATCATTAAGCCACGCCATTTGCTCTGGAGAGCTTTCTGTCACATCAAGCTTTATTGTCTTCCACTCTTTAAGTTTTTGGCTCACTTGTTGGTCGTTGAACACGTTGGTTTCAATCACTTTACAAGACACACACCAATCTGCGTAAAGGTCGACTAGCACCTTTTGGTCGCTGCTTGCTGCGGTTTGTAACTGTTGTTCTAACTGAATAACAGAGTCTGTTTTTTCAAAGGGAGTGATCGCAATGGATTTGACTGACTCCCTGTTTTCAAGTGGGTTCAGAGGGTCGGTATTACCTAAGAAGAATCCGACAAATAGAATGAGACCGTAACTCAGTGGTAGCAAAGCAGAGAACTTGCGAGTACGCGCCCAACCCGGTTGTGCGGCTTCTAAAGCACCGAAATGTACACCAGAACCGATGGCGAGCAGCGCCCATAAGATCATAATGACCGATGGAGCAACAAAGCGGCTCAACAGGACAATAGCAACAGCTAACAACAGCACGCCAAACACTTGTTTAACTGAAACCATCCACGCGCCACTTCTTAATAACAGACGCCCTCCACTTGCGCCGATCGCGATAAGCGGTATGCCCATACCAAGCGCCATAACGAACAGAGTCGCTCCGCCAAACACCCAGTCTTGAGTTGTTGAGACGTACAGCAACGCACCAGCCAATGGAGCACTGACACAAGGTGACACAACCAAGGCTGAGATTGCGCCCATGGCAAAGACACTGGCGATCTTGCCGCCGCCAAGTTTGTCTGAGCCACTGTTGAGTTTTTGCTGCAGGGTAGCAGGCAGTTGGAGTTCATAGAATCCGAACATCGCTAACGCAAGCAGAACAAAAACCGCTGCAAAGCTACTTAACAACCAAGGTTGTTGCATCGCGGCTTGTAGGTTGACCCCTTTTGCTAAGGTGGTGACTAAGATCCCCGTCATGGCATAGCTGGTCGCCATACCCAGAACATAGGAACTGGAGAGTGCCGCCCCTTTCTTGCCTGTCATCGCTTTTTCGCCACCGATGATGCTAGCCAAAATCGGAATCATCGGCAGTACACATGGGGTCAGTGATAAACCTAGTCCAAGTAGGAAGAATACTAGGAGTGCTTGTAACTTGCCCGCTTGGGATAGGAACGAAGATAAGCTATTGGTATCTTCACTGATCTCACCTAGGGTTTGATATAGAGAGTTTGATGGATCCTCAACTAGGGCTTCAGCTACGGTTTCGAGCATCGGTAAATCGAACACTAACTTTTGCGGCAGGTAGCAAAGTCCTTTGTCTGCGCAGCCTTGATAACGCACGGTGAGTTTCCCACTTCCTGAGTAAGGAACAGTGACGGTAACGGGTTCGTGAAATACGATGACGTTACCAAAGTTAGGATCCTCTTTCTCTTCACCTGGCAGCGAATAACTCGGTTCTAAGGTAGATAATGACGACTCTCCTTTGAACGAAAATCGAGATTGATACAGGTAGTAACCCTTGTGGGTATCAAAGCTGATGACCGCGCCTTGGTCTGTGGCTTCCCATGTGACGGGGAAGGCCTCTTCAACGGGAAGAAACTCGTTTTCTTGAGCATGTAACAATCCGCTAAACAATAGAATTAACGTAAGTAGGTAGCACTTCATGGATGAAGGAACTCCGTGTTTTGGTGAATGTGTAATTGATCGTCGATGTAGATAACAGCGCTGTCTTCAGGTACTGATATGTTGGGATTCAATGTCAGTGAAGTACTGAGCACGCCAGCTTCCAATGTGGACGACGAGATAGCGGTAACAGAAAGGATCTTCTGCTCGACATCTTGCTTTGACAGAATATGAGAGGTGGTCTTGTCACCAAATTGCACTTGGCGTTCACTGTGAGCCGAAGTCGTGAGCGCTGCGTCCGTTAACGGAACGGCGAAAAATGGGGTCTTGTTGTCTCTTGGGTCTAAGACAGCAATGTTAAATGCCGAGCCATCCGGTTTGGTTCCCAACGCATAGATGTCACCGCCAAAATTCACTAACACCGACGTCGCACCGAGTTGTTTCCCGATCGCTACGGCTTGGTCGACGGCGTACTCTTTAATGACGCCGCCAAAATCGAAACGAGTACGGGAATCAGGGACGTGTAGCCTTGTCCTTTGTAGATCGAGGGTCCCTTGTAGACCGACGGTTCCTTGTCGATCGACGGCCCCTTTTTGATCCATTGTCCCTTTCAGCTCCCAAGCTTGCTTACCCAAAGCTGAAGACAAGGCTTGGAAGGCGTGACTGTGCAACATCTTCGGTTTTTGTTTTAAAAGATGTTTAATGCTTCCGACCGTAGTATCAAAGGTATCGAACGTCAGTTGACTTAATCGGTCGAGGTGTTGGAAAACCTCGGCAGATTCAGAATCGAGTTCGACATCACATGATGCTCGCTGATTAATGTGCTGTGTTAGCCATGAGTCGTCACAGTAGAAGTTATATTTGTCTTCCAATCGGCGTGTGTTTTGCTCTATCTCAGTCGCTATTGCTGTTGCGCTTGCCTCTGGAAAGTTAGCCAAATTCATCGACAAAATTTGCACTTCACACGGTACGGTCATGGCATGAAAGCGATGTACAAAGGGCAGGTTAGAACTCATAGGTTGCTCCAACAGCCCACCACTGTGCTTCAAAACCGTTGCTTTGTTCGTAGTACGCAGCAAGCGCATTTAAGCGTAACTTCTTATGTACCTTGATACTCGCACCTAGTTCATAGGCATTGGCCGTGAAGTTGCCTAAGCGAAGGTCTGAAGTCGCGTAGCCTGACGATGCAAAAGAAGGATCGGCACTACTTGGATCGCGATAGAAAT
>Ga0310124_10000182_pt1 | contig 42126 bp, 24 predicted proteins | sample CB11b_AW_Bot5_MG_FD_203507 | JGI IMG/M metagenome (GOLD analysis project Ga0310124, IMG submission 203507) | Marine microbial communities from Western Arctic Ocean, Canada - CB11b_AW_Bot5 | ecosystem: Environmental > Aquatic > Marine > Oceanic | place: Canada: Western Arctic Ocean | collected... | reverse complement strand
AGCATGAGCAGCATCGGCACGGAGGTCGTTCTGCCGTAGCCCACGGTCATAGGAAGGATGGCCTTCACGCGACGGTCGGTGCCGGCAACCTTGCAAACCGTAAAGCCGCCAAAAGAGTGGCCCAGGATTCCGATTCTCTCGCTATCAATACTCTTTTGCAGCCAGCTGCCGGCCTGGGCGTTTCGGCGAAGCAGCTCTGTTATCAGGAAAGAGACATCGCGGGGCCTGTTACGCGCCGAGCGGCCTCGCCCGGACCGGTCATACGGAAGCGCCCTGGACGGTAGCGGGGTGAGCCCGGCATTACCTGTATGATCGGCCGAAACAACGATGTAGCCATGGCTCGCGAGATGCTCGACCTGGAAGATGTTCTGGTGACGGATTCCCCCATTGCCATGGGAGAAGACCAGCAACGGAAAGGTGCCTGTGCGCAAAGCCACTCCCCGGACTCCAACGCAGCGGAAGCGGCCCTCGACCTCCGACAGCTTTCCTCCGAAGTGGTCAACGAACTGACCGGCCTCGGCCTGGTACTTCCCGAAAAATTCGCTGAAGGTCGTCTTCTTCCCCGAACGCGCGGATTCAACCGCGGGATACCACACCTCGGTAACCAGGGTCCGCGGCCCGCCAGAATAGCTGTCCTCGCGGTCCTGGTCGACCAGAACCATGGTACGAACACCGACCGGATAGCTCCCGGGAGCCGAATAATCCTTCCCCGCGGCGCTGAGAGCCGGCGTCGAGAGGGCAGGCAGGATGACGAGAAGAGCTCTTATTATCATCATATCTCCAAAGCCGGCTTCTTATGAAAGCCGGCAGGCCTCCGCTATTTGCCCCCGAGCGTAACCTTCAGCTCGAGGTCCTCGCCGGCCCGCGAGAGCTTGAGCACTATCGTATCCCCCGGCCGCCGCTGGTTCATCACGCTCTTCAACTCGGTGGTTGAGGTGATGGGCTGACCATCGAACATGGTAACGATGTCGCCCTCCTTGATGCCGGCTCGCTGAGCTGGCGACGAACGAACCACCGAGCCAACCCCCACGCCCGCGACATCGCTTTCGATGGCGCGCGGAATGAGGCCCAGGTGAGCCTTTCCTCCGGCCACCAGCACAGCCTTCAGGGTGAGCTTCTCCCCCTCGCGCAGGACCTCGGCAACGACCGTGTCACCGGCGGGATAGGTTCCGAGGATACCCTTGTACCTCGAACGGGTCCTGACCGGCAACCCGCCAAGGCGCTCGAGCAGATCACCCGCCTTGAAACCGGAGGCCGCGGCAGGGCTGCCCTGGCGAACGCCGATCACGGGCAGACCGGCCTTCTCATCGGCTCGCTCGCCGACCTCGAGACCCTCGATTTTTCCATGCAGAACGGTTCCTCCCTCCGCCACCTCCAGGTGCTTCATAAAGCGCAATATCTGGTTCGAAGGAACCGCGTAGCCCACGCCCGTATTGATCCCGAGCGCGAAGCGTGTCTCGATCTTCCCGTTGATCCCGACAACCTTGCCATCGAGAGTGATCAAGGGGCCTCCCGAGTTGCCACGATTGACGGCCAGGTCAACCTGGATCGCGTCATTGTAGGTCTCGCTGTAGCGGTGAACCGCGCTGACGATTCCCATCGACACCGCCGGTTCGAAATTCGCCGGGGCGCCCCGAACGAAAACATTCTCAGAGCCGGTAAGGAAGGGGTCGCCCAGGGCGAGCACGCGCTGCCCGGGCCGGACCGCCTGGCTGTCGCCGAGCTTGAGAAAGGGAAACTTCCCGTCGCCCTCGAGCTTCAGCAGGGCAACATCTCCACCCGGGTCCCTGCCGACCACGGCTGTCTTGAAATACCGTCCGCCTGTCATATAGGCCTCTATTGAACGTGCGCCGACAATGACGTGGTCGTTCGTGAGAACATAACCATCGGGGCTGATACAGAAGCCGGAGCCGCTGCTATAGCCGCCCCCCTCCTGGGCGCCCTTGATGAAGACGAAGGCCGGCTTGCAGCCGGCGACCACGCCCTTGATCCGCTTCTCGAGAGCGCGCAGCGCGCTCACCTGCTCGCCGGTCTCGGCGGAGGTGCGTGGGACGAATGACAGCGAGACCAGAAGGGCCAGGGAAGCCTGGAGAACCGGAGCTGAGCGTTGATGTCTTTGTGATTCGCGGCGGGTCATGTATTTCATCTCATCGGCCCTCCGGGAACTTCCCCAGCACGCCACTCAGGGTCATCTTCTTTTCGCCTCGGCGGACGACAAACTCTACCTTATCACCCACCTTGCAGGAAAAGATCAGGAACCTCAGGCGGTTGAAGTTGGGGACCTCCTCGCCGTTAAACCTGATGATCACGTCCTTGCTCTTGACGCCAGCGGATGCGGCGGAGCTCTTGGGCACGACCGCGACCACTGGGGCCCCGTCATTGCCCGAGCTGGCCGGCTCCGACTGGATCCCCAGAAAAGGCCGCGGAGGAGGCTCGATATCCTTGCCCGCCAGCAACCGCGGCAGGACCATTCGAATGGTTTCAGCCGTGGTCGCGAACCCGATGCCGGAATTCAGCCCCCATTGGCTGTAGGTGTGCCCGACAAACCCGGAGAGACCGACGACCTTACCATCCAGGTCAACCAGGGGGCCCCCCACATTGCCGTAGTTGAGCTTCGCATCGGTCTGCACGGCACGGTTGCTGTTGCGTCCGACAGCGCTGATGATGCCTTCGGTAAGGTTCAGCCGGCCGGGCGCGGAGCCCCGGCCGATGGCGAAGACGAAGCTTCCCGCCGCAGATGGCGAGGTCTCCGCCCAGGGAGGATCGCGCCAGCTCTTCTTCTCGACCAGGTCAGCGTCGCCTTCCACCTTGATCAGGGCGAGATCATCGAGCCGATCCCTTGCCACCACCCTGGCCTTCCGCTCTTCCCCGGAAGGCAGCCGCACGGTGATCGAGCTGATGGTCCCCAGGAGATTGTAGTTGCTGGTCAGTATGTAGCCTCGACGATCAACCAGGAGGCCCGTGACGGAGCCCTTCGGCCGCTTGAAATAACCCTGCGATTCGGGAGAGACCCGTCCGTTAAAAGGAAGTCGAGACCTGGGGATCTCGATGTCTTTGCTCCTGTCGACCTTGACCGAGACCACCCAGGCTGACAGGCCGTCCGCTATTGCGGAGAGCGCTCCAGGCTCGCCCGCTGCGGGACTGGACAGCGAAAGCGTGATGGAGAACGACAGCGCGATCAGCAAAGAAAGGCGACGCCGGCATTGACCTGTTGAGCTCATCGAGGCTGCCATCAGAACCTCCCCCACAAGGTCAGGCCGATGGAGAGGGTGGTCTTGTCACGACCGACCTCCAGGCGAACCTGCTCGCCCGGGCGGGCGGCATTAAAGACTTTTCTGAAATCCGGAACGGACTCGATCTTCCTGCCGTTGAATTTCCTCAGGACATCCCCCCGGCGAAGGCCGGCCGAGGCCGCGGCCCCTCCCGGGCTCACCCTGAGGACGGTTATCTTGCCGCCCTCATGAGAATTCATCAGCTCAAGACCCGCCAGCGACGAGGCGGACTCGAGACTGTCGTCAAACCAGGAGCGGTGCGGCTCGATAAGCTGTTTGAGCTCATCGATGGGAATCGCCGTCCCAAGCCAGCGCTCCTGGGAAAAATTCAGGATAAGAAGCCCGACCATCCGCCCCCTGGCATCTACCAGTGGGCCTCCATCCATCCCGTTGTTCAGGGCGGCAGTCGATTCCAGCGCCCGCCCGGTATAGATGGATTCGAGATGCTTTTCTTTCAACTCGACAATCCCGCTGAGTACACCAGCCGCCATCACGACCTGGTCATCGGACTGGATGCTGCGAAAGGCATTTCCCAGGCTGAAGAGCGGATCTCCGATCGACAGGTCGGCGCTCGAGCCGAGCCGCAAGTATTCCAGCCTCTCCTTTCCGGGCGGTAGCGCGCGGCGGAAATCCTTCAGCTGCAGGAGCGAGACCTCCTTGCTCGGATAGACCTTGATCAGCACGGCCGGGGCGACGCGCCCACCATGCAGATAGACATCGATATTGCGTGAGCCCTCAGGTACGACCGACGGCGAGGTAAGCACCATCCCTACCGGATCGAGCAACGTTCCGGTACCGAAATGAGTGATGCTGCTACGGGAGCGCTCCCTGGGATAATCGCTCCGGGTGATTCCCACCACCGCGCGTGAGATCCGGTCATAGAGGCCCGTGTAGCCGGAGGCGTGGTCATCCGCCGCCAGGCGCTGGCCTGCGCCCGCGCCAAGGGCCGAGAGAATCAGCATCAAGGCGAAGATTTTCGAGACGAACAAACGCACTATTGGAGACCTCTTGTAGAGAAAACGCGTTGAGTACAAGAAGCATAGTAAACGAAAGCGGCCCCGGAATGAAGAACCTCGGAGTTTCCAGGCACGATCTCGCGAACGATGATGAAAAAACCGGCCGGGTTCTCTCAGAAGCAGTTCGGCGGACGCCGACAGCCCAGGCCGAGATCGGCCTCCCTGCTGGAGCGCGCGCATTGCGGGAACGGCGCCTCCGGCTGCTGCCCGCCGATAAAGAGGAACTGCAGGAGGAAGACGCCTGAGGTCAGGTTGATCTCCCCGGTGCCATCCGCATCCGCAGCCGCCAGGCAGCCGGGCTCGCTGGCTCCAAGAAACAGGTAGGAGAAAATCGCCACCGCATCGGTCAGCTGGAGATCGCCGCTTTGATCGACATCTCCCCTGAGGAAAGGGCCGATGCTGCGCTCGGGCTCCTCGACAACCTCCAGGGTGAGATTATAGGTTCCCGTGCTTCCCGGCTCGAAGCTGGTGACGCTGAGAAAATAGACGCCTGGATCCAGGTCAACCTGGAGACACGAATTGACGGTCGTCTGATCGCAATCATCATTCTCGCTGAGCGGACCGCAGTCCCGATCGAGAAGACCAAGGATCGTGTCAAACTCTTCCGATTCGAGAAGAATCGAGCCGACGAAGGGCTCCTGGAGCTCCAGCCTCCAGAGATCCAGAGATTCGGCTCCGCCGGGGACCGTACAGGCCGTCGCCGGGAAATCTCCCGCCAGGCTCTCGCCTGGAAGGATCACATCGGCGACACAGTCAACGCAATTGTTGACAACCTCTCCCCCCCCGCAGGTGATATTGAGCGAGAAATTCCCCTGCTCACCAATGGCGTAGCTGCTGACGCCAATATAGTAGGTGCCGACAGCTACATCGAGGGTGAGACAAGAAAGCTCCAGGTTCCCCGGCTCGCAATCGTCATTGACGCCGAGGACCAGGCAATTGGAACCGTAGACGGTCAGGTAGGTATCGAATTCGGACGACGCCAGGCTGACGTCGAGAACTCCTCCCTCGACAACCACCGTGTAGATGTCCTCGGACTGGCCTCCGGCGCGCGTACAGCCATCGCGAGGAAAGGCCGAATCGACCGGCTCGCCACAGGTCGCCTCTCCCGTCTCACAGGGAGGACAGGGGGCGGCCTTGTTGCAGTTGATGTCCATCGTATAGGAGCCGTTGGCTCCGGCATCATAGCTGCTCGGCAGGATCCAGTAGGTCCCGGGCACCAGGATGAGGGCCAGTTGCGAGTTCAGACCATCGCCGCCATCATCATCGAAGGCGATTTCTTCGCAGCTCTCCCCATTGTAGACGTAGAGGAAGGTGTCAAGGTTCCCGGAGGTCAGGCTGATGATGTATTCCTGCGTCTCCTGGACCTCGATCTCGTAGGAATCAAAAAGACGGCCGTTATCCAGTGAGCAGTCACTGGCCTCCAGCAGGCCATCGAGCACCGCCGGACATTCGGTCACCCCATCTCCACAATCGGCGCAGCTGTCGGCGCGCTCGCAGGACACCTCGAGATCGTAGGCCCCCAGCTCTCCGGCTCCAGCCGCACTAACGCCGATGGTATAGGTGCCTGCGTTGAGGATGATCCCCTCGATGCAGGAAACCCCGAAATTGCCGGGCGAGCAATCCTCGTTGCTGAGGAAAGCTTCGCAGAAATTATCCGAGATATTCACAAAGGTGTCGAACTCGTTCGAGCGCAGGGTGATCGACACCTGGGAGGTCTGGTCCACCGTAAATGTGTAGGAATCTACAAGGGTGCCATCGGCAAGAGCGCAGTCACCCGCATCGAGTGAGCCGCTGACGGTGTCGCCGCAGGAGATGCTTCCGACCTCGCAGTCCCGGCAGAGCCTCACATCCGGACAACGAACAGAGAGGTCGTAGGTGCCGCTCTCCCCGTTGGCATAGCTGTTGATGCCGAGAACATAGGTGCAGGCCTCCAGGTCAATCGTCATCCTGGAGTTCAGCTCCTCCCCGCCATCATCATCCACAGCGACCTCCTCACAATCCTGGTTGTAGAGCCTCAGAAAGGTGTCGAATTCCAGCGAGGAGAGATCGATGATCACCGGCCCGGGCTCCTCGAGCTCGAATGTGTACAGATCGATAAAGCTCCCATCTCCTGCCATCTGGCAGTCATCGGGGTCAAGGGTTCCGGTTACCTGGTCATCGCATGCGACCGAGCCAACATTGCAGTCGACGCAGAATTCAAAGCCGGGCTGGCAGGTGGCCGTAAGCTGGTAGAGGCCGGTCTCCGCCGCCGCGTAGCTGTTCACCGCCACAAAATAGATTCCGGCTTCGACGTCTGCCGTCAGGCAGGACCTTTCAAAATTGCCGGGCTGGCAATCATCATTTGTATCAACGACCTCACAGCTCTCGTTGTAGAGCCACAGGAAGGAATCAAACTCGCTGGAGTTCAGCGACAAGGCCAGGCGCCCGGCCTCCGCCAGGTTCAGGGAGAATACGTCGACGAAGCTGCCGTCCTGGAGAACGCAATCATCTTCAAACAGGCCGTCCTCGACCAGCTCGCCGGCGCAGTCGAGATCCGCGATCTGGCAGTCGGAACAGATGTCGAAAGTTTCACAGACCTGGCTGAGCTCGTAGGCTCCCAGCTCCCCTCCGCCGCTGGAGTTCGCGATGATGAAGTAGTTGCCCGGCCGCAGGTCGAGGCTGAGGAGCGCATCCAGATCGCCGCCCTTGGCATCGGCATCATCGATCTCCCCGATCGTGACGCAGTTCTCATCCATGACCAGGAGATAGGGATTGACCTCGGCCGAGCGGAGGCCGATGGTCAGCCTGGTGGGCTCCGTCACCTCGATCGCGTAGGTGTCAAACAACGAGCCGTCAGGAAGGGCGCAGTCACCATCGGAAAGCTCTCCGCCGATCGTCTCTCCGCACGCCGCCTCCCCGACAACGCAATCGCTGCAGAAGTTGACCGGCTCGCAGGTGACGGCCAGGCTGTAGTCGCCCGCCTCGGCCGGTGACCAGTTGTTGACCACCAGGTGATAGGTGCCGGGCTCGAGCATGGCCCCGAGACAGGAGCCGGAGGCGGTGTCGCCCTCAATGCAGTCGTTGTTGTTCGCAATCACGAAGCAATCCGCATCCACCAGGAAGAGAAAGGTGTCCATCTCGTCTGAGAGAAGGGCAAGGTCAACTAATTGTGTCGACTCGACCTCCAGGGACCAGATATCGACAAAGGTGCCGTCTCCCAGGAGGCCATCACCTTCCTCCAGGACGCCATCAACCGTTCTACCACACTCGGCTTCTCCGACCAGCCAGTCCTGGCAGAGATTGCCGCTGGCGCCCATGGCGCATTTCTCAGCCTCGGCGCCCTCTTCCTGCCCCGCTCCGCCGCCATCTCCAGGCGAACGGGACTTGATTCCGCCAAGTGCCCAGGCGCCCGCTCCTCGTAATTTTGAAGAGGGATTCTTGATGGAAGGGTTCGCCTGGGTCGGCGGCTTCCCTCTCTTCCGGCTGCTGCCAGCTGCCCCGGGCAGCTTACCGCCGGCCAGGGCGGCGGAGTTCCATCGTTTCCCGCCAGCCGCCTTGAACGGATTCGCCGGAGCCCGGCGCGGAGCGAAACGTTCACCCTCCGCGGCCGCCCCGGCCAGCAGTGCCTGGAACTCTGGCCTGCCCTGAAACTCAACCGGATCAAGCCGGCGCAGGCCCGCCGCGGCAGGAAGAGCTGGCTGCTCCTGCGCGTAGCCGAAGCTGCCCCCGCAGACCAGCAACGCCACGAGCAGCGACCCGAAGCCTGAAGGACGGCAAGGTTCCTGGAACAAATTTTTATTATTCCGACACACCCTCATCGTAACCCCCCAGAAAAGTAAACCTTCCCAAGCTACAGGCGCATTCAGATAGCTCCAAACGGGCAGCTCCAGCCCTGGCCCCGCGGCCCGGCGAAGAGACCGTCTGCTCATTCTTCAAGCGGGGCGAGCAACCCCTTACAACCCACTGAGTGCCCCTGGTAACCAAAAAAAAGAAATGAAACGCTCCCCTCCAACCCGAACAGGATGGCGCGTTGCATCAATAGTACCCCTTGAAATACAAACGGCATCGATGAAATGAGGAGAATCTCCGTCTCCCTCGGAGCTCGAAAGAGCTGGCCTTCCCAGTCCTGCACGAACGCCCCGGGCCGACCTGTTCTCAGCTGGGAAAACCGCCCCTGCCTGGACGCGGACTGTTATTTCTTGCCGGCGGAAAAAGCCCCCAGCAGCAGCTTCAACTGCTCCTCGAGCTCATCGGGCTTGAAGCCTCGGGGCCCGGGGCCTCCCTGGTAGACAACCTTGCCATCCTTGCCGACAAGATAGAGGCGGTCAGGGTAGCCCCCGTAATTCCTGGCTGTTGAGTCCTTCATGTCATCAATCAGCATCGGCATGGTGAAATGCAGCTTCTTGGCGCAGCTGCTTGCCACCTCGGTACGCTCGAGAAAAGTCTTCGGATCATTCACCGAACGACTCGCCGGCAGGGGGCTCAATCCATCGATCGGATGGGCTTCACGAATGTAAACGACAAAGAACGCGGCCGACTTACGATACTTGCTGTAGAGTTCTTCCAGGCGCCCGGCCTGGCTGGCGAAAGGAGGTCATGTGTAGCTCCCGAAGATCAGCACAACCGGCTTCTTGTCCTGATGCTGGGACAGCCTGATAAGGCCTTTTTCATCCGGCTTGACATAATCAGGCGCGGCGGAGCCTTCCAGCAGGGAGAGGCTGAAGTCCGGGGCGCGGTCACCTGGGCCAGGGAGCCCACCTGAACGAGTCGCCTGTTTCAATATATTGGATGCATCGGCTGACTCCCTCGAAACCCCGGGGTCGTCAATCGAGCGGCGCTGTCGGCCTCCGGAGCCGCGAGACCGGCCGCCGAGACCGGAACGCCCGCCGGCATCTGAACGCCCGCCTGAAGAGCCGGGACGAAGAACGCTCAGTATGGCGCGCATCCTGACGCGCAGCTCATCATCGTTGACCCGTCCGTCACCGTCGCTGTCGAGCCTGACGATGAAGCCATCGAGCTCCCTGGCGGTGATCGTGCCGTCTCCATCGGGGTCCATGAGCTCAAGGAGCTTGGCCATTGGGTTGATCCGTCGGGCGCCGGAAGTCTCCGGCCCCGGGCGGCCTTCCGCTCGCTCCGTCGGCTTCTCCTCGCCGGGCTTCGCTCCCGGCGCGTCTTCCTGGGCGCTCAAGCCGGCCTGGAGAGCCAGGCAGGAAAGCGTTACGGCCGTAATAAGGCGGGCATTCAGATCCCTCATGATCAACCTCTTCTCGATTTATAACCACAGCTCGTCAGTGCTTCAATCAACTGGAAACGCCCATCCAGGCGGCGGGCGCCTATCCATCTAACCCTGCGGAAGAGCCCTAGGGAACGAGAAAAATGCGCCGGGAAGGACGTTCCGCGGAAAAGATCTCAGCCCTGGGTAACGCAGTTGGAGATTTCGCAGGAGCCCTCCTCGGAGGGGGCACAATCGCTGCCAGGCGCCGGCGCCGGGATCGGGAACCCATCGGCGCTGAAGAGATAACGCAACAGGCCAATGGCATCATCGATGGAGACCTGGGCATTCGCATTCACATCGCAGCCCTGGAGGCAGCGCGGCTCACTCTCGCCCAGGAAGAGATAGAAGAGGATCGTGACCGCATCGGAGATGTCGACCGCCTGGTCGCCATTGCAGTTGCCGCGCACGAAGGACGGCGTCGCCTCGCCAAGGCGCTGGATGGAGCCGGGCGAGCCGTAGATGCGGGTGGAGACCCTCCAATGGTCCGAGACATCATTGTCCATGTCCTCGTGGATCTCGAAGAGCTCGAGGCTGTAGCCCAGGCCATCGGCGCGGGCGGGCCACGGCGCATCCTGCGAATACCTGACCAGGTCGACGGTGGCGGGATAGCCTGGGCCATCATCTTTGACGCGCAGCTTCTCGCCTTCATTGCTGAGGCTGCCCGGGTAAGGGCCGAAGATCCGCGCGGGATTGCCGTAAATTCTCTGGAAGGCCGCTGGATCCTTGGCCAGGATGACGACCTCGTCAGCGGCGACATTCGTTCCATCGGGGAAGCTGTGCTCCTCGAAGACGCCCGCCTCATTGGCGGCTCCGAGACCCTCGATCTTCCACCCCGAGATGTCCACCTGTGAACCGGAATTGTTCCAGAGCTCGAGGTATTCCGCCTCGTCATCTCCCAGGGGGTTGTACATGACCTCCGTGATCATCAACCGGTCATAGCCGGTAAAGCGTTCGGTGCTGCGAAGGTAATTGACCATGTAGCTGCGGCGCGAGCGAATGTGGGCCATGACCCTTGCTATGTTGGGCTCGAAACCGGAGGGCGCCGACCGGTCACCAGCCGGGCTGGTGCGGCCCCAGGCGCTGAAATCATCACGCTGCTCCTCCATGAGCAGGTCGCTCAGATCAGCCAGCCTCTGCTCGTAAAATTCGAGCGTGTACTTCTCGTGGATGGCGCCCCAGAGACGAGCCAGGTAGGCGCGGCGGAAATGGGTTCCGGACTGGGCAAAGAATTTGTCAAGGAGATGGTTCCCGACACCCCCGCCGCGGACGGTGGTGGTGTTCCAGATCGTCATGCCGGGATTGTCCATACGGTCGTTGTAGACCCCGCCGTTGCCGCCGTCCCAGCGCTTGCCATAGGCGAGGTCCAGGTCCCAGCCGGTCGGAATCCAGCGATCGGTCTCGGTGTCATGGTAGAGGTAGTGATTCTTATGGGGATAGTCGCGGTTGTTGATCAGGACCTGGCCCGCCTGGTAGTCGATGATGGTGTCCGGCACGGTCTTCTCGAGGAAGAAATTCGTGAGCTGGTTTCGGGACGTATCGTGAAGGGCGTCGAGAAAGGAGCGCAGGTCGCTGTAATCCTCGTGCTGGTTGGTCTTCTTTTCGTAGGTGCCGTTGCGCTCTTCACGAGAAGCGGTCGCCTTGTAGAGATTGCCATCGGCATTGAGTCCGACACGGTCCAGCCAGCGTTCCTCAGGGTTCTCCATCACCGCGTAGAGGGCGTGGTAGTTGCCATTGGCGTGGATCCGGAAGAGGTCGTGGCTCAGGGCGGGATTGTCCATCTCATCAAAGAGCGTCCAGGTCATACCCTCACGCACGAGCGCCTTGTCCGTCCACAGGCTCTGCAGGTTGAAGCGCTTCTTGCCGAAGAAGAGGTGGCCCTTGTTCATCTTCACCTTCAGGTAGGGCTTGGTGGCGCTGTAGACGCTGCCGCCCCTGCGGCGAATCTGCGCCTGGTGGAAGATGTCTCCGCCGGAGGCGATGGAGAAGCGCATATAGCTGCGGCCAAGCCCCGAGAGCCAGCTGCGGCCGTTCGCTGACGGCGTAATGAGCGTGATCCTCGGCAGGGTCGACTCAGGCTGGTTATCATTGACGTAGTAGCCGTAGACATCCTCAGTGTCGGTCCGCGGAGGAAAGACGCGCAGGCCGCACTCGCTGCGCGCCTCGACCTTGAAGGTCACCACGGTATTGTGCGGCTGGGCCGGCACATCGACACCATAGACGCCATCGCCCGCGGCGCCATCGTTGGACAGGCCATCATCGAGCATTTCGAGCTCCCGGTTCGCTCCGCTCAAGGAGGTCACCAGCTTCACCTCGGTGGGCTCTCCCCGCACCCGGGCCGTGAGGGTGGTCACATCTCCGGAGGTGGGTTCCTGGGGCCAGCGGTTCAGGTTGCTGACGAAGGGCGGCAGACAATCCCTCGAGACCACGTTGGCCTCACCCGGACTGGCGATCCCTCCCCCGCCTCCGCCGCGCTGCCAGAAAATGCCCCGGCTCGCGGTAGAAACCGAGAGGCGAGCAGTGAGGGTGTCCCCGCCGCTGAGCTGGAAATAGGAAAAGCTGAACGTATAGGTGACCGCCGCCGAGCGGTCGAGAGCTTCGGGAAGATCCAGGCGTACGGAATTGGCCGACCCGGTCCCGCGTCCGCTGGACACGAGATGAAGGGAGGGCTCATCAAAGCGCTCCCCTCCCGCGGCGCGGCTCCAGCGACTGCCGGAGTGGTTTCCGCGCCCGTCCCAATCTCCGATGCCGTTGTCAAAACTGCCGCCTGGAATCAGGTTGTTCTCCGGCGCGCGGGTATCGACCAGCGAAAGATTGTCGAGGAGATACTCTCCGGCCTCCTGGATATAGAGATAGATCCTGCTGCTGGTGGCCGTTCCGGAAACGCTGACCGTGCTCCACTCGTCGCCTCCGCCGGCAGCCTGGCTGTCCATGGCGCCCGAATCCGTCCAGCTGGCGGGGTCGTCCGAGACCGCGTCGGATACGATCTTCTCGAGGCTGTAGCCCAGGCCATCGGCCCCGACATTCCAGTCCTCGGTCTCCCCGTAGCGGGCGGAGTCGGCCAGGGCTCCGGCGGCATCGACCAGGGTGATTCTCTCGCCGTCATTAGAAAGCTGTCCTTCCCAATCGCCGATCGTATTGCTGATGCCGTACCCGTCGCGGGCGGCGGCCTCGTCCCTGCAGACGACGAGATAGCCGCCGGGCAGGAGAACCGTACTCTCTGCGAAACAGAAATCAACGCCCTGGGTAAAGCAATACCCCTGCAGGTCGATCGGAGCCGACGTCGTATTGGTCAGCTCGATATACTCCCGCAAATCGTAGGGATCGTTGTCAGCGGTATGGTACATGATCTCATTGATGGCGATCGCCGGAGAAGGTCTCGGCGGCGGCGGGCACTCGATGGCGGCGTTCACCGCCATGGGTGTCGGCGCGACATCAGCCCGGCCGCGCCAGTTCCTGGGATTGTCGGTCTCAAACAGAGCGCAGAGCCTCTGCAGCGAGCCGCCGGCGCCATCGGCCCCGACCTCCCACGGCGCGTCGTCATCGTAGCGAACGGAATCGACGACCGCGGAGGTGGCATCGATCAGCTCGATGTTCTCGCCGCCATTGTTGAGCGCCGAACCGGCCCAGAGCACGAGCCGGCTGGGTACGAGTCCGAACTCGGGACCAAGGGCGAGAGGGTTCCGGCAGATCACCAGGAAACCGCCCGACTCGATCGCCGTGCCGGCCTCGAACTCGTGACGAATGCCGCCGGTGAAGGCCCAGCGCGAGAGGTCGACGGTCAACGCGCCGGAATTGTAGAGCTCGATAAACTCGAGATCGGCACCCTCCTGCGGATTGTAGTGAATCTCGTTGATGACCACGCCGTAGCGGGGAGAGGCCTCTTCGGCCTCGTCACATGCATCGCCAAGACCATCGCGGTCCCGGTCACGCTGGTCGGCGTTTTCGTCATTGGGACAGTTGTCACAGGCATCGCCAACGTTGTCTCCATCGGCATCCGCCTGCCCCGCGTTGGCATCTTCAGGGCAATTGTCCTCGCCTGAGTTGATGCCATCGGCATCGGGGTCGTTGACGCCATCGTCGATGGTGAGACGATTGGCCGATCCATCCGAGCCATCGTTGCGATTGGAGTTCGGTCCCACCGGCGAGTTCGCCAGGTCGAGTACATCACCGGCCGCGAGGATGAGGTCCACCGTCCGCGTGACGCCGCCGCCATCACCGCCAGCGATCACCTCGGAATCGACCAGCTCTCCATTGTGAAAGAGGAGGCCGCTCACGCCGGCCCCGGCGAGGTTCACCTCGCGGGTATGCCAGGTGACCTCAACCGCACCGGCGATATCGCTGGTCCACCGCCGAATAGGCCAGTGCTCTTCGCCCGGGCAGCTGTTGGTGCCGTTGGGATGAACACCCTCCTGTGCAATGTAGGTCCACGGACAATTGGAAGGCGTCAGCCGCCAGCCCTCGCCTCGCCAATGGGCCGCCTCAAACTCGATGAACTCATCTGCGGAATAGCTGTTGTTCCCATCTTCGGTGAGGTTGTAATAGCCGTAGCTCCAGCCGTTGGCTCCCTGCTCCCCGGTGCTCGACCAGTCATCAACAGAATCGGCAACCGTGTCGGCGCGAAGCAGCTCCGGACAGAAACCGCCCAGCGCCAGGAGAGTAACTATAAAGAGGACGACCGCCGGTGAATTGTATTTCATATCTCTATTCATATCTGTTCAGGTGCCTGTAGAGGCCCCAGAGCTACGGGCACGGACATTTATTCTATCATCCAGTGATTCCGTCATTTGTGGATAAAAAAGCCCAATTGAATTCATAAATCCCGACAAAGTAACAGATCCCGCAGCGGGGGGATCCTTCGCTGAGGCCATGCCGAAAAAGGCTTCCAGCCCATTCGTGGAACGGCCATCCCCTTCAATCGTGTATCTTATTGGTTGATTTGATTCGGACTCTATTTCAGTGATGAAACGCACACCCGCCACCTCACCTCGCTCCCTGGCCTTGCTGCTGGCCATGCTGCTGCCGGGATGTAAAGGCGACATTGATCCGGCCCAGCTGGAAAACCTGAGGAATGATCTCGATGCGGTCGTCTCCGGAACGCGGGGCGCGCCGCCCCGTGAAGACGCGAGCAGAGACGGGTGGAACACCGAGGTCTTCAGCGCCCGGGCGCAAGACACCCTCAAGACCTTTGCCCTCCTGCTCGAGTCACCCCCCGGAAAAGGGCCGGAAGCGGGACTGCTTGCGGATGACTTCCAGTGCTCGGCGCTGCGGCCGACGGAGCTGGAGGAGACCTTCCGCGACCAGCACTTCATTGTACGCCGCGGCAACAAGACGGAACCGCCCGCGGAACACAAGGGGCGCGCCGGACTGGAGAGAGCCTTCGGCGAGCTGCTTGCCGCCTTTGAGGGCTCAAGCGACCGCCACAGCAAGCTCAAGCTCTTCGAAGTAGAAACCTCCGGCAAGGACGGCGCCCTGACACGAACCTACTTCCAGCTCTCCGGGCGCTTCAGAAAAGGCCGCTTCCAGGTCAAGGCGACCTGGCGGTCGGCCTGGAAGCGCGACGGAGAAAAGTGGTTGCTCCAGGAGCTCGCGGCGGAGACCTACGAAGAGACTGTCAGTCTCGGCGGCGAGAAACCTCTCTTCGACGACTGCACGAGCTCTCTCCTCTCGGCCAGCTCCGCCTTCACATCCCAGCTGCTGCCCGGGCTCGACCACTGGATGGGAAGGATCGAGCTGGGAATGGGAATCGACATCGGAGGCTGGCAGGGCCTGGCCATCGGAGACATCAACGGAGACGGCCGCGATGACATCTACGTCTGCCAGCCGGGAGGACTGCCCAACCGCCTCTTCGTCCAGAACGCCGACGGCTCGGTCACGGAGCGCTCGGCGGAGCTCGGCGTCGACTGGCTCGAGTCAACCCACGGCGCGCTCTTCGCCGACCTCGACAACGATGGCGACCAGGATCTCCTCACCGGGCTCGAGCCCGGGGTGATGATCCACGAAAACGACGGCCAGGGACACTTCACCCCAAGGACGGCCAAGCTCCTGCCGGCGGCCCTTCCCTATTCCCTCGCGGCGGCCGACTATGACCTCGACGGCGACATCGACATCTATGTCTGCTGCTACAACAGGCGAAAGGGCGCCAACCGCCATCTCGTCTTCGCGCGGCCGGTGCCCTATCACGATGCCAACAACGGGGGCCGCAACGTGCTGCTTCGAAACGATGGCCGCTGGCGCTTCTCGCACGCGACTGTGCGCGTCGGGCTCGACGTGAAAAACCGGCGCTTCAGCTACGCGGCGGCGTGGGAGGACTTCGACAACGATGGAGACCAGGATCTCTACGTTGCGAATGATTTCGGTCGCAACAATCTCTACCGCAACGATTCCGGACGGTTCACCGACATCGCGGCGGCCGCCGGCGCCGAGGACATCTCCCCGGGTATGTCCAGCTGCTGGGGCGATTACGACAACGATGGGCTGATGGACCTCTACGTCAGCAATATGTTCTCCTCCGCCGGCAACCGCATCACCTCCCAGGGCCGCTTCCACCAGGGAGCCAGCGACAAGACCCGCGCCGAGTTCCGCCGCCACGCGCGCGGCAACACCCTGCTGAAGAACATGGGGAACGGCCGCTTCAACGATGTCAGCGCCAAGGCCGGCATCTCCATCGGCCGCTGGGCCTGGGGCTCCAAATTCGCCGATCTCAACAATGACGGCTGGGAAGATCTGCTCGTGACCAACGGCTTCATCACCCAGCAGGACACCGGCGACTTGTGAAGCTTCTACTGGCGACAGGTCGTGTCGCGCTCGCCGGTCGATGGGGCCTCCGCCGACCCCTCGCAGTCCTACCTGGACTCCTGGGGAGAGCTGGCGGAGCTGATTCGCAAGGGCCGCTCCTTCAGCGGCAAGGAGAGAAACTGCTGCTTCCTGAACACACGCAAGGGCCGCTTCGCGGATGTCTCCTCGGTGACCGGCCTCGACCATATCGATGACGGACGCACCGTGGCCCTGAGCGACTGGGACCGGGATGGGGACCTCGACCTCTGGCTCGCCAGCCGCACCGGGCCCCGTCTTCGTTTCATCAGAAACGGACTCGGCAAGGGCACGCGTTCCATCGCCTTCAGGCTGCGCGGCGATCCGGAAAGGGGATGCAGCCGGGACGCCATCGGCGCCCGGGTGGAGCTCACCCTTGACGGCAAGAAGACCCCCAGCCGGGTACGCACCCTCTACGCCGGCGACGGCTACCTCAGCCAGTCGAGCAAGTGGGTCCACTTTGGCCTGGGAGAAGGGGACACCATCCGGCAGGTGGGCGTCCGCTGGCCTGGAAGCCGAAAGCCGGAGCTCTACCAGGGAGCCAGGGCTGGAGGACGTTACCTGCTATCGCAGGGCAGCGGCCGCGCCGCGCCGGCCCGGGAGCTCGCGCCCGCCACGGCCCTCGCGGCCGGCCCCATGAAGGCGCCGGAACTGGGCGATGGCGCACGGATTGTTTTCTCGGAGCGCCCGGTCGTCCCGCCGGCGACCTACACCAGCCTCGATGGACAGGCCGGCACGATCCGGCCGCGCCCGGGACGCGCCCTGCTGGTGAATCTCTGGGCCACCTGGTGCCTCCCCTGCCTGAAGGAGCTCCGCGAGTTCAATTCTCACGCCGCGGAGCTCGAGGCCGCGGGGCTCGACCTGCTGTTCCTGAATGTTGACAGCCTGAGCCTCGGCGCGAAGGTCGATAAGGCGAAGGTGGGCGAGCTGCTCGCAAGGCTCGGCGGAGACCTCGCTCCCGCCGCCTCGCCGAACGGCTTCGCGGACAAGGCGCTCGTGGAAAAACTGGAGAGTGTTCAGCGCGAGCTGATCTACCGCCAGCGCCAGTTGCCCCTGCCCTCGAGCTTCCTCATCGACCCGGCCGGCCGCCTGGCCGCCATCTACAAGGGGCCCGTGAGTCCCGCCCGGCTCGCCAGGGACGCGGAGCTCGCCAGGAACCCTCCCGCGGACCTCCGCAATGCCTCCGTGCCCTTCCCGGGCCGCTGGGCCGGGGACAAGTTCCAGAGCAACGCGGTCGCCATCGCCGGCGTCTACCTGGAGGGCAGGTACCCGGATGACGCGATCTTCCAGCTCAAAGAGTTCATCGGCAAGCAGGCCGTCATCGACACCTCCTCACTTCAGCCGCAGGAGCTGCTCAACCACCGTCGACGACTCGGAGATGTCCACGACATGCTTGGCATGATCTCGCTGCAGGCGGCGAAGGCGGCGGCGGCCATCAAGCACTACCGGGCCGCCCTGGGCGAGAGCCCGGACCGCCTGCGCACGCTCATCGTGCTGGCCAAGGTCTACTCCTCCCACCCGGACAATTCAGTGCGGGATGGACAGCAGGCGCTCAACCTGGCCACAAGGGCCTGCGAGCTCACCTCCAACAGCCATCCGGACGCCCTCGACGCTCTCGCCGCCGCCCACGCCGAAAACGGCGATTTTGAGACCGCCGTCAAGGAGGCCCGCAAGGCGGTCGCGGCCGCGCGCAAGCGAGGAGCCGGACCGGTCGCGGCCGCCATCAGCCGCAGGCTGCGGCTCTACGAGGCCGGCAAGCCCTTTCGCCAGGGCGGCGGACCGCGGCCGAAATAACCGGGGCTCTCAGGCCGTTCCGGCGGCGGTAAATTCTCCCAGGTCGCAGACCGCGCCGCTGTCGATCGAAGCCTGCGCCGCGAGGCAAAGGAGCGTCGACCAGCGGCCGTCCTCCCCCGTGCACGGCGGCAGGGTCCCCTCGAGAACGCAGCGGGCCACCGCCTCGACCTCCGCGTGGAGCTCGAGCAGCTCGCCCGCGGGCGCCTCCAGCTCAAGCTCGGTAACCTCGTCGCCAAGCCCGTAGCGAAGGCCACAGCTCGAGCGCTCGTCCCGAGCATCCGCCGCGCTCCACCAGGCCCAGATCGTCCCCTCCTCGCCGGCAATCTTCGCGGTCTGGTGATGACCGAAGGCCGAGAGGGTCTGGGAAACGAGCGCGTAGGCTCCGCCGGGGAAATTAACCAGGGCCGAGAAGTTGTCCCGCAGCTCGGGCTGGTCCGCGTGACGCGAATTGCCTCGGGCGTAGACCGACACCGGCTCGCCGTTGTCTGCAAGGTACCAGCGCGCCAGGTCAAGAAAGTGAATCGGCTCCTCGAGGATCCAGCTGCCGACCCGGTCGATATCCCAGCGCCACCCCTCCGCCCCCTGGCGGTAGGGAAAGCGCGACAGCTCCACCATGGCGTGAAGAGGACGGCCGATCACGCCCGCGTCGATCAGCTCCCGGGCCTTCCCCCAGAGCGAGGACAGGCGCAGCTCGTGGCCGACCGCGAGCAGCAGCTCCTTTTCCCCGGCGCGGGCGATGAGCTCGTCGCAATGGGCGAGCTCGAGCGCCATGGGCTTTTCGAGCAGCACGTGCTTGCCCGCGTCGATCGCCGCCGCCGCCACCTCGTGATGCAGAACGTTGGGAACAGTGATATCTATAATGTCGATGTCATCCCGGTCGAGAAGTTCCCGGTAATCACCACACACATCGGCCCCTGGATGAGCATCCCTCGCGGCAGCCTGGCTGGCCTCGGACTTGACCGCGATGGCGGCGAGCCCGGCGCTCGGCGCAGCATCGATCGCCGCGGCATGATGCGCCCCGAAAAGGCCGTAGCCGACGAGGCCGAAACGAACCGGGTCGGGCCGACTCATTCGGGCAGCTCCTGGTTCCTGGTCTCCCGTGCGAAAAGCACGATGACAACACCGACAAGGTAGAGCGGCGCCAGGAGCACCGCCTTGTTCTCAGGCGTCGGCGGGTCCTGGAGCGCACCGAAGCCGAAGAAGGCCGCGGCCGTTGCGAGGCGCCCCATGTTGAAGCAGAAGCCCGCGCCCGTACCGCGCAAGCGCGTCGGGTAAAGCTCGGGAAAGTACACCGCGTATCCCGCGTGCATTCCCAGCGTGAAGAAACCAAAGACCGGCAGCGTGATGGCCAGCCACATTGTCCCCACATCGTTAGCGATCAGCACCTCAAAGAGCAGGAGCATCATCACGAAAGCTACCGCATGGTAGAGGATAAAAGCTCCCTTCCTGCCAAGCCGATTCGAGATCCACCCGAAGAGCACAAGCCCAAGCCCACCGCCGATGGTGTTGAGCACCATGCTGAGCATCTCTGCGCCCTTTATCTTTTCCTTGTGCTTTTCGAGCGCCGCCTGCCGCGATGCCTTGTAAGCCTTCTTTTCCGCATCGCCGGAGAACTTCGGCGCCACAGGCGCGACACTCTCCGCCACGAGCGCTTCCTTCTGCGCCTCGCGCAACAGCGCGTTCTTTCCGTAGATATGGCCACCCCAGAATGTCACGAGACCAATCGATGCCAGGCTGACTCCGACCAGCGTATTGCGCAGGTTCCGGCCCTGGAAAAGCTCCACGATACGCCCCGGCTTCTGGCTGTCGTCCGACAGGGCACGATCGCGCGCCTTCACCCATTGCTCCGGTTCTCGCAGCTTCCAGCGCACCCAGAGCGTCAGGAGCGCGGGCGCCGCACCGATCGCGAAGCCCCAGCGCCAGGCCGACTCGCCCAGCTCGGGATTGCCGACAATGTAAGCTCCAGCTGCCGCAGCCATCAGCGTACCACCGACACTCGATGCGTGAAAAATCGAACTCATTACCGGCCGCGAACGCGCCGGCATGACCTCGGCGACCATCGCCGAGGCGACAGCCCATTCACCCCCGACCCCCATCGCCACGAGGAAACGCAGGACAACCATCTGCCACGGCGCCTCGGCGAAGGCAGTGACACAGGTAAAGAGGGAGTAGAACAGGATCGTGATGATCATTGTTTTTGACCGGCCGATCCGGTCGCTGAGAACTCCGAAGAACACACCACCAAGTGCCCCTCCCAGCAGAAAACTCCCGAAGGCCCAGTCGTTCCATCTCGACACCGCCGGGTCATCCGCGCCGACGCCGAGCAGGGCCGGCATCGCGTCTCGCATCGAGGCGACAAAGATCTGCCCCTCAAAGACATCGAACATCCAGCCAAGGGATGCGATAGTCAGTACCAGCCACTGGTACCGGGTGACCCCCTCGTACCACTTTTTGTTGGAGCCGGTGATTTCGTTCATTTGCCTGGAACCTCTAGGTGATCCTCGTCTTCTGAAAACTCAGGTTAAGCCCACGAGCCCGGATAGACAAGAGGGCGCAGGCCGCTTATCCGCGGAAAACGACCCCGGGGTTGGCCGGGGCGAGCGCCCGGGCGGCATGATGGGCCGCTATGCCGAAGGCTACCGCGACATTGAAGGACTCCTTCACCCCGCACATGGGGATCGACACCCGTCGTTCGCAGGCCGCGAGCACCAGCGGCGAGACGCCGGTGGCCTCGTTGCCGAGCACCAGGCAGGGCCGCTGGGGCCAGGTGAATTCTCCCACGCCCTCGGACCCCTCTCCCGCCTCGACAACCACCGGCTCATAGCCCTCGGAGCACGCCTGCTCGATGGCCTCGAGGACGTTGGCCCGGTAGTCCCAGGCTACCTGCTCCTCGGCACCGAGCGCGGTCTTGGTAATCTCAGCCCGCGGCGGCGTGCCGGTGATGCCGGCGAGCCAGAGCTTCCGAACACCGCAGCCATCGGCTGTGCGGAAGATCGAGCCGACATTCCACAGGCTCCGGATGTCGTCGAGGACCGCGATAAGCGGAAGGCGCTCAATGTCCGCCCCCGAACCGGACCTCTCCCCCGCTTCCTTTGCCCGCAGTCGCCCGGTATGCCCCACCGGCCTGGCGGTCATGCGGCGGCCGCATTCGAGGCAGTAGACGTTGCGCCCGAGCCGGCCGACGGGGATCTCGAAGACCGCCCCGCAAACAGGAGCGGGGCAGCCGACCCTCTCGAGTTTCAGAGAAGGATCCGCTGCCCCGCCGTCTGGTTCGTCAGTCAATTCAGGGCCTCGTGCTCACATCCTCGTAGAGCTTGTCGGCCTTCGCCTTCATCTTCGTGTCGGCGTACTTCTTCACCCTGGTGATCTTCCTGAGATACCCCATGGCGTGGCGGTTCTCACCGATATCGGCGAATTTCTGCGCCTTGATGTAGATCTCGGCCGCCGCGATCTCGAGCTTGGTGGTCTTGTCCTTGCCAAGCTCCTTCAGGCGGGCCTTCCCCTTGTCGCCAAGGTCGTGGCCCTTGAAGGATTTTTCGAGAACCTTGAAGGCTGTGATCGCCTCATCAAAGTCACCCGTGGTGATGGCCGCTTCGGCCTCGGCGAGATTGGTCGCTCCGAAAGCCTCGATGCGCTTGAGCGCCTTCTCGGCATCCGCGGCAACCGTATCGTCCTTGGGCTTCTTGAGATACTTGGCCAGTTCCTTGATGCCATCTCCGAGACGGCCGCTATTGACGTAGTGGCTGGCCTTCTTGAGAGCGCCGCCAAGCTTCAGGGTCGGCCAGGGCCGGTAGTCCTTGACCAGCGCTTCAATCTGCTGGTCCTTCAGACTGGCAGGGTGGCCTTCCCAGACGATGTCTCCCTTGGTGTCGACAAGCCAGGCATGGGGGATTCCCCGTGTCTGGTAGCCCGGAGCACCACCGATAGCAATCAGGTAATTGATGCCCTTGTCCTTGATGAAGGGCTTGATCTTCGTGGCTGGTTCGCCGGTAACTCCGACGATCGACAACCCCCTGGGCCCGAACTTCTTATTCAGAGTGTTCAGGTGAGGGATTGACCGGACACACGGGCCTCACGTGGTGGCCCACTTCTCTACCAGGATCACGCGTCCCTTCAGCCTGCTCCAAGAGACATCCTTACCCTGGGTGTTAAGCCATACAGATGGCTTCACCTCGGGGGCCGACGTACCCTTGGGATTAGCCGAACGAAGCGTCGACCCTGCCATCGCGATGGCGGCCGCCAGGGCGGCAAAGGTCAGTACTCTTTTCATCGGTTACTCCTGTTACGGGGGTTCTGATTCAAGACTCAAGCCTGTTATCGACGCTGAAACAGACCCCTGAATTGTAGTCGCTCGACTATACGGACGCAAAACAACCCTTTTTGCCCTTCAACGTAAAAGGCCTCGCAGGCCGGTAAAAAAGGGCTTGAAACGGGTATTCAGCCGAGTATCGGGGCAGCGCCGAGGCAGACGTCGCCTTTGTAAAAAACTGTAAACTGGCCTGCGGCAATGCCTGCATCCGCATCGCCAAGGCGTACGACATAGCCCGCTTCATCCGCCTCGCTGAGCTCGCAATCGTAGACATGCTCGCTATGTCTCAGCTTGACCTGCAGCGGCCCCTCGCCGGGAGGGGCGCTGATCCAGTGCGGCTCCCCAACCCGGTACTCGCTCCGGCTGGCCTCCGTCAGCTCATCGGCATGCGAGACAGAGACGGTGTTCTCCTCGACATCCTTGCCGGAGACAAACCACGGGCCCTGGGCGAGCCCGAGCCCGCGACGCTGGCCGACGGTGTGGAACCAGAAGCCCCGATGCTCGCCGAGCTTCTCTCCGGTATCGCGATGAATGATGTCGCCGGGTTTTTCCCCGAGATGGTGGCGAACGAAGTCGTTGTAGCTGATCTTGCCGAGGAAGCAGATCCCCTGGCTGTCAGGACGGGCGCTGTTGGGCAGGCCGTAGCGCTCGGCCAGCGTGCGCACCTCGTTCTTGGGCAGAGCGCCGAGGGGAAAAATGCAGCGCGCCAGCTGCGCCTGGTCGAGGTAGCAGAGGAAATAGGTCTGGTCCTTGACCGGGTCCACCCCCTTCTTGAGCCAGTGGAGGCCGCCGCTTTCTTCAACGCGGGCGTAATGCCCGGTGGCAACCCGGTCGAAGCCAGCCCCGACCTCCTCGATAAAGGCGCCGAACTTGACCCGCTGGTTGCAGAAAATGTCCGGGCTCGGAGTGCGGCCCTCCTTGAGCTCTGCGATGGTATAGGAGACCACCCGGTCCCAGTACTGGCGCTGGAGTGGAACCACCTCGAGCGGCACGCCCGCCGCGTCGCAGACCGCGCGCGCGTAGGCGAGGTCCTCCTCCCAGGGACAATCCCCCAGGTAATGGAGCTCATCCTCGAGCCAGATCTTGAGATAGAAGGCCGTGAGGTCGTCGTGCCCCTCCTCCTGCAAAAGCCGCAGGGCGACCGAGCTGTCGACGCCTCCCGACAAGAGTACTGCTGTCGTCATGGCGATTTTGAACCGACCAGCTTAACGGCTGCGGCGCGGAGAACCAAGGGGCGCCGGACAATTCAGGCCCCGGCGCCTTCCTCCATCCCCGCCTCGAGCTCACAGCCGAGCCCCTCGACCAGCCGGTTGGCGTAGGCGAAGAAGCCGATCACGTGCGCGAGATCAAGGATCGCCCGGTCGTCGAGTCCCGCCTCGCGAAGCGGGGCAAGCTCCGCCTCACCGGCAGCCGCGGGAGCTCGAGTCAGCGCGGAGGCGTATTCACAGAGCGCCCTCTCGCGGACACTCAGCTCGGCGGCGCGCCAGTCCCGCCGCACATCATCGACCCATTCGCTCCTGTCAGGAACCTCCGACCGAAGGCTCTCGGCATGGCTGAGCAGTCAGTAGCGACATTCGTTTTCCTGCGAGACGACCGCCGCCACGAGCTCGCGCTCATAGCGCTCCAGCGGCGAGGGGCCGTACATGACCGCCTTGTAGACCCCGATCCAGGCCGACAGGGCGGCGGGGTTCAGGCTCGAGAGGCTGACGACCTTGGCCACCTCTCCTGAACGGGCGATCGCCTCATCGTATTCCTTCTTCAGCGGACCCTCGGCTTCTTCCGGGGGAATCGTCTCAATCCAGGCCATGTTTCAGCTCCTGTAAATAATCAGCGTGCCGTCTTCAGAAAGGCGACGAGGTTGGCGAGCTCCTTCAGCGTCATGAGCTCATGCAGGTTGCCCGGCATCAGCGAGACCTTCTGCGGCTGGCGCCTGAGCACCGCCGCCGGCTTGATCTTCCGCACCTGCCCGCCGGCCTCGGCCAGCCGCAGTGAACCATCGGGGTCATCGGCCAGGAGAATTCCGGTGCGGGGCCCCTCGCGAGTCACCAGCACCCAGGTGGTGAACTGCGGCGCGATCTCCTTAGACGGCTCAAAGATCGAGTCCAGCAGCCTCTGGGGGCTGAGGGCTCCCGCCAGCGACAGGTCGGGACCGACGAGGCCGCCTCGGCCGCCGAGGCTGTGACAGCTCGAGCAGCGCGGCCCCTTGGGATGGAAGAAGACCCTCTCACCCTCGGCCGGGTCGCCGCTCGGCAGCTTCGCCGGACGACCGGCGAGCCGGGCCGCCCCATCCAGCTCGCGCAGCAACGCCGCGGACTCTTCGGAGACCTTCACGCCGCGAAGACTCCGGGCCGCCTCGGCGCGAAGAGCGGCCGGGCCGGACCGGAGGAGGCCCTCGAGCACAGCGAGCTTGCCATTGGAATGCAGGGCCAGGCCGATGACCGCCTCGCGGCGAAGACCGGGCGCCTGCTTTTCATCAGAGGCTTCTTCGGCCAGGAGATCGCCGGCGAAACCCATCGTCCCATCTCGCAGGCTTCGCATCATCTCGAGCCTCAACCCGGCCGAGGAGTCCGCGAGCAGCGCCTCCACCTGGCTCTTCTTCCAGCCGGAGAAGCCCGGCGACACTCCACGCAAGGCCTGGCGGCGCAGCGCCGCGGGACGCGAGGCGTTCACCGCGACCTCGTAGAGGGACTGGTCGCGGCTCTTGCGATCCCTGAGGTGCGGGTTTTCGCCGCCGAGAAGCCCCCGGGCCGCCAGGTAGAAATCGAGTACATCGCGGGTCAGCGGGCCGCTTTCGAGCGCCTTGTCGAGCTCGGCGGAGAGCTCCTGGAGGCCGGCCTCTCCAGCCCAGCGCAGCGCCTGCGCCCGCACAGCGGGATCCCCATCGCGGAGAAAAGCCGAGACGACAGCGATGCTCGACTTTTGAGACGGCTCAACAAGCAGCGCGGCCGTTCGGCCAACCCCCCCCATGCGCCGCAGGGCCAGGAGAGCTGTCAGTCGAATCCTTGCATCGCTCGAGCCGGCGAGCAGCTCGAAGCGCTCGACGGATCCAAGGCGCGCGAGGGTCTGCAGGGCGGCGCTCCGGAGAAAAGAATCTCCCGTTTCAGCCGCCAGCCGCAGCAGCGGTCCCTCCATGTCCGCGAGCTCATCGAGGGCGAGAATCGCCTCCATACGAGCGCGCGGATGGCGGTCGAGAACGCCTTCTGACAGCAGCGCCGGCAGTCCCGCCTTTCGCGCTGCGGCGGATGACTTCCCCAGCAGACGAACGGTCGCCGTGAGGAGTCTGCCGGATGCTCCGGACGCCGCAAGCTTCCGCAGCGACTCCACGCCGAGGACTCCCTTTCGGGCGAGAAAAACCAGGGCGTGGCAGCGAACGCGGTCATCCCGGGACTTCCTGATGAGCTGCCTGCAGATCGCTTCAGCGCCATCACGCCCGGCAAGGGCACGCACCGCCTGCTCCCGAATCGCGCGGTCCGGATGCGCAAGGAGCTCGCCGACGCGCTTGTGGGCAAGCTCTCCTGCTCCCAGGGCTTCGGCCGGCTTCCGTACGGATGCCTTGCGCCGGCTGAGCCGCCAGATCCTGCCCCGGCCATGGACGTTGTAGCTCTTGTCGACCCAGTCGGAAAAATAGACCGAGCCATCGGGCGCCGTCGCGATCCCGACCGGGCGGAAATTCTCATCTCCCCGAACGATGATCTCGCGCCGTGCGGTGAAGGAGGCCCCGGCGGGCGCGAGCGTGTAGCGCTCGATGAAGTGGTCACCCCAGGAGGTGACGAGGAGGGCTCCGCGATATTCCGGCGGCAGGCCATCGGACTCGTAGGCGAGGACCCCCGAGGGCGCCTCGCCGGTACCGGCGAGCATCGGCAGGGTGTCGGGCAGCCGGCCGTTCCAGGAGCTGAAGGGGTGCTGGCCACCGCGGCCGTAGCGGTAGCGATAGCCGTGATCGCCGCCGGTGACGACATCGAGGAGCCGGCAGGGCGGACGGCCGTCGGGATCATTGTCGACCGTGAAGAGATTGCCGAAGGCGTCGAAGGCGAGATGAAAAGGGTTCCAGTAGCCCGTCGCCACCCGGGTGAGAGCGCTCCCATCGGGACGAACGCGGTAGACGCTGCCGCCCTCGCCGCTGCCGGTGAGGGTCTTTCCATCGCTGCCGATGAGCTTATAGGGCGCGCCGAAGTTCTCTCCCATGCCGAAGAAGACGTTCCCGAACGCATCGAGCTCGAAGCCCGAGAGGCCGTTGTGCGGGTAGGTGCTGCCGGTCTCGAGGCGGGCCAGGCTCTTGCGGCCATCGCTCTTGAAATCGCCATCGGCATCCTCGTAGAGAAAGATCTCGCGACGGGTGGCGAGCAGGACGTGGCGGTCGTCGACCAGTTTCAGGCCCATGGTCTGCTGCAGGCCATCGGTGAAGACATCGAAACGGTCGGCCTTGCCATCGGAATCCGAATCAGCGATCACCAGGATGCGGTCGCTGGCGTGGCCATTGTAGTCCGCCTTCGGAAAGTGGGTATTGCTCTCGATGGCCCAGATGCGGCCCGCTGAGTCGATGTCGATCCCCACCGGCGTGACGATCTCGGGCTGCTCGCAGAAGAGCGTCAGCTCGAGGCGTTTATCGAGGACCTCCGGCTCGGCTCCATCGACCGCGCCAGGGACGGTGAGAATAAGAGCCGCAACGACAAGCTTCCAGGCTCCGCCGATTCGCATCAAGCACCTCCAGGGAAACAGCCCACTCAAACGGTCGGCCATCATAACCCATCAGGCCGGAGGGAAAGAGCGCCGACAGCGGGATTTGAATACTGAATAGAGATATTCACCCCGCAGTCTGACTATAATGCCCCGTCTCACAGGTCATTCAGGGGTCGCGGGCCCGCCGCCCGCATCCGCAACATTCAAATCCACCCGGCGCTCGACAGCCGGAAGAATTGGGCAGACATGAACACTCCATCCTCCATCCAGGAACAGAACACCCTCTTCGGGCATCCGACCGGCCTCTACACGCTCTTCTTCGCTGAGATGTGGGAACGTTTTTCCTACTACGGTATGCGGGCGCTTTTGACCTTCTACATGATCAAGGGTTTCCTCGGCTATGGCGACAAAGAAGCCTATAGTATCTACGGAGCCTACACCGCGCTGGTGTACATGACGCCCCTGTTCGGCGGCATGATCGCCGACCGCCTTCTGGGCCAGCGCAAGGCCGTTGTACTCGGTGGCGCGCTCATGGCCGCAGGCCACCTGTTCATGCGCTTTGAAGACGAGAATGTTTTCTTTCTCGCGCTCGCCCTGCTGATCATTGGCAACGGCTTCTTCAAGCCCAACATCTCCACCATCGTTGGTTCGCTCTACCCCAAAGGAAGCCCCAAACGTGACGGCGGCTTTACCCTCTTCTACATAGGGATCAACCTTGGCGCCGCGATGGCCCCGCTGCTGTGCGGCTACGTCGGGGAGACCTACGGCTGGCACAACGGCTTCGGCCTCGCCACCTTCGGCATGCTCATCGGCCTGGCCGTTTTCGTGCTGCCGAGAATCCTGACCCAGATCCTGATCATGTCAGGAGCGCTTGTCGGGGCCATCGCCTTGTTCATATTCCACGCCGACGACCTGGCCTCAACCGTGATCAACTATTTCGTCGGTATCGCGCTGCTCGCGGCGGGCCTTGTCGCCATCGCTGCGCTGCAAAAAGGCGGGCTGCCTGAAAATGCAGGCCGCCCTCCCGAGCCCGAAAAGCTCCGCAGGCCGGTCTTCGGACTCGGTATCTCCGCCGAGCTGGCCGTCTACCTGGGCACCCTATTGCTGGTGCCGGTCTTCGCCCTGATAGTCTGTAGCTTTAAGCCGATACCCTGGTTACCCAAAAAGATCATCTCCGAAGCCTATATCGAAAGCCTCGGTAAAGACAGCATAGCGGGGGTCTTCCTGGGAGAAATGAGCACACCTGCAGGCCTGATTCTGATGGTTGCGGGAATCGGAGCGCTGATCTTCATCTTCCGCGAAATGGCCCACCTGGGGAAAATAGCCCGCGAGCGGCTCTACGTGGTCCTGGTCATGACCTTCTTCTCGTTGCTGTTCTGGGCGATCTTCGAGCAAGCCGGCAGCTCGGTCAACCTGTTCACCGACCGCAACGTCGACCGTGTAAACCAGGAAAGGATGGTTGAATCCGAAGACGTAGGGAAAACCATCGAACTGCAAATGACCCAGGAACAGCTGGGCTATTCCATCGGCGGCTCGTTGATGACCCTTGACCGTCTCGAGAATCTGAGAAAAAAAGCAAAGGAAGAGGCGGCCAGGGGAGCTGACCGGGTTTCCATCGTGATAACCGCCGACCATGTCGGAATGGGTATTGCCGAAGAAAAAGACGAGACGAAGGCCAGCATCTACCAGTCCCTCAACCCGGCCTACATCCTGATTCTCGGCCTGGTCTTTACCGCCCTGTGGGGTTTTCTCGGGGCCCGAGGTTTCGAGCCCAATACGCCGGTCAAGTTCTCGCTCGGGCTGGCCCAGCTAGGGCTTGGATTCGGCTGCTTCTGGATGGGGGCGGCGGAAGCGGATGACCGGGGAATGGTGGCGGTTTCGTGGCTCTATCTCGCGTACCTGCTGCAAACCACGGGAGAGCTCTGCCTCTCCCCGGTCGGCCTGTCGATGGTCACCAAGCTCTCGCCGGCAAGGCTTGTAAGCACGGTGATGGGCATGTGGTTCCTGGCGACCGCATTCTCCGCCTTCCTCTCGGCTATCATCGCCCAGTTTACCGGCATCGGAGAGGGGGGAGAGGGTGGTGGCGCGATCCCCATCCCGGCCGAAACCGTCAACACCTACGGCGATGTCTTCGGACTTCTCGCCATCGTCGCCCTGGGCTCCGGAGGTTTCTGCCTGCTGCTCTCGCCCATCCTGAAAGGCTGGATGCACGAAGGAGAAGATGATGACGGCGAACCTGACGGTGAAGACCCTGGCGACGAGGACGGAATCGAGCGGGCTGAAGCCGAGGCTCCCACCGAAGAGGAGCCTCCCCCAGACCAGGAACAAGAGGACGAAGGCGGCGCGGAACTGCCTCCCGCCCCCGAAGGCAACGAAACCTGATCCTCTGAAAGTCCGCGTCCCTGGGAACGTCTCTCAGCCAAGCGCCTTCTTCATGATGGCCTTGGTCCGGTCGAGCGATGTCTTCGCCACCTTCAGCGGATCCTGCTTCCAGTACTCGGGATTGAAGAGCTCGATCGAGAGCGCTCCGCGGTAGCCGGTACTCCAGAGGTCCTTGAAGAACTGATCGAGCGGCGCCACGCCGAGACCCGGATGGACCCGGTCGCGGTCCTTGATCTCTTCGCGCGGGATGTCGGGATAGTCGTTCAGATGGAAGCCGCCGATCAGGCTGGCGCCGAGGTGCTTCACGCCGCTCAAACCGGAGCCTCCCTTGTAGAGGTGGTAGACATCCGGCAGGACGCAGGCGCGCGGATGCTGGGCCTCGAGGGCGACGAGCACCGATTGCCCGAGGCGGTAGAGATTGTTCTGAAAGCCCCAGACCTCGACAGCGGGGATCACCGGGAAGTTCTCCGAGGCCACCAGCAGGTCGCGGTAGCGCTCGGCCGCGTCGAGGAGCTTGACATCTCCGACCTTGCCCGTCGGCGGCGCGGCCATGTGGGTGCCGCCGATCTGCGCCAGCTTGTCCATGAAGACCCTGGCCTCCTCGAGAGCCCTGGCGCGCTGCGCCTTGTCATCGACCATCCAGCGGAAAAAGGCGATGGCGCCGGTGACCTTGAGGCCCTTGTCGGAGAGCTCCTTCTTCAGGTCGGCGAGCTTGCCCCCTGACTTGATAAAATCATCAATCTCGTTGGGCCAGGGCTCGATGCCCGCGTAGCCCGCCTTCTCGGCGATCTCGATGATCTTGCGGATCGGCAGCTTGTGGCCGCGCAGGGTGCTGGTGTTGAGGCTGATCGGGTAGGCTCCCGTACGCGACTCGGGCGCGGCTGCGCTGCTGATCGACGGGACCGAGGCTCCGGCGGCGGCAGCGGCCAGGGCCGCGGTTTTCAGGATCTCACGGCGTGAAAGGTCCCGCATAGCTCACTCCTGTACATTCTCTTGGGATATTCGAAAGGGGAAACTCCAGAGATGAGACTCCATGTTTTGATTCATTTCAAGCAGAGGATGGGGGCGAGGGCATCCAGCCGGTACAATGGGTAAGGAAGTCGCCCACCTGGCTTCTTCGCTTGTAACTGGATCCAGGGCCTGAAAGAAAACATGACAACGAGAGCCGGGCTGCTCCTCGGCGTCCTGCTCCCGCTGCTCAGCGACGGGCTGCGCTCCGAGGAGGCCATTCATTTTGAGCTGACCGGGGAAAACGCGGCCGCGCTCCGCCTCGCGGGCGCCGCGAGCCTCACGCCCGGAGAGTTCCCCATCGTTTCCCTGACCGACGCCAGCCCGAACTCTCTCGGCGCGGCCTGGGCCGGAGGCCCAGTGGCGGCGGCCAGCGAGCGGATTCTTGTCCACTTCGAATATTCCCTGTCGATTCCGGGCGCCATGCCGGAGCGGGGAGCTCTTGGCGGCGGGGTCCAGTTGATCTTCGTCGCCTCGGGGAGCGAGCCTCCTCTCAAGGGAGGGGAATCCCTCGGCGCCGAACCGGAGGGGCGATCGTTTCTGGGAATAGCGATCGACCTCGGCAGCGATGGCGCGCGCGGGCCGAGCGAGCCCCACTTCGAAATCAACCAGGACAGCGATCCCGCCCGAGAGCCTTCCCTCGCCGTCAGCGAGGACATCCCCGACGTGCTCTCTACCGCGTCCGGCACCGGCACCGTGAGGGTCACCGCCCTGCTCGAGAATGGACGTCTGCGGGTGATCGCGGCCGCGGACCACGACTGCTACGGCGCCAGGGTTGTCTTCGACGAGCCGGTCTCCCTCGAGCGCCCAGGCGGCCTGCGCATCGGTATCGCCGCGGCCTGCGCCGAGACCCCTGCCCTTCACCGGCTGCACGCGCTCGAGGTGCGCACGGAAAATTCCCGGCCCGCCTTCCTCCGCGGCGACTGCAACCAGGATGGAAGCGTTTGCGGCTCGGTGAGCGACCTGGTGCGGCTTGTCGAGGGATGCTTCCTCGATGGCCCGCCGCCGCCCTGTGAGGCCGCCTGCGATGCCAATGGAGATGGACAGGTCTGCGGCTCGGTCACCGACGTGGTCTACCTGGCGAACTTCTGTTTCCTCGGCAACGGGCCGCCTCCGCCGCCGCCCTGGCCGGCCTGCGCGGCCGCTGAGAACCCCGGCGAGATGCGCTGCGAAGAGCCCTCCTGGTGCGGAAACGAGACGGCCAGCCCCCTTGCCTGGCTCGGCAGGAACGACCACGGCCGGGAGGAGTATTTTCGCCTCCTTGACGGCATGGTGATGGTAAGGCTCCCCGCAGAAAGCTTCGAGCAGGGAGATACGTTCTTCGATTACGGCGGCGACGAGCTGCCGGCGCACCCCGTGACGATCACCCGCCCCTTTCTGTTGGCCAAGTTCGAGGTGAGCAACCGGCAGTACCGGCGGTTTCTCGAGGCCGGCGGCTGCGGCGGCCCCCTCTGCGGGCGCTGTGACGACACCTACGACTTCACCGGCGGCGGCTCTGCCGATTATGACGGGTGTCACTATCCCGAGGGAGAGGCTGGGCTGTTCTGGGCCCGCAACGGCGATTACTTCGAGAACCCGGCTTTCGCCGACCACCCGGTGGTCTGGGTCGACTGGTTCGATGCGGTCGCCTACTCTCGCTGGGCGAACGCCGAGACCTCCGCCGACTGGGAAGACTTCCACAGCTACGGGCTGCCCACCGAGGCGCAATGGGAATACTCGGCGCGTTGGCGCGGACAGGACGCTCTCCCTGGACGCTACCCATGGGGAGGCGGCGAGGGCCGGTTCAACTCTCCGGAAAACATCAACTTTGAGCTCTGCAACCACGGCGACAGCCTCGGCCGCGCCGACACCGTCTGCAGCCGCCCGGCCGGCCGCTCCTGGTTCGGACTCTACAACCAGGCCGGAAATGTCTACGAATGGACCGCCGACTGGTATGATACCGACGCCTACTCGGCCACCCCCAGGACGGATCCCTTCTCGAGCAGCGGCACCGACTTTCGGCAGCTGCGCGGCGGCGGCTGGTTCGGGCCCCCCCTCAGCGTTCGCAACTCCTACAGGTGCAAATTCAGACCCCAGGAGGCCGATGTCGATGTCGGCTTCCGGCCCGCGGCCCGGGCTCCCTGAAAGTTTCCTTTTTCCTGAAACTTGCCGTTTCTTTCGCAGTCTGTTAGAGGGTAGGGACTGCAATCAAACCTGAACCAGGAACTGGAACGGCATGTTGAAACCGAACAACCGGCGCGAACCCCGGGCTAGGGCCCGAAACCATCTCCTCCTCCTCTGCGCTTTCGTAACCTTCACGCTTCTCGGCCTCTTCGCATTGGATGCCGCGGCACAGAAATCCGCTGAAAAAAAGAAGAAGCCCGACGGACTCGAGCTCGAGCTTGTTGAAGGCGGCGAGCAGGCCGCCCCGGAAGAGGCGAAGAAGGAAACCCCCTCGAAACCGCTGGGCGAAAAAGAGACCCGGGCCGTCATCGAGCGCCTGGGAAAGAAGGCGCCCGAGGCGAAAGAAGAAAAATTCGCCTTCCCCAGCTCAACCCTGCCGCCGCCGGTGACCGGTACGAAGATCACGTCGGTGTTCCCGCCGCCGCAGAAGGTGCCGGGAATCAAGATTCCCGCGAATCCCGAAATCAAGGTGCTGCGCTACCAGCCGGAAGGAAGCCTGCCCCTGGCCTCTCATCTCAGCGTGACCTTCTCCGAGGCGATGGTGGCGCTGGATACGCATGAGTCCCTCGCCGGCGGAGAGCTGCCGGTCATACTCACGCCCCCGGTCAAAGGGCTCTGGAGATGGGTCGGGACGAAGACCCTGTTCTTCGAGCCCGGGGGGACGAAAGGGAAGACCCGCTTCCCCATGGCTTCCATCTACCAAGTGGAGATTCCCGAGGGGACCAGGAGCGCCGGCGGCGCGGAGCTGAAGAAGAAGATCTCCTGGACCTTCAGCACTCCAGCGCCGACCATCGTCTCCGCCCATCCCCAGGGCGGCCCGAAGCGAATCGACCCGGTGATGGTCCTGGTCTTCGACCAGCGAATCAACCCCGATGCGGTCCTCGAATACATTACCGTCCGGACCGCCGCAAAAAAATATGCGCTCCGACGAGCTACCGAGGCCGAGCTCGGCGCTGATGCGCAGGCAAAGAGAATCTTCTCCGCGGCGGCCGAAGACCGCCGGGTAGCCTTCCTCGCAACTGAGCGTTTTCCGACCTCAGCCACCGTACAGATCCAGGCGGGCAAGGGCCTGCCCTCTCTCGAGGGCCCGCTGAAGACAACCAAGGTGCAGGCTTTTTCCTTCCGCACCTTCGCGCCGCTGAAGGTTACCGAACACCAGTGCTACTGGAATCAACACCAGAAGAAGGACTGCCCGCCCGGGCAGCCGATGCTTATTTACTTCAACAACCGGATCGACGCGAAGGTCTTTGATCCCTCGCAGGTCAAAATCGAACCCGAGCTTGACGGGAAGCAGATCATCATCCAGGTCAACAGCCTCTACATCCGCGGCCGCACCCGACCGCGAACTGCCTATACCGTGACCCTGAAGCCGTCGATCAAGGACATCTTCTCCCAGGAGCTCGGCAAAGAGGTTTCCCTCGCCTTCTCCTACGGCAAGATGCTCGAGAGGCTGTCCTCCAACTCCGGCAGCCTGATGGTGACCGACCCGGCCGGCCCGCCGAAGTTCTCGATCTATACGATCAATCACGACACGGTTCACCTCGATGCCTACCGGGTGAATCCGGACCAGTGGAGCGCCTACAACAACTTCCTGCGGGAGTACCGCAAGAAGAACTCCAAGGCCGTTCCTCCGGGAAAGAAACTCTACTCCGGCGAGGTCGACATCAAGGGCGCCCCCGATGAGCTGACGGAAACGGCCATTGACCTGCGGCCCGTCTTCGAAGAGCTCGGAGGGCAGGTCATCCTCGTCATCCGCAAGAACGAGAAGGCCGAGCTGCGAACGGCGGTCATCGCCTGGGCTCAGCGCGCATCCATCGCTATCGATGCCTTCGTCGATGCCGGCAAGCTCCTGGTCTGGACCAGCGCCCTGGCCGATGGAGCGACCCTTGAAGGGGTAGAGGTAAAGGTCTCCCCTCACGGGCTCTCGGGCCGCTCGAACAAAAACGGGGTGGTAAGCTTCGAACTGCCGAAGAAGAACTCAGGCTCGGGCGTAATCACTGCGAAGAAGGGCGCCGAGCTCGCCTTCCTGCCCGAGACGACCTCCTGGTGGAGCAGACAGAGCAGCTGGCAGGCGCGGCCGCAGCCGGACTCCTACGCCTGGCATGTCTTCGATGACCGCGGCATGTACCGCCCCGGCGAAGAGGTCCGGATCAAGGGCTGGGTCCGCAGGGTCGTCAACTCCCTCGGCGGCGACCTGGAGCCGCTGCCGAAGGGTCTGCGCAGGCTCTCCTACAAGGTTCGCGGCCCGCGCGGCAACGAGCTCGCCAAGGGTGAGCTGAAGCTCAGCGAGCTTGGCGGCTTCAATCTCTCGTTCCGCCTGCCGCTCGAGGTCAATCTCGGCTACGCCAATGTCTCCTTCGCCTTTCTCGGCGTCGCCGGCCGCAGCCCGGGACAACACGGACACGGATTCCAGGTCCAGGAGTTCCGCCGGCCGGAATTCGAGGTGAAGGCCGAAAAGAGCCCCGGACCTCACATCGTCCTCGGCCAGGCGACCGCGACGGTTACGGCCGCCTACTACGCCGGCGGGCCCCTTCCCGATGCCCCGGTAAGTTGGGTCGTTACCCAGACGCCCGCCAGCTACTCCCCGCCCGGTCATGGCGACTTCACCTTCGGAACCTGGGTGCCCTGGTGGCGGTTTGGCGGCCACCGCGGCGGCTTCTTCCCCGGCGGCCGCTCCGCCCCGACAAGCAAGACCTTTACCGGGAAGACCGATGGCCTGGGGCTGCACCGCCTCGGCCTCCACTTCAAGGCTGTCACCCCGCCGCGCCCCACCAGCGTCGAGGCGAGGGCGAGCGTCAGCGATGTGAATCGCCAGACCTGGGCATCCTCAACGACGATCCTGGTACATCCGGCGGACCTCTATGTCGGGCTTCGCAGCGAGAAGACCTTCGTCGATGAAGGAAAGCCGCTGGACCTCGAGGCGATCGTCACCGACATCGATGGCAAGCTCATCGAGGGAAGAGCCTTCGAGCTCCTCTGTATCCGGCAGCGGTGGGTCCAGGAAAAAGGCGCGTGGCTGCAGAAAGAAGAGATTGCCGCCCGGAAAAACATGACCTCGGCGAAGAAGGCCGTCCAGGCGCGCTTCGCGGGGCTGGACGGCGGATCGTATCTGCTGCGCGCCGCCATCTCCGATGAAAAGAAAAGAAAAAACCAGAGCCAGCTGACACTCTGGGTCGCGGGAGAAAAGCGTCCGGAAAACCGCCGACTCGAGCAGGAGGCGGTCACCCTGGTCCCCGACAAGAAGGAGTACAAGGCGGGAGAAACCGCCCGGGTGCTCGCCCAGCTGCCCTTCTCTCCGGCCGAGGCCGTGATCACGCTGCGACGATCGGGAATCGTCGAGACCCGCCGGGTACGGATCGAGAAGGGAACCCACACCATCGAGATCCCTATTCGCGAAGACATGGTCCCCGGGATCTCGGTCCAGGTCGACCTGGTCGGCTCGGCGAAACGTATCGGCCCCGGCGGCAAACCAGATAAAAAATTACCGGCCCGGCCCGCCTACGCCTCCGGACGCCTGGCGCTGAAGGTGCCGCCCTACTCCCGCACCCTTGCGGTCAAGGCGACCCCGGGAGCGGACCGGCTCATACCGGGGGGCGAGACCTTCGTCAAGGTGGAGGTCCACGATGCCAACAACAAACCCGTTAAAGACGCGGAGGTGGCCGTCGTGGTCGTCGACGAGGCGATTCTCGCGCTCACCGGCTACAAGCTCGCCAACCCCCTGCAGAGTTTCTACAGGAACCGGGGTGATGGGGTCCGGGATTACAGGTTCCGCAGCTACGTACAGCTGCGCGAATTCGTTGAGCGGCTGGCGCTGCTGGAGGCGGGACAGGAAACCGCCGAGGTAGAGATGATGGCTGACTCCATGCAACTGGGAGCCCCTGGCGGCAGGGATGGGAGGAGCTCCGCGAAGATGAGCTCCGCGAAGAGGAGCCTGAGGGCAAACGCCGCCTCCTACGGCGCCTCGGACAAAAAGGGCGGTGGCGCTGAAGCCATCTCCATGCGCAGCAACTTCAGCGCCCTGGCGCTCTTCGCCGCGAAGCTCCCCACCGATGCAGATGGAACTGCGCAGGTCAAGCTGAAGCTCCCCGACAGCCTGACACGCTATCGCATCATGGCGGTGGGGGTCGCTGGCTCACGCCAGTTCGGCTCCGGAGAGAGCTCCATCACGGCAGAGCTTCCGCTGATGGTCCGACCCTCCGCCCCCCGCTTCCTGAACTACGGCGACCGTTGCGAGCTGCCGGTGGTCATACAAAACCGTACCGAGAAACCGATCGAGGTCCAGGTGGCGCTGCGCGGCGCCAACATCAAGCTGCTCGACGGAGGCGGCAGGACGGTCACCATCCCCGCCTCTGACCGGGCCGAGGTTCGTTTTCCCGTCGCCGCCGTGCTGCCGGGAACTGCGCGCTTCCAGGTCGTCGCGGTCAGCGGCAAGCTCTCCGACGCCGCCGATATCGAGATCCCCGTCTGGACCCCGGCGACGACCGAGGCCTTCGCCACCTACGGACAGATCGATGGATCCCAGCCCGGCCAGAACGCCGTCGTACAGGCGGTGGCCGCTCCTGCCAACGTGGTGCCGGGCTTCGGCGGCCTTGAGATCACGACCTCCTCAACAGCCCTCCATGCCCTGACCGATGCGTATCTCTACCTGGCCAGGTATCCCTACGGCTGCGCCGAGCAGGTCGCCTCCCGGGTGCTCGCCACCGCGGCGCTTCGCGATGTGCTGGCGGCCTTCAAGGCCGAGGGGCTGCCTGATGCCAAGGAGCTGATCGCCGCGGTGGGCCGGGACATCAAAAGGCTCCAGGGTCTCCAATATCCCGATGGCGGCTTCGGCTGGTGGAACAGGAAGTACCGGTCCAATCCCTACCTCAGCGTTCACGTCATCCACGCCCTCGCCCGGGCGCGCCAGAAAGACTTCACAGTCCCCGAGGTCATGGTCCGCCGCGCCCAGCAATACCTGCTGAACATCGACAAGCACATTCCGAAGGAATACCCAGAGATGTGCAGGACGACGATCAAGGCCTATAGCCTCTATGTATCCAGGGCCCTCTCCGGCAAGAAGGGCCCCGGGAAAAACACCCTCACGACCGCTCGCCTGCTGCTCGGAGACACACCGCAGAAAAAGATGCCGCTGGAGGCTGCCGGATGGCTGCTGACGGTCCTCGCCGGCGATCCGAAATCGCGGGAGCTGCGCGAGGCGACCCTCAAACGCTTCGGCCAGCTGGTTGTCGAGACCGCGTCGACGGCCCAGTTCACAACCTCCTATGCCGATGGCGCGCACCTGCTGCTCCACTCCTCCAGGCGAACCGACGCCATCATCCTCGAGGCGATGATCAACACCAATCCCCAGAGCGACCTGGTGCCCAAGCTGGTCAAGGGGCTGCTGGCCCACCGGGTCAAGGGCCGCTGGGGGAACACCCAGGAAAACGCCTTCGTGCTCCTGAGCCTCGACCGCTACTTCCAGGTCTTCGAGGCAGATGAGCCCTACTTCGTGGCGCGCGCCTGGCTCGGGAAGAACTTCGCGGGCCAGCATGAATTCGAAGGCCGCAATACCGACCACCATCACATCTCGATTCCGATGACCCACCTGGACAAGAAGAAGAGCCTTGTCCTCAGCAAGGAGGGAAAGGGCCGGCTCTACTACCGCCTCGGGCTTCGTTACGCCCCGGCGAAGCTCGAGCTCGAGCCGAGCGATCATGGCTTCACCATTCAGCGGCGCTACGAAGCGATCGATGACCCCGGCGACGTCCAACGCGAGAAGGATGGCTCCTGGAAAATCAAGCTCGGCGCAAAGGTCCGCGCGGTGGTCACGATGGTCGCTCCCGCGCGCCGCTACCACGTGGCCCTCACCGACCCGCTCCCTGCCGGACTCGAACCCCTCAACCCGGCCCTGGCGGTCACAGGCGGCCAGCCCACGCCTCCCCCTGGCGGAATCACACCCCGGCGCGGCGGCTTAGGAGTGCGCGGGTGGTGGCGGGGAACCTGGTACCAGCATCAGAACCTGCGTGACGACAGGGCAGAGGCCTTCTCCTCGCTGGTCTGGGCAGGCGTGCACTCCTATTCCTACGTCGCCCGGGCTACCACCCCCGGCACCTTTGTCGTGCCGCCGGCGAAAGCCGAGGAGATGTACCAGCCGGAAACCTTCGGCCGCAGCTCGAGCTCGAAGGTTGTCGTCGAGTAGCGCGGGTCCGCGCGACCCTATTTCTTCGGCCAGTCGAGATGCCTGTGAAGGAAATCGAAGGTGCCCTTGCCGTTGATGGTATGCGGGCCTACGAACCACTCGATCTCACAGCGATCGCCAATCCCCAGCCGAGCCGCGTAGGCGAACCGAACCTTCGCAAATTCGTAAGCTACCGTTTCATCGGGGGCTACGCCGTCGAAATGCCCCCGCTCGACCATGAACGGGCGCGGCGCGATCAGGCGCGCCATCTCGGCGTAGTTGAAGGTGCTGCCGAGGTCGAACTCGAAGATCTCGTACTCCCCGGTCCAGACATAGCTGTAGCGGCTTCGGGTGGAGGCGTTCTTCCACACCCACTCGTTAAAGTCCGCTGAACAGATCGACAGGCAGTACTCCTTCACCAGCGGAGGGACCCGCATCGCCGTCTTGCCGCCGTAGGAGAGCCCGTAGAAGGCGATTCGTTTCGGATCGACGAAGGGCTGGGTCTCCAGCCAGTCAACGATCTGCTGATGCTGCGGCACGATGATCGAGAAGAGGGTCTTCTTGACCGGATTAGCCTTGCGCTGGAGGGTGCGAAACCGGTCCTGGCCAATGTAGAGGTTCTGGGGCGCGAAGGTGATGAAGCCGCGATCGGCCAGCGAGGCCGCGAAGGCCTTGTAGGGACCGAAATCCCTCTGGCCGATTACGGACTGGGGACGCCCCTCGAGCCCGTGCTGGCAGACCACCACCGGACGGCGTTCACCGGGACGCAGGTCCTTGGGCAATAAGAGCAGGCCGTAGGCGACCACCCCCTCGAAGACATCGAGAACAACCTCGTAGCCCGTCCAGTTCGCGCCCTCGTGGCTCTTGCGGCTCCTCGCGTTGAAAGGCTGGAGCTTGTAATCACAGCGGCCGATCACCTCATCGTAGAAAAACTCCCGGTAGGGCTCGATGGTCTGTGCATATTTCTCCAGTGAGCTGTAGTCAACCTTCCTGAAAAATTCGTTGCGAACATAGGGGCTCTCGCGGAGGAGCCACTGGTTGTGACGGTCGATCTCGTGCATCTGCCGCGCATGACGACCGGCCACATCGACAGCCGCCCGCGAGCTCGCCCCGCCGGCATCGGCTGCAAGCTCCAGGCCCGGATGAAGCTGCCCAAGGAACGACTCCAGGGCCGGGGCGGAGCCGAAGGGGCCGGTGCCATCTCCGCTGAGAACCAGCTTTGATCCACGGGGTGACTCGAGCCCTTCTACGAGCCTGCCTGCCCGCGCAAACTCCCGGCGAACACGGGCGAGCGCCGGGGTCTCAAGCTTCCCGGGGCCGCCGCCGGTTCCCGGTGGAACGACAACCTGTGGGCCGCGAGCGGCCTCGACCGTCAGGCCGCGGGGCGCGACCATCGCAGCCAGCTCGGCATCGCCAAATTGTTCGAGCAATCCGAAGACATTTCGATCGATCGGCTCCTGCCAGATCCCCTCCCTCTCATCAAAGCTGCCGCTGACGCAGACCGCGTCGATGCGGGTGTCGAGAGCCCCTGCAAAGAGAGCAAGGAAGCCCCCCTCCCCCCAACCGATCACGCCGATGGAGGGATCCTTCTCTCCCGAATCCTTGACGATCCAGTCGACTGCCGCCAGCACCTTCTGGACCTCGTAGCCGGCAAGGTGACGCCCCATCTCAAACGCCGACCGGTAGAGAAACTCCCGGTTGGTCAGGCGGCGGCGGGAGATGTCCCGGTTGATGATGGTCGGTATGAGAACGACGCAGCCGCTTTCCGCCAGGCGGCGGGCGAATTGCGACCCGGCCTCTATTCCCTCGCTGAGGCCCGCAATCATCTCAGGCGTCTGCCCGGCATCCGGAATAGCGATGATGTGCCCGACCGCGGGCCCTCCGGCAGGGACCAGGAGCAGCCCCTCTCCGTGTACATCCCCGAAGGCGGGCCACCGCACCGCGAAGGCCTCAAAGGTCTTTCCCTTGCCCGCCAGCGCCGGCCGTACCGTGCTCGCGATCAGCTCCGGCCCATCAAACGGTACCCGGGAATCACGAACCCCCAGGATATGCGCCAGGCGGGTGCGGTTGGCTGAAATAGAGGCGTTGTATTTTTCAGCCGAGCTCTTGTCGCGATTCCAGAATCTCCCGCGACGTTGAACCGACCTGGCCAGCTCGCCCAGGAGAAATCGATCCGCGCCGGCAACCACGTGAGCGGCCATATCGCCCGCCATCTTTAGGGCGCGGGTACCGGCAAGCGGCGAATAATCGGGCTCTTTGCCGAAGGCTTGTCCGGCACCGCGGAGGAAACGGGCCGCCACGGCGCTGTCTTGAGCCCCGGCCTTGTCTCGCGGCCATTTCGAGAAGGCGGGGTCGTCATCGGTACGAAACTCCCAATGGCCATTGAGTGCGAGACTCCCGGCCTCCCCTCCCAGCGACAAGGGCCCAGAGGTGATGCCCCCGCCTCCCCCACCATCCCATACGCGCACAGCGATGAGATTGTAGTCGCCATAGTTCACCTGCGAAGGCGAAACAACATAGCGCCTTTCGATTGCCGAGGCCGTCCGGTAGGGCTTCAGAGACCCCAGCCCCCCGATTCGGATGCCGTTGAAATAGGTCTCATCGCAATCATCGATCCGGCCAAGGCTCAACGACAGGGCGCCGCCTTTCCAGCCCGCGGGCACCTTCACAAAACAACGATACCAGGCGTAGCCATCATGGTTCTTGATGGTTCCGCCGTACTCGGCTTCCCAGAAGCCCGGAACGCGAAGCCGCCCCCAGCCGGCCTCCGCCGATGAAGATGACGCGATCAACAGACCGGACAGCAGGGCTGTAATCAGGCAAGCTCTCATTGGTAGCTCCTCGAGGTTGTGTTTCAGTTGGAGCGCTTATCTTACCAAGGCGCCACAGCAGAAAGCACTCCGAGAGAAACTTATCAACGGCAAGCGGAAATGAAGACACAGCTCCGCCGTCCCGCCCCAGGCGGACAACTCTTCGCAATGAGCTCTGCCAACCGGCCTCGAAAGGGGACCGGTCTATTCGATATTGGCCCCGAAGGCATCGTCGCTGGCGCCGGCATCGTCGTCGTCGCCAGAATCGTCGCCGCCTCCGGCATCTCCATCGTCGCCAGAATCATCGTCGCCGCCGCCAGCATCATCGCCATCGCCATCGCCAGCATCGTCGCCGTCGCCAGAATCGTCGTCGCCGCCAAGGTCAGCGCCGAAATCGTCGCCGCCAGAATCGTCGCCGTCGCCAGAATCGTCGCCATCGCCAGCATCGTCGCCGTCGCCAGAATCGTCGTC
>Ga0310124_10000181_pt1 | contig 42145 bp, 35 predicted proteins | sample CB11b_AW_Bot5_MG_FD_203507 | JGI IMG/M metagenome (GOLD analysis project Ga0310124, IMG submission 203507) | Marine microbial communities from Western Arctic Ocean, Canada - CB11b_AW_Bot5 | ecosystem: Environmental > Aquatic > Marine > Oceanic | place: Canada: Western Arctic Ocean | collected... | reverse complement strand
ACTATAGAATTAAAGTGTAATTTTCTTGCTTTATCTTTAATGTCTTGTTCCTGTTTATTAGCCATGTCAATTCCTTTAGTTTAATTTAATAATTATAATTTTCCATTTAAAGTTCTTATTATAGTCTCAGGATTTATCGGTAATTCATATATCCTTTTACCTATTGCATTGTATACAGCATGTGAAACTGCTGCTAAAGGGGGAACAATATTTGATTCTCCAACACCTTTTACACCAAAAGGATGATTTGGATTAAAAACTTCAATAATCACAGGATCAATCATCGGTAAATCTAAAGATGTAGGCATTCTATAATCTAAGAAAGTGTTATTTTTCATCTGGCCATCTAGCATAAAATATTCTTCATTGATTGCCCATCCGATCCCCTGAGTTGTTCCACCCTGAATTTGTCCTTCCACATAAGCTCTGTGTATTGCTTTCCCAACATCTTGAAACGCTGTAACTTTCAAAATTTCTACTTTACCTGTTTCAGGATCAACTTTAACATCTACTATATTTGCAGCATATGATCCTTCTTGTCCTCCTGGGTTAATATGTGATTTACCAGTTATTGGACCTCCAGTATCTCCCAATAAAGCAGCAATTTCTTTTAAAGTCATTTTTAATTCAGGATCATTTTTATGGTATAAAACACCTTCTTTGTAATCTACATTTTCATCTTCAGTATCCCATATTAACGCAGCTCTTTTTATTAATTGAATTTTTATATCTTGAGCCGTATGATAAGCTGCCATTCCAGTTTTAAATGCTACTCCACTGCCTCCAGTGTTAGAGGTATACCCTATAGTATCAGTATCCCCTATTTGAGGTAAAACATTCTTTACATCTACTTCTAAAACTTCTGCAAATTGTTGAGCAATAGCCGTCCTGCTACCTCCAATATCAACAGATCCTTCAATCAAAGAAAAATTACCATCAGGCAAAATATTCGCTATTACACTTGAGACACCAGAATTATTTCTACAAAAACCCATAGAAATTCCTCTTCCTACATAATCTCCTTTCGGTAAGGGCATAGAATAATGAGGATGATTTCTAATATTTTCCATAACATCTTTTGCACCTATATTTCCATTTATCACACCATCTGATCTTCTTTCTCCCTTCTTTGCCACATTTCTAATTCTCAATTCTACCGGGTCGATTCCCAAACTATCGGCTATTTCATTTATTAAAGTTTCAGCTGCAAACATAGCTATTGGAGCACCAGGGGCTCTATAAGCAGTAGTTTTAGGTTTATTGGTCATAATATCATAACCATCTATCTGAACATGCTGGATATCATAAGGTGCAAATATAGCTGAAGCTGCTCCACTAACAGGTGATCCTGGAAATGCACCTGCTTCTAACAAAATTTGAGCTTTTGCAGCATTAATAATACCTTGTGAATTATAACCAATTTTTATTTTTTGATAACTTCCTGATGTTGGACCTGTTGCCTCTAAAACTTCAGATCTAGACATAGTCATTTTAACTGGATTTCCAGATTTTTTTGACAATATAGCAGCCAAAGGTTCCAAATAAGCTGACAATTTTCCACCAAATCCACCGCCTATTTCCATTGGTATTACAGTTATATTAGAAGCTGAAATACCCAAAACCTGCGCAACTGAATCTCTAATTCCAAAATGCCCTTGACTACTACACCATATTGTCAATCTATCATTTGGTCTCCACCACGCTGTTCCATTAGTAGGTTCAATATATCCCTGATGTACAGTTTTTGTTCTAAATTCTCTCTCAATAATTAATTCTGATTTTTTTAATTCATCATCAGCATTACCTAGTTTATAAACTTCAATAGTTCCAATATTTGTACCCTTATTATTTATATCTAAGATATCATCTGATTTCTTCCAATTTTCATGCAAAATATCTGCCCCATCTTTTATAGCATCTTCAGCATTTGTTACAGAATTAAGAATTTCATACTCAATATCAATTAAATCTAATAATTCTTCGGCATCATCTACAGAGTTAGCAGCAACAGCTAATATAGGATGCCCTTTATATAAAACTTTATCTGAAGCTAGTACATTAGAAATCCTAACTTGCCCATACATAGGTTCTTTAGTTGTTTCAGGAGATTTTGCAAGATCTTTTGATGTCACAATAGATTTGCAATTCGGATGTTTAGTAACTTTATCAATATTAATAGATTTAATCCTAGCATGTGCATGGGGACTTCTTAAAACTTTACCATATAACATCCCTGGTAAATTCATATCAGCCCCATATAAAGCTCGTCCTGTAACTTTATCATTACCATCATGGCGTATTGGGGATTTGCCTATCACTTTAAATTTTGTATCTTTAAACATTAAAAAGTCTCCTTATTTAAATACATATTATAATTCTATTGGATAAGAAAATAATCATTCAATACAAAATGCTCAAATTTACTGAAATGTGTAAATTAATTATATTCATCTAACAATTTAAGCATTTTTTTTGATTGAGATACTGTTTCACCAACCTTTTCATCTGCATATTTTAAACTAATTTTTGCAAGCTCTACATACATTGGCAATATATCTGGATGAGATTTTTGAAGACTATCTAAATGCATTTTGACTGTATCATAATCACCCCTTACATAAGGACCAGCCATTGACTGAGGAATACCTAATTCAATAATATTTTCACAGCTTTGAATCATCATTGGAATCAAAGCTTTAGCTCCATCCTCTCTACTTAAGCCAATTTTTTGCCATATATCCGCTATTGAAGATGCCATACCAAGTAGTAAATTACCTGCCATAACTCCTGACAAATGATAAAGTGCTCTAAATCCGGGATCTATCTTTATAAATATAGAATCTAAATTATCAACCAATTTGCCAATGATATTTAAAGCAAATTCATCACCATCAATACCAAAAGTAATATTATTTAAATTCTTACTGCCTAAATCCATATCAGAAAAAGGTTGCAAAGGATGCATGCTACCCACAGATGCTCCATCATTTTTCGCTTTATTTAAAACGTCTAACCCTAAAACACCAGAGCAATGAATAACTATTTGGCCTTTTTTCCATGATGCAGATTCTACAGATAATTTGATAGCGTTATCAGTTGTAGTGATAAAAATAATATCTGCATTATCAGAAACTTCTTGCACAGATTTTGATAAGCTTGCATCATCTAATCTAGAGCATAATTTGATTATTGAAGCTTTGCTTCTACTATATATTTTTATAATACAAAAATCTTTTTTATTTAATGCTATAGCCAAAGCTCCGCCTAATGCCCCTGCTCCAACTATGCCTACTTTATAAGATTTAAACCCTTGCAATAAAAATACCTATATTTATAATTCAATTTATATTTAAATTATAAATATAAATGTAATAAAAAATAAAGCTATATCTTGCAACATAAATGTCTTTAGTCAATACATACAAATTCCCATACATAGAAATTAGTGGTGATCATTTTGAAATGGGATTTAGTCATGGCAAACAAATTTCAGAACAAATTCGAGAATATATTAAATGGATAAGATTCAAAAGTAAAGAAACAATCAAAGAATCTCGAAAAAGATCTATGTCTTTTTATAAAATAATAAATAATTATTCAAATAGCTATATAAATGAAATCCAGGGTATATCAGAAGGTGCAAATATCGAATTTGAAGATGCAATGTTATGCCAAGTCAGATTCGGAAAATTAGATAATACAAATGATGAAGGATGTACAGCATTTTCATTTAAAGAAAAATGCACTTTAAATTCAAATTTATATATTGGGCAAAACCAGGATATGGATCCTGAGTTTTTGAATTTTGGATTTATTTTAAAATTAATTCCAAGTATAGATATACCTCAAATCATTATGTTCACATTCCCAGGTCAAATAGGTTATGCAGGCATGAATGAACATGGAATATCCAATTTTGCAAATGCTCTATATAATTTCAAAACACAAAAAGGAGTTCCTCATTATATTTTGAAAAGAAAATTACTAGAACAAAGGTCATTGGCAAGCTGTAAAAAAATATTGAATACAATAAATGTTTCAGAAGCAGCCAATGTTTTGATATCTGATAAAAAAAATATTATTGATTTTGAATTTCATAATAAATCTAGATATGAATATATTTCTCATGATCAAGACTCCATCGTTCATACCAATCACTATTTAGCTGATGAATTAATTAAATTTGAAGATAATACATTAGTAGATTCACCAATAAGATTTCGCAGAATGCAGAACTTAATAAAAAATAGTTATGGGAATATAAATCTTGATTATGTAAAAAATATTCTGGCCGATCATTATAACTTCCCTTCTTCAATATGCAGGCATGGTGCTGATAATATGGATACTGTTTCAGGATATATTTCAGACCCAAGTAATAAAACTTTCCACATAAGAAAAGGATTTGGCTGTGAAATGAATTGGCAAAGTTATAACTTTGATTAAAATTATTATTAATGTTCATAGATTTAATTTATACTTACCATATGTAAGTTTATTAAATTTTTTCTAAAACATTATGACTAATATATCTATGTCTGAAATTATTGTAATAATTAGTGTGTATTTTTCTTCTGCAATACCATGGGCAGTAATGATAGGTAAAATCAAACTCAAAGATGATATAAGAAATTATGGGGATAACAATCCAGGCACAGTAAATGTTTTCAGGGCAGGAAGCATATTTTGGGGATTTATATCAGCATTTCTTGAAATTTCAAAATCTGCTCTACCAATAATTTTTGCCATAAAGATATTTAATATTTCAGAAATTACAATGTTAGCCTGCGTCCTAACAGCTTTGCTAGGTCATGGATATTCACCATTACTTAATTTTAAAGGCGGAAAATCTTTGGCTGTCACTGCAGGATCATGGCTAGCTATTACTGGCGGTGAAGCGTTTTACATTATTGCACCATCTCTATTAATAATGAAAATTATACAAAAGAATGATGCGTTAACTTCTACAATAGGATTTGCTACTCTGTTTTTCTATATATTAATCCGAAATCCTACTCCGTTCAGTACTGAATCATTATTAATTGGAATATTACTGAACCTAATATTCATTATATTCAAACACAGAAATGATTATGTTTTAAAAATTAATTTCAGAAGTATTGCGAGTAATGACTGAATCTTTAATAAATATAATATTTAATTATAATAATTTTGTTTATTGGTATATCAGTTTACTTATTATAGCTTTTTTCACTATTGCAACTGGAATTACAAACTTTTTATGGTTGAAAAAGATACCATCACACAAACATAACACCAATTCGAAACTTGTATCAATTCTTATCCCTGCAAGAAATGAAGCAGATGTAATTGAATCAACTATAAAATCAATAACTAATCAAAGTTATCAAAATTATGAATTAATTATTCTTGATGACAATTCATCAGATGCAACAAAATCTATAATACAAAAACACGCAAAGTCAAATCCTAAGATTGAACAGATTAATGGATCAGAATTACCATCTGGATGGTTAGGTAAAAATTGGGCTTGTCATCAACTATCAGAAAAAGCAAAAGGTGAATATGTCCTTTTCATGGATGCTGACACTAATATAGATAAATTTATTTTGCAAGATTCAATTATTACATTACAAAAAGAAAAAATTGATTTACTTACACTAGTACCTGGCAGAGATACAAAGTTAATTGCAGATCATGCAATGAAAAAAATTATTTCATGGTTTATAGTATGTTGGCTTCCGATGAAACTTGCAATAAATTTAAATGCTCCATTTTTATCTGCTACTTTTGGACAATTTATGCTTTTTAAAAAATCTTCTTTTACTCAAATTGGAGGGTTTATAGCTATCAAGGATAATCCTGTTGATGATTTTCAACTTGGACGTAATATTAAGAAAAACATGTTTAAATGGATGCTTTACGATGCTGCATTTAGAATCACTACAAGAACCTATAATACAAATAAAGATCTGATTTCAGGATATTCTAAGAATATTTTCCCTGCTATAGGTTATAGTATTTCAATTTTCTTGATTATCTCTTTAATACTACTATCATTTGTCTTAGGATCAACAATCCCAATTGCTTTATACTTTTTAGGATTATTACAAAACCAAGAATTGATTTTTTTATGCCTATCGCTATTAATGTTATTATTTATTTCTTGGGAAATAGTAACAATCAGATTTAAATACTCCATATTTACTCCGTTTACATTCCCTTTCTTAATATCGCTTGTACTTTTATTAGCTTTAAGATCATTTATTGACAATGTATTTTACAGCTCAACCTGGAAGGGAAGATCATACAAAACAGATAAGAAAAAACTCAAAATATAAAAAGTTGTTTGTCTATTGATAAAATGGTAAAATTCTCTAATATTATCTTTATTTACTAAATAATGGATCCCAACAGAAGTAAAGCTTTAGATCAAGCAATCGGCCAAATAGATAAACAATTTGGACAAGGCTCCATTGTAAGATTAGGCTCAGATACAATCGGGATCGATATTGATTCAATATCTACAGGATCCCTCAATCTAGATATTGCGATAGGTGTAAATGGCATCCCAAAAGGAAGAGTAACTGAAATTTTTGGTGCTGAATCTTCAGGCAAATCAACATTGTCTTATCACGTAATAGCAAACTGCCAAAAATCTAAAGGGACTGCAGCATATATTGACACAGAACATGCTCTAGATCCAGGATATGCATCCAAATGCGGGGTTGATTTGAATGAATTGTTAGTTTCTCAACCAGGCGGAGGAGAAGAAGCTTTAGAAATTTGTGAATATCTAGTTAGAAGTGGAGCCGTTGATTTAGTTATAGTAGATAGTGTTGCAGCTCTAGTCCCAAAAGCGGAACTAGAAGGAGACATGGGGGATACACATATAGGACTTCAAGCTCGTTTAATGTCACAAGCATTAAGAAAACTCACACCTGTTATAAGCACATCAAAATGCTCTGTAATTTTTATAAATCAAATCAGAGAAAAAATAGGAGTGATGTTTGGAAATCCAGAAACAACTCCTGGGGGGCGTGCGTTAAAGTTCTATAGTTCGCTGCGTATAGATTTGAGACGAATTGAATCTATAAAACAAGGTACTGACATTGTAGGTAACAGAGTAAGAGCTAGAGTTGTGAAGAATAAAGTAGCAGCCCCTTTCAAATCTGCCATATTTGAAATTGGTTTTAATGAAGGAATTTCAAGAGAAGCTGATCTAATTGAATTGGCTGTAACAAATGAAATTATAAATAAAAGTGGGTCTTTTTACTCTTATGGAGATCAAAAATTAGGCCAAGGTAAAGAATCAGTCAAAAGTTTCCTTAAATCTAATGTTTCAATTTCAAAAGAAATTGAAACAAAAGTAATGCATATTATCAACAATGCAGAGGTTGATCAAACTTAAGATATGACACTAGAAATAATATTAATAATATTTTCTATAGTATTATCTGCTTTTTTCTCTAGTTCTGAGGCTGCGTTTTTATCTATCCAGAAAACTAAGCTGTTTCATATGGTCAATCTCAAACAGAAAGGAGCTGATAGAGTAGCAAGCCTATTAGAAAATAAAGATAAATTACTGTCAACAATAGTTTTAGGGAATAATATTGTAAATATAACTTTTGCTGCTCTGTTAACCAGTATCTTCTATAAAATTACTAACAGCCCAACTCTTACAACACTTCTAACTACTATTATCGGAACAATAATTCTTATGATATTTGGAGAAGTAATACCAAAAGCTATAGCAGTTAGAAAATCTGAAAAACTATCAGTAATATACTCAAGGCCTCTGAAAATATTAGAAATAATATTTAATCCCGTTGTATTAATTCTAACTTTAATGATTCGAATTATAGATAGAAAAACCAAAATAAATAATGATGAAAATAACAATTTAATAACAGAAGAAGAATTATTAACTTTAATTGACATTGGAGAGGAAGAAGGATCTTTAGAGCCACAAGAAGCTGAAATGATTGAAAATATTTTTAGATTTGGGGATTCACAAGCACAAGAAATAATGACTCCAAGAACTGAAATTGTTTCACTTTCAAGTGATTCAAGTGTAAGGAATTTCAAAGATATTTATTCAGAACATAGCCATTCCAGATTCCCTGTATATGAAGGCTCAGAAGATAACATTATTGGTATTATATCTTCAAAAGATGTATTAATGGGAATTTCCATGAAAAAAACAGATGATGAAACAAAAATAAAAGATTTAATTAGGCAACCCTATTTTGTTCCTGAAACCAAAAGAAATTTTGAAATATTTAATGAAATGCGAATTTCAGGAGATAAAATTGCAGTAATTATTGATGAGTATGGAGGTTTGTCCGGAGTGATGACTCTGAAAAAATTACTTGAGGAGGTTGTAGGAGATTTCGGAGAAGAAGGAACTCAGCCAGAAGAAGAATTGATAGAAATAGATACAGATACTTTCAATATTGACGGGGGTATTAGTATCCAGGATTTAAACGAAGAGTTTGAAGAAATAAATATAAATATTCCTGATGGAGATTACGAAACAGTAGCCGGATTTGTAATGCAAAAACTTGGTAAAATGCCTAAAGTAGGTGATCATTTTGAATATTCAAAATTGATATTTGAAGTTTCAGAAATGAAAGGTTTAAAATTAGAACTCATAAAAGTAACTAAAAAATCATATCCGTATACACCTTCAAAACAACAAAGTAATACGTAATTATCATTTTCTTATAATGAATACTACTAACAAAACACTGAAAAAAATTCTTCCATTTATTTCTGAAAATATCCCATCAGGAGCAAACATTATTATTGGATGTTCAGGAGGAGCTGATTCAACTGCATTAGCAATATTGTTATTTTCATATTCAATAAAAAAAAATATTAATATTAAATTAGTCTATGTAAATCACAACTTAAGAGATTCATATTACATAAATAACGAAAAAGAATATGTTAAAAATTTAGCTAAAAAATACAAATTAAAATATAGCTCAACTGAAATAACAAAAAATGAATTTAAAAGCAATCACAAATCTTCTGTTGAAAATACTGCAAGAATTCTTAGATTTGATAAATTGGCAAATGAAGCAAAACAATTTAATGCAAAAAATATCTTTTTAGGGCATACAAGTACAGATAAAGCTGAAACTATTTTATTCAACATTATACGAGGAACTGGTTTAAAAGGATTGGAAGGTATAACAAAATTAACAACAAAAAGAATAAGTAAAAGGAATTATTTTATAACGCGTCCACTTCTTGGAATAGAAAGAGTAACAACAGAAAAAATTTGCAAAGAAAATGGATTGCTACCTGTATATGATAAAAGTAATGACGATTTAAAATATACACGAAACAAAATTAGGAAAACGATTTTTCCATTATTAAAAGAAATAAATCCAAAAGTAATTCAATCTATATTAAATTTAGGATCAACAGCAAAACAAACAAATGATAGTTATGAACTTCTTGTGAAAACTTGGTATACAAAATTAGTCAGCATAGATAAATCAAATGCCCAAACAATATTTAAAATCAATGATATTAATGCCTTTAATCAATTAACAACAAAATTAAAAACGGAAATAATAAAAAATATATTAAATCATATTAGTATCCCCATACAACAAATCACAGTAAAACATATTATAAAAATCACTGACCTAATTTCTTTACAAGGAACAAAATATTACGACCTTCCAAACAAAGTAAAATTTATGAAGGAGTATAATATAGCATCTTTTAAATATTCTAATTGTAAAAAATAATCAAATTATTTTATTTAATTTTGGGTTAGTTGTTATCCCGGGAATCTGTCCATTTCGAGCGACATGCTTACCTTCAATCTGTTTTATTTCTGATCTAAATGGCAATGATCTAGCTAATCCGATATATTTCTCAACAATAATACCTTGGACGGGAAAATTGTTGTCTTTAAGAACAGATATAGAATCCGGGTTTATAGAATTTCCTGAAATATATATTTCAACAAATTTATAACCTGCATTATCCAATCTAATTCTTAATTCATTAATAATGTCGAAATCGTTTTTTGAATTATAATTATCTATAACTAATTCCACTCCCCTGGTTTTTTCTTTTAAATTTTCAGCTATTTTCAATGATTCATTATTAGATGTTTCTAAAACACCCACAGCAAATATTCTTTGTATGTCTGCCTGAAGAGTAGCGTCGTATGCTTTTGCTGCAAGCAAAGTATCACCAAAAAGCAATGACAATGACTCAGACATAGTATCAAAAGTAGTACCATTGCTTATCTTTGCACCCAGATTAGTGCTACAGTGATCACACCCTCCTATTATTGAAGCATAATCTAACAATTCTGATATATTAGGATGTACAAACTTGGATGCTCTTGCAAAAATAGGGATTTTGCCTGAATTTTGTGAACATTTCCTTGCTGCCGTAGCCCACCCAGAACAAGAAGATAAAATTCCATTAATAGAAGGTTCATATAATCCAAATCCTCCATATGGCCCTGTAATTCTCAAACCAACTTCTTGTTTAAGTATTTCTTCTCCTTCTTCCAATGCCCATACTTCACATCCAGTGTCAGGTAAAACTTTTTCTAATAGAGACATAGCTTCAGCCAAGCCACATATAACACCATCTTGAGTTGTATAAAATTCCATTGTTACTATCGGATTTAAAGAGTTATTCCTCAATACTGCAGCATTTCTCTGATGTCTTATATCGCCAACATCACCTATTAATATAGCTCTACGAGGTTCAAACTGATTTTCCTGCATTTTAAAATTTTATATGTTTTATAACTATTATTTAAAAGATATAGTATGGTATCTTGTGATGATGATAAATGCAACACAACATTTAATGTTTCTATTGACATTAAATGGTATTCCAGAAAAGAGAAATCATTGACGATTCCTGAATCATTTTTCGGCATTATCCCAACATGGATTGGCGTCTATGGATTAAGTTTAACAATGTTGTCCATTTCATTTTTTTTATTCTATAAAAAGTTGTTAATACATATTAACAACTCTATCTATGATTTGGAATTTAACAACATAAATCTAAGAATAAAAAATGTATTAACAAACGGGCTTGCTCAAAAGAAAGTTTTAAAAAGATTTAGCTTAAAAAATGATATATCAGGGATTAGCCATATAATAATTTTCATTTCATTTTTATCATTTAGTTTTTCATATTTATTATTCATATTCGCAGATACTATAAATAATCGATTTTCATCAACGTTACTCACACAATTTGGAAAAATTTTATATTTAAATTACCTGGAAATACTAACTGTTTTAGTATTAATTGCATTATCAGCAGCATTATACAGAAGATGGATATCATCACCAAAACGACTCAGCTATAGTTTGACGAAAAAACCTGAATCAATAATCATAATACTTTTAATTGGGTTATTGATGTTAACTCATTTATTATCAGAAACATTTAACCATTTTATAAATAACAATACAGATTTCTATATTATTTCTAATTCTTTGGGTAATCAGATCCAACATTTAAATCTTAGTAAATCATTAAGTATTACTCTTCATGATATTTTTTGGTGGACTCATTTACTGACAATTTTGTCATTTGCAATCTACATTCCACTATCAAAACACATGCACTTATTAGCAAGTCCTTTATCATTTTTCTTTACTAGCTTAAATAATACCGGAGTAATTGATACACCGGCAGACTTAGAAACTCTAGAAACTTTTGGCGCAAATAACATAAAAACATTTAAACCAAAACAAATTATAGATTTTTTTGCATGTGCAGTTTGCGGGAGATGTTCTGAAGTATGCCCTACCGATCTAACTGACAAGGAATTATCTCCCATGTTTTTAATAAATAACTTAATGGATAGCGCTACAAACAATGCAATCTCCGATAATCCAAATTTAAACGAAGGAGTAATTAATAAAAAAGTTACAGAAACTGAAATCTGGGATTGCCTAACTTGTGGAGCTTGCGTTAATGAATGTCCTGTTGGAATAGAACATATTTCACCAATTATAGAAATGAGACGACATTTGGTGATGGAAAAATCTAAAATACCTGAAACTGCTGAATCAACATTACTAAGCTTAGAACAAAGAGGCCACCCATGGAGAGGTACAACATATACTCGCTCAGACTGGCATACAAACTTAAATGTAAAAACTTTATCTGATAATCCACATGCAGAATATCTCTTATGGATAGGATGCACAGGAGCACTAGTAGAAAGAAATCAAAAGGTAACCAAATCAATAGTAAATGTTTTGAATTATGCTAAATTAAATTATGCAATATTAAGTAATGAAGAAACATGTACAGGGGATCCTGCAAAAAGAATAGGGAATGAATATCTTTTTCAAATACTAGCAAATCAAAACATTCAAAACTTTATTAAATATGATATAAAAAAAATAATTACTCATTGTCCTCATTGTCTTAATACAATTAAAAATGAATATCCTGCGTTAGGTTTTAAAGCAAAAGTTTATAGTTATACCGAAATACTTCAAAATTTAATTGAGCAAAAAGCAATCATACCAATATTGGACAATGATAAATCAACTGCATATCATGATCCTTGTTATCTGGGAAGACATAATAATATCTATGATCAGCCAAGAAATATTGTAGACTCAATCCCTGGTTTAAAAAGAATGGAAATGTGCAGGAACAAAGATAAAGCGCTTTGTTGTGGCGCTGGAGGAGGACATATGTGGATGGAAGAAAGTAATAACAAAAGAGTAAGTCATTTAAGAACAGATGATTTCCTGGAAACTCAAGCGGATATACTTGCTGTCGCATGCCCATTTTGCTTACAAATGTTTGAAGAAGCTTTATTAAGTAAATCTCCTGATGACAACAAAAGTGTCAAGGATATCGCCGAATTATTAGAAGATTCTATTAAAACAAATAATGAAGATTAATATCTTTGTTAAAAAGGATTATTATTTATATAATTTTCAGCACGTTCCAATCCCTTAATGGTACCAACATCAAAATGATAATCATCAGATTCAATAACAATAAATTGATCATCAAACAACATTTTTGACAATGCATCAGTTAATTGAATTTCCCCACCATAACCCGGTTCTAAATTATGTAAATAATCAAATATTTTTACATTTAAATAATATCTGCCCAATATCGCGAGATTTGAATCTGTATCTTTTTTATTTGGTTTTTCTAATAATTTATTAACAACCAGATATAAATCTTCATACCTAGATCCTGTTTCTATAATCCCAAAATTATTAATTAATTCTTCAGAAACATATTTTCCGCATAATATATTTATATTATGCATTGAATAAATCGTTTTCATTTTATTAATAACTGAACTACTGTGCAAAATCAAATCATCAGGCAATATGATTCCAAAAGAATTATCCAATATATACTCTGCTGATAAATAAATAGCATTGCCTAAGCCTAAAGGCAATTTTTGTTCAACAATTTTAAAATCTATATCTACAAATTCATTTTTATTAATTCCGGGTATATTTTTATTGTTATTAATATTATGAATATGTTCTATCAATTGGTCATCATTAGGCGAAATGACAAAAACTATTCTATCAATATTACTCGAAATACATTCAGAAATAGAATAATCTATCATTTTATATCTACCAACATTAACTAAAGATTTACTTAAATTTTTAGTTAATGGATATAATCTTGTACCTTTTCCTGCACAAGGTATAACTACTGTTGATTTTTGTTCAATCATAATAGTTTAATAAATTATATTATTGCCATAATATCAGTTTTAAATCTCCGTTGAGTAGATAAAACAAATAAAATATATATTAGAAAAGCAATTCCTGACAATCGGAACAACCAAGCATAATCCACAATATCAGCCAAATTTCCTAGAATCAAATTTCCAAAAGCCATAATACCTCCGGCATGCAATAAATAAAGACTCATTATTCTTCCACGGATTCCATCTGGTACCACTTTTTGAATCATCGTTGTAGTAATAGACATAAATGAACTTTGGCAAGCACCTATTAAAAATATTGTAAACAAGCTAACACTTATAACTAAACCTCCAGTAAAAAATCCGGCAAAACTTAAAATCATAGGAAAAATTCCGCTTCCTAAAGCTGAAATAACAAAATATTTTGATCTAGTACTATTATTATTAGCATTAGATAACATCAGATTTCCTACAACTGAACCTGCACCAAACATCATTATTAAATAACCTAAAAATTCTCCGGTACTGTCATTTAAACCTTTATTAGCAAAAATAGGCATGATAGATTCATAAGACATAACGAATGCGCAATGAAAAGCTACTGTTAAAATTATTAAAAATACTAAGTTGTTAGTGTATATATACTTTATACCTTTAAATATACTACTGAAAATACCTTCATCTAAAGATGATTCTCCAACCGATTTAGTTTTAATTCTAAAAATAAAATACGTACTAACTATTTGAAATAGAAAACTAAATAACAATAAAAACTGGCCTCCGTTTAAAACATTAAGACCGATAAAAGGTGTACCTATTAAAAGTCCGAAAAATCTACTCCCATGCCTTGTAGCTGCATTTAATGTTATGGCATTTAATAAATTTTCTTTGGGAACCTGATTTGGTATTAACGAAGATACAGTCGGTTCCTGAATTGTCCTGCATGCCCCTAAGATAAAAGCTAAAGAAACAATTAAATACAAGGGATAAAAATTTAACAATGAAAAAATAAATAGAATCAAACAAAATAACGAATTAAATAAATACATAAGAAATGCTAACGATTTTCTATCATATTTATCAGAAATATAGCCCGCAAAAGGAGAGACTAACAAGAATGGCAGCATGCTAGCAAAAATTACTATACCAACATTCGTTGAATTTCCAGTTTCATTTAAAATCAACCAAGATAAGCCTACTGAAAAAGTCCAATAACTACAGCCTGATAACATATTAGATATCCATGTCATTCTAAAATCCTGATATTTTAATGAAGAAAACATAATTGGATTTATTATAGATTTCATAAATATATTCCTATTGCAAAGTTAACAAAAATTAATCATATTTGAATTGATAAGGAAATCAAACTATATTTAACAATAAATCCTTTGGTTTAATTGTTGAAAATCTATTTCACTAATAAGTAAGATATTAATAATGAATAAAATAGATTTTCAATGCATAATTATTGGTGGTGGCCCAGCTGGAGCAAGAGCTGCATATGAATTATCTAAAACTCAAAAAAATATATTAATTATAGATTACAGGGATAAATTAGGTGATAAATTATGTACAGGGATAATAGGGATAAACTGTGTCAATGAATTCGGTTTAGATAAAGATTTAATATATCATGGAGCCAATTCAGCTGATATATACTCACCTGAAAACAATAATTACTCTCTTTCTTCAAAAGACTCCAAAGCAATGATCATAGATAGAGTTAAATATGTGCAAAGACTGACTAATTCAGCTAAAGATAACGGGGTCAAAATATATAAAAATTCAAGGGTGCAATCCATTAAAATTAATAAAAATCATGTGAAATTATCTTATAAATCGCTTAATAAAATTCATACTATAACCTCTAAAACTATCATCATTGCATCCGGATTAGAGAATAAATTACTATATGATGTTAATCTAACACCATTAGAAAAAAAACATATTCTCAATGGTTCTCAGGTTATTATTAAAAATAATCTCAAGATCAAAAACACAAAAGTTTTTTTAGGTTCAAAATATGGACCTCAAGGATTCGGATGGGCAGTTCCTGTAAATAAAAACCGACTATTAATAGGAGTTCTAACCAAAGGAAAAAGTAAGGAAATAACAAAAACTTTTGTAAAAAACCTTTTAAATAAATATCAAGTTTGTTATTCAAATACTATAAAGATTAAAACATGGGGCATACCTATTAAACCAATCAAAAAAACTTATGAAGAAAGAACTTTAATAATAGGAGATGCAGCTGGATTAGTTAAACCCATAACTGGGGGGGGGATATATTATTCTCAATTGTCTGGCAAAATAGCTGCAGAAATTATGGATAAAGCATTATCTAAGAATTCATTTAGTAATAATGATCTAACCGAATACGAAACTAAGTGGAAAAATAAAATCGGTAATGAAATAAAACGTGGTAATAAAATGAGAGAAATATTGTTTAACTTGAGCGATCGAAAATTATCACAATTATTAGATTTCTCATTAACAAACAAACTAATTCTTAAAATTTTATTATCTAAAGAATTTTCATTTGATAATCATTTCAAATCTTTTGAAAAATTCATTTACAATAAAAATATAATTAAAATTTATTCAAATTCCAAATCTAAATTAATCAAAAATATAATCCCAAATCTAAAAAATCATATTCTAAGTTGAAATTATTGGATTTTTGAAACCAAGTAATCATCTGATCTTTCAAGTAATATTGCATGGTCAAACTCATTAATTCTTAAAGATTGTAGTTTGTCAAAAAGTGGATATTGTAATTGGAGTGGATCTCCAAATTTCTTTGATTCTTTGCAGGAATCTATTACTTTTACTATTACTTCTGATTGAATAGGCGTTTCTTCGAGTAAACTTTTCATATAAATAGCACAAAGTTCATCTTCCTCAGTTCGTTTCTCTCCATGTGAACTTCTTGCACCCATAGCTACGAGACTAACAATTTCAGGTTTTTGCAACTTTATATAATCTACAGTAGCTTTAGCATTGATTAAGGCACCTCCTAAAATCAAATCTGCATTAGAAGCTAATTTAGCTCCAGTAGTACCATTCATAGTGCAGTGAATTATAGTTTTATCTTTGATGTTTTTTTCTTTTAAATCAAAAGGAGAATTGCCAAAATCAAAATTGTCAGGCCTTATCCCTCCAATTTCCCCCATACAGTAATCACCAAAACCTTGTTCTCTCATATTTAGAGCTTGTTCAATTTCTGAAACATTTAATATATCTTTAACCCCATTTTCAAAAGCAAATGATTGTGTTGTAAAAGCTCTGTAAACATCTATAATTACTGTAATTCCTTTTGCTGCTCTAGCACCATTAGATAAGCTCAATATATTTATGTCCATTACTCTAACTCCAATGGCAATGTGAAATTAATATCTCTTTCGTTTGTCCCAATAACATTAATCTTTGATGGTTGTAAAAAATTTATAAAATTATCTACTAGTATTTCAGGGGTTGAAGCCCCAGAAGTTATACCTATTTTCAATAATCCTTGAAAATTATATTCTTCAATTTCAGATGGTGAATTCACAAGTAAAGCTTTAGCACCATATGATTCTGCAACTTCTTTTAACCTCACACAATTAGAGCTATTCAAAGAACCTATAACAAGGATTAAATCGACCAATGCTGCTAGTTCTATAACACTTTTTTGTCTATTAGAAACTGCATAACATATATCATTTCTAATAATTGCATTTTTGTATTTATTTTTGATTTGATTAGCAACTTTATTAGTATCTTCAACAGATAAAGTTGTTTGAGACAAAACAATTAATTCTTCATCTGCATCATAATCAGGTAAAGTATTACTCTCTCTATCATCATAAACATACATATCTGCCTGCCCTGTAGTTCCTATAACTTCTTGATGACCTTTATGTCCAATAAGAATTATTTTCTTATCATTGTATTTTTTTGCTTCATTATGAACTTTAGTTACTAATGGGCATGTAGCATCTATAATTTTAAGTTTATTTAATTCTGCTATTTTATAATCTTTTGGAGGAGATCCATGTGCAGAAAAAATAACTGTTGATCCAATTGGAGCTTCATTAATATCTTTAAGTGTAATTGCGCCTTTTTTAGCCAAATCATCAACAACATAATTGTTATGCACTATTTCATGTTTTACATATATAGGTGCACCATACAGATGCAAAGCTCTCTCAACAATTTCAATAGCTCTGACAACTCCCGCACAAAATCCCCTTGGGGTAGCTAGAAATAATTCCATATTTATCCTCCAGATATATTGTATCATCTGACAATGCTATAATTTATTTATAAATAATCACAAGGAATGAAATGATTGAACTAGCAAACAGAATGTCAAGATTAGGTACTGAGACAGCATTTGAAGTTTTAGCTAAAGCAAAAAAATTAGAAGCAGAGGGTAAAGATATAATTCACTTGCAAATAGGGGAACCTGATTATGATACACCAGAAAATATAATTAATGCAGGTAAATCAGCATTAGATAATGGGTACACTCATTATAATCCTTCAGCAGGATTTGAGGATTTAAAAAAAGAAATAAAAAAATACTCAAAAAATGTACGTGAACATGATTTTGATGATAATCAAGTGATTATAACTTCAGGTGGCAAACCAATAATGTTCTATACAATTTTAGCTCTTATCAATCCGGGAGATGAAGTTTTATATCCAAACCCAGGATTCCCTATATATGAATCAATGATAAATTTCGTAGGAGGTATCCCAGTACCCCTCAAACTAGAAGAAAAATTAGATTACAATTTTGATATAAATAAATTAGAAGAAATAATCACAGAAAAAACTAAATTAATTATTATCAATTCTCCAAATAATCCATGTGGCAGCACTATAAATCAAGAATCTATGCATAAAATATCTGAAATATTGGAAAACAAAAATATAACTATTCTTGCAGACGAAATATATTCTCAGTTTTTATATGAAGGATCACATGAAAGTATTTCAAATTATACAAAATTAAAGGAAAAAATCATTATCTTAGATGGTTTTTCCAAATCTTATTCAATGACAGGATGGAGAATAGGTTATGGAATATTTCCTGAAAGCTTAGTTGACCCAATAACGAAACTTATAGCCAATAGTAATTCATGTACAGCTAGTTTTACGCAAATAGCCGCAATAGAAGCTCTCACAGGTTCCCAAGAAAGTGTTAAATTAATGGTAAAAGATTTTAAATCTAGGAGAGATTTAATTGTTAAAGGATTAAATGCAATTAAGAATATAACCTGTTCTACCCCTTCAGGAGCATTCTATGTTTTTCCAAATGTATCCAAAACCGGCATAAGTAGTCAAGAATTTGCAGATAGATTGTTAAATGAAAACGGAGTAGCGACTTTATCAGGAGAATCTTTTGGAGAAGAAGGGAAGGGTTATATAAGGCTATCATTTGCAAATTCAAAACAAAATATTTCTGAAGCATTAAACAGAATTGAATTATTTACAAAAAAAATATGACTAATATGATTAACGACTTAATTCCAAATATTGTAAATTGGATAAAAGATTATGCAACAAATAATAAGTTTTCAACCCTGGTTGTAGGTATTTCAGGTGGGGTAGATTCATCAGTTGTCTCAACTTTATGCGCTGAAACAAATTTGAATACAATTGTTGTATCTATGCCAATCAAACAAAACGTAGAGCAGCATGATCTTAGTTTAAAACATGGTAAATATCTGAGGGAAAAATTTGATAATGTCAATCATCAGATTATAGATTTAACAGATACTTTCAATAATATTCAAAATATTTTTACAGATTACAAATACGATAATTTGCACTCATTTGCTAATACAAGATCTAGATTAAGAATGATAACTTTATATCAGATTGCTGGGAGTACTAATGGGCTTGTGGTAGGCACCGGGAACAAAGTAGAAGATTTTGGGATCGGCTTTTATACTAAATATGGAGATGGAGGAGTAGACATTTCTCCAATTGGAGATTGTTTAAAAACCCAAGTATGGGATATGGCTAAAAAATTAAAAGTAAATAGAGAAATAATTAACGCACAGCCAACGGACGGATTGTGGGATGATGGAAGAACGGATGAAGATCAACTTAAAGGTCTTGATTACAACAAATTAGAACATGCTATGATGATTTCAGAACAAAAGGACAAAACGAACTTAGATTCAGATGAAAAACATTTACTAGAAAAATATATTTCTATAAGAATTCCAAATATGCATAAAATGAAACCTATCCCTATCTACAAATTAAAAACTTAAAAAGTTTTCTTTATACCACTTCATTTCTTCAATACTTTCAAGAATATCAGTCATTGCTCGATGATTAGATTTTTTAACAGGTAAATTTTTAGTATCACCTTTCCATGATTTATATAATTCTTTTAACGTGCTGACATCTAGATTTCGATAATGCAAATATTCATCTAATTTTGGCATTTCTTTTTTTAAAAACATTCTATCTTGATAAATAGTATTCCCGCATAAAGGAGATGAGCTTTTTTCAACATATTTAGAAATGAAATCTAAAGTGATTTTCTCAGCTTCTTTTAATTTTATATCTGAAGTTTCAATTGATCTTAACAACCCAGATTTACCGTGCATTTGTTTTGGCCATTCTTCTATTTTTGACATATCAGTTTTTGATCGCTTAATTACAATGTCCGGGCCTTCTGCAATAATTTTCAAGGATTTATCTGTAATAACTGTAGCAATTTCTACGATGACACACTTAGATAAATCTAAGCCTGTCATTTCTAAATCTATCCATACCCATAAATCATTTCTTGTTTTCATAATAACTAATAATTGATCAATAAATTATGATGTTGACAATAAAGTATCTAATTTTTCACCTTCAATTGTTTCGTTAACAATCAAATAATCAACAACATTGTTAAGAGTTTTAATATTATTTTTTATTAAATTTTTTGACTTTTCATAAGCTTTTGTAATTACTTCGCTCACCTCTTCATCAACTAATCCTGCCAGTTTCTCACTATAATCTTTTTGTTCTGAAACTTCTCTACCTAAAAATATAGTTTCTTCTCTTTTTCCTAATGTTCTTGGTCCCAATGCGTCGCTCATACCATATTTCATTATCATTGTACGAGCAATTTTAGTTGCCTGTTCCATATCATTACTTGCACCTGTAGTGATTTCTCCTAACACTATTTCTTCTGCGGCCCTGCCCCCCAAGGCTACTACTATTCTTGCTTCAAGTTGAGTTTTTGTCTGCAATGCTGTCTCATCAACAGGTAAAAATCTAGTATAACCACCCATATATCCCCTGGCAATTATAGAAATTTTAACTGGGTCATCAGCTTCAGGGATCAAATGTCCGCATAATGCATGCCCTACTTCATGGCATGCTGTTACTTTTATAGTTTTATCACTTAATACTTTGTTCATCTTTGCAGGTCCAGCAATAACTCGATCAATAGACTCAGCAAAATCATCATGTTCTATTTTATTTTTTTCTCTTCTCGCAGCTAATATTGCTGATTCATTCATTAAGTTTGCCAAATCTGCTCCACTAAAACCCGGAGTTTGTTCAGAAAGTTTAGATAAATCCACTCCATCAGCCAAAGGTTTTCCCTTAGAATGAACTTTTAGTATTTCAGTCCTGCTTTTTATATCCGGAACATCTAAGACAACTCGTCTATCAAAACGTCCTGGCCTTAACAAAGCTGGATCTAAAATATCCGGTCGATTTGTAGCAGCAATAATTATTATGTTAAAGCCTTTTGATTCAAATCCATCCATTTCAACTAAAATTTGATTTAAAGTTTGCTCTCTCTCATCATGGCCTCCTCCTAAACCTGAACCTCTGTGTCTGCCAACAGCATCAATTTCATCTATAAATATAATACATGGAGAATTTATTTTGGCTTGCCCAAATAAATCTCTTACCCTTGAAGCTCCTACTCCAACAAACATTTCAACAAACTCGCTCCCGCTTATAGAATAGAAAGGTACATTAGCTTCACCAGCAACAGCTTTTGCAAGTAAAGTTTTACCTGTTCCAGGAGGTCCTACCAAAAGTACTCCATGGGGAACTTTTGCCCCTAGTTTTTGAAATTTAGCAGGTTCTTTTAAAAATTCAACTATCTCTGCTAATTCAACTTTAGCTTCTGCTACTCCTGCAACATCTTTAAATGTAACTCCTGTTTTATTTTGTGTAAATTTACGAGCCTTACTCTTTCCAAATCCAAAAGTTTGATTAGCTCCACCTTGAGCTTGTCTCATCATAAATAAAATTAAACCTGCAAAAAATATAATTGGCAAAAAATTAAATAGTAATCCAATTGCAGATCCCCATCCACTTCTTCCTTTAATTATAATATTCACATCTGTTTGCAAAGGATTTATTCCAGAATTGCTCATTAGTTCAATGAAATCAGAACCAATTTCTTTAGATGATATAAGTTTGTTACCATCTTTGGTAGTAATATTAAGTTTCTCACCTTGCACAACAATTTCTTGAATACTTCCTTCCTGAATCATTTCCAATGTTTTACTAACTGATATCTCATTACTAACATTAAAAGGATTGTTTGCAGTTGATAAAATAACTGCAAAAACAGTAGAAATAATAATCAAATATACAAACCCATTTTTTGGTAATTTGGATTTACTTTTATTCATCTAATACCTCATTTTAAATTATTTTAGAATGTGTTTTACAAACTGTATTATAAATATTATCATCTGTTGTACCTTGGAATCAAAACTTTAATACTATAAAATCTCATTTTGGAAATAAATTAATGAACAAAAAAGAGCATTCAGTATCTAAAATCACGCTTTCTAACGGCTTACAATGTATTCTTAATGAAGACAATACAAAAGGATATGTAGGATTAAATATTTGGTATCATGTTGGTTCCAAAAATGAAAAACCAGGTATGACTGGTTTTGCTCACTTATTTGAACATCTGATGTTTGAAGGTTCTAAGAATTGCGATACCAATTGGTTTTCGATAATTGAACCTATAAGTATTGGAATCAATGGGTCGACAAATTCAGACAGGACAAATTATTGGGAAAATATAAGTCCAGAATATTTAGAGAGAGTGATATTTATGGAAGCTGATCGAATGGGGTTCTTAACAGAGGTTCTCACTGATACAAAACTAGAAAAAGAAAAGAAAATTGTTATTCAAGAAAGAAAACAAAACTACGAAAACTCACCTTATGGAGATAGTGAAGAATTTATACAACATATGATTTTTCCAAAACCTCATCCTTATAATTGGCAAACCATCGGATATGAATCTGATATTTTAAAAGCCAAATTGCCAGAAACAATAAAATTTCATCAGAATTATTATCTGCCATCCAATTCAAGTCTTGCAATTTCAGGGAATTTTAATTCTAAACAAACTATAAAATGGCTTGAAAAATATTTCGGGAATATAAAGTCAAATAAAATCAATACCAATAATAATAAACCATTAATCAGCTCTCTTCAAAAAACTATATTTCACGAAATGATTGGTGAAAGTCCAGCCACTTTACCAAAACTTATTATTAGATGGCCTACCAATTCTCATATATTTAATAATAATGAACCTGAATTAGACATATTATCGACAATTTTAGGGGATGGAATAGGAAGTAAATTGTATCAAAAATTAATAACCAAAACACAATTAGCCCAAAGTTTAGGAGTTACTCATTATTCAAGTGAACTTGCAGGCGAATTTGATATCTCTGCAACGATAAAACAAGAAATACATTTTGATGAAATATATAAAATAATCATTGATGAAATAAAGAACATTAATTCAGGCAATATATCTGATGAAGAAATAATTCTTGCCAAAAATAAATACAAACTAAGTATTAATAGACAATTAGAAAAATCAGGTGGATTCGGAGGAATAGCTGATATGTTAAATTATTTTAATATTTATGGAGAAAATCCTAATAAAATAAATAGCATACTTGATAGATATAACAAAGTACTAAAACAAGATGTCATTAATGCTTCAGAATATTTATTACACACACCTCATCTGAGTTTACAGTACAAAATAAAAAATAAAACAAAAAGTAAAACAATATGAATAACTTGCCAGGGCCTTCTTTATTAAAAAATTCATTTAAATTACCAGATATATCTAGTAAAACATTAAGCAATAAAATAAATATTTTTACTATTAATAAACCTTCTACTGATCTATTCACAATATTATTCGTAAATAAAATAAATGATAAATCAACATCAGTAATACCACCAGGTGCGATGAGCTTCATTATTAAAATGTTATTCGAACAAAAAGATTCAAATAATGCTTCTCTATATGAGCAAATTGAAAATTCAGGAGCAGATCCTATTTATTCTAGTGATAATAATTTTATTACTTTAGGATTCCAATCATCATCAGATAATTGGGAAAGACCTCTGGATTTAATTGTGAATTCTATATTAAATCCTCATTTTTCTAAAAAAGAATTTGTTCGGTTAAAAAAACAAAGAATCGGTGAAATTATTCAAAACCAAGGTAATCCAATGTACTTAGCTCAAAAAGGATTGGCTAAATCTATTTATTCTAAAGACTCAATAGATTCTTTTACATCATTTGGGAATTTATCAAGTATTGAAAATTATCAATTTGAGAATATTAAAAAAATATCTAAAAAAATATTAACTTTTACAGAAGATACTGAAATTTCTATTGTAAATATCAACAATGATGACGAAAAATTATATAAATTATTAAACAATCTTAAAACTGAAAAAAACATTTCAAGTCATAGTTCAGATTTCAGTATCCCAGAAAATAATAATTATTTAATTTACACAAATACAAGCAACCCCCAAAGTTCTATATTATTTGGTAAAAATCTTACTTTTTCAAATTCTACTGATATTATTTTAGGCGATTTATTCAATGAAATTCTTGGAGGTTCTTTTATGTCAAGGTTGAATATCTGCTTAAGAGAAAAAACAGGATATTCATATGGATTCGGATCAAATATACAATGGAATACTGACCCCCCTTTACTAATAGGAGGTGGTTCAGTAAACTCATCGAAAACCAAAGAATCAATCTTTGAAATAGATAATGAATTAATAGGATTATTTAATAATAATAAAATTTCAAATGAAGAGTTAAATAATGCAAAATATTCACTAAAGCAAAAATATTTAAATAATTTCGAAACACATACTTCCTCATTGAAAATGCTAAATTGGTTAATTAGTGCTAACCAATCAAAAAAATTTTACAATCAATATATCGAAAATATAAATAAAGTCGATTCAAATCAAATCTACAAATATATTAGTCAAAATTTCGAATCACTAAACGATTTTTCAACAATAATAGTTGGAGATAAAAGTCGTCTCGCAAAACTACAAAATTTCGATTTAATTAACTTCCATCTAATTTCAGGGGAAGAAATTATATAAAAATTTTGTATATTAAAAAAACAAATATATTAACATTATTAAAAAAATACAATTTAAAGATACCTAAACAAAATCACTGTTGAAATCATTATACTGAGATGATACAATTCTAGTCTTGTTGAAAAATCTTCTTTAAAGGAATATTTTGAGTAAAGTTAGAGTAGCTATAATTGGTGTTGGGAATTGTGCATCATCCCTGGTTCAAGGTGTAATTAAATACAATAACGCAAAAGAAAATGATAAAATCCCAGGAATAATGCATCCACTGCTTGGGGAATACCATATTGGCGATATAGAATTTTCTGCTGCTTTTGATGTAGACAAAAACAAGGTTGGCAAAGACCTTTCAGAAGCTATATTTTCCGAACCGAATAATACGATAAAATTTCAAGACGTATCAAAATTAAATGTACCTGTCCAAAGAGGAATGACACACGATGGCATTGGTCAATATTTAGGTGAAGTCATTGAAAAGCACGATTCTTCAACAGTAGATATTGTTAAAGTTTTAAAAGAAACTAAAACTGACGTAGTTGTTAGTTATCTCCCTGTTGGATCAGAATTAGCTACAAAATGGTATGTAGAACAAATCCTTAAAGCAGAATGTGGATTTATAAATTGTATACCAGTATTTATTGCATCAAGCCCAAATGGATATTGGCAGAAACGATTTGAGGATGCCGGTGTTCCTGTAATAGGAGATGACATCAAATCACAAGTAGGTGCAACAATTGTGCATAGAGTATTAAGCAGATTATTTATGGATCGGGGAGTAGAATTAGAAAATACATACCAACTCAATTTTGGTGGAAACACAGATTTCTTAAATATGCTTGAAAGAGATCGCTTGAAATCTAAAAAAATATCTAAAACACAATCTGTAACTTCACAAATTGACTATGAAATAAATAGTAAAAACATTCATATAGGGCCAAGTGATCATGTACCGTGGTTATCAGATAGAAAATGGGCATATATCAGATTAGAAGGAAACAGTTTTGGAGATGTTCCATTAAATATAGAATTAAAACTCGAAGTTTGGGATAGTCCAAATTCTGCAGGAGTAGTTATTGATGCAGTTCGATGCTGCAAAATAGCTATGGATAAAGGAATGGCCGGAGCAATCGATGCCCCTTCAAGTTATTTTATGAAATCACCTCCCACTCAATTTACAGACAATGAAGCAAGAAATTTGCTTGAAAAATTCATTCAGTCTTCTACAGAAAATCCATAAAAATATAAATGAAAATTTGTATTGTTTGCCCTTATGGAATAGATAGTCCAGGAGGAGTATGGAATCACGTCTTTAATTTAACTCAACAATTAAACAAGAAAAAAATCAAATATATTCTTGTAACTCCAGAAAGTAAAACTAATATCTATTATCAAAAAAATCATTATAAAATAGGGAAGACATTCAATATAAATAGTGGTGGTTCCAAGTCACAAATAACTTTATCACCTTTTATAAATAAACAAGTAAAAAATTTAATTTTCAAGTATAAACCAGACATAATACACTTACACGAACCTTTCGCAGGTTCTCTTCCTATTAGTTTTTTATTAAACTCTCAAACTATAAACATAGCAACATTTCATTCCAATCAAGGTACAAATCTGTATAAATTCGGATTAAACACAATATTCAAACCCTTAGACAAAAAATTACATGCACGCATAGCTGTATCTAAAACTGCTGAGCATTTTATAAATACTTATTTTCAAAATGTTTATAAAATAATACCCAACGGCATTGATACTGAATTTTTCATTAAAGCGAAAAATATTGATAAAATTACAGACAATAAATTAAACATAATTTTTATAGGCAGAAACGATAATAGAAAAGGACTCAAAACTCTTGTAAATACCTTGAAAGAAAATATATTCGATTTTTCTATTAGGTTAATTATACTAGGTAGCAAAGTAACTAATCTTAAGATTAACAATATAGAAATAATTAATCCTGGATTTGTAAATGAAAGTAGTAAGGCAGAATACCTTCAGTCATCTGACATTCTTTGCGCACCTTCATTAGGAAAAGAAAGTTTTGGAATTATATTACTAGAAGCAATGGCTTCAAATACTGTGGTCATCGCTTCAAATATACAGGGATATAACGAAATAGTTACAAACAATGCTAATGGGTTGCTTGTAGAGCCCAATAATACAAATCAATTAGCTCAATCAATAAAAAATATACATGATTATAAAAATCAAAAACAAAAATTAATCACTAATGCTAATTTGTATATCAAAAATTTCAATTGGGACTATATATCTGATAAAATAATTAATACTTATAAAAATACTTTATATAATAAAAAAAATTCACATCATTGAATAATTATCAAATACAAAGAAATAAATTAAAGTTATATTCCAACAAACTATTATATGCATCATTAATACCATTACTTGCAAAAAGGAAAATATCGCCAAACACTTTAACAATTATTGGATTTGTATTTTCATTAATTACAATGATTTTAATAAGCCAGGGATATTTAATGATTTCAGGAATACTAATAATCTTTTCTAGTTTTTTTGATTTATTAGATGGAGCTTTAGCCCGATATACACACAATACAACAAATTTTGGAAAATTTATCGATGCAGTTATTGATAGATTATCTGAAATTGCAATATATATTGGCTTGTTTATCTATTTCATTAATGATTCAAATTCTTTATTGATTATTTTTCTTAGTGCAATATCTAATCAATTGGTAAGTTATATAAAAACAAAATATGAATCTATTGGCATAGAAGGAGATATAGGTATCTTTACAAGGCCAGAAAGAATCATTACTCTGTCTCTTGCATTAATAATAGGTTCATTTTATTTATATATTTTTTATTTATTGATGTATATTTCTATCCTCTTAGCATTAGTTAGCATAATCCAACGTATATTTTATGGATTTATAAGTTCTGAAAAAAAATGAAAAAATACATTGTACTTATATCATTTTTAATATTTTTATTACCACCTATAGATTTGATAGCAGATGATAATACAAATTCTAAAATTTCAATTGACAAGACACATATTACAATAAATTTTCCGGATGATATTACATTCAACATCTCAGGTTCAAGTATAGAAGAAATACAATCTATTAATTTATCATTCAAATCAGGGCAAGGCAATGTATACATTATTCAGCCTTTGAAATTTACACAAAATGAAAATAAATTTCAATCAATCTTAAAATGGCGGACTAACACATCAGAAAGATATATACCTCAGGGATCACTTATAGAATATCATTTTGACATATTAACCAAATCTGAATATCATTTAACTACAAAATCAAAAACAATAATATATTTAGATCCCAAGCAAAAATGGGAAAGTATCAAATCAGGTTCTATCGTCTTTTACTACTCTGAAGTATATGGATCAGTAGTAAAGAAAAGATCAGAAAAATTACTTCAAATTATAAGCGAAACCATCAATATAATGTCACCACTCTTAGGATTAGAATCAAAAAACCATTCTTTAAGTGTAATGTTATTTAACGATTATGATTATATGACAAAATCGCTCCCACCAAAAAGTGATACTATAATGAGAAACCTAATTACAGAAGGCCAAGCATTTACTTCAGAAGGGGTCGTGTTAGTTTTGGACAACAAACAAACTTCAGCAACTGCTACTCATGAATTAACACATATCCTTCTGGACAGAGCAGCCAAATCTAAATATATCAATATTCCATCATGGCTACATGAAGGTCTTGCAGAATACGCTAGCCACCTCCAAAATACAACAAAAGATTCTATATATATAAAAGCTTTGGCTGAAGACAAATTATTAAATATAACAAAATATGCAAGCCCCCCCGGGAAACCAGAAGATGTATTATTGTTTTACGGACAATCAGAACAATTTATTAAATATATAATTACCAATTTAGGTAATGATAACTTTACAAAATTTATAAAGACTCTAAAATCAGGGAAATCTATAAATAATGCAATACTTGATACTTATGGTTTAGACAAAACAGGATTAGAAAATAAATGGAGAGAGTATATAGGAGCTACATTAATTGCAAATTCAAAAACAAACATCAAAAAACCAAAATCTCCCGAAGCTCCCATCATTAAACCTTATACTCTAAGCGATGTAATTACAAAATCCAAAAAAATCACAGAACAAAATGAAATTAAAAATTCTTCATCCTCAGCTAAAGAAAAGGTGGCAAAAGCACCGGATCAAGTAACGAAAGAAACCTCAATTACTAACAATAATAGCAGTTGTGGTTTGTCCGGAACAAATGATGTAATAATTCTACTATCTTTACTATTTATTTTTATCCCATTCAGATTGAGAAAAAACAATATTACCTAGTCCTGGGATTTAAAACATCATTCAAAGAGTCTCCCAATAAATTCCAGCAAATAATAAGTAAAAACACTACAATTCCAGGGCCAATCAATAACCATGGTTCTTCTCTAAGTACACTAATACTTCCTCCTTCAAGTAACATACGACCAAGACTAGGTCGTGGAGGTTGAATACCTAAACCAAGCCAACTCAATATTATTTCTGTTCCTATCAAAGCTCCCATTCCCATGGTTATTGAAACAACCAGCGGACTAATAGCATTAGGCATTAAATGCAAAAATAAAATTCTTGAAGTAGAAGCTCCTATAGATCTTGCTGAATCAATATATTGATTTTGTTTTATACTTAATACTTGAGCTCTCATTAATCTTGCAGTTCCAATCCATCCAAAGCTTACTAATGCTAAAGATATAACAATATAATCTACTATCCCTGTTTTTACCAAACCATTAATATTATATGTATCTTCAATATAACGTATAAAATCCAAAACTCTAGGACGTAAAGTAGCAGCTAAAATAAGCACCAATAAAATATCGGGAAAAGATGATGAAATTTCACCTATTCTCATAATTAAGGAGTCTATTCTTCCTCCTTTGTAGCCAGAAATCAAACCTAATCCAACCCCTATAAATATACCTCCGGTTAGAATTGCTACAAATGTGATAATAACAGTATTTTGTACTCCCCACAAAACTCTACTAAAGACATCTCTTCCAGCACGATCTGTTCCCATCCAATGTTCAATACTGGGTGGTTTTTTGATATTACTATAATCTTGTGCAGTGTAATCATAAGGAGCAATAAGAAATGCAAATATACCACTAAAATAAATAATTATTAATACTCCGATACAAACTAAAGCAATTTTTTTTCTGAACAACCTTGACATAGCTGTCTTGAGATGCCCTTTTGACTGCATAATATTTTGATTCATTTATATCGTATCCTGGGATCAATGATTGAATAAGAAATATCCGCCATTAAATTAGCTATTACAAATGCTGTTGCTCCAATAAGTGTAATAGCCATGATTACCGGATAATCTCTATTGAAAATAGATTCAACACTAAATCTTCCGATACCAGGTATTCCCATAATAGTTTCAGTTATGAAGGCTCCTCCTAATAATCCTGCTAATGAGAAAGCCAATATAGTAACAATAGGAATAATTGAATTCCTAAATACATGCCTGGTACTAACTGTAAAGAAATTAAGTCCTTTAGACTGAGCTGTTCGTATATAATCTTGCCCCAATACATCCAACGTTGTCGCTCTCATTATTCTGATCATTCCAGCAACTCCAGGTATTCCCATTGCTAATGAAGGTATAATTATCCTGGAATCAAATAGCCCACCCCAACCAGAACAAGGTACTAAATTAGTTTTCAGACATCCTATCCAAAGCAAAAAAGGAATAGTTATCATAATTGGTATAGACATAAAAAAAACTGAAAAAGATACAATCAAAGGATCAATCCATGTACCTTGCTTATGAGCTATATAAAAACCTAAAGGTAAGCCTATCGAAATACTTATTAGTAAAGCTACTAAGCTCAATTTTGCTGAAACAATTATTTTTGGAGCAATTAAACTTGCAACTGACCTGCCTCTATAACGCAAACTTTCACCAAAATCGCCTTTAGATGCATTTTCTATATAATGATAAAATTGGACCAAAACAGGCTTATCCAATCCCATTTCAGATCTTATTCTTTCTGCTACCACAGGATCATATTTAGTACCCATCATCACTTCTACAGGATCGCCAGGTCCAAATCTACCTAATATAAAAGTTATAAAAGTAACTGCAATAAGCAGAAAAGGAACCCATACTAATCTGCCTACTATATACTTCCACATAATTATTTCTCATACATTTGATTAATCAACTATTTCAACTAAAGAATATTTAGGAACACTCATAGGAGTAAGTTTGTAATTTTTAACTCTTTGGTTTATCAAAACATATCTATCTCCAGGAAACCATAAAGGTATCCACGGAGCTTCATCTACAATTATTCTTTCTGCTTTATTATACATTTGCATTCTGTTATTTAAATCTTGTTCAATTCTTGCTGATTCTAAAAGTTTGTCTACCTCTTCATTTTTATATCCATTATGATTTGTAGATTTTGTAGAATGAAAATTAATATCTAAGAAGTTTTCCGGATCTGGATAATCTGCAATCCAACCAAGTCCTGAAAAAAATTGTAATTCCTGCTTATTTAACATCTGTAAAAATGTAGCCCACTCTACTTGCTGAATTTCCACATCGATACCTAATGTTTGCTTCCACATCTCAATTATAACTTCAATATCTAAGCCTGAACTGCCTCCTGTGCCAGGAACAGATAAAATTATTCTAGGTAAATCATTGATATTAGAATATTTTGATTTTGCCAACATATCTTTTGCTAATTGTTCATCAAATTTCAAACCATCTATAGTTTTGTCATACCCTGGAAATCCGGGAGGTAAAATCCCATAAGCTGGTTTAACCAAATCTGACAATACTTCTGTTGCTATCAATTCTTTATTAATAGCATGAGCTAAAGCTTGTCTGAAATATTTATCATCAAAAGGAGGTTTTTGCACATTAAATCCAATGTAGTACTGGGAAAAACTTAAAGGGGCTATTACTACATCTTTATTTAAATCACTAGTTGGATCTAAAACTCTTTCTAAATCTGCCATGCCGACACCAGTTAAATCAATTTCGCCATTTTCATACATAGCCATAGCCTGTCCTCCAGCCAAATTCATAGAGACATATTCTATTTTTGCAGGCTCTCTATACCATCCTGGATTTCTTTTTAACAATAATTTGTCTCCTATAAGATATTCATCTAGCATAAATGGCCCAGATCCATTAGGTGAATCTGTCCAATTTTTATTTTTTACATTTTCTGAATCCAAAACAAAAGAGACTGGATATGTCAATTTCGCTAAAAAATATGCTTTAGGGGAATCGATATTAATTTCTAAAGTTAATTCGTCAATTAATTTAATGCCTGAAATTTTATCTGTCTTACCATCAATTACATCTTTAACACCAACTATATCTCCAAGATAATCTTCTGCTGTTATAGACATTGTAGCGGGATTTGCAGCTCTGTTAAATGACCAAATAAAATCTTCTGCTGTTATTTTTTTTCCATTTTGAAATTTTGCATTGTCTCGAAGTTTAAAAATATATTTCATACCATCATTACTAATAGCCCAAGATTCTGCTATATCAGGAATGATTTGTAAATTCGTATCCAAAGAAACCAATCCGCTATAAATCTCTAATATTATCCCTGCTGATGTGGAGTCTTGAGCTATATGAGGGTCAAGCGTTGGTGGATCAGAATATAAAACATTAAGTTGTTTACCCTTATATATTGAATTGTTGTTAGTTTTCTTAATATTTGGTTCTGATTCTTTATTATTTTCAGATGAAACATTTTCAGAAGTATTAGTAAACTGATCAGTATTTTTTTCCCCAGAGTCAGTCGAACATGATATCAACAAAGTCATCATCAGAGATGAAAATAAAATTTTAAATAATAATTTACTTTTACTAATCCGCATATTTAAATTCCTGTTTGAATTAATTTAAATTTTATTTTATTAAAAATTTATTAAGTAATTATTAATTTTTACTCATTCTCAAATAATTATCAATAAATTCATTAATATCTCCATCTAGTATTTTGTCAGGATCAGATGACTCGTAATCAGATCTATGATCTTTAACCATTTTATATGGATGTAAAACATAACTTCTTATCTGATTACCCCATTCAGCAGAGATATGAGGTCCTTTAATTTTCTTTTCATTCTCTTCTCTTATCTTTAATTCCCTTGATAACAATCTAGACTGCAATATTTTCATCGCTATTTCTTTATTCTGAGCTTGCGATCTTTCATTTTGACATGAAACTTTAATACCTGTTGGTATATGTGTAATTCTAATTGCAGTAGAATTTTTTTGTACACTTTGCCCACCAGCGCCACCAGCTTTAAATGATTCTATATTTAAATCATCTGATTTTAATTCTATTTCTACATCAGATTCAATTTCAGGCAAAGTTTCAACTAACACAAAAGATGTATGCCTGGCGTTATCAGAATCATATGGAGATAATCTGACAAGTCTATGCACGCCTCTCTCGCTCTTTAGTAGACCATACACATTATTTCCCTTAATATGCATTGTGGTACTTTTTATCCCTGCTTCATCCCCTTTTGAAATATCGAGAATTTTAGATGTCATATTCATTTTTTCAGCCCAACGTAAATACATTCTCATTATCATACTGGCCCAATCCTGAGATTCTACTCCCCCTGCTCCGGCATGTATCGAAATAATAGCATTTCGTATGTCATATTTACCATCAAATAAAGTTTTAAGTTCTAAATCACTAATATCTTTTTCTAATATATTAACAGAATTTGAAATCTCTTCCTCAAAAGAATCGTCATTTTCATCAATAGATAAAATCGCCAATTCTTTTAAAGATTGTAAGGATGATATAACATTATTGATATCATTTAATTGAGATTCATAATATCCCAATTCTTTAGAAATTTTTTGCGCTTTAGTAGAATTATTCCAAAACCCATCAGACATAGTTGTGGAACTTAATTCATCAATTTTAGAACGTAGTTTATCAATTTCAAAGCCTCCCCCGTAAACTATCGAAGCGCTTTTCTAATTTACCAATAAATGTTAGAGTGTTTTCCATATTCAAATTGAATCAAATAATTTGATATTATAACTATTAAAATTAATAGTTTAAAGCTATAACAATATAATACTTGATTAAAAAATGTTAGATATTTTAATAAATAATGCAATGATTGTCGACGGAAGCGGTAACCCGGGTTATTTTGCAGATGTAGGAATAAAAAACAATAAAATTCAAATATTCAAATATAAACTACAAAACTTAAATTCAAAGAAAACTATTAATGCAAAAGGAATGATATTATCTCCTGGTTTCATTGATTTTCATGCTCATTCCGGATTAAGAATATTAGACGAACCATTACATGAACCTAAGATAACACAAGGAATAACCACCGAATTAATTGGTGTAGATGGAAATTCATATGCTCCTTTCAAATCAAAAGAGGACTTACATGAATTCATAGAATTAAACTCCGGATTAGATGGTACTATATCACAAGATGTTTTTTGGCCGACAGTAGAATCATATTTACAAGCATTCCATGAAAAAACAGCTGTGAATATTGCTTACCTTGTAGGTAACTCAGTACTAAGGATTAATACTATAGGATGGGAAAATATAAAAGCTTCTAAAAAAGATATAGATAACATGAAGTCTATACTAAGAGAATCTATGGAAGAAGGAGCATTTGGAATGTCGACCGGATTAGAATACCCGCCGGGTAATTTTGCTGATACAAACGAATTAATTGAATTGTCAAAAGAAGCAGCAAATTTAGGAGGTATTTATCATACGCACGTAAGGTATGAGCTAGGGGATAAATTTTTAGATCCTTTCAAAGAAGCAATTACAATAGGTGAGAAAAGTAATATCCCTGTACATATAACTCATTTATATCAAAGTTCATATTCAAAAGGAGGATCTTCTGAAATTCTAGGATTAGTTGAAAACTCCAGAGAATCAGGATTAGATATTACATTTGATAGTTATCCATATATCTATGGTAGTACAAGATTGATAATTATGTTGCCAGACTGGACTAAAGATGGAGGGGTGAAAACTCTTAAATCAATTCTAAAATCAAAAGAATTAAGAACTCAATTAAAAAAAGAAGTTGCTCCAAGAGCGTTAAGTTGGGAACAAGTATGGTTAACATATTTCAAATTACCAAAAAATCATAGATATGAAGGATTGTCTGTTGGGGAAATTTCAAGATCAAGAAATCAGCATCCTGTAGATACAATTTGTGAAATTTTAATTGAAGAAGATCTACAAACTTGTTATGTTGCTTTAGGAGCAAATGGCAATACTATACCTCAGTTTATTAATCACCCTCTATCTATGGTAGGGAGCGATGCGGTCTTATTAGGAGATTTTCCAAGTCCAAGAACATATGGATGTTTCCCAACTATAATTTCGGAATATGTAAGAGAAGAAAAACAAATGTCCTTAGAATATGCGATAAGAAAAATCACTTCTTTTCCTGCGCAAAGACTTGGCATTTCAGATAGAGGACTAATTAAAGACGGATTCAAAGCAGATTTAACAATTTTTGATTTAAATAAAATTAAATCTAAAGCAACCAAAGATAATCCTAAACAATTTGCAGAAGGCATAGAATACGTATTAGTAAACGGAAATCTTGTAATTGATAAAAGCAAGCATACAAAAGTTTTAAAAGGACAAGCTCTTAAAATTAATTCTAAATAAATATTATTCTTTCTTTAGGATTTGTAATCGATAATTCTTTGTTATAACATCCCATGAATATTGCATTTTTATCACTTTATCATCTTTCCATAAATATCCTTGGTCAGCATAATTTGTACTACCCGGATGACCTGAAGAACCAAGCGGAACTATCCACTTACTATTATCCCAATCAGAAATATCAAACATATATCTTGCTACTGAAGTAGCTACTACATTGTATCTTGAAACATTTGAATATCCGGCATTATGCGGAGTATCTCCATCGCCACTCACAGAAAATTTAGGTGGGTTTAATTGATCAGATAATTCTGGGAATAGATCTGACAGAATATGAACTGGATTTGTCTGATGTACATTACCCCATTTCCACAAATCTCTATCATTTCCATATGTATCAATTAAATAATCACAAGATTGTATAAATATTTCCTCAAATAATGAAGACCAATTCTCATAACCGCTAGGTAAGTATTCTGTATTATTTTCATCAATATATGAGATGAATCTTGCTGATAATGTCCTTAAATGCCCAGGCGCTCCTCTGCCACCAGCATTAAGCATTTTATCAGCTGTATCTGAATTCAATAAATCTGAAATAATTTTTTTATTTAATCTATATCTGAATTCTGAATAGATAGTAGGAGCTACAAAATTTCTATCCATACTCCCATCCCAATCAATGAAATATTTTTGCAGTTCACTATAACTTAAATGTTCAAAATCAATTTTTATTATTTCTTTAGATAAAATTTGTGCAGGTATAGATATAATCTCCGAATGAATTTCTAACATTGATGCAGAATTAAATTTTCCTTTTTTTAAATGACTTTTAATCCTATCAGTAATTCTTCTGGCTCTATATTCTGGCGCACTATCTAAAGACAAATAAAAGGGGTAATCTTCATCTGGAATCTTATTATTGGCTGTTACTATAAATCCATTTTTGGGATTTCTAATTCGTGGTAATTCATCAAAAGGGACGTATCCATTCCAATCATATTTTTTGTCCCATCCAGGTACTGGGATCCATGCATTTAGCAAATCTCTTAAAGGGACTTTACCTCTATTAACATATCCATAATCACCATTAGTATCCGCAAAAATAAAATTATTACACGGATCAACCCAGTCATTCATATTATTTTCCATTTGATCACTGTTTTGAGAATCTATCATTTTCCTAATGACATTAAATCCTGTATTAAATTCATCTGTAGCAGAATATCTGAAAGAAATAGCTTTAGTATTATCATCATTAAAACTTAATATATAACCATTTCTTGTTTTGTAAGAAGATATCTCTACAGTTTCACCATTTAATATACTCACATTATAAGCATCTTGAATCAAAGGCTTCCATTGCCCTTCATATTGATATTGCATTATGCCATCATTATTTCTGATCTTTTCAATATACAAATCCTGATAATCAGATCCTGCATGAGTAACACACCAAGCAACATTATTGTTATGACCAAAATGAGGAAATCCTGGGCATCCAGGAAATGATAACCCTATAACATCAAATTCATCACAAGAAATATGATTCTGATAATAAACAGATGGCGTATCTAATCCTCTGTGTGGATCGCCTGCAATCATTGGTTTACCTGAGATTGTATGTTCCCCTCCTATAACCCAACTATTGCTTCCTATATCAATTTCACTCAGATCATCAATATATTCAAGTGCCTTAGAAAAATGCTCAGTAGCATCAAGTTCTTCACCATCAAAAAGCTTTTGAGGAGGAACAATAACTAAATTGTTTTTTTCATAACCTCTAAAAAGGTTAACAAGTTTATCTATCTGAAATTCTTTTAACAAAGAACTTCTCCAAATTTTGCCTTCAAAAACTCCCATCATAATATGTCTGACTTTAAAAACAGCCAAAGAATCCCAAGGTTGCCATGAATCAATAGTTGAATTTAATAAATCAAATTCAAGAGGCAACGTATCTTGAGAATTTAAATAAGCATTAACACCTTCAGAATAGGCTAAATACATCTCTTTGGAGGGTTTGTCTAATTGATCAAAATCATCCTTAACATTACTTCTAAAATTTAATCTTCCGATAAATTCGTCATTTGCAAGTCCGGATACGCCTACTAATTCAGATAATTTACCATAAGCTCTTTTCCGATCATATTCCATATGCCACAATCTATCTTGAGCTGTCGCAAATCCTTGCCCAAAAAAAGCATCATAAGAATTTTTTGCTTTAATATGAGGAATTCCATATTCATCTCTATAAATACTTATATCATCTGAAATTTGATTAGACTTATGTTCTTTATTTAAATCTGGTAAATAATTTTTAATATTTTTCATTAAAACCTCCTATATCGGGGTGACCGGACTCGAACCGATGACCCCCAGTACCCCATACTGGTGCGCTAGCCAACTGCGCCACACCCCGTGTTCTTGAGAATATCATAGTTATTATTTCTTTCAAATATTATTAAATTAAGTTAAACCTATTTAACTCAACTATTTCAACTTCCAAATAAGTTTTATTTATATATTCAGTAATATTATTTAATCTTTTTTCAAGAGTATTGTAACTATTAGAAACAGAGACAACTAAAAAATTAGCAAATCTAACAGAATTCAAATCATCTATCTCTGAAATTGCAACATTGAATTTCGATTTTAATTTTGACTCAAAACAATGTGTAAATGATCTTTTGTCTTTTAAAGATTTCCCCATTTTATTAGCAATTGTATGTTTATTTCCGAAACATACAATTTTCCTCCTTTGTGTTAAAATTTGAATAATTTATTCAAATTATTATATTAAATAAATATGAATATAGATGTTTGAATCAGAAAAAGATTTAATCAGAGCTGTACAAAAAACCCGGGTAGCCAGAAAACCTTTGCAACATCTGGCAACATTTGGCACTACGATAATTAATTATTATGTAGTAACAGAACCAATTTATTCAGATATAGATGAATCCAAAAAAGAAACGGTTGTAAGGACTGGCAAAGTAAATTCAGGAAAACCCGAAATTGTTACTCCCACTTATGCATTACATTTAAAAGGATTTAGTGACGAAGCATATAAATACTTGGAATTTATATCTGATAAATTCGGAGTTCATAGCCCAGGTGTACTATATAAATATAAAAACGAACCAGGGAAAACAAACATTCTCAAGGGATCAGTAGAGGAAGTTTCTAATAACATAATTAAAAAACTTAATACAAAAAAAGATAAATTAACTGCTGTTATTGTTGGGGTAGACGAATTATGGGATGTATCTTTACTAAAATTCATTCATGATTTTACATCTGAATCTTTAGTCAGTAATGTTAATGAATTTAACTCTAGAGGATTACTGCAACCACAAGAGCAATTTGGAGGTGTCCCAAAAGCTGCTGTCCAAAGAGTTGAGATACTGTTTAATCAAGTAAAATTTGGAGCTGACCCAGAAATTCTAAAAAAAGAACTGGATAGATGGGGTTTGTTTGATCAATATGAAGAAAGATTCTTAAATTTATTTAAATAATAGCTTGTTAAAATTAAAGTACCTGGCGATCTTTATATTAATCATTTTCATAATCCAAATACCTGAGTCTACAAAAATCAATCCCATTAATATTCATGTGGCAAATAATACTTTCAATATTTATAAATGGGAAATTAAAAATATAACAAATTTAATTATTAATGAATTAAATCAAAATAAAAGTCATCAATCTGATGAATCAAATGAAATTAAAAAAATAATTGAAAATGAAATTAAAAAAAATAATATATTAATATTCAATAAGTTCCTTTTCCCTAAACTAAGATTCAAACTTGATGAAACTCCGAATATTCTAATCATATCTCCATCAAATGAAATAAAACTAACCTACTCTATCTTATTAAAACAAAACTTAACAATTGCAGAAAAAGAAATAATTGAAAATCAAATAGAAAAAAAATTCAATGTTTCTGCAATTGTGCTTAAAATAGGTGGCATAGCTTTTTATCCGTCTTTAATCCCAAAAAATATGGAACAAGATAAAATTATCAGAAATACAATACACGAATGGCTTCATCAATATTTTTCATTATACAATCTTGGTCAAAATATTTACAAAGATAATAAAATGTTAGCTTTAAATGAAACTCTAGTAAGTTATATCAGTGAAGAATTAACAGGTAACATTTTAATTAACAAAACTCAATCAACAAATATTAAAACCAAAGAAATCAATGCATTTAATTCTGAAATAAGATTCACTCGTTCGATAACTGACAACTTACTTTCGAAAAACAAAATTAATCTAGCTGAAAAATTTATGTTAGCTCAAAAAAACAAATTAAATGACCATGGATATCAAATAAGAAAAATCAATCAGGCTTATTTTGCTTTTTACAACTCATATGGAAAGTCTCCTCAAAGTACAAGTAATATATTATCGAAATTAGAATGTATTCGAACAAAGAATTCAAAATTAATTATGTTTATAAACAAGCTTAAAAACATTGACAGTTTTTCAAAATTTGAAAATATTATTAATTCTGATCCAAATATAAAGAAATGCACAAATTAGATTTTCTTTATGACTAAAATTCATTATAATTAATTAATATAGTAATTAGGCAAATAAGTGTTTGACAACAAAGAACCTGAATTTAATTTTTCCGGACTTAACAATATACTGAATAATATTAGAAAATATATACCACTACCAAAAAATAACTTTTTTATCTTTATCATTATATTTTTAGTTTTTATTGGTATATGGTTAGGTTCAGGGATATTCACAGTTCAGCCAGGAGAACAGGCAGCTTTAAGATTATTTGGTAAATTTAATTCAGTATCAGGTCCTGGATTACATTGGTTTTTCCCTTCACCTGTGGGGCAAAAAGATATTGTGGCCACTGATACAATCAGAAGACTAGAATTAGGATTTAGGGGAGATACATCAGTCCCTAGTGAAGCTTTAATGATCACTGGAGATGAGAACATTGTAGATGCACAATTATTAGTTCAGTTTGATATAAAAGACTTGAAAAAATTTCTTTTCCAAGCAATGGATCCAGCCGGACTAACTATGATGGATGTAACAGAAACATCTTTAAGGCAGGTAGTTGGAAGTAAGCCTATAGATGATGTGTTAACTACAGAAAAAGAAACTGTTCAAGCAGAAACTAAAATCCTCATGCAATCACTTTTGGATTTGTACAATACAGGTATAAGAGTCAGAGAAGTAAAATTGCAAAATGTACAACCTCCCCAACAAGTACAAGATGCATTTGATGATGTTGTAAGAGCAAGAGAAGATAAAGAAAAAATAATAAACCTTGCTGATGCGTATAGAGAAGATGTACTGCCAAAAGCAAGAGGATATGCTGCTAAGGTAGTACAAGATGCAAAAGCTTATGAAGCGACAAGAATTGCTGAATCAACAGGTGAAGCTTCAAAATTCCAAGCTATACTTAAAGAATACAACTTGCAAAAAGAAACAACAGAATCAAGGCTATATCTGGAAACGATAGAAAAAGTACTACCAAAAGCAAAACAAATTATAATAGGGGATCCTAATAAAATATATATTTTTAATTCTGATAATGTAAAACAAGTTATTGGGTCGTTAGAGGATTAATATGAAAAGATCATATACTGCAGTACTAATTATAATACTAATAGCATTTTTTGTTGTAATACAATCTCTATTTATTGTAGATGAAAAAAATACTGCAATAGTAACTAGATTTGGGGAGCCTATTAGTACAATTACTTCCCCCGGATTAAATATGAAATTACCATTCATAGATCAAGTTAGAAAATTTGAAAAAAGACTATTAATTTTTGATGCTCCCCCAGATTCTCTTTTGACAAGTGATAAAAAGCGTTTAGTTATAGATGTTTATGCCAGAGGGGAAATTGTTGATCCATTATTATTTTTCAAGACAACTCGTAATGAAGCTTTAGCAGCAGCAAGAGCCATAGATATAATCTCATCTGAACTAAGAAGAGAAATAGCGAATGATTTACAAACTGAAATAATAAAAACTAACCGAGAACAAATAATGAATAACGTAAAAAAGCAAGCAGCACCCAAAATACTTGAATTTGGAATTAATCTTATTGATGTAAGAATTAAAAGAGCAGATTTCCCTGAGGAGATAGCTGAAAGCATATACGGAAGAATGCAAGCTGAAAGAAAAAGAAAAGCTGATAAAGAAAGAGCTGAAGCAGCAGAAGTTGATTTAACAGTAAGATCTGAAGTAGATAAAGATGCCGCAATTATACGAGCAAAAGCCGATAAAGA
>Ga0310124_10000180_pt1 | contig 42186 bp, 37 predicted proteins | sample CB11b_AW_Bot5_MG_FD_203507 | JGI IMG/M metagenome (GOLD analysis project Ga0310124, IMG submission 203507) | Marine microbial communities from Western Arctic Ocean, Canada - CB11b_AW_Bot5 | ecosystem: Environmental > Aquatic > Marine > Oceanic | place: Canada: Western Arctic Ocean | collected... | reverse complement strand
ATGATCTTGGGCGAAACGGTTGATAAATTTAATTTAACCACCGTAACCTCTCCGAATTATGCACCAATTGTCGGTAAAGGGTTTGCACGCTTAATCGGTGACATCAACCACATTGTGGTGAGCCGTTTTACGTTGCCAAGCTATGCGGGCGATTACGCACACACGATTCAAATTGTCGATGCCGAGCAAGGCACTTATCAACTAGTTCGTGACGACGAGCGCGTTATATTAAAAGGCAAAGTGGGTGAGTTAGCCACCGCCGATGATTACAGCGTGTTTGTGGCTGGCTTTGAGTCGCATAACGGTTTTGAATTCTCTATTGCGAAACAAAGCCGACTGGAAGCGATTAGGTGGCTGAAAAAATCTTTGTCTTTGTTTGAGCAAGGTAAGCAAACCGGCATTCTTAAGCTGAGTTTTGAAGGTGAAAACAAACAACAAATCTCTGAAATACTAAACCACATTAGCCAGGTCTATTTCTTACAGAACGTGAAGCGTAATTCAGCGGAAGCAGAGAAGAGTCTTTCTTTCTTAGAAAGCCACCTTCCTGGTATCAAGTCTGAGTTAACTGAGTATGAAGACACATTGAACAATTACCGCCAAAAGAACGAATCGATCGACTTGGGCTTAGAAGCGCAATCAACCTTGAAGGTAATGGTAGAGCTTGAAGCACAATTGAATGAGCTGACGTTCAAAGAGAGTGACATCAGCCAGCGATTCACGAAAGATCACCCGGCTTATAAATCATTGCTTGACAAACGTAAAACGTTATTGGGTGAGCGAGAGCGCCTAAACAAGCAAGTGCAAAAACTACCAAAAACACAACGTGAAGTACTGCGTATGACACGTGATGTTGAAGTAAACCAACAAATCTACATCCAGCTTTTAAATAAAGTTCAAGAACTGAGTATCATCAAAGCCGGTACCGTCGGTAATGTTCGTATCTTAGATGACGCTCAAGCGTATACTCGCGCTGTAAAACCGAAAAGGCCACTGATTGTTGTGTTAGCAACCCTAATGGGTGGTATGTTAAGTGTTATATTTGTATTGGTTAAAGTAGCATTTCACCGTGGCGTTGAAAGCCCAGAACAAATTGAACAAATTGGCTTACCTGTTTATGCCACCGTACCAAAATCTGATTTACAAATTGAGCTAACCAATCGCTTTAAATCAAATAAAATACAAACAAAAGGTGTTCAAGCATTGCTTGCCCAATCGAACCCTGCAGATCTTTCGGTTGAAGCTCTACGCGGCCTTCGTACCAGTTTACACTTTGCAATGTTAGAAGCGAAAAACAACATCTTGATGATCTCAGGCCCAGCACCGGGCATTGGTAAATCCTTTATTTCGACCAACTTCGCTGCAGTGGCTGCAAAAACAGGCCAAAAGGTGCTGTTGATTGATGCTGATATGCGTAAAGGTTATTTACAACAAAGTTTTGGTGTTAACTGGAATAACGGCCTTTCTGATGTATTAAGTAACAAACAAGAGTTCGTTCAGTCAGTGAAATCGACTCCAGTTGAAAATCTAGATATTATTACTCGCGGCCAAGTACCACCAAACCCATCTGAATTGCTAATGCACCCACGCTTTGCAGAATTAATGGAGTGGGCATCAAAAGAGTATGACTTGGTGATTGTTGATACCCCGCCAGTACTTGCAGTAACCGACCCAAGCATTGTTGGCGCCTTTGTTGGTACTACATTAATGGTTGCTCGCTACGGTCAAAACACAATTAAAGAAATCGATATCGCTCGTACCCGTTTCAAACAATCAGGTATCGAAGTGAAAGGTGTTATCTTCAATGCTATTGAGAAGAAAGCATCAAGCTCGTATGGTTACTACAATTATAATTACGGGACTAATAACTAAAAATCGATGACGACTTATGTCAATAATTGAATTAGTGTTTTTTTAACTTACGATATTAAATTTAATGTTCTTGCATCGGTTTGAGCATTTATTAGATTAGGATAATTTATGTGCGGTTTTTTTATAACAAATGATCCAAATGTGACTGATATTCACGAGGATTTAATCGAAGAGTCTTTGCGATTTCGCGGGCCTGATTGCTCTTCGGGTCTTTTGGATATAGGACGAGGCTGGAAAGCATACCACTCTAGACTGTCTATCATTGATATTGAATCAGGTGTAAATCAACCTGTTATAAATGAACAAGGAACTCTCGTCTTTAATGGGGAGATTTTGAATTTTCGAGAGTTAGGTTTTAAATATTTCGATAAAAGGTATGATAGCGATACACTTCTACTTAATGATCTTATTATTCATGGTTTATTAAAGCTCTCTGAGCTAGATGGCTTCTTTTCTTTTGTATTTGTTGATCGCTACGGAAATGTCGAATTAGCTGCAAGAGACCGATTTGGAGTCAAACCATTATTCTATTCTAAATATGAGAGTTACATTTCGTTTTCTTCTGAGCCTGCATTACTAAATAGAATAAGACCCTCAAAAGTTGATGCCGACGCTGTTGATGAATACAAATGTTTAAGAGCTCCTATTTTTTCTGATAGCTACTTTAAAGATGTGCAGCAAGTTAAACCTGGTAATTGTCTCGTTCGGGGAGAGTATTTTAATTGCTTGAACTACGTATCTAAAAATTATAAGAATCTAAACACTTCAGAAGTTAATCTTGCATTAATGAAAGGTTTAGAATCCCGTTTGATATCTGATGCACCTGTTGGACTTTTACTTAGTCGAGGAGTCGATAGCCATATACTAAAAAGTTTAAATGAATTTGATAGGTATTACTCTATAGGCTTTGAAGGGGATGAAGATATAGAGTTTCTTAAGAAGAAGAATTATAAAAACCTCAATATTGTTCAAAGTAACTATAATCAGTATCGAGACGACTTTGATTATTTATTAAAGTTACGTGGAGAACCAATGTCGGTTCCTAATGAGGTTCTTCTTTATCGCGTTGCTCTACATGCAGCTGAGGATGGAATTAAAGTACTATTGTCAGGTGAAGGAGCAGATGAATTCTTTGGAGGATATGATCGTATATTCCAATGGGCAGCGAAAACAGACAAATTTGAAATTGACACTTTTATAAGTCTGTATTGTTATTCTATTCCGGCCTCTAATTCTGTATTATATCATCAGTTTGTAGATGTGTTTAATCAACTCCCTGAACTATCTCCATTCGAAATAGTTAGATGGTTTTTTATACGTTATCATATGCCAGTTCTGTTTAGGCGCTTAGACTTTTCACTGATGGCTGCCGGTGTTGAAGGGCGTGAACCTATAGCTAATATGCATACATTTGTTATCGCTATGGCGTTAGGTCCAGAGGAATTAATGGGTGCCCAATTAGGAAAAATTCCTCTGAGAAATGTTGTATCTTCTTATATGGGAAGTGACTTTGCATATGAAAGTAAAGTCGGGTTTCCTGTTGATTTGACAAAAATCTTTGATAATGAAAATAACTTAACATCATATGAATTATGGTTTGAGAAGAATATGGAGATATTAAAATAATGATTATTGGTTATACAAGTGGTGTTTACGATTTGTTTCATGTTGGACATGTCAATTTATTGAGAAATGCCAAAGCGATGTGTGATAAGTTGGTAGTAGGTGTCACTGTTGATGAGTTAGTTTCCTATAAAGGTAAACAATCAGTAATTCCTTACCATGAGCGTATTGAAGTTGTTCGTGCATGTCGCTATGTTGATGTAGCTGTACCGCAAAATAATATGGATAAAGCAGCTTCAGCTAAAAAAAACCAAGCTAGTTATTTATTTGTTGGGGATGATTGGTATGAAACAGAAAAATGGCAAGAACATGAGATAGAACTTTTAAAAGTGGGGTGTAAAGTTATTTACTTCCCTTATACGCAAGGGACATCTAGTACATTAATAAATGAAACGTTAACTAAATTAAGAGGTTAGATTGTATTAAGGAAACTTCAAAAATGGTTAAATAAGGTTTATTGAAAAATATTTGACTACTGTTCGATACTCAGATAGGTATCGTTAAAATGAAGTTGTTTTCGTTTTAAACCTCATGTTGATGAAAATGTATTGTGAAAAATAAAGTACTTAAAAATTATAGTTACATGTTAATCGTACAGGCATTAACATACGTAGTCCCGTTGTTAACTATACCTGTAATTATTAATGCTGTGGGTGTCAGTAACTTTGGATTAGTTACTTTCTCTCAGTCTTTTTTGATGTTTTTTTATCTATTGATTGATTTTGGTTTCAGTATTTCTTCGACTAAAGAGTTCTCTTTGGCTAAAAATGACAATGATATTTCTTATATATTATCTAATTTGCTTGTAGCCAAATTAATTTTGTCATTAGTGTCATTTTTTGTTCTGTGTTTATTGTTATATTTAGTCCCAGCTTTCAAAGAGAATTATTTATTACATTTATTGTCTTACTTATGGGTGTTAGGTCAAGGGTTTTCTCCTATTTGGTACTTCCAAGGAAGAGAAAGCATCAAACTATATACATTAGTTCAGGCTGTCGGAAAGTTGATTTATCTAATTTCTATATTTCTATTCATCAAAACGATTGATGACTACATATATATACCTTTGATTAATGGCATGACGGTAATTCTGATAACAATCTATCTTTATTATGCGATATTTTCAAAGGATATGATTAAATTATCTTTACTTTCTGTAACAAAGAATTCTGTTATGCTGGTTATTAAAAACAGTTCAAAGTTCTTCTTATCTAGGGTTTCTGTGGTTTTATATTCTACCGCAAATGTTTTTTTTCTTGGAATACATAGTACGCCTATCGCAGTTGGCTATTATGCAGTGGCTGAAAAAGTGTACATTGCGGTGCAGTCTCTGGCATCACCTGTCGTGCAGGTATTATACCCTCATATGTGTAAAACAAAGGATGTTGTGTTTTTTAAGAAGGCATTACTAATTAGTCTATTGAGTGTACTAATTGTTGCTGGCATAGTTGTTTATTTCTCTAATTTTTTTGTGTCATTTATTAGTGCTAGTAATGCTTCAGATGTCTCTGTTCAAACCCTAAAAATATTGATGTGTGCAGTTACTTTTTCTGTCACCTCTATGTTAATTGGCTATCCGCTATTAGGAGCACTAGGTTATCCTAACTATGCAAATAATAGTGTGATCTTTTCTTCGGTCTTTCATTTGATTGCATTGGCCGTATTGTATGTATCTAACTTGTTATCGCCTTATTCTCTAGCAGCCCTCGTTGTTATTACTCAGTCCGTAGACTGCCTATATAGAGTGTACTTTGTTAGACAATTGAGGTTGTTCTCATGAAAAGAGTTATTTTAACTATTCTGCGTTTTATATCTGCTCTATTTGCAACTTTAATACCAAATAGAAAAAAAATATGGTTATTTTCATCTTGGATGGGGGGGGCTCTAAATGACAACCCCAGAGCTTTTTTCGATTATTTACAAGTCAACAGTGATATTCGTTGTATATGGATATTAAAGTGTCGAAAAGAACTAAAGGTTAGTCAACGAGAACGGATTGAAGCTTATTATTATTTGTCAGTTAAGGGGATTTATTTTCAACTAGTCGCAGAATTTGTGTTCTTTACTCATGGCATAATCTCAGAATTTAATAGTGCTTTTATCGGGTATAACACTAAGAGAGTTAACTTATGGCATGGGATGCCTATAAAAAAAATCGGATTCGATGATAAGAAATTCGCAACGCGGACACCATTTGAAAAATATTATTGGTATAGGTTTGTTAGGAATGAAATTCATGATTACTATGTGTCTATTGGTCACGATTGTACAAGTATTTATGAGAGTGCATTTAATGTCGAAAAGAATAAAATCCTTGAAACAGGCTTCCCTAGAAATGATTTACTGTTGAAAGGAAGTACTATTGTTAAAAATGGTGAATTTCTTTCTATATTATATATGCCGACGTTCCGTGAACAGGGGGATGATATTTTTGATTTTGATTTTAATATCATTGATGAGCTTTGCCACCAGAATAATATTAAGATATTTATTAAGCTTCACCCCGTTGTATCTGTCGATTACCCCACTCTTTCCACAATTGAAAGAACACAAAATATTAGTATTGTAAATGTTGAAAATATTTATGATAGTCTTGGGAGCTATGATGTTTTGGTTTCAGATATATCAAGTGTCATTTTCGATTTTGCATTATTAGATAGAGAGATTTACTTGTTGTCTTCTGACTTAAATGATTACGAGAAAAGTGAGCGTGAACTCTATAGTCATGCAGAATCGGTTCGAGGACGAATGATAAATAATTGGACGGAATTGTTTTCTATCATTGGTTCAATAGACTCGTGTAAAAACTTTTCACCCGTAGCTATAAATTATCATAAGAATAAAGATTTTCCATTTTCCTCTTGTCAGCGTCTATACGAAGCTCTCCTTAAAAAGGAAGATGATAATGAATAAGCTTCATTTTGTCTTTTTTAGAATGACTATTTTAAGCTTGTTTCTTCAAGGGTGGATTATATCCGGCCTTCGATTAGTAAATATCGAACTATCATTTAGCGTTGGCACGCCAATCAGTTATGCTCTGATGATTTGTCTATGGGTTTTTATTTTTTTCGGCTATAAGTCGGTTCCCAAAAAGGTCATGAATTATGTGTCGATTTTGTTTTTTATAGTTATACTTTATTGTTTTAAGTTGATCTTCTCCACGTTTTTTTATGGAATTACGTATAATAAAACAATTTTATTGTTCATTTTGCCATTTTCAGTGCTATTGTCTGTTTTCTTTATAAATAAAAATCAATATCTAAAGTTGATTTCATTTATTAAAGTCTTGATTTTTGTTACCGCTTTTATAAGTATTTTTCAGTTTATATTCGAGCCTCTACTGCCAAATGCGTTAATAAGAACTCCATTAATAAATGTTGAAGGTGTTGTATATCATACTCAATCTTACTTGGGCAGTGTTTCTTATACCAAGCCCAATGGTCTGATCGCTGCAAACTCGATAGAGTATAGTTTTATATTACTTTGTTTTATATATTTTTTGTTATATGTACATTCTGAGAAAAACTACGCACTAATATCATCTCTATATCTAATTATCTTTCTTAACGCGTCAAGGTTTTCCATAATTCTATCAGTTTTTTTACTTGTGCTTTACGTAAATAAAGAGTTTGATTTCTCACGGAGAATGCTGGCTTCGTTCGTAATGATTCTATTAACTACAATATTACTAAATGTTTTTTGGGATGAACTTCAGTATACAGTATATCGAATACTCTTTATGGGGGATACAGCAGAATCCGATTCTGCAAGGTTAGATGATGCTATCTTGGGTTTACAATATTTTGAAGAATATTGGTTGCTTGGGGTTCCTGGTGAGGTTATGTCTACGTTAAATCGAGTGTTGACAGATGGAGCTTTAATCTTAGTGTTACTCGATTTTGGATTGTTTGTTTCACTTGCTTTTTTTCTTTTCATTTTCATTTGGCCTTTTATCGGAAATTGGAAAGATGTCAAGGTATATAATTTGCACATTTTCTCGATGCTTATGTTTGTTTCTATATTTATTAATTCGGCCTTGTTGAGTAAGTTTGTTTTCCCGTTATATCTGTTACTGATATCTTTGGTTATAATGAAGCCTAAAATTAGTAAGGGTTGATTTTATGAAATTAGTTATAATAGTAGTCGCCTTCAATAAATCTGTATCTGAGTCAAAAAGTTTATTAAGTTTGATTAGTCAAAAAAATATCAATAAAAATTTATGTATAGACTTGCATGTATATGATAACTCGCCTGTTAAGAAAATCGATGTAAATGACCTTGTTAATTCTAATCATAACTTTAATGTAGACTGTGTTTGGGATGGAAGGAATAAAACATTAAGAGAAATTTATTCTGATGTTATATCTTCCTGTAATAGTTCAGTCGATTATTTTCTATTTTTAGATGATGATTCTGAACTTAATAGGAGTTATATATCAAACTTTCACTCTACATATATCAATGAAATTTGTGGATGCAACTTATCTCATAGACCAGTGATTATCCCGAAGATTGTATTTAATGGTTCTGTTTACAGCCCTTATAAGCCGTTTATTTTCACATCTAGACCTTATGAAGGCTCATTTGGGTTTGTTGAAGGTTTACATGCAATCAATAGCGGAATTTTCGTTCCCAATTCTCCAATTATTAGAAAGTTTGCTTATCCGGATTACGCGGATTTTTATGGGACAGATACTGTCTTATTTGAGTTCTTGAATCAAAAAGAATATCCTGTATATTACATTGATAGTGAAATCGACCATGATATATCATTTAGTATCGTGAATGGTTTTGATGTATATATACCTAGGCTTAAGTTAGTAGTCAAGTTTTGGCGATCTCATTATAATAAACCCCATACGAGAATGATTTTAGAATTGTATATATTAATTCTGTCAATAAAATTATCAATCAAGTTTAGAAAAATAGTATATCTATAGGTAGTATATGAAAAAACTGAAAGTGTATCCATTCTATTTCCCTCAGCTTTATGCTATCCCAGAAAATGACACATGGTGGGGGGAAGGTTTCACTGATTGGAAACTTGTTAAAGAATCTACTCCTTTATTTTCTGGACATTTTCAACCTAGAGTTCCGAAGCTCGGGTATTTAAATCAATCTATGCCAAAGACTATCAAGACTCAGTGTGAGTTAGCAAAAGAGTACGGTATTTCTGGGTTTAATTTCTATCATTATTGGTTTGATGGTAAAGTTTTACTAGATAGCCCTGCTCGAAACTTATTAAATGATACTTCAATCGATTTTGAATATTTCTTTACATGGGCAAATGAAAATTGGACCAAACAGTGGGTTGGTGATGCTCAAACATTATTAATAAAAAACTCTTACACTCGAAGTGAAGAATTATGGGAACAACATTTTTCTTATTTGTTGAATTTCTTTCGAGATAAACGTTATGTTAAGGTTGATAACAAACCAATTTTTTGTATTTATAGGCCGGAAATAATTTTAAATTTGGAAGAATTTATTGATTTTTTCAATAAAAGAGCTTTGGATAGTGGGTTTGACGGTTTGCACTTTATTGCAATGAGAGCATACGAAATTTATAATCCTGAAAGTGTGTATAAAAAGTTTGACGCTATAGTTAACTTTCAGCCAAGGTATGCTGTCAATAAGTATTTATCTAAACGAAGTGCTAGTGTTAAAAAATTGGAGTCTATAGCAAGGACTCTACCTGAAAAGTGGCAAGCAGTAATTGCTAATGTTATGAAGAGGAACAGTTATACAACGTACTCTTATACTGACTATTTAGCAACATTAGATAAAAGCAGTGATTTAAAATTTCTTGATAAAACTTGTTATCAAGCAATTTTTCCTGATTGGGATAACACCGCTAGGTATAATCAGCGTGCTACTTTTTTTTCTGATGTATCTTTAGCTGGCTTTAAATATGCTTTGGATGTGGCAGCTACGAATGTCGAGAGCGATAGTGAAAGGTTTCTATTTGTAAATGCTTGGAACGAATGGTCAGAAGGCGCATATTTGGAACCTGATGAAAAATTTGGCTTTGAAAAGTTAGAAGCAATTAAAGAACTAGTTATTAAAACAGAGAATAAATAATGAAGATATTAGTTACTGGTGGTGCTGGCTTTATCGGCTCAGCAGTCATTCGTCACATCATAAATAATACATCTGACTGTGTAATAAACGTTGATAAGCTGACTTACGCAGGTAATTTAGAATCTCTTATCGAAGTGGACTCGAGCGAACGTTACGCATTTGAGCAAGTGGATATTTGCAATCGTTCAGAGCTTGACCGGGTGTTCGCTGAACACAAACCAGATGCGGTGATGCACCTAGCGGCTGAATCGCATGTTGACCGTTCAATCACTGGCCCAGCCGCATTTATTGAAACAAATATAGTTGGCACATATACGTTATTAGAAGCGACTCGCGAATACTGGAATTCGCTTGAAGACCGTGCAAAAGCAGAATTTCGTTTTCATCATATCTCTACTGATGAAGTGTATGGTGATCTTCCACACCCAGACGAAGTTCCAGAAGGGACTGAGTTGCCAATGTTTTTGGAGACAACATCGTATGAGCCATCTAGCCCATACTCTGCCTCAAAAGCGTCGAGTGACCACCTTGTACGAGCCTGGTTACGTACTTACGGCCTACCTACTATCGTAACCAACTGCTCTAATAACTACGGCCCATACCATTTCCCTGAAAAACTGATCCCATTAGTGATTCTGAATGCCCTTGAAGGCAAAGATTTACCTATTTACGGTAAAGGTGACCAAATTCGTGATTGGCTATTTGTCGAAGATCACGCTCGAGCACTTTACAAAGTTGTGACTGAAGGTGAAGTGGGGGAGACATACAATATTGGCGGCCACAATGAGAAGAAAAACCTCGAAGTGGTGAACACGATTTGTGACATTTTAGATACGTTAGTTTCGAAAGAGTCAGCGTATGCTGAGCAAATTACCTATGTTCAAGACCGTCCTGGTCACGACCGTCGCTACGCCATTGACTCATCTAAAATGCAGCGCGAGCTAGGGTGGACACCTGAGGAAACGTTTGAAACAGGTCTTCGTAAAACGGTGCAATGGTATCTAGACAATTCAGCGTGGTGTCAAAATGTACAAGATGGTAGCTATCAACGTGAGCGTTTAGGTGTAGAAACAACAGAATCAAAGGTGAAAAAATAATGAAAGGTATTGTATTAGCTGGTGGCTCTGGAACGCGTCTTTACCCACTTACGCGTGGTGTTTCGAAACAACTATTGCCGATCTATGACAAGCCAATGGTGTTCTATCCAATCTCGACATTAATGCTTGCTGGTATTAAAGATATTTTGATCATCACGACACCTGAAGATAACGCTGGCTTTCAGCGTTTGCTTGGGGATGGCTCCGACTTTGGTATTAATCTTGAGTATGCAATTCAACCAAGTCCTGATGGTTTAGCTCAAGCTTTCATTATTGGCGAAGAGTTTATTGGTGATGACAGTGTGTGCTTGGTTCTAGGTGATAATATCTTCTACGGTCAGTCGTTTTCACAAACTCTACAAAGTGCAGCATCAAGAGAATCTGGTGCAACCGTTTTTGGCTATCAAGTGAAAGACCCAGAGCGCTTTGGTGTTGTTGAGTTTGATGAAAATATGAAAGCTGTATCTATCGAAGAGAAGCCGGAAGTACCGAAATCTAATTATGCAGTCACAGGTTTGTATTTTTACGATAATCGAGTTGTGGAAATGGCTAAGCAAGTGAAGCCATCTCACCGTGGTGAATTAGAAATTACAACCCTTAATGAAATGTACTTAAATGACGGTTCACTAAACGTAGAGTTACTTGGTCGTGGCTTTGCGTGGTTAGATACAGGCACGCATGAAAGCCTTCATGAAGCCTCTTCTTTCGTTCAAACTATTGAGAACGTACAGGGCTTGAAGGTCGCTTGTTTAGAAGAAATCGCGTGGCGTAATGGTTGGTTGAGTGATGAGCAAGTTCTGACTTTAGCTAAACCTATGATGAAGAATGAATACGGGCAGTATTTAACGCGCTTAGTGAACGAAACTCAGAATAAGGCGGTAAAGTGATGCGAATACTTATTACGGGTTGCTATGGTCAAGTGGGCTCGTGTTTAACAAAACAGCTAGCCAATGATGATAGTGTAACGGTATTAGCGCTTGATAGAGAGCATCTTGATATTACGAGTCAAGATGCCGTTAATGCAGTTATTTCTAAATTTAATCCTACCGTTATTATTAATGCAGCCGCCCATACCGCTGTCGACAAGGCTGAGGAGGAAGTTGAACTCTCTTACGCAATTAACCGTAACGGTCCCAAATATCTAGCACAAGCCGCGCAAAGTGTTGGTGCGGCCATTTTACATATCTCGACGGATTATGTGTTTGAAGGCAATAAAGTGTGTGAGTATCAGGAAACTGATATTACTAATCCACAAGGTGTGTATGGTGAGAGTAAGTTAGCCGGTGAGATTGCTGTTTCCGAGTCGTGTGAAAAACACATTATTCTTCGAACTGCTTGGGTCTTCGGCGAGCACGGTTATAACTTTGTTAAAACCATGCTCCGATTAGGGGAGGGTCGAGACGCATTAAATATCGTAGGTGATCAGTTTGGTGGGCCTACGTATGCGGGAGATATCGCGAGTACATTGATTCAAATCGCGAAGCGTATTAATCAAGACGATACGGTTGAATTTGGTGTTTACCATTACTCGGGTCTGCCACATGTCAGTTGGTTTGATTTTGCCAATGTCATTTTTGATGTTGCTGTTGAGCAAAAGGTGCTTGCGAAAAAGCCAGTCTTAACAAGTATTACTACTGACCAATACCCTACTCCAGCCAAGCGCCCAAGTAATTCTCGCTTAAGTAACGAGAAAATTATCACAGCTTTCTCGGTTGAAGCGAGTAACTGGAAGATCGCATTAAACAATATTCAAGCGTATACAGGATAATAAAATGAAAGTAATTGATACTCGTATTCCTGATGTGAAAATTATAGAGCCGAGTGTGTTTGGTGACGAACGCGGTTTCTTTATGGAGACCTGGAATCAAAAAAAATTTGAAGAAATGGTGACAGGTAAACCTACTAAATTTGTACAAGATAATCATTCTAAATCTAAGAAAGGTATTTTGCGTGGTTTGCATTATCAAACAAAAAACACCCAAGGAAAGCTAGTTCGTGTCGTTTCTGGTGAAGTGTTTGATGTAGCCGTTGATATTCGAAAAGGGTCAACGACGTTTGGTCAGTGGGTTGGAGAGTATTTATCTGCAGAGAATAAGCGTCAACTTTGGGTACCAGAAGGGTTTGCACATGGTTTTTACGTGACGAGTGATGAAGCTGAGTTCGTTTATAAATGCACTGATTATTACAACCCTAAAGCTGAAATCTCCATTGCTTGGGATGATTGTACGCTGAGAGTTGATTGGCCGTTGACTTCACCCCCGATGCTCTCTGATAAAGACCGTCGAGGTATGCTATTTGCACAGCTATGAGGAAAAGGCTATGAATCGGGTTCTAGTTTTACTAGCAGCTTACAATGGAGAAAGATGGATTCAGGAGCAAATTGACTCAATACTAAAGCAAAGAGGTGTTAAATTAGATATATTATGTAGTGTTGATCTTTCAACAGATTCTACTTTTGATATGTTAAATGGTCATAGTAGTGATAAAATCAAGACACTTCCATATGGAGATCGTTACGGGGGGGCTGGACCTAATTTTTACCGGCTTTTTCGAGAGGCTAGCCTCCAAGAATATGATTATATTGCACTAGCAGATCAAGATGATATTTGGTTAGAGGATAAACTAATATCAGCGATCCATGATATGGAGCAGACCTCGTCTGAAGCTTTTTCTAGTGATGTGACCGCATTCTGGGCTAATGGTAAAGAAAAAACAATAGTAAAGTCTGCACCTCAAACTTCGCATGATCATTTTTTTGAATCTCCAGGACCCGGGTGTAGCTTTGTTTTAAACAAAGAGTTAGCACTAGGTTTGCAGGTGTTTATAAAATCAAAGGAAGAGTCAGAGCTAATTGACCTCCATGATTGGCTGATTTATGCCTTTGCAAGGAGTCTGGGCTATAAGTGGACAATATCAAGTCAATCGAAATTACTATATCGGCAACATGATAATAATCAATGTGGTGCGAATAGCGGGGTTAAAGGTATTGGTAAGCGATTGAAAATAATGAAAAAAGGATGGTATTCGAACCAAGTTATACGCTTGTTTAAATTATTTGACCCTGAAAGCTCACTTTTGAAGAGAATAGAAAGAAATAGTCATCTAGATAGAGTGTATCTTTTCTTTAAATGTAGCCGATTTAGACGAAGAAATAGAGAGAAGCTTATGTTATCGGTGGCTATATTATTAAAGTTGTTTTGATTTGAAGCTGTGTTTACACAGCTTCAAATTATTACTTGATGTGCTTTCTAACGACCCATACCAAAAATGACCGTTTTAACAGTTAAAAATAAAATTTTTAACTCCATACGCCAATTTTGGTGCTTTATGTAGTATATATCGAACTTGTGCTTCCAGGTTGCATCTTCTATAGATGCACCATAAGGGTACTTAACTTGTGCTAGACCAGTTACGCCGGGCTTTACTGCGTGACGGAATCGGTAATATGGTATTTCCTTCTCCAGGCTTTCAATAAATACTTCACGTTCTGGGCGAGGGCCTACCATTGACATCTCACCTTTATATACATTTATTAATTGGGGCAATTCATCAATACGAGTCTTTCGAATAAAGTTACCAACTTTTGTCACTCGAGCGTCATTCTTAGTCGCCCATTGAGCCCCATCCTTTTCTGCATCATTACGCATTGATCGAAATTTTATAACTTCAAACTCTTGATTGTATTGCCCAGTTCTTCTTTGCTTGAAGAAAATCGGGCCTGGTGACTCAAGTTTTATTAATGCGGCAGTTATAATACCAACTGGGATAGCTACCAAGCCAACCATGAAAACGAATATTAGGTCGATGAAACGTTTTTCATTTACATGCCTTTTATTTGAAAGAATAGAAAAGGCTTTTTGGTGTAAAAAGTAACCACTGTGTAATAGTTCAGTCTCGGTGTAACCTAGCTTTTTATCAAAATAGCTGACCAGTGGTTCTACCCATGCCCCAAGCTCTGTTGCGCCAATCAAAAATGTTCTGTGTTCTTTTGATAGCTCTGAGCTCTGAAAGTGGCATAAGGTGTGTCCTTTGAAGTCCCTAATTGAATAATTGTTAATATCACACTTTATATCGTGTTTCGATACTACTAGTTGGATGTTTTTAACGCAGTTTTCGGGACAATAAATGTGAAGAACTTCCTTACTTTCACTGCAAGGGGAATTAGATTCAGGGTTACTTATATTGTTTGATGTATTTAGATGTTGGTTTTCTCTATTAGCAACTGAATTTTTCATTACGACGCCATCTATAAAAATATTAAATAAACCAAACGGTTTGTGAGCGGATTATAAGCGATTTTTTCTTTTTAATAAACTTTCTTATTCCTTTGTTTAGCTCTCAGCTCATATCAGCTTTGTCCTTGTTTCTGGGCTTTAGGCGTTGATTGACAAATCAGATTTATATCACCTTTTCGTTAGCAATTTAGATATGACGAAAAATGACATTTTTTTCACATTCAATCCTCCTACCTGCGACGTTTCTTGATCTTCCGCTACAGTTTTGACTGTAAACTGTAGTAAAATTACGCTAATTTGTTTTTATACCGATTTATTTTGAATTGAACGAGGTCAGTCCTATGTCAGCTAAGAAGCCAATGGCTCTAGTGATCCTTGACGGTTACGGTTACCGTGAAGACAACCAAGACAACGCTATCGCGAACGCTAATACTCCAGTATTAGACGGTCTTATTGCTAACCAACCTAACACGCTAATCTCGGCTTCTGGCTTAGATGTAGGCCTACCTGATGGCCAAATGGGTAACTCTGAAGTGGGTCACACCAACATTGGTGCGGGTCGCGTGGTATACCAAGATTTAACGCGTATTACTAAATCAATCGCAGACGGCGAGTTCGCTCAAACTGAAGCGCTAGTGAATGCTGTTGATAAAGCAGTTAAAGCAGACAAAGCCGTGCACATCATGGGCCTTATGTCTCCAGGTGGCGTTCACTCTCATGAAGACCACATCTACGCAGCTGTTGAAATGGCAGCAGAACGTGGCGCAGAGAAAATCTACCTACACGCATTCCTAGACGGTCGTGATACACCGCCTCGTAGCGCAGAAAACACATTGGCACGTTTCCAAGAACTATTCGCTAAACTAGGCAAAGGCCGTGTGGCTTCGCTTATTGGTCGCTACTACGCAATGGACCGTGATAACAACTGGGATCGCGTTCAAGAATCTTACGACCTACTTACCGAAGCGAAAGGTGAATTCACATTCGACACAGCAGTAGCTGGCCTAGAAGCGGCTTACGCTCGTGATGAAAACGATGAGTTTGTAAAAGCGACTGAAATCAAAGCGGAAGGCGAAGAGTCTGCTGCTATCGTTGATGGCGATGCGGTTATCTTCATGAACTACCGTGCCGACCGTGCTCGTGAAATTACACGTGCGTTCGTGCCTAACTTCGACGGTTTTGAGCGTAACGTATTCCCTGCGATCGATTTCGTGATGCTGACTCAATACGCAGCAGACATCCCGCTTCTTTGCGCATTCCCACCGGCTTCTCTAGAGAACACCTACGGTGAATGGCTATCGAAAGAAGGCAAAACGCAGCTACGTATCTCTGAAACAGAGAAATACGCGCACGTGACGTTCTTCTTCAACGGCGGTAAAGAAGACGAGTTTGAAGGCGAAGAGCGTCAGCTTGTAGCTTCTCCAAAGGTAGCGACTTACGACCTACAGCCAGAAATGAGCGCACCAGAGCTGACTGAGAAGCTTGTTGCAGCAATCAAAGGCGGTAAATACGACGCTATCGTGTGTAACTTCCCTAACTGTGACATGGTTGGCCACACTGGCGTTTACGATGCAGCAGTTAAAGCCGTAGAGTCGCTAGACGAATGTCTGGGCAAAGTAGTTGAAGCAATCAAAGAAGCCGATGGCCAACTGCTTATCACCGCTGACCACGGTAACGCGGAAATGATGGTAAACCCAGAAACGGGCGGCATCCACACTGCGCACACTAACCTGCCAGTTCCACTTATCTACGTAGGCAGCAAAGACGTTGAGTTCAAAGAAGGCGGTAAACTGTCTGACCTTGCACCAACGATGCTTTCTCTATCTGGTATCGCAATCCCGGCTGAGATGTCAGGTAATGTGATCGTTAAGTAACTCTTAACTTTCATCGAATACTAGAACGGCTGCGCGTGAGTGTGGCCGTTTTTTTGTATCTGGAATCTCATGCCATGTATTACTTGTCATATTCGGTGTTCAATATAAAGAGAGATTCCCTATCACGCTCGTACCTCGCTGTAGGGAATGACGTTGTCAAAAGTGTAATGATAAAGGGCAGGTACGGGATGTGGGTAAACGATATTCGCAGAGCTAAACGCTATTTGTAGAGTATGCAGTGTTGAATGAGCAGTTGTTCTAAGTTTTGTTTTTGCAATGCGATCACATCTACAATGACTCTCGTTTCTTTCGGATGAGTTGACGGTAACGTTCGGTAGATAATACGAAAACGATCGAGGTGAAATTCGCGAAAGTTTTTCACTCCAAGCTCTAGTAAAGAAGGGGCAATGTTTGCAGCATGAGGGTTATCAGAGACTAAGGCTTCAAATCTGTTGAGAAGAGCTTCTATGCGTTCAATGACAGCCACTTCACTAGAATAATCACTTAAGTAATTAATTAAAGCATCAAGTAATTGCTCAAAGGTGTCTGTGTACTCGATGGTTGTCATATTATTGAACCGATTGTTTACGCTTTGCCAATTTATCTCGAATCTGAGAGCTGGAATTTACTCGGCCATGTTTTTCATCATCAATAGAAAACGACAATAGTTTCATTAGCGCTATAGCTTCATCTCTACGCTTTCGATCTTCATAGGATTCAATCGTATAAGCGGGCTTACCATTTTGAGTAATGGTCATAGGTTCAGATAAATCGAGGTTAGCCGCGTGCTTTTTTAAGTAACTTATCGTTTCAGTGGACATTATCATCATCTCTTAATGTAGAAGTTTAAATGTAGACTATATTTAGTCTGATGACAACGGCGCTTCTTGATGGCGAAACTTTTATATTGTTGCTCTCGTGAGACAAGTTATTGCGTTTTATCTATAACTGAACGCTCAAAATCCAACAACCATTCTTTGCGATTCATGCCGCCCGTGTAGCCGGTTAATGTTCCATTCGCACCAATCACTCGATGACATGGGACTACGATGCTAAATGGGTTCTTGCCGTTCGCACCACCCACCGCTCTTACGGCTTTTGGGTTATCCATTCTTTTAGCTTGTTCGCCGTAGCTGATGGTTTCTCCATAAGGAATGGTTGTTAAAGCTACCCAAGCTTTAAGTTGAAAGTCAGTCCCTTTTGGCTGCAGTGGCAAATCAAAGCTTGTACGTTTGCCTGCGAAGTATTCATCTAACTGTTTCGTCGCCAGTTGGCAAAGCTCATCTGGATTGCTAGTAATGAGTTCTTCGTGATTTATATGGTCAATTTCAATAATCGACACACCATCACTAATAATGATCATCTTGCCAATCGGTGCGTCATAAAGCATTTTGTAAGTACTGTCTTCCATATTACTTTCCTTCTTCTAGTCTCTTTTCCGCTTTTCAAGCTTCGCATCCCGCTACTCGTATCTTCTTTTTAGGCTCTTCGCATCTCGATACCCGAATCTCTCATCTGCTTTTTAGGCTTTTCGCATCTTGATTACTCGCATCCCGCATCTGCTTTACCCCTTACACGAAGTGCAAAGCAATACCCTGAAATACCGCCCATGATGTTCCCCAAGGCTAAGCCTATAAACAACCCTTCGACACCATCGATTTGGCTGCCCATCCAAGCGAACGGCAATGTGAACACAAACAGGCGCATGAAGCTCCATTGAAAAGCTTTGAGTGGTTGATGCATCGCATTCATGGCACTAATCAGCATCATCACAATACCTTGGAACCCATAGCTAAGTGGGACAACTAACAGGTAATGCCACAAGATGCCTCGCACGGACTCTTCTTGAGAAAAGAGGGCGGCTAAGGGGATACTCAAGGGCACCATCATTAAGAAAATCAAACCTTGGAACATCACAGCAAAGCGCATGCTTAAGAACAGAGCCTTGAAACTGCGCTGTGGGTTATCAGCGCCAAAGTTTTGCGCCATAAAAGGCGTGAGAGCAGAAGTTAAAGACATCAACACGATGATCAAAATCGATTCAATACGCTGGGCAGCTCCGTAAGCCGCCACGGCTTCTGTCCCTTGTTTAGCCAACATCATCATGATAATGGCGCCAGCAAGTGGATTGAGGGCATTGGAAAGGGCGGCGGGTGTGCCAATGGTTAAGATCTGTTTCCAATCACAGATAACCTCTTGAGCTTTTGGCGGAGCGAGTAACTTCTCTCGTTTGATTAATACATACAGCGAACCACACAACGCACCAAACCAACTGAACCCACTGGCAATCGCGGCTCCTTGAATCCCTAGCTCAGGGAAAGGGCCGTAACCGAAGATCAGCAGCGGGTCGAGAATGCCGTTGATCAGGCCTGCCAGCATCATAATCTTAGCGGGTGTTTTAGTATCGCCACTCGCTCGTATCGCGCTATTACCGGCCATTGGAATAACAAGTAGTGGAATGGCTAAATACCAGACTGTCATGTATTCGGATATCAGTGGCAGTAACTCAGGTTCAGCGCCTAACAAAGTAAACATAGGCTCTAGCGTTACGAGCCCCAGTGTTGATGCAAAACCAACAAGCAACACCGCAAGTAATAAGCCGTGACAAGTAAAGCGAGCCGCATTTTGTGCGCAACCTTGACCGAGTAAGCGCCCGATACACATCGAAAGGCCGATGCCAATCCCCATAGTGATGCAGTTAATCGCAAAGGTGACAGGGAAGGTGAAGCTCACTGCTGCAAGTGCTTGCGTGCCGATCAATGAGATAAAGAAAGTATCGACGAGGTTAAACATCAAGATCGCGACCATACCGAATATGGTCGGTATGGTCATGGTACGCAATGTACTCTCAATTGGGGCAGTTAATAGCCCGTGCTTATCTTGCATGTAAAACGCCGATTGAACTAGAATAGTGGAGGTAGAATACAGTGAATTGTCATCTCTCTGAAGATCACTTTCATAAAGTTTACAAATCGTACAATACTAACAGCATACGGTGTGATAGCATTCTGCCGTCAATAATTTAGATGTTTTGAGAGATTTACAGTGAAGCAGCAGACACAACCACAGCCGTACTCCCCGCAAAATCCACCGATGTACACAACGAACGATGAGATTGATCTGAGAGAGCTTTTCAAGGCACTGTGGGACGGTAAGTTAATAGTCATATTTGTGACTGCTTTATTCACTGTTAGTAGTATTGGGTTTGCTTTGTTAGCTCAAGAATGGTGGTCTTCTAGTGCCAAGGTCACAGAGGCTCAACCTCAAGATTTAGCTGCATATCAGCAACAAGTGAAGCAGTTTCAACCTATTTTTAATATCTATCAAGAGGATGGCACAGTCCTGGTCAGTAAAGATCTGGATAGTTTGGTTGATTCTGAAATTTTGTTCCAACGCTTTGTGAATACCTTTAATTCAACGAATAATAAGAGAGATTTCTTAGATAATAATGTTGAGTTCCAAGAGTTTAAAAGCTCTGTTGTTGGCAGTTCTGATATGACAACGGATGAAATTAGAGCCTTATATGCTGAATGGTTTGATAGAGTTTCGGCTTCTAAAGTCGATAAAAAGGATCGTAATTCACCATATACTATTAGCTTTCAAACAACGTCTAAGGAAAGTAGTTTTGACTTGTTAACAGCTTACATTTTGACGACAGAGTTAAAAGTTTATGAAGATGCGTTTAATAACTTACGAGCGGTAGTGAATGGTAAGCGTAATGAATTGATTCAACAAAAAAGAATTTTAGAAAGCCAAGCAAGTAATAAGTTGTTAGTTGAAACTGAGCGGACAAAATATGCATTCCAAATTGCCAAGTCTGCAGGAGTCGACAGACCTATTCAAACAGGTAATGAAAGTGAACTATTTAGTATTGATTTAGGTTCTAAGGGCTTAGATGCAAAAGTTAAAGCTCTAGAGTCAGTTAAAAATTTAAGTTTTATGGAACCTCGTCTTCAACAGATTAACGCAAAGTTGGATATGCTCAATAACCTCGAAATTGACCGCACTGTTGATTTTCAAACGTTCCGTTACCTAGAAAATGTTGAGCAGCCGATAACTCGCGATAAACCTAAGCGTGCTTTGATTATCGTTCTTGGTACTTTACTAGGTGGTATGCTGGGTGTAGCAATTGTTCTAATACGCTTTGTGTTTAGAAAAGCAGATTAAGTTATGCTTAATGGCTAGTATAGTTAACTACTAGCCATTTCTTTTTGCTTATGCCTCATATCTGTTTCTCTATCTTCCCATCGCACTTAAGCCATCAGCTCTCAAAGCTCTTCGCTACTCGTTTACTCGCATCTGCTCTTATCTGCTTTTCAGATCACAATTTTTTCTTTCCCCCCTTGGGATCTTTCACTTCGCCCCAACATACTGATTAACCCATGCCAATCGTGGCAACTATCAAATTAAATGGAAATTATCAGGAGATCCGACCGATGAATATCCGTCCTCTACACGACCGAGTTATCGTTGAGCGCCAAGAAGTTGAATCTAAATCTGCTGGTGGCATCGTTCTAACTGGTTCTGCCGCTGAAAAATCAACGCGCGGTACTATTCTAGCTGTTGGCAAAGGCCGCATTTTAGAAAATGGTTCAGTACAACCATTGGACGTTAAAGTTGGCGATACTGTTATCTTTTCTGAAGGCTACGGCACTAAAACTGAAAAGATCGACGGCAAAGAAGTTCTGATCATGTCTGAAAACGACATCATGGCGATCGTTGAGTAATCCGCGCCACACATTGAACTGATTTAATAAAGAATTTTAAAGGAAATTAAGATGGCTGCTAAAGACGTTAAATTTGGTAACGACGCACGTATTAAAATGCTAGAAGGTGTAAACGTTCTGGCAGACGCAGTAAAAGTAACGCTAGGTCCTAAAGGCCGTAACGTTGTTCTAGACAAATCATTTGGCGCACCGACTATCACTAAAGATGGTGTTTCAGTTGCACGTGAAATCGAACTTGAAGACAAGTTCCAAAACATGGGCGCACAAATGGTTAAAGAAGTGGCTTCGCAAGCGAATGACGCGGCGGGCGACGGAACAACAACAGCAACAGTATTGGCTCAGTCTATTATCGCTGAAGGCCTAAAAGCGGTTGCTGCTGGCATGAACCCAATGGATCTTAAGCGCGGCATCGACAAAGCGGTTATCGCGGCTGTTGAAGAGCTGAAGAACCTTTCTGTTCCTTGTTCAGACACGAAAGCTATCGCGCAAGTAGGTACTATCTCTGCGAACTCTGATTCGACAGTAGGTAACATCATTGCTGAAGCGATGGAAAAAGTAGGTCGTGATGGCGTTATCACGGTTGAAGAAGGTCAGGCTCTGCAAGACGAGCTAGACGTAGTTGAAGGTATGCAGTTCGACCGTGGTTACCTATCTCCTTACTTCATCAACAACCAAGAAGCAGGTTCTGTTGATCTAGATAGCCCGTTCATTCTTCTTATCGACAAGAAAGTGTCTAACATCCGTGAACTTCTTCCGACTCTAGAAGCGGTTGCTAAGGCATCTCGTCCACTTCTTATCATCGCTGAAGATGTAGAAGGCGAAGCGCTAGCAACTCTTGTTGTGAACAACATGCGTGGCATCGTTAAAGTAGCGGCTGTTAAAGCACCTGGTTTCGGCGACCGTCGTAAATCTATGCTGCAAGATATCGCTATCTTAACGGGCGGCACGGTTATCTCTGAAGAGATCGGCCTAGACCTTGAGAAAGTAACGCTAGAAGACCTAGGTCAAGCTAAGCGCATTACGATCACTAAAGAAAACTCAACCATCATCGATGGTGCGGGTAATGAAGACATGATCAAAGGTCGTGTTTCTCAAATTCGTCAACAAATCGAAGATGCAACTTCAGACTACGACAAAGAGAAGCTTCAAGAGCGCGTAGCTAAGCTAGCTGGCGGTGTTGCAGTAATCAAAGTAGGCGCTGCGACTGAAGTTGAGATGAAAGAGAAGAAAGACCGCGTAGAAGATGCACTTCACGCAACTCGCGCTGCTGTTGAAGAAGGTGTGGTTGCTGGTGGTGGTGTTGCACTTATCCGCGCTGCGTCTAAAGTTGCTGGCCTTGAAGGCGACAACGAAGAGCAAAACGTAGGTATCCGCGTTGCACTACGTGCAATGGAAGCGCCTATCCGTCAAATCACGACCAATGCTGGTGATGAAGAATCTGTTGTTGCTAACAACGTTCGTGCTGGCGAAGGTAACTACGGTTACAACGCGGCTACTGGCGAATACGGCGACATGATTGCTATGGGTATCCTAGATCCAACTAAGGTAACTCGTTCTGCACTTCAGTTCGCAGCATCCGTTGCTGGTCTTATGATCACAACAGAAGCGATGATCACTGATAAGCCACAAGATTCTGGCCCTGCAATGCCTGATATGGGTGGCATGGGCGGTATGGGTGGCATGGGCGGCATGATGTAATCATCCCCCTTTCTCGTAACAGAGAAAGCCATACATAAGCTTTGAAAACGGAGACCTCGGTCTCCGTTTTTTTTTGCTCGTTATAATTGGATTCGTTGTTAAACTGAGATTCCAGATACTTCGTTCCTCAGTTCTGGAATGACGGTTGTTATTGCTGGAGTTATTTTGCATTTCGTCATTCCCTACAGCGAGGTTCGAGCGTGATAGGGAATCTTTACAACCTTCAAATAGAAACATGGGCCTAGATCGCTACTCTTACCTCTCACCGTATCCCTTTCTTTATATTGCTCTTTATGATTTAGCGTCTTATATTCAACAGTACAGTTATGACATTGATCTAACATGGATAGCTGTTGAATAAAGGATAATAAATGCTTGATTGAAAATGGATTAATCAAGTCAACAATAAGTCAGTGGAGACTCCCCAATGAAAAAATTACTTTCAGTACTTGCTGTGTCTGCAGCAGTAATGGCACCGGCGGCATTTGCTTCTTCGCCTGTTATGTTTTCAACGATCAACGGCTTCAATGCTCCGGATTCAGATGCGGTTGGCGGTGTGCGCTTGGCTTTGCTTCACGGACAAGTGAATGACGTTAAAGGTGTCGATCTTGCGGTTGTGGGTATGTCAGAAACACAAACCACGACGGGTGTGAACCTGGGTATTTTTGGTGCGCATAAAGTAAACCAAGAAATGACAGGTGCTTCTTTGGGTATATTCAACTGGAACCCAGGAAAAACAACAGGTTTGAACTTGGGTGCAGTGAACATCACTAATGATGTGAAAGGCGCGAACGTGAGCTTCGTAAACTACTCTGAAGGCAACACTATGGTTGATGTGGGTGCGGCGAACCTTTCAGAAGTGTCGACGGTTCAGGTTGGTATCTTCAACAAAACAACGAAGATTGAAGGCGTGCAAATTGGCTTGATCAACTGTGCTGATAACGGTTTCTTCCCGTGCTTCCCGATTGTAAACTTTGCTAAGTAAATTGTAGTGAGCCTTTCAACTCCCTATTGGCGAGTTGCTTTTTTTAGTAAGGCTTAAAGCTTTCAATGTTTAAACCTATTAACGCCTAAGCCCTTGAGCTTAGGCGCCATTGCTTTCCATTCCATTCCTAACGCACATATCTCAAATGACTCAATAAGCATTCTGTTTTATATTTACTATTGCAGTATTTTTACTTATAAGTACAATGTGCGATAAATTCCCAACGATGATTTATATGCTTTGATTAATCCCCATACCGTCGATTTTAAAAAGGCTTTTTTAAGTCTAACCGCCAGTTTTTTAGTAGTTTTGAGCTTGTTGCTCGTTGATTCAGCGGAAGAATCAGATAAACAGTATGGAATCGAAAACCAAGGCGTGACACGCTCTTTAGCGGAGCTCACACAGATCATTAATGCACTAGAGTACAACATCACTGCGCTCTACCCACTGCATGGTGACACCTACGTATTCTCGCATGACAAAAAGATCGAAGATGAAACGTGCTATTTCACCAGTGAAGAGCAGCATGCCCCTCGCTTTGACTTTATGTTCTCTGGCCCTCGCGAGATGTGCGACCCGAAATCGGACCTTTATACCGAGGCGGGGAAGCGCCTGTTTATCGCGCCGACCATGGCTTATTTTGCCAATACCATAGAGACCATCTCTGCGATTTACTTCATTTCGAAAGAGAAGTTTATTATCTCTTCCCCCTCCGATATTGCCCAATATATGAAAGGCGATACGTTTGACTCTGTCGTAAATAGCCGACCATATTGGATTAATACGATTCGCTTTGGCTTAGCTCAAGGCCAAGATCAGGTAGTGTATACTGGTCAATACGATGATTACTTAACAGGTAAGAAAGTGGTGACCTTAACCAAAGGGATCTACGTTAATGGTGAGTTTAAAGGGGTATTGGGTGTCGATGGCTATGTCTCTAACCTCGTATCGAACCCTACCCATGGTTATAAAGTCACCAGTACGAGAGGCGCAAACAAGTACGGGTTTATGGACTTTACCTATTCCAAGCCTCTCTATGTTGATGACATTAACACCCAGCTATACCTGAGCATTGAAGAAGGTAAGATCGAGCACTTTCTGCATGTATTGGCGATGGAGAAGATTCAGCTTTCGATACTGTTGGTTTTGTATTTGCTCTCGGTTTTATGGCTATGGCGTTTTTATACAAGACAAGAACACCAGCGTTTGAATGACCTAGCAATGCGCGATCCATTAACGGGCTTACTGAATCGACGTGGCTTTGAAGCTCGATTACTGGCTCAGGATGAACAGCCGATTATTGGTGTTGGTGTGTTTGATATCGATGATTTCAAAGTGGTTAATGATCAGTATGGCCACAAAACGGGGGACGAGGTGATTTGCCATGTTGCTCAGTTGATGCTGAACAGCGTTAGGCAGCAAGATATCGTGGCACGGTTTGGTGGTGAAGAGTTTGTTGTCGCGATCACGGGTGAGTCTTCGGAGTTGCTTTCGTCGATCTTTGAGCGAATTCAAAACGACATTAGCCTACAGAGTTATCGATGCCCAACAGGTGACAAGGTGAACATTTCTGTTTCTGGGGGAGCGACGCTCTACTCTCTGTATAAGTTCGACAGCGTTGGGCACTTGTGGGAAAACCAGAGTATTCGTTCGTCTGACGAGCAGCTCTATAAGGCCAAGGCTGCTGGTAAGAACCAGGTGTGTATTCAGGTGTATTAATTAGTTGGATACACAAAGGCCTAGTCGTGTGACTAGGCCTTTTTAATGTCTGTTTCAGGTTGAGGTTACTTCTTCACGCGGCCTTTTCTCATCCACTTCTGATGCACACCACGGCGTAGGCTTTGGAAGCTGTTTTCCACTTTGTCGACACCAAGCAGGATAACCAGCGCCATTAGCGTGATGATGACAGACTGAGAGAGATGGCCTAAGGCAATCATCATGCCTAATGCAGCGAGTACCCAAATAATTGCGGCTGAAGTCACGCCATGAATCTTGCCATCTAGTGTCATCATGACTCCTGCACCAAGGAATCCAACACCCGTAATTATCTGACCAAGCACACGGGCCTGATCGAGCGTGTTAGGGGAAAGGCTAATCGCCATAGTAAGGAAGAAATACGTACCGCTGATGATCAGAATCGACGTTCGGATTCCGACGGGTTTACCGCGTGTTTGCCTTTCGATTCCGATTAAAGAACCACATAACATGCATGCTGCGAGGCCTGCCCAGCTAAAGGGGGCAAGGTTGAGAGTTTGTTCTATAAATTGTGACATATCACCCCTCCTAAAAATTTAGAATAGAGCCGAGTATGCTAATAATAGACCGGACGATCGAACAAAAAATTTTTGTCTTAACGACTGATAGAGGTGACTTAAAGTCTAGCAGCCGTTTGTTGTTAAGGTGAAAACGGGTGTCGTGGTCTCCGTCGCTTCTTGATACTCAAGGTAGCAGTTATCAGCCTGTTTTTTTCGGCTAGAAGGCGCATAAAGAATAATGCCATCATTCGCATCTGTGTTGGTAAAGAACCAGTCAGCTTGACCCGTATCCCAAACAGCATCTAGAAAGGTTGATTCGATGAGCTGTGACCAAGTTTGATCGTTCATCGCTGCAGGATAGCCGTAGACGACTGAGACATTGTCACCCTCAACATTAATCGATGCGCTAGCTGCTTTATCTAAGCCCAATGCTGATGTCTTACCATAAAGCATAGCACTTGCGCCCTCCATTCCGCCCTTAAGGCCATTTAATGTCGAGATGCGCGCATCAGTTTGCAGGTTGAGGAACTTAGAAGCCGCGGTGACTGACACAATGCCTAGAATCACGATCACCACAACCAGTTCGATAATGGTGAAGCCTTTCTGTTGAGTCTGTGCTTGTGAGCGAGCGGGTAAGGCATTGGGGTTCATTGATACGACTTCTTTATTCAATATGTAGATCGAGTGGCGTTTTGCTGCTGCGTCCGCCAATTTCACGAGTTAACTTAGGCACGAGGTAGCCAGAAACCTCAGAGATTAATCCCTTAAAGTGACGCTTGGCTTCTTCATCAGAAATATAGAAATGAGCGGCGCCCTGAACTTTATCAAGCACATGCATATAGTAAGGTAAAATACCGGCGTCGAATAGCTTTTCGCTTAATTCTTTCAATGAGTTAGCGCTGTTATTTACGCCTTTAAGCATCACGCCTTGGTTGAGCAGAGTCGCCCCAGTTTGCTTTAGCTTATGAAAGGCTTGCTTGAGTTCTAAGTTAATCTCGTTGGCATGATTAATATGGCTAACAATGACTACATTAAGACGAGTGTTAGCTAATGTTTGGCATAGTTCGTCAGTCACTCGCGCCGGAATCACGACAGGTAATCGGCTATGAATTCGAACGGTTTTCACATGTGGAATCTGTTCGATGGCATTGATCAGCCATTCGAGTTCACTGTCCTTTGCTATCAACGGGTCGCCACCGGATAAGATAACTTCGTTTATCTCGGGATGTTGGGCTACATAGTCGAGGCTGGTTTGCCACACAGACTTAGAGCCCTTGTTATCTTGATAAGGGAAATGGCGACGGAAGCAGTAGCGGCAGTTTATGGCGCAACCGCCTTTTACGATCATCAGTGCACGACTTTTATATTTGTGCAGCAACCCTGGGATCGCGTTTTCTTGCTCTTCCAATGGATCCGCGGAATAGCCTTGGTGAACCTCGAACTCTTCGTTGAGTGGTAACACCTGACGCAATAGAGGGTCGTGTGGGTTGCCTTTTTCCATTCGTTCGACAAAGCTAAGGGGTACCCTAAGTGCAAATAATTCACGAGCAGCGAAGCCTGCTTGCCACGGTGTTGGGTCTATTTCCAATGCCTCAAGCAGTTTTGACGGGTCAGAGATCGCATTCGATAGTTGTTTGAGCCAGTTTTGCTCAACAGATTCGACTTTTCGGGTTATGATATGCGGCATTGAAATTAACTCAAAGATGTGGAAGAGAAAATCATGGCGTCAGTAAGCACCAATGAATTCAAAGGCGGTTTAAAATTCATGTTAGATAATGAGCCTTGCGCAATTATCGACAATGAATACGTTAAGCCAGGTAAAGGCCAAGCGTTTAACCGTGTAAAACTTCGTAAACTGCTGTCAGGCAAAGTGTTAGAGAAAACATTCAAGTCAGGCGAAAGCTTCGAGCTTGCAGATGTTGTTGACGTTGAATTAGGCTACCTATACAACGATGGCGAATTCTACCACTTCATGAACAACGAAACATTTGAGCAAATCGCAGCAGACGTAAAAGCAGTCGCTGATTCAGCAAAATGGTTAGTTGAAAATGACGTTTGTACTCTAACGTTGTGGAATGATAACCCTATCACTGTTACTCCGCCAAACTTTGTTGAGATCCCAGTAACTGAAACTGATCCTGGCCTGAAAGGCGATACACAGGGTACGGGTGGTAAACCTGCAACTCTAGCAACAGGCGCGGTAGTTCGTGTACCTCTATTCATCGCTATCGGTGAAGTTGTTAAAGTTGATACTCGTACTGGCGAATACGTTGGTCGTGTAAAATAATTTGATTGTGTCCATCTTGTTTTAGGATGGCTCAGTGAAATAGAAAAGGTCGCTTATAGCGGCCTTTTTTGTATCTGGCGATCAGGAAAAGCAGAAGAGCAGATGCGAGTAATCGAGATGTGGGATACGAAGAGCAGGAAGAGCAGGAAGAGCAGATCCGAGTCAGAGAGATAAGATATTCAACAAACAACAAACAAAAAAAAAGCAGAACAAGATAACCCTGCTCTGCTTCTAGTCTTTTCGCTCTTAAGCTTTTCGCATCTCGATTACTCGAATCCCGCATCTGCTCTTAAGCTTTTCGCATCTCGATTACTCGAATCCCGCATCTGCTCTTAAGCTCTTCGATACTCGTTTACTCGAATCCCGAATCTGCTCTTAACTGTTAGATCATAAAGATGAAAATAACAGACAACGCGCTGATTAGGCCTGCAACGAAGTAACAGCCCACTTTACCTGCAACGCCGACGTGGAACTTAAGGTCGTGCATGCCGTGGTGAAGACGGTGCATTGCGTGCCACATTGGCAGTGCTAGCGTACCGATGATGAATAACGCACCGATAATGCTGGTGGCGAATTCAGAAACACGTTCGTAGCTCATTGCATCCGCATCGATAATGCCCATAGGCACTAAGATACCCAGCACTAAAATCGTGATTGGTGTGATCATCGCGAACCAAGTACCGCCAGCGCCGAATAGGCCCCACCAGATTGGCTCATCAGAGCGTTTCGGATCGTGGTTAACAGGTTTCATTTTGTAATTTGTGTTCATAACGAAGCTCCTTACACCACCATCAGAACGATTAAAGAAATAAATGCCACCGCTGCCCACTGGGTCAGTACGATGATTCTTTTATCTACCAATTTGCCTTTAAGACGGATTGGCATTACTTGAGGCATCATGCTGAAGAAGGTCTGAGCGTGCAGTAAGCTGCCAAGCAGTGCCACGATGTTGATACCAACAACGATAGGGTTAGCCATAAAGCTCAACCAACCTTCCCACGCTTCAGGACCTTTCACTAGCGAACCCAAACCGAAGGTTAGGAACAGAGTGAATAGAATCAAAGGCAGTACAGTCGCTTCACGTAGCATGTAGAAACGGTAGAACGGATGGTTGCTCCACCACGTTCTCTTCATTTCACGAACATAAGGTTTACGATTGCTCATATTACGCTTCCTCCGTCGCTTTAACCGGTTCGCCATCAGGTTTGAACATCGAAATAACGAAGTCCATTGAAGACTCAACTTTACCTTGGTTTACTGCAGCCGCTGGGTCTACTTTCTTCGGACAAACGTCAGAACAGTAACCTACAAACGTACAGCCCCAAGCGCCGTTGTCGCCATTGATAAGCTTCATACGTTCAGCTTTACCATTGTCACGGCTATCTAGGTTGTAGCGGTGAGCAAGAGCAAGTGCCGCAGGGCCGATGAACTCAGGGTTTAGACCAAACTGAGGACAAGCTGCGTAACACAAACCACAGTTGATGCAGCCAGCGAACTGTTTGTACTTCGCCATTTGCTCTGGAGTTTGGATGTTAGTGCCGTCTTCTGGCTTACGGTCGTTACCAATGATGTAAGGCTTGATTGCTTCAAGGCGCTCGATGAACGGCGTCATGTCGACAATCAAATCTTTTTCGATTGGGAAGTTAGCCAAAGGCTCAATCTTGAAGCCATTCGGGTAGTCACGTAAGAAGCTTTTACATGCCAGTTTTGGCACGCCATCAACCATGATGCCGCAAGAACCACAAATCGCCATACGACAAGACCAACGGTAAGACAGGTCTTTATCTAGGTTATCTTTGATGTAACCGATCGCATCAAGTACTGACATGGTTTCATCAAACGGAACTTCAAAGGTTTGAAAGTGAGGTTCTGCATCGTGCTCAGGGTCATAACGCAGTATTTCAATTTTTTGGATTCGATTCGCTGACATTATGCTTGCTCCTCTTCGCTCTTCTTCGCATTCTCTTCTGCTGCTTTTTCAGCGGCAGCGGCTTTCTCGGCTGCTTCACCGTATAGACGAGCTTTAGGTTGAGATTTAGTAATCTTAACGCCGCTGTAGTCGATGGTTGGTGCTGCATCTTCGTTGTAGAAAGATAGAGAGTGTTTCAGGAAGTTCACGTCATCACGTTCTGTGCAGTTGTCGTCTAGACGTTGGTGTGCACCGCGAGACTCTTTACGAAGGATCGCTGAGTGAACCATCGCTTCAGCAACTTCAAGGCCGTAACCCACTTCGATAGCGTAAAGTAGGTCAGTGTTGAACACTTTGCCTTTGTCTTTAATGCTGATCTTCTTGTAGCGCGCTTTCAGTTCAGTGATTTTGTCGATGGTTTCTTGCATCAAGTCTTCTTGACGGTAGATACCACAACCCGCTTCCATGGTGTGACCCATTTCAGTACGGATGTCAGCCCAGTTCTCATCGCCTTCTTGAGCCAAGATGCCTGCGATGCGATCTTCAACCGCTTTAATTTGCTTAGTGATAGCTTCTTCGTTCCAGCCTTTGAATTCAGCGGCACGTTTCACGGCTTGCTCACCGGCTACGCGGCCAAATACTACGAACTCAGCCAGAGAGTTAGACCCTAGGCGGTTTGCACCGTGTAGGCCAACTGAAGCACATTCACCAACGGCGAATAGGCCTTTAATGCGAGTTTCACACGTACCGTTAGTTTCAATACCACCCATGGTGTAGTGAACGGTAGGGCGAATTGGGATTGGCTCTTTTGCTGGGTCTACATTTACGTACGCTTTTGCAAGCTCACAGATGAACGGAAGACGCTCTTGCAGGTACTCTTCACCAAGGTGGCGAAGGTCAAGGTGTACGACATCACCAAGTGGGTGCTTGATGGTGTTGCCTTTCTGCTGCTCGTGCCAGAATGCTTGAGAAACTTTGTCACGAGGACCCAGTTCCATGTATTTGTTTTTCGGCTCGCCCACTGGAGTTTCAGGGCCCATGCCGTAATCTTGTAGGTAACGGTAGCCGTTCTTGTTGATGATGATACCGCCTTCACCACGACAACCTTCGGTCATCAAGATGCCAGTGCCCGGTAGGCCTGTTGGGTGGTATTGAACGAACTCCATATCACGCAGTGGCACACCATGGCGATAAGCCATTGCCATACCGTCGCCAGTTACGATGCCGCCGTTAGTATTGCAGTGGTAAACACGACCTGCGCCACCGGTTGCTAGAACAACAGATTTTGCTTTGATCGTAACAAGCTCACCTTCAGACATATGAATCGCGATTAGGCCTTGTACTTCGCCATCTTCAACGATCAAATCCACCACAAAGTACTCATCAAATCGTTTGATTGTGTCGTACTTCATCGAAGTCTGGAACAGAGTATGAAGCATGTGGAAGCCGGTTTTATCCGCTGCGAACCACGTTCTTTCTACTTTCATACCGCCGAATCGGCGTACGTTTACTTCACCGTTTTCTTTACGACTCCATGGGCAGCCCCATTGTTCCATTTGGATCATTTCGCGAGTCGAGTTTTCAACAAAGTATTCAACAACATCCTGTTCACATAGCCAGTCGCCACCGCCAACAGTATCGTTGAAGTGGTTATCTAGGCTATCTTCGTCTTTAATTACTGCTGCTGAACCGCCTTCTGCTGCTACCGTGTGCGAACGCATTGGGTAAACTTTAGAAATCAGTGCTACTTCCAATTCAGGATTAGCTTCAGCCGCAGCGATAGCTGTACGAAGACCAGCGCCGCCTGCGCCGATGACTGCGATATCTGTGGTAATTGTCTTCACAGTTATTCTCCAGTGTGATGCGGAGTATTCCGCTTGTTATTATAAAAAGCTTATTTAGGAGGCTCTAAATCGTAGGAACCATTTAGCACCCCTAAGCCTTAAGTGGTAGGTTCAGTGTAAGAGAGGAACGCATTTCAAAAATTGATGCATTTGGGTTTTTAGGTCGGTAATGCATATGGAGGCATAGAAATTATAGGTTATGTGACTGCAATCACGGCAATGAATTGTTGATAACGATTAACCCACAGGACGGGTGTTAACGGCTTGTTGAGTATGATTTTCGTTATCAATGTTGATGTGAAAGCTGTATTGATAATTGTATTGTAGAACGTGATTTTCTGGCTTCATTAAAACAACATTTTGCTCTCATCAATAGACAGATAGAAGCTTACAAAAGAGACGAAAGGTGGTAATTTTCGTCGCCTAGAATTCAGTGATATGGAACTTAATAATGCACTCTACATGGCAACCCGCCGCAACCATTAAGCAATTAAAGCAACGTGCTGATATCCTTAATCAAATTCGCCAGTTCTTTACAGAGCGAAACGTGATGGAAGTGGATACGCCTGCGATGAGTCACGCCACGGTGACGGATGTGCATTTGCATACGTTCAAAACTGAATTCGTAGGGCCGGGTTATGCGCACGGCCAGCCACTGTTCTTTATGACGAGCCCAGAGTTTCATATGAAACGACTGTTAGCGGCGGGCAGTGGCTGTATCTACCAAATTTGTAAGTCTTTCCGTAACGAAGAAAATGGCCGTTATCACAACCCTGAGTTCACTATGTTGGAGTGGTATCGCGTTGGGTTTGATCATCATGACTTGATGGATGAAATGGATCTGCTGTTACAGCAGGTGCTTAAATCAGGCTCAGCGCAGCGAATGACTTACCAACAAGCCTTTATTGATGTGTTAGGTGTGTGTCCACTGGAAGATTCTATGGATACGCTAAAGCAAGCTGCAGCGAAACTAGGGCTCAGCGACATTGCAGATCCAGAAGAAGACCGCGATACCTTGCTGCAGCTGCTGTTTAGTATTGGGGTTGAAGCTAAGATAGGGCAACAAGTGCCTGCGTTTGTTTATGACTTCCCAGCATCACAAGCAGCGTTAGCCAAGATCAACCCGAATGATGCTAGGGTAGCGGATCGCTTTGAGGTGTACTTCAAAGGGATTGAATTGGCAAACGGCTTCCATGAACTCGATAAACCACAAGAACAACTTCAGCGCTTTGAAGGTGATAATGCCAAACGTATTGAGATGGGCTTATCGCCTCAACCGATTGACCATCACTTGATTGAGGCATTAAAAGCGGGGTTACCAGACTGTGCGGGTGTTGCTTTAGGTATCGACAGGCTAATCATGCTGGCGCTCGGCTACGACCATATCGATGACGTGACGGCTTTTCCGTTCCCACGCTCTTAGCTTTTTGCTTTTGTTTTTACTGAGAGTTAATAGTCCTTAGCTATTAACGGTTAGCTATTAACTCTCAGCTTTCAATTCGTTTCCAATCAGCTTCATTAGCCGACCAAAATACCTGTACCACTATTTGACCAGAATTCCGGTGCCACTAGCTAACCAGAATCCCAGTACCCACCACGGCAACAATGGCACCTATCCAAGCGTAGGCATTTGGTCTCTGCTTGGTATACAGCCAGAGTATCGGTAACAACATGATTGGCGTGGTTGAAGATAACAGAGCGACCATGCCGACATTGCCTTCCTGCAACGCATACAAGATCAGCGTCATTCCCACCGCCATTGCCAAAAAGCCGTTAACCGCGGTAATCGCGAATATCTGCTTATTCATTGGGTTAAGTGCGCGTGAAAGTTTGGCGCCCGTTAGACGAAACAGTGAGTGAGCAACAAAGGCGGTGATCATTCGAATGGCAGAGGCAGCTATTGGGTCAATGCTAGTTTGCATCACGGGTTTGGCAATAATACCGCCCAATGCTTGGCAAATCGCGGCGGTGATTCCTAACGCAACGCCAATCCACACTGTGCCTTTAATGGTTTCGAGTTGGTTGTTCGCTTGTCCACGACGACCAAAGAAGATTGCGGTTAATACACCACTAAACACCAACGCCGAGCCAATAAGCTCCACCGAAGTCATGCTTTCGCTAAACAGGAAGTAACCAAGAATCGCCGAGAACACGGCGTGACAAGAGAACAGCAAACCCGCTTGGCGCGGTCCCATTCGGTTCAAACAGGCAAAAAGGGCAGTATCACCAATGAAGATACCAATTAGACCTGACAGCATCATGGGTGTCACCAGATCGGCTTCCACACTTGCCCAACCGCCAGTAAACCAAGCCATGCTTGATAAGATGATCGCGGTACAACCCATTCGCCAGCGGCTATAGGCGAAAGAACCTAAGTGTTGAGCAGGCTTTACTGACATTAGGCTCGCAATCGCCCAAAGAAAGGCGGCAGCTAGAGCTAACCATTCGAATCCCATCTGAATAACATCCTTGTGTCTGGGATAAATTAGCTCATCAATATGCATCAAACCGAACTGAGAACAAAGTGATTCTTATGAAAGAACGACTTTGTTTCAGTTATTAGTATATGTCAGCTGTCACTTGCTGGTGTGGTTCAACTTACTTTGCTTGAGGCGCGCTATACTTCAAAGCGCTAAACCTTAAAGCGCTATACCTTAAAGCGCTCTACGTCTTGGCGCATCGACTCAGCAGCGCTGCTCATTTCATTTGAGCTATTGCGGCTACTTTCCGCTTGTTGTGCTAGATCGTCTGAGGCATCTTTGATTCCTTGTGTATTACGGCTGATGTCTTCGCTGACCGCGCGTTGCTCTTCTGCAGCACTGGCTATTTGCAGCGCCATATCGTTGATTTCAGTGATCGCTTGCGTGATTTTAGTCAGGCTGCCATGGGCTTGTTCTGCGAAGCCAACACTGTTCTCTGCCAGTTGAGTGCTGGTGGTCATGCTTTCAACGGCATGTTCGGTATTCTTCTGCAGCGTATCAATCATCACGCGGATTTCTTCGGTCGAGCCATGCGTTCTTTGGCTGAGCACTCGAACTTCATCGGCCACAACCGCAAACCCACGACCTTGTTCACCCGCACGAGCGGCTTCAATCGCCGCATTCAATGCCAACAGGTTGGTCTGTTCGGCAATGCCTTGAATGGTGGAGAGGATCTGGTTGATGCTTTGAGCATTGCTCTCTAATTCACGAATAACATTGGCGGCATCTTCAACTTGAGTCGCTAAGCCAGTAATCGCATCGCGGTTTTGTTGGATGACCTCTTGGCCTTCGTTACAAGCGGTAGCGGATGCCTGAGAAGCGGATGCCGTTAATTCGGCATGGCTAGCCACTTCGGCTGCGGTGGCGGACATCTCATGAATCGCGGTCGCAATTTGGTTGATATCATTTTGTTGATTCTCAACGCTAATCGAAGATTGGGTCGCCAGTTGATTGGCTTTCTCTGCATGATTGTTGAGATCGTGGCTGTGCTCTATCACGCCCTTCAACATGCTTTGCATCTGGCTTAAGAACTGGTTCACAAGCTCGGCAAGTTTACCAATCTCATCCATACGTGTGATATCAATGCGCTGAGTGAGATCGCCTCTGCCTTGAGCGAGCTGAGTCAGCGCTTCTGACAAGGTTTGTAATGGAGAAAGTAGGCGGTTGATCACCACGGTACTCGCAATTGAAATGATGATGTACAAAATCAAAGAGGTCAGCGTGATGAATTGAATGGCATCGGATACTGCAGAAAACGCCATGTCTTTATCGATAACGATACCTAACGACCAATCGGTGTTCGGGACATTGGCAATATAGACCAGCTTATCGCCTTGACCCGGCCAAGTGAGAGTGGTGATCATCTGGTCTTGGAGCAGTTGTGACACCTTGTTGGTTGTGAGTTCTGGATTCAAACTGGTCAGTGGTTTTTGACTCAGTTCTTCATCACTGTAGGCCACAATGTTGTTATTGCCGTCGACTAAAAACGCAAAGCCATCGTTATCCAGTTTTACATTGAGAACCGTATCGATAATGCTGGTTACGGTTAGATCGGCCGCGAGAACACCTTGTCTATCGCCACTGAATGCTTTCGCAAAGCTGATGACAATGCTGCCGTCAAAGTCTTGATAAGGTTCGGTAATGATGAGATCTGATGTTGCGTTGGCATCTTTATACCAAGGGCGAGTGCGCGGGTCATAGCCTGCTGGCCAATCTTCACCTTTGTCGCCATAAGCGATCGTGCCATCGCTGAACCCTGCATAAACAGACAAGAATTGTCCGGCTTGCTTGGTGATCAATAACTCGCGATCAGAGTTGCTACTACTTGAAATAGTCGATTCATTGGCAAGCATCATATCACTGCGGATTGAGAGCCAATCGGCAATGTAATTGGTGGTGCCAACACTGACATTTTTCATTTCTTGGTTAATCGCGACCTCGGTTTCTTGAGTCAGCTGATTAACTGATATCCAGGCTTGAGCGCCACTCACGACGGCGATAATGACCGCAATCGCGATCTGAATTTTAAACTTAATAGTATGTCTCAAGGTCTATTCCTCTCTATTAGACAAAAACCTAATTACGTACTTGATGGTGAATTGGTGTGTCTCTGATGCGTGTATAGTGTCGTTGTCTTGATGTTGGTAAATGTGTTTAAAATCAAAAATTTAAAATAACTTGTCGTTATTTTTAATAAACCGTGAAGTAGAATCACAATTATCTATCGATTAAAAACTGATAAACCCTCCAGATAGCGAAATCATGATTGCTATCTGGAGGGTTGTAGTGAAAAGTTAACGTGCTAGGTGATAATAAACAGTGCGAGGTAGACCATCAGCAAGCCGACGATCCCTAAGATGATGCCCATCTTCGCCATGTCTTTACTTTCGATAAGCCCGGTCGAGTAGGCCAACGAGTTTGGTGGTGTCGATACGGGTAAAATCATACCTAGCGATGCAGAGAAAGCGACCACAACCAGTAGTCCTTGCAGGCCTCCTATCGCAACCAAGCTTTCCATTGATGCACCAATCGCAGCGGCGATCGGCATCAGTAAGTTGGCCGTTGCGGTGTTTGACATGAAGTTCGCCATTAACCAACATACGATGGATAACGTTAGCACTACCGCCGTTGGTGAGAGCGACTCATAATCAATCGCGTGTGCGAGTGCCACGGCTAAGCCTGTTTTATCTAGTCCTATACCAATCGCAATACCACCCGCGACTAACCACAACACATCCCAGTTAATCAGCTTGAGCTCTTCTTTGCCCATGATGCCGGTGAGAGTAAAGACAGCCAATGGAATGATCGAGACCACATAAGTGTTCATGCCGTGCAGTTTGGTGGTCATCCACAATAAGATTGTCGCAGCGAAGGTGATGTAAACCACAATCGCTCGCCAACTTTTTCTAAATTGACCATCAAGCTTGAGGACCATATTTCTTTCCTTGGACGGGAAAAATTTCTGTAGAAGGAACCAAGCGATGGTGAGTTGAATGATCACAAAGGGCAAGCCCATCATCATCCAGGTTAGGAAGTCGATACTGTTCTCACCCGTCAGGTATTGCAGTGCGATGGCATTGGGCGGTGTACCGATTGGTGTCGCGATACCACCGGTGTTAGCAGCAATTGGAATACACAACACGAGCGCTTTAATCCCCATGTCGCCTTTTGGTGCTGACGCCACGATTGGACCTAGCAGTGCAAGCATCATTACCGTTGTTGCGGTATTTGACATGAACATCGAGAATACGGCGGTGATCAGCATTAAGCCGAGCATAATGAAGCGCGGTTCTGTACCAAATGGTTTGAGTAATACTCGCGCTAAGTTGTTGTCGAGTTCGTACTTAGATGCCGATATCGCGAGAGCGAAGCCACCCATGAAGAGGATGATGATTGGTGACGAAAATGCACCGAATATGTCGGTATATTTGATTAATTCACCGAGATCGTGTCCTGCTGGTGGGTTTCTAAATAGGTGTAAACCTTTGTCGGAAATCATCACCAGTTCAAGTGCTATGATCAAAATGGAAGTGGCGAATACCGGAACAGGTTCAAGCACCCACAGTAGAGCGGCCAACAAGAATATTGCCAACAAGCGGTGTTGAATCAGCGTGAGATCATCGATTGGTATTGAATCTATCGGCATGAATAACACGCCCAAGGGAATCGCAAAACAAATCAACAGCTTGGCCAGAACGCCAACATTGAGTTTAGGCATGTACAAAGACCCTATGAATAAAATATCTTCAAATAGAGTAAGTTATCTGGTTTTTTGGTACTTGGAGACGGGTTGTAAAATCGGAAAGTTGTTTAAGGTTTCGACAGTTGTTTTGTTTTTGGTCAATCTTTTTATGAGGTAATTCGACGTACTGCTCGTTGAGAATAAGGTTATCGATAGTTAGATTTGTTGAAATCTTGAAGGGAAATGTCTCGAACTAGATAAGAAAAAGGCGCGTTATTCTCTAAAAATAGAAAACTAACGCGCCCTTAAAGCTTACTAAGTTAACTCAGAGAGTTAGACTTGGTCTGTGTTCTCAACAGTTTCAGCAGTCTCTTCATTTACTTCAGCGTCTTTGCCCGCAATATGCGCGAAAGGGGTGCCTAGAACGGTTTTCTCACCATTTTGCATCGTTTCGTCAAACTTGATTGCGTCTTTAGCGAACAGGTTGATAACCGTTGAACCAAGCTTAAAGCGGCCCATCTCTTCGCCTTTCTTCAAGACGACAGCTGTATCACCTTGTGCAGGGTAATCCCATTTGTAAACTGAGTTACCACGAGGTGGAGTAATGGTGCCAGCCCATACTTGCTCGATGCTGCCAACGATAGTTGCGCCAACCAGCACTTGTGCCATTGGGCCAAACTCAGTATCAAAGATACAAACCACACGCTCGTTACGTGCGAATAGGTTTGGAACGTTCTCTGCCGTTAACGGGTTAACTGAGAAAAGGTCACCCGGAACGTAGATCATCTGACGCAGTGTGCCGTCACATGGCATGTGCACGCGATGGTAATCACTTGGCGACAAGTAAAGCGTTGCGAATTCGCCGTCTTTAAATTCATCCGCTAGAGCAGCATCACCACCCAATAGCTCACGAGCTGAGTAGTTATGGTTTTTAGCTTGAATCAGTTGACCGTCAGTAATTGGGCCAAATTGGCTTACACGTGCATCTGCAGGGTGAACAATAACAGACTCACCTTCAGCGATAGGACGCATGCCTTCTTTCAATTCACGCACGAAGAATTCATTGAATGTTTTAAAGTGTTTTGGATCGCTATGCAGAGCTTCATCCATGTTCACTTTGTATTGCTTGATGAACCAGTTGATGATCGCTGTCGTTAAGCCGCCCGCTTTAGCAGACGCAAGTTTGCCGACTAGGCGAGTTAATCCATGTTGTGGGATCCAGTACTGCAATCCAACTTTAATCTTATCCATTGTATTAATTTTCCAATGCTAATTGTTTTTCAATTAAATCTGTCGATGACGGTTTAGGGCGCGAGATGTTACTTAAATTCGCGCCAATTGTCAGTAAATGCACACATTTGTTCACAAAAACGCGATTAGAGATCGGCTTTCTTGCTACGTGAGTACTGACGGTTATCTTTGTTGTCAGCCATTGTTTCAATAATGCGATGGTAGCTAGCAAAACGTAAGCGGCTAATTTTACCGTCTTTAACGGCTTCACGTAGAAGGCATCCAGGATCGTCATTGTGTTTACAGTCACGGAATTTACAACCACCTAGGTATGGTTTGAATTCAATGAAAGCATCAGTGACTTCATCGGGTTCTAAATGCCATAGGCCGAATTCACGTACCCCTGGAGAATCGATAAGATCACCACCAGAAGGGAAGTGATACAAACGCGCTGCAGTCGTAGTGTGTTGACCCAGTCCTGAGTTTTCAGAAACCGCGCCTTCTTCAATGTCTAATGTCGGCATGAGTGCATTCACTACGCTGGATTTACCTACGCCAGATTGACCAACGAAAATGTTGATACGATCTTTCAATTCGGCTTCCAACTCTTTGATGCCGTAACCCGACTCTTTACTGACGAACATGACTTTATAGCCGATTTTCTCGTATATTTTCAGCGTTTCGCGGTATTCGCTAATTTGTTGTTCTGTCAGCAAGTCGACTTTATTGAGCACAACTAAAGGGGCAATATTCACCGTTTCAGAGGCGATCAAGTAACGGTCGATGATATTAAGTGATAGCTCCGGCAGTACAGCTGAAACGATAACCATTTGGTCTACGTTTGCGGCAACTGGTTTTAGGCCGTCATAGTAATCAGGGCGAGTTAGCATTGACGTTCTTGGCTCAACGGCTTCTACAACACCAGAGATGCCGGCCATTGATTCAAGTCCTGCGCGCCAAATGACTTTGTCTCCAGAAACTAACGTTTCAATACTGCGGCGTAAGTTACAACGGTGAACTTCGTTGGTTTCAAGATCTTCGATATCGGCATGTTGGCCAAAGCGCGTAATTACGAGTCCGCTTTTTGTTCCGCCAAGCATGTTCTCATCCCACTGGATAGAATCTTCTTTCTTGAGTCGCTTGTTCTGGTTGCTACGTACACGACGCACTTGACCTTTGGTTAACTTCTTTTTTTTAGCCACAATTTTTCACTTAACACATCTAACTTGATGATTGAGGACTCAAACGGAATGTTGTTGGTACCATTGATTTCGATGGCCCTAAAGCTAGTTTGAGTATAGTTATTTGGGTATAGTACCTCTTTTATACATAAACAAATAGGCGACGCCTTATGTCCTTTAGCGATCAGAACCTTATTTGGGTTGATCTAGAGATGACAGGACTTGATCCTGAAACTCATAAAATCATTGAAATTGCTACTATCGTTACTGATAGTGAGCTTAACATCCTGGCTGAAGGACCTGTTTTGGCTATTCACCAACCTCAGAGTGAATTGGACAAGATGGACGAGTGGTGTACAACCACCCACACCGGCAGCGGCCTAGTGAAACGAATTCAAGAAAGCACGGTTTCAGAGCAAGAGGCTATTCAACAAACGATTCAGTTTCTTGAGAAGTGGGTACCAAAAGGCAAATCACCGATTTGTGGTAACAGCATTGGCCAAGATCGCCGTTTCTTATACAAACACATGCCAGAGCTGGAAGAGTACTTCCATTACCGTTATGTCGATGTAAGTACCCTGAAAGAGCTGACTCGTCGCTGGAAACCCGAAGTACTTGATGGTTTTTCAAAGTCGGGAAGTCACCTTGCATTGGATGATATTCGTGAGTCGATCGCTGAACTGCAGTACTACCGAAAAACGATTATTAACATCTAATCAGATCAAATGATCACGTTTATCTAACTTTTCAGGGACATAAGAGCTGATTTTTTTGCAAATCTGCGTGCTTTTACAGCACTTGAGTAAAAACTTTCGTAATTTTGCATTAAGGACTTGCATCACAAAAAAATGCTCTTATAATTCGCAGCCCTGAACGACGAAAGACGTTTCAGATTGCGATACTAGCTCAGTTGGTAGAGCGCAACCTTGCCAAGGTTGAGGTCATCGGTTCGAACCCGATGTATCGCTCCAATTTCTTTCTTAGGATTGATGTTGGGAAATAGACTCATTGACTTAAACAATGCATCCGGACGCGGGATGGAGCAGTTTGGTAGCTCGTCGGGCTCATAACCCGAAGGTCGTCGGTTCAAATCCGGCTCCCGCAACCACATTACAGCTAAACGTTGATA